>DSLMC04103__coassemble_221_pt1 | contig 126351 bp, 105 predicted proteins | sample DSLMC04103__metabat2_high_PE_020 | metagenome-assembled genome bin DSLMC04103
AAGGCGAAGAAAGAAAAATGAGAAGCCGTTATAATTCAAGTACAGAGTCTTTTTTTAAAAAAGGGAAAAAAGTATTGTTGTACAGGGATAAGGGCACGGGGAATCTGTTGGAGAGGGGAGCAAGAAAAAGTATGCTTATAGGGGGCGGCTTCATGACAGTGTTCTCATTTGCAGGAATATACAGTACGGTTCTATTATTCATAGGAGGATAGGATCTGGAATTAAAGAGAAATTGAACAGGCATCATCATAGCAAAGGACAAGGAAAAAGCCCTTGTCCTTTTTTATGTAAAAGATTATAATAAAGCTCATGGAAAATAATCATTTTGACATACAGGAAGAATTGAAGAAACTTCCCGGAAGACCCGGGGTATACATCATGCATGATGAGAAAGATCACATCATTTACGTGGGTAAAGCGGTCAGCCTAAAAAACCGCGTGCGCCAGTATTTCCAGACAAGCAGGAACAAAGGCGTTAAAATCGAGCAGATGGTGACGCATATTCGCAGATTTGAGTATATTGTGACGGATTCGGAGCTGGAGGCTTTGGTTCTGGAGTGCAATCTGATCAAGGAATACCGTCCGAAGTATAACACCATGCTTATGGATGACAAGACATATCCGTTCATCAAGGTGACGACAAATGAGGCATATCCAAGAGTGCTTCTGTCGAGGAAAATGCTCAAAGACAAGGCGAGATACTTCGGGCCATATACGAGCGCACAGGCAGTGCGTGATACTATTGACCTGATCCACAAGCTCTATCATGTGAGAAGTTGCAACCGCAGTCTTCCCAGAGATATCGGGAAAGAGCGCCCTTGTCTGAATTATCATATCAAGCAATGCGATGCGCCTTGCCAAGGTTATATCTCGCAAGAGGAATACCGGAAAGCGATTGACGAGGTGATTCGTTTCCTAAATGGGAATTATGACAGTATTTTAAAAGAACTGGAGGAGAAGATGAATGCTGCTTCGGAAGCTTTGGAATTTGAGCGTGCCATCGAGTACCGGGAATTGTTAAACAGTGTGAAAAAGGTGGCGCAAAAACAGAAGATCACAGATTCCAGCGGTGAGGACAGGGATGTGCTCGCTGTGGCTTCTGAGGAAGAAGACGCGGTTGTTCAGGTGTTCTTTATCCGTGGCGGAAGGCTTATCGGGAGAGACCATTTTTATCTCCGAATCGCAAAAGGAGACAGCGTCCCGGATATATTGGATAGTTTTATCAAACAATATTATGCGGGAACGCCCTATATCCCCGGCGAACTGATGCTTCAAGATGAGGTAGAGGACAAGGGGCTTATTGAGACGTGGCTTTCTTCAAAGCGCGGACAGAAAGTGATGTTGAGGATTCCGAAAAAAGGAACGAAGGAGAAGCTTGTTGAGCTGGCTGCGGAGAACGCTCGACTCGTGCTTAGTAAGGACAAAGAGAGACTGAAGCGCGAGGAAGGTCGAACGATTGGGGCCGTAAAGGAGATTGCGGCACTTCTTGATCTGGAAGAGATTACCCGCATGGAGGCGTACGATATCTCCAACACCAATGGTTTTGAATCAGTGGGATCAATGATCGTCTATGAACGTGGCAAGCCAAAGCGAAATGATTACCGGAAATTTAAGATAAAAGGGATAAAGGGAGCAGATGATTACGGAAGTATGAGAGAAGTGCTGACAAGGCGTTTTACACATGGCCTGAAAGAGAGAGAAGAAAACGCTCAGCTTGGGAAATTTACCGTTTTTCCGGATCTTATTCTTATGGATGGGGGGAAAGGGCAGGTTAATGTGGCGCTTCAGGTGCTGGATGAGCTGCGGCTGAATATCCCGGTATGCGGTATGGTGAAGGACGACCATCATCGGACGAGAGGATTGTATTACAACAATGAAGAGCTGCCAATTGACCGCTCGTCAGAAGCGTTCCGGCTGATTACAAGAATACAGGATGAGGCGCACCGTTTTGCCATCGAGTACCACAGACAGCTTAGAGGAAAAGGGCAGGTGCATTCCATTCTCGATGATATAGAGGGAATCGGTCCGGCGCGGAGAAAGGCGCTGATGAGGCATTACCTGAGCTTAGACGCTATCAGAGAGGCAAGTGTGGAAGAACTGGCACAAATTCCGTCCATGAACGAAAAAGCCGCTGAATCGGTATACAAGTTTTTGCACTAGTGTGGTATGATGTAAATGAATAGCGGCAGGCTCGGAGACTTTGCACAGCGGTTTACGGACGCGGTGTGCCCAAATCATGGAGCCGGTGTATATAAGAAAAAGGAGAGGGTTATGGGACACGGGATTAAATTAACCGAAATTGTTGAAAAGATGGATCTGAAAAATCTTACCCCCGAGGTAGAGCTGGTTGATAAGGAAGTTAACGTGCCGGATGTCAACCGTCCCGCCCTGCAGCTTGCAGGTTTTTTCGATCATTTTGATTCGAACAGAGTACAAGTTATAGGAAATGTTGAATACAGGTATGTGCAGACGCTCACAGAAGAACGGCAGGAATACATCTATAAAAAGCTTTTAGAGCATCCCATTCCATGCATGGTGTTCTGCCGGGACATGGAACCGAGTCAGGAGTTTTTAACACTTGCCACGGAACAGGGGGTCCCGGTCTTTAAGACTTCTAAGCAGACATCAGACTTCACTGCGGAGATTATCCGCTGGATGAATGTCAGACTGGCGCCTTGTATTTCGATTCACGGCGTACTCGTGGATGTGTACGGCGTAGGCGTTCTCATTATGGGAGAGAGCGGTATTGGAAAGAGCGAAGCGGCTTTAGAGCTGATCAAGAGAGGGCATCGTCTGGTGACAGACGACGTGGTTGAGATCCGCAAGGTCAGTGACGAAACTTTGGTTGGCTCTGCACCGGATATCACAAAGCATTTCATTGAGCTGAGAGGTATTGGGATTGTGGACGTAAAATCTATGTTCGGTGTCCAGAGCGTAAGGGAGACACAGAATATTGATCTGGTTATTACACTGGAGGATTGGAGCAGGGAAAAGGAGTATGACAGGCTGGGGCTTGAGGAGGAATACACGGAATTTCTTGGTAATAAAGTGGTCTGCCACAGCATTCCAATTCGTCCGGGCAGAAATCTTGCCATTATCGTAGAGTCTGCTGCAGTCAATTATAGACAGAAGCAAATGGGTTACAATGCGGCGCAGGAGCTTTATAAGAGGGTTCAGGAAAATCTGGCGAAAAAGATGAAATAGTGCTCAGAAATTATAATCAAAAACTAATATAAGGAAGGGAGAGGGTTGTTATGGAGTATTGTTTTGGTGTGGACATTGGAGGAACGACAATCAAGATGGGCCTGTTTGAGGAAAATGGTACTATTGCTGATAAATGGGAGATCACCACAGATACCTCTGATGAGGGAAAAGCGATTCTTCCAAATGTGGCTACGTCCATCGCCACAAAGATCGAAGAGCATCAGCTTGACAAAGGAGACATCGCAGGAATTGGAGTGGGAGTGCCGGCTCCGGTGACAGCAGACGGGGTAGTCAACGGTAGTGCGAATCTGGGATGGAATTACAAAGAAGTTAAAAAAGAGCTGGAGGAACTTACGGGGCTTAGGGCAGAGATCGGAAATGACGCCAATGTAGCCGCGCTGGGTGAAATGTGGAAAGGCGGCGGCGCAGGAGAGAAGAATATGATCATGGTCACACTTGGCACAGGAGTCGGCGGCGGTGTGATCATCGAGGGGAAGATGCTTGTCGGGCAGAACGGGGCGGGAGGAGAGATCGGACACCTTTGCGTCAATTACGAGGAGACAGACCGCTGTGGATGTGGAAACAGAGGATGTCTTGAGCAATACGCTTCCGCCACAGGTATCGTACGTCTGGCGAAGCAGAAGCTGGGTCAGGAGATGCGCCCCACTATCCTAAATAAAGAAGATGTGACGGCAAAGGATGTGTTTGACGCAGTAAAAGCAGGAGATGAGGTGGCGAAAGAGATTGCTGTTGTATTCGGCAGATATTTGGGATATGGGCTTGCCAATTTGGCAGCAGTGGCAGATCCGGCAGTGTTCGTCATCGGTGGAGGAGTATCCAAGGCGGGAGAAGTGCTGATTCCTTATATAAGGGAACCGTATATGGAGAGAGCCTTTTTTGCGGACAAGAAAGTGAAGTTTGTGCTGGCCGAACTTGGAAATGACGCAGGTATCTGTGGCGCGGCGAAACTGGTTTTAGACAGCCGGCAGTGAAACATGTATAACAGAAAAAAGAAGGGGTAGATGCCCCTTCTTTTTTCTGCAGTAATCTGGTTGTATTTTTAATCAGTATGGCCAGATAGTTTTTGAAATGGTTCAGGCTGATGGTTCAGTAACTCCGCCATCACCAGTATTGCCGCTATCGCCGGTACCACCACTGCCAGTATTGCCTCCTTCGGTATTGCCGCCATCGCCGGTATTGCCGCTATCGCCAGTACCACCGCCGCTGGTATTGCCATCATCACCGGTATTGCCGCTATCGCCAGTACCACCGCCGCTGGTATTGCCATCATCACCGGTATTGCTGCTATCTCCTGTATTGCTGGATCCTGTATTATTTTCGGCATCATCGGTGTTGGTATCATCTGTATTTTCTTCCTCTACACTTCTGTGTCCCGGACAGCTTTCCGTAGCCACAGTATCCTTATCAAAGTATTCCGTGACTGCCGGACATCCGCTTACAGCAAGCTTTCCAGTCTCTCTACAGATCGTTTTCTGAACGACAGAAGAAGGAGCGGTGAAGTCCTTATACTCAAGGCCGGAATGGATCCGTTCCATGATCTGTTTCCATATCCTCATGTGCCATGACTGGTTCATATTATTCATGCTTTTATTCTCATCGTATCCAACCCATATGGAAGCCGTATAATACGGTGTATAAGCGGAAAGCCATAAGTCGGTGCTGTCATTGGTTGTACCTGTCTTTCCAGCAACAGCCATATTGCTCATTCTCGCAGCTCCGCCTGTACCGTTCGGGCTGGTGATCACGTCCTCCATCGCGCTTGTCAGAAGGTAAGCGGTGGACTCTTTGATCACTTCATGAGTTTCCGGAGTAGAATTGTCGATCAGGACATTTCCGTCATGGTCGAGGATCTCTGTATAAAGGATCGGCTCTGTATAGATACCGCCATTTGCGATTGAAGCGTATGCCGCAGTCATCTCTATGTTGTAGACGCCGCGGGTGATACCGCCAAGAGCGGTAGCTTGTGCGATATCTGTCATGCCCGGGTAATCGGGATCATCATTTACAAGAGTAGTAAACCCGAATTTCTGAAGGTATTGATAACCTTTTGCCGGGGTGACAACCTCTGTGAGAGTACGGACTGCACACACATTCATGGAGTGCAGGATCGCGTAACGGACGGTTGCATTGCCAATATATTTATTATCCCAGTTTCTGACCTGTTTACCGTTGGCATAATTGTACGGCTCGTCTTTGATCGTCGAGGCAAGGGTCATGCCACACTCGTTGAGGGCAGGAGCGTAAGTGGATACGATCTTAAAGCAGGATCCGGGCTGTCTTGGAGAGTCTGTCGCTCGGTTGAGGGAACGGCTCGTCGTTTTTGCTCCGCGGCCGCCCACGATCGCTTTGACCTGGCCGGTGTACTGATCCATAACGACAACAGAGGTCTGGGGCTGCAGGGTAATATGAAGATTTTCATCCACAATATCACCTGCTTCTGTGTTGATACCAAGTGTGCTCTTATATTCCTCAACCGCGCTGTACACGGCGTCCTCTGAACTGAATACGAGAGGATTAGAATCATTGCGCGAGCTTCGGAGATAGGAACCGAGGTTTTCCTTGCTGTAATTTTCGACTGTTCCGTCAGCGCGGTGGATGGTCAGCGCATATTCTACTCCGTATTCAACGATAGGATAATTGGACTCGTCGGCAGTGACTTCGTCGCAAATCTGCTGAATGGTAGTATCCTGAGTTGACTTGATGGTGAGCCCGCCGCTGTAAAGCAGGTTGTATGCTTGAGTTTCCGAATAGCCTTTCTCATCCATAAGATCTTGAATTACATCGTCAATCAGAGCGTCGGTAAAGTAAGAGTAAGGCGATGTATCTTCCGTGACAGCCGCCGTTTGAACGATGCGGTCATAGACCGGGTCAGCTATGGCTTCGTCATATGCCGTCTGATCAATATATCCTTGTTCCAGCATATTGTCTAAGACTTTTTTGCGTCTCTCAGCGTTTTTTTCAGGATTTTTTACTGGATCGAATCTCGTCGGATTCTGTGTAATTGCCGCGATAACCGCACATTCGGACAGTGTCAGATCCGCCACGTCTTTGTTAAAGTATCTTGTGGATGCGGTCTGGACGCCGTAGCATCCCTGCCCTAAGTTGATAGTGTTCATATAGAGCTCTATGATCTCTTCCTTGCTCATTTCCTTTTCAACTGCAAGTGCGAGATACTGTTCCTGAAGTTTACGTTCCACTTTATCAAAGAAAGTCTTTTCATTGACAAAGTCGAAAACATTGTTTTTTATCAGCTGCTGGGTGAGCGTGCTGGCTCCTTCCGAGAAATTAAATCCATTCATAACACCCACGACTCCCGCCCTTATGATACCTTGAAGGTCGATTCCGTTATGCTCATAGAAACGCTCGTCCTCAATGGCTACGAACGCATGAGGGAGATATTTGGTGTTTGCCGTGATCTCATCATAAGTTTTGTACACACGGTTGGAATCCGAATCCTTCAATGTTTCGAGTACGGTTCCATTCTGATCCGTGATGTACGAAGTGAATCCCTTGGGGCGGATATCATCCACCGACACAGCAGGAGTATCATCTATGATCTTTTTGGCGAAGATCACCCCACCTATTAGACAGATTACGGCGAGAAGCAGGATACAGATAATAACCGCTTTAAAAAGACGCACCCCGACACGTTTCTGTTTCATTTTCTTTTTTGAAGAAATAGATTTCCTTTTCTTAGAAAGATTATTTTTCCCGTAATTCACGAATACATCCTCCTTTTTAGCTCTTATGATTATATCAAAGATGACATTTTAAATAAAGGAAAAAATAAAATCTTCATATTTTCTTATGTATTTTTTATACTATAGGGCGGAAAAGAACCCGATCAGCTCTATTTTGGTTGTATGGAAGAGAAGGGTCTGGTATAGTAAAGGAAGTTCAGGCAGGGAATATCTGTAAGGAGGCTGAAAATGAGCTGTTATCACACCGTATCCGTAGGAGGAAAAGGCGAGATCATAGAGAAAAAATCCCGGTTTATTGCTGAGGTATATCCGGTTTCTGATGATGATGAGGCGTTTGTCCATCTTGAAGAAGTGAAAAAAAGGTATTGGGACGCGAGGCATCATTGCTGGGCCTATGTGATTGGACAAAATCCGGCTTCCGAGAGGATGAGTGATGACGGCGAGCCGGCGGGGACAGCTGGAAAACCTATACTCGAAGTGATAAGGGGGAGGGGGCTGACGAATGTTTTTGTAGTGGTGACGAGATATTTCGGTGGAACTCTACTCGGCACGGGCGGGCTTGTGAGGGCTTACACGGCGGCAGCAGCCGAAGGTATCGCTCAAAGTACAGTTGTTACCAAGATCTATGGGTATAAGTTGAAGATTACCACAGATTATACGGGATTGGGGAAAATTCAGTACATACTTGGAAAGAGAGGGATCCATGTGCTGGATACCGTATATACAGACCGGGTCCGCATTTTTGCTTTTGTATCCGGCGATGAGGAAGCCGCGCTGAAAAAAGATATTATGGAAGGCACGAATGGGCAGGCTATGATAGAGAGGGTGGAAGAGTGCTGGCATTCTGAGGAAAGTTCATAAAGCGATGAGAAGGGCTGATGAAGATCTTATGATCAAACATCAGCCCCTGCAGCTATATCCGGTCAAATCTTTGGAGTAAAGTAAACCGGTTTGTGTTATGATATAGTTTTGGAATGTATGTTGTTAGATCAGGAAAATTCTGGTTCGATCAATCCAAAAGAGCCATCCTTTCTTTTATATACTACATTCACCTCATCAGTCTCTGCGTTGGAGAATACGAAGAAACTATGCCCGAGAAGTTCCATTTGGATGCAGGCATCTTCAGGGAACATGGGCTTGATGCCGAACTTTTTCGTGCGGACAATGCGGATCTCGCTGTCTTCAGGGGTCTCTTCGTCAGATTCAATAAACTCCGTACGGATACTGCCTGACGGAGCTGCTGAAGTGGAGTGTCCCTGACTCTTTGAAACCAGCTTGTTTTTGTATTTGCGGAGCTGGCGTTCGATGATCTCCTCCACGAGATCGATGGATACATACATGTCATTACTTGTCTGCTCAGAACGGATAATGTTGCCTTTAACGGGGATGGTTACCTCAATTTTCTGACGTCCTTTCTCTACACTGAGCGTTACAATGATTTCTGTTTCAGGAGTGAAATACCTTTCAAGTTTTGATAATTTCTGCTCAATCGCGTCTTTGAGCCCGGGGGTTACCTCAATGTTCTTTCCGCTGATGATAAAATTCATGCTGTTCAACTCCTTCTGTCGATATTTAACATAAACATATACAAAAATGATGTTTATATTATGTGAAGATTATAACACGAAACAGCATCAATGTATAGACCGTATCACTTCGATACGGGTGATTTTTCCATCCTTCATCTTAGCGATACGAAGGCCGAGGTCTGAAAAGTATACACATGCTCCGGTTCCAATCTCCATGCCGTCCTCGTGCATTTTATCAAGCAGAACGTCAAGGAGTGTATCGTCTTTATCATTGCTGGGAATATCCATGCGGAACAGACGGTTGATCTGATGGATTTTCTGTGTGGCACGGAAAATGGTCTTGTCCGTTTCGTCAAATGCGGAGAAAAGGAATTTTCTCGTGGCAAACAGGATCGCGATGGCAACAACGCCCAGCAGACTGTTGAGCGGGGAGGAATGATCGATGATGATTTGGCGTGCGATGGCAAACAGAAGTACTTCGAATACGGTGATTGGCGTATGTAGATAGAGCATGCGGATCAGCTCTACTCCAATGATAAGATTAAAACATGCCGTGAGAAGATCATCGTAGTTGGGGTATGTGCTGACATCTGTCAGTTCCCCCATGGATAATCCAAGTTTCACGGTCATGACAATGATCGCGCAGGCGAGCAGACCGGCGATTACAAACTCTAGTATTTTTGTCAGGTGTTTCAAAAAGAGGCGCGCGTATTTCTCCATGTTCATTCTCCTTTGTGTTCATTCTTTTTTGTGTTTACGGAAAAGGTAATCGGATTGTCCGGCCGCCCTGTGTCTGAGGATGTCTTATTTCATATTGCTCCTCTTACGCATTCTGGAATCAAGGATTTTCTTGCGGATGCGCAAGGATTTGGGAGTGACTTCCAGAAGCTCGTCCGTGTCAATAAAATCTAGTGCCTGTTCTAGACTTAAGATTCTAGGCGGAGTGAGACGAAGCGCCTCGTCCGCACTGGAAGAGCGGGTGTTGGTCAAATGTTTTGTCTTACATACGTTAAGTTCGATATCTTCGGCTTTTCCGTTCTGTCCGATGACCATTCCGGAATATACCTTCTCTCCGGAGCCTATGAACAGTGTACCACGCTCTTGCGCACTGTACAATCCATAAGTTACAGATTCTCCAGTTTCAAACGCGATGAGAGAGCCTTGTTTACGATACTGGATATCACCTTTGTAGGGTGCGTATCCTTCGAAGCTTGTGTTCAGGATTCCATTTCCTTTCGTATCTGTGAGAAATTCTCCGCGGTATCCAATGAGCCCTCTGGACGGGATGGAGAATTCGAGGCGGGTGTATCCTCCATTAGATACGCCCATGTTGCGCAGTTCGCCTTTCCTCTGCCCAAGCTTTTCAATGACCACGCCGGTGAATTCATCTGGGACATCGATGTAAGCAGCTTCGATGGGCTCCAGTTTCCTTCCATTCTCGTCCGTATGATAGAGAACTTCCGCTTTGCTGACAGCAAATTCATAGCCTTCGCGGCGCATATTTTCAATGAGCACGGAGAGATGGAGCTCGCCGCGCCCGGATACCTTAAAGCTGTCCATATTTTCCATTTCCTCCACACGGAGACTGACGTCTGTGTTCAGCTCTTTGAAGAGGCGGCTGCGCAGATGACGCGAGGTTACATACTTTCCGTCCTGTCCTGCAAACGGGCTGTCATTGACAATGAACTGCATGGCGATTGTCGGTTCGGAGATCTTCTGGAAGGCGATGGGCTCTGGATTCTCCGGTGAGCAGAGAGTATCTCCGATGGAGATGTCTGAGATGCCGGAGATGGCTACGATTGATCCGATAGTCGCTTCCCGTACTTCCGTTTTATTCAAGCCGTCAAACTCATAGAGCTTGCTGATCTTTACTTTTTGCTGTTTGTTCGGATCATGGTGGTTAACAAGCAACATTTCCTGATTAACACTGATCGTACCGTTATCCACCTTTCCAATACCAATGCGGCCTACATACTCATTATAGTCAATGGTACTAATCAGCACCTGAGTAGCAGCCTCGGGATCACCTTCCGGGGCGGGGATATAATTTAGGATTGTCTCAAAGAGCGGCTTCATGTCTCTTTCCTCATCTGAGAGGTCAAGAACAGCTACGCCTGCTTTAGCCGACGCGTACACAAAGGGACATTCAAGCTGATCATCCGAAGCGCCGAGGTCGATGAAAAGCTCCAGCACCTCGTCGATCACTGCATCTGGCCGGGCTTCCGGGCGGTCGATCTTGTTGATGCACACGATGACCGGAAGGTCTAATTCTAGCGCTTTTCTTAAGACAAATTTTGTCTGGGGCATTGCGCCTTCAAAAGCGTCTACAACAAGGATCACGCCGTTTACCATCTTGAGGACGCGCTCGACTTCCCCGCCGAAGTCTGCATGTCCCGGCGTGTCAATAATGTTGATCTTTACTCCATTGTAGTGGACTGCCGTATTTTTAGAGAGGATCGTGATCCCTCGCTCGCGCTCAATGTCATTGGAGTCCATGACGCGCTCGGCAACCTCCTGATTCTCACGGAATACACCGCTTTGTTTCAGCAGCTCGTCGACCAGCGTAGTCTTGCCGTGGTCAACATGGGCAATGATTGCAATATTTCTTACATCTCCACGTTTTGTATTCATATGATCTGCACTCTTCCTTTAATAAATATCTTTTCATTTTTTAACTTTTGGTACTGGCAGATAGGAAACGATATCCTTATCAAGAGAAGGGAGTATTATCCCCTTTGTACACCGACATTATTCTATCACAAAATGCGCATTTTACAAGCCCGGGTGTATTTTTCTGGAAAAAGGAAGCGTTTTTCCGTGGGAAATGAGAGGTTTTCAAGAGCGGCAGGGGTGACAGAATGTTGAAAAGCGTCGAACGATTTCCTTTTTCAGACAGTTCTAAAACAGAAAAATTACACATACATTTAGTAGTGAATCAAAAAATACCGAAAAGAGGAAGGGAGAGCTACAAATTATGTCGGATAAGATAATTGAGAACAATCAGGTAACAGTCATAGGGATGGTGGTGTCGGAGTTTACATACAGCCACGAGGTATTTGGAGAGGGATTCTACATGGTGGATATCCTTGTGAAACGGCTGAGCAGTTCAAATGACAGGATACCGGTGATGGTATCTGAGCGTCTCATTGACGTGACAGAAGATTACAGAGGAAAGTGCATCATGGTATCAGGGCAGTTCCGCTCGTATAACCGGCACGAGGAACAGAAAAACAGACTGGTCCTCTCCGTGTTCGCGCGAGAGATTGAGTTTGTTGACGAGGAGCCAGACGGGGCGAGAACGAACCATATCCTTTTGGAAGGGTATATGTGTAAACGGCCTGTGTACCGCAAGACGCCTCTTGGCAGGGAGATTGCAGATCTTCTTCTGGCAGTGAACCGTCCCTATGGAAAATCTGATTACATCCCATGTATCTGCTGGGGAAGAAACGCCAGATATGCCTCGGGATTTGATGTGGGAGAACATGTTCGTATACTAGGCAGGATCCAGAGCAGGGAATATGTGAAAAAACTGTCTGAGACAGAGACTGAGACAAGGACCGCGTACGAGGTGTCCGTAAGCAAGCTGGAGTGTATAGAGGATTAGCGGAATCTTGTTTTGAAATCGTTGATTTAGGGTATCATATATTGAGATCATAACTCAAATGTGATATCCTTTTTTATATGACAACTCCGGTGTACAAGGGATAAGGCCGACGCCGGGAAAGATACAAAATAGGAGGAATATAATTATGGTAAAGATATTGCTGCACGGATGTAACGGAAAGATGGGAAGGATGATCACGGAGATTGTCAAATCGGATGAGAACACAGAAATCGTCGCGGGAGTGGATACATATATGGAAATCCCTAACGATTACCCGGTGTATGGTTCCATTGAAAAATGTGATGCGGACGCCGACGTGGCGGTGGATTTTTCAAATGCGGGAGCAGTGGACACCCTTCTGGATTACTGTGTGGAGAGAGGGCTCCCCGTGGTGCTGTGTACGACAGGGCTTTCTGAGAGGCAGCTTCAGAAGGTCGCTGAGGCATCCAAGAAAACAGCTGTCTTAAAATCCGCGAACATGTCGCTTGGAATCAATCTGTTGTTAAAGCTCCTTCAGGATGCGGCAAAGGTGTTTGGTCCCGCAGGATATGATGTGGAGCTGGTAGAGCGTCACCACAATCAGAAACTGGACGCTCCCAGCGGGACGGCGCTTGCGCTGGCGGATTCTGTGAACAAGGCGTTGAACAACGAGTATCATTATGTGTACGACCGCAGCCAGATAAGACAGAAAAGAGAGAAAAAGGAGATCGGGATCAGTGCGGTGCGAGGGGGAACAATTGTCGGTGATCACGAGGTTATTTTTGCCGGCACAGATGAGGTGATCGAGTTTAAGCACACGGCGTACTCAAGAAGCGTGTTTGCGAAAGGCGCCGTCGAGGCTGGGAAGTTCCTTGCAGGAAAAGCCCCGGGCATGTACGATATGGAAGACGTGGTTGGACTGTAGGAATTTGAGGTGACCCAGCCGGAGGAGAGTGTATGAAAGAGCTAGAGAAAAGATATCTGGAAAGATTGTCAGACTTGTATCCTACAATCGCCGCGGCGTCTACGGAGATTATTAACCTCCAGTCTATATTGAATTTGCCGAAGGGCACGGAAAATTTTCTCACTGACGTACATGGAGAATATGAGGCGTTTTCCCACGTTTTAAAGAATGGCTCCGGTTCTGTGAGGCGTAAGATTGAGGATGTGTTCGGCAACCGGATGAGCAGCAGAGATAAGCGCTCTCTTGCGACGCTCATTTATTATCCGAGAGAGAAGATAGATATCGTGCGGCAGACAGAGGCGAACATGGAGGACTGGTATAAAGTGCATCTGTACCTTCTCATTGAAGTGGGAAAACGTGCAGCGAGCAAATATACCCGCTCCAAAGTGCGCAAGGCGCTCCCGAAAGATTTTGCCTATGTGATCGAGGAACTAATCACAGAGAAGGCGGAAGTAAGCGACAAGGAATCCTACTACAATGAGATTATCTCCACGATCATACGGATCGGACGAGCCGAAGAGTTCATCTGTGCAATCTCAGAACTGATCCAGAGGCTGGTTGTGGATCATCTCCATATTGTCGGAGATATTTATGACAGAGGTCCGGGTCCGCATTTCATCATGGATGAATTGATGACATACCACTCAGTGGATATTCAATGGGGGAATCATGATGTGCTCTGGATGGGAGCCGCGGCGGGACAGAAAGGATGTATTGCTAATGTAATCCGCATCTGCGCTCGGTACGGTAATCTGGATATACTGGAGGACGGGTATGGGATCAATCTGCTACCGCTGGCGGCGTTTGCTATGCGGGCGTATAAGGACGACCCTTGTACCTGTTTCCGGTTGAAAGTTTCCGGACGCACGGATTCCGAGGAGATGCAGATGAATCTCCGCATACATAAAGCAATCTCTGTTATCCAGTTTAAGGTGGAGGGGCAGATCATCAGAAGACAGCCTTCTTTTCACATGGAAAACCGTGCCCTGCTCCACAAGATCAATTATGAGAAAGGGACGATTGTCTTGGACGGGGAGGAATATAAGCTGCTTGACACGAATTTCCCAACCGTGGATCCGGAGGATCCATATGCGCTGAATCCGGAAGAAAAGGAGATCATGGACCGGCTTGAGAAAGCGTTTGTAAATTGTGAAAAACTGCGGAGCCATATGCGTTTTTTGCTGACAAAGGGCGGTCTGTATAAAGTGTACAATGACAACCTCCTATATCACGGAAGTGTGCCTCTGACATCGGACGGAGAATTGAAGGAAGTGGAGATATATGGGCGCGGATACAAGGGAAGGGAGCTATATGATGAGCTGGAAACGTATGTGAGGAAAGGTTTTTTTGCTCTTGATGAGAAGGAAAAGCAGGACGGGAAAGATATCATGTGGTATATCTGGCTGCATCCGGATTCTCCCTTGTTTGGCAAGAATAAAATGGCAACCTTTGAGCGGTATTTTCTGGCGGAGAAAGAGACCCACATTGAGGAGAAAAACGCTTATTACAGGCTGATCGAGGACGAGCAGGTAGTTGATGAGATCTTAAAAGAGTTTGGGCTCGATCCGCAGCACGCCCACATCGTTAACGGCCATGTTCCCGTAAAAAGAAAAGACGGGGAAAATCCGGTCAAATGTGGGGGGAAAGTTCTGGTTATCGACGGCGGATTCTCCCGTGCTTACCAGAAAGAGACTGGAATCGCCGGATATACGCTTATCTATAATTCTTACGGGATGCGTCTAGTGGCTCTTGAACCTTTTGAGTCTACAGAGGCGGCCATCAAAAAGGAAATGGATATTCACTCGGAGACTACGATTGTGACCACGGTGAAAGATCGCTGTCTGGTCGGCGACACAGATACCGGGCGGGATCTGAGAGAACAGATCGCAGATTTGGAGCAGCTTCTGGAGGCATACAGAAACGGTGAGATCACAGAGAAAATATAAAGACAGGGTACAATGGCGAAAGTAAAGGCAGGGAAGATATGGAAAAAGAACAGAACACAGTGGCAGGCGGAGAAATGTCTGAGCCACTTAGGATCTATCTTCAGGAGATCGGTCAGATTCCTCTTCTTTCCGAGGAGGAAGAGAAGGAACTGGGCAGAAAACTTGCTGGCGGAGATATATCAGCAAGGCATAGGCTGGAGGAAGGGAACCTGCGGCTGGTGGTTTCCCTTGCGAAGCATTATACAGGGAGAGGGATTCCCCTTTTGGATCTCATTCAAGAAGGAAATATGGGGTTGATGCATGCGGCAGAAAAATATGATTATATGAAAGAAAACCGGTTTTCTACCTATGCCTCGTGGTGGATTAAAGAGGCAATGCAAAGAGCCATCGACCGGCAGGCGAGGGAGATCCGCGTGCCTGTGCATGTGGCCGAGAACATGAAAAAAGTGCAACGCGCTGCAAACGAACTTAGACAGGAATTGGGCAGAGACGCTTCTCCGAAAGAGATTGCAGACAGGCTGGCCGGCCGGACAGAGGAGGAAGTGAAAGAGATCCTCAGTTATTTTCAAACGCCGGTATCTCTTGAGACACCCATTGGCGAGAATGGGGAGGATAGTTTGGGAGATATGGTGGAAAATCAGACGGAGACAACCCCTGAGGAAGCAATGGATATTCTTGTGCAGAAGGAAGAGGTAAAAGAACTTCTGGAGACGCTTAGTGAAAGAGAGCGAGAGGTGATCCGCCTGCGGTACGGTCTGGAAGACGGGAAAGCGCAGACGCTGGAGGAGATTGGCGGGCAGCTTGGTGTGACGAGGGAACGAGTGCGCCAGATTGAGGCTCGCGCCATGGAAAAATTGAGAAAAAATGCAAAATAGAAGTCACCTGTGCATAAATATTGGAAAATCTGCAGATAGTAGAGGTACAACAATATTTATGGAAAGGGAGATTATCTATTATGAAGAAAATGAAAACGCTTCTTTTACTCATGACATGTACCTTTGTCCTGATGGGAGTGAGCGCGTGCAGCAGTAAGGATAACGCGTCCAACAAGGCCGATCAGTCAACAACCGACGACAATGCGGCAGGAGACAATAATAGTACGGTAAATGACAATGCAGATACGGCAGACACCAATGACCGTACAATGAACGACGCCACAGAGGGGGACGGGATTCTTGACAACGCGGTAGATGATGTGACGGACGGCGTGGACAGGGTTACGGACGATGTTACGGACGGCGTGGACAAGGCGGCGGACGATATGACACAGGATAACGGAGTGCAGAAGGATACAGATAATAATAACCGTTAGTGATAAATCAGAAAAGAGCGCAGCGCCGGAGGGAATGCCCTTTGAACAGGTATTTGCCGGCGCTGTTTTTAGAAAGGGAAGACAGGAGAACCACATATGAGATTTCGGCCATGTATCGATATACATAACGGCAAGGTAAAACAAATTATAGGCGGAAGCTTGCGAGACGAAGGGGATACTGCCCGCGCCAATTTTTCTTCTGAAAAAGGCGCTGCTTATTATGCAGAGCTCTATAAAAAAGATGGATTAAAAGGAGGGCACATTATTCTCTTAAACCATGCTGGCTCAGAGTTTTATGAGGAGACGCGGAAGCAGGCGTTTACAGCTCTGCGGGCTTATCCCGGTGGCATGCAGATCGGCGGGGGAATTACTGCGGAGAATGCCGGGGAGTATCTCAAGGCTGGGGCAAGTCATGTGATTGTTACATCTTATGTGTTTTGCGGCGGCACGTTCTGCTGGGATAATTTGGAAAAACTGGTCTCAGTGGTAGAAAGAGAGAAGATTGTTCTCGATTTAAGCTGTCGAAAGAAAGGAGACGCTTATTACGTTGTGACAGACCGCTGGCAGAAATTTACGGATATGCGGGTGGATCACGAGACGCTGGATCAGTTGACGGGATATTGTGATGAATTTCTGATTCACGGTGTCGATGTAGAGGGAAAGCGTTCCGGTATGGAAGAGGAGCTGGTACATATGCTGGGAGAGTGGAAGGATACCCGGCAGGACATTCCTGTAACATATGCAGGCGGGATCGGATCACTGGAGGATCTGGAGCGGTTTTGGCAGATCAGTGGGGGACGGCTGGACTTCACCATCGGGAGCGCACTGGATCTTTTCGGGGGAGAGATCCCCTACGAGATGGTTATTCGTGTATAGTTCAGCGAGCGCCATTCGTAAAACCGCACTACGTGCTAACTGTGGCTGCCGCCACTGTTTTACTCATGAGCGGGCGCTCTTCCATCCATCTTCCCATTCTCGGCCTCATGCAAGCATGGTCTGCCTTCGTGTTTGATGGATGGCTGAACTGTTAAGGCAAAATGTTAACAACTTATGAATTGGTTGAATTACCCATCACTTAGTGTTACAATGGAAACCGTGGTGGCGTCGGATTTTGCGCCGGCGCCAAATTTGTATAAGGAGTTAATTACGAGGTATGGGTATTATAGAAAAAATCTTCGGCACTCACAGTGAGAATGAGTTAAAACGGATCTATCCGATCGTGGACCGGATCGAGGCGCTGGGGCCGGAGATGAAAGCGCTGTCTGATGAGGAACTTAGAGGAAAGACGAGAGAGTTCAAGGATCGGTTAAGCGAAGGAGAGACTCTGGATGATATCCTTCCCGAGGCTTATGCCGTCGTGCGGGAGGCAGCGTTCCGAAGCATCGGCATGCGTCATTACAGAGTGCAGATTATTGGCGGCATCATTCTTCATCAGGGACGCATCGCGGAGATGAAAACAGGAGAAGGTAAGACGCTGGTGTCCACACTTCCAGCCTACTTAAACGCGCTTGCGGGACAAGGCGTACACATCGTTACGGTAAATGACTATCTGGCGAAGCGTGACGCGGAGTGGATGGGAAAAGTCCATGAGTTTCTCGGCCTGACAGTGGGCGTTGTTTTAAACAGCATGGACAGCAAGGAACGCCGCGCCGCATATGACTGTGATATCACCTACGTGACAAACAATGAGCTAGGATTTGACTACCTACGTGACAACATGGTTATCTATAAGGAGCAGCTCGTGCAGAGAGGGCTTCATTTCGCTATCATCGATGAGGTGGACTCTGTTCTGATTGATGAGGCGAGAACACCACTCATTATTTCTGGACAGAGCGGGAAATCGACAAAACTCTACGAGGCGTGCGACATCCTTGCCCGCCAGCTTGAGAGAGGCGAGGCGAGCGGAGAGTTCTCAAAGATGAACGCCATCATGGGTGAGGACATTGAGGAGACTGGAGATTTCATTGTAAATGAGAAAGAAAAAGCGATCAACCTGACAGAGGAGGGCGTGAAGAAGGTGGAGAATTTCTTCCACATTGACAATCTTGCCGATCCCGAGAATCTGGAGATCCAGCACAATATCATCCTTGCGTTGCGGGCGCACAACCTGATGTTCAAGGATCAGGATTATGTGGTGACGCCGGAAGGCGAAGTTATGATCGTGGATGAGTTTACTGGCCGTATTATGCCGGGACGCCGTTATTCTGACGGACTTCATCAGGCGATCGAGGCGAAAGAGCACGTTAAGGTGCGCAGGGAGAGTAAGACTCTGGCGACGATTACGTTCCAGAACCTGTTCAATAAGTTTGAGAAAAAAAGCGGCATGACGGGTACGGCTCTCACGGAGGAAAAAGAATTCCGCGATATTTACGGAATGGACGTTATTGAGATCCCGACCAACGTGCCGGTACAGAGGGTGGACCTCGAGGACGCTGTGTATAAGACAAAGAGAGAAAAATATAAAGCAGTTGTTGAGGAAGTCAAAAGAGCGCATGCCACGGGTCAGCCGGTCCTCGTAGGTACGATCACTATCGAGGTGTCTGAGCTTCTGAGCGGTATGCTGAAAAAAGAAGGTATTAAGCATAATGTCCTTAATGCAAAATATCATGAGCAGGAGGCTGCCATCGTTGCTGACGCCGGACTTCACGGCGCGGTCACGATCGCTACGAACATGGCGGGACGTGGTACGGATATCAAGCTGGACGACGACGCCAGAGCAGCAGGCGGCTTGAAGATTATTGGTACGGAGAGGCATGAGTCCAGACGTATTGATAACCAGCTTCGTGGACGTTCCGGACGTCAGGGGGATCCGGGAGAATCGCGCTTCTACATCTCCCTTGAGGATGACTTGCTCAGACTATTCGGATCAGACCGTCTCATGGGTGTGTTCAACGCTCTCGGGGTAGCTGACGGCGAGCAGATTGAGCACAAGATGCTCTCCAATGCCATCGAGACAGCACAGAAAAAGCTGGAGATTAACAACTTCGGAATCCGTAAAAATCTTCTCGAGTACGATCAGGTCATGAATGAGCAAAGAGAGATCATTTACGCGGAGAGACGCCGTGTGCTGGATGGAGAGAGCATGCGTGATACAGTTTACAACATGATCACGGAATATGTGGAGAATATAACAGACCGCTTTGCTTCGCCTGAGGCGGACGGGGAAAACTGGGATATTAAAGGACTGGACGTGAATCTCCATGCCGTGATCCCACAGATGGAACTTCTGGACGAGGCAGAGTGCCGGAACATGCGCCAGAAGGAAATGAAGCACATGCTTAAAGAACGCGCTGTGAAAGCGTATGAGGCGAAAGAGGCAGAATTTGCGGAAGCAGAACAGATCCGTGAGATTGAGCGCGTGGTGCTTTTGAAAGTTATTGATGCAAGATGGATGGATCACATCGATGATATGGATCAGCTTCGCCAAGGTATCGGGCTTCAGGCTTACGGACAGAGAGATCCGCTAGTAGAGTACAAGATGACAGGATATAACATGTTCGGGGAGATGACGAACATGATCGCGGAGACCACGATCCGTACTCTGTTCAATATTCGTGTTGAGCAGAAGGTGGAGAGGGAAGAGGTGGCGAAAGTGACGGGCACAAACAAAGACGAGAGTGCTGTGCGCGCGCCGAAGAAACGGGAAGAAAAGAAGATCTATCCGAATGATCCGTGCCCGTGCGGAAGCGGAAAGAAGTACAAACAGTGCTGTGGCCGAAAGCAGCTATAAAAATATGATTGTGAAAGAGGTGAATAAGGTGGTTTTATTAGATGAAATAAAGTCAAAACTGACTGCATATGAAGAACCGCTGAAAGATTTGAGGGATTCACTTTGACTTGGCTTCCAAGAAGCTAAGATTAGAGGAACTCCAGAAACGGTTGGAAGAGCCGGGGTTCTGGGATGAGCCGGAAGTATCCCAGCAGGTCATGAAGGAGCTAAAAGGACTTCAGGATTCTGTCAAAGAGATCGAGGAGCTGTATTCCGGCTATGAGGATATGCTCCTTCTCATTGAAATGAGCGAGGAGGAATCTGACGAGGAGACGTTAGAGGAGATAGAGGAAGAACTGGCACAGTTTGAAGAGAAATTTGAGGAGCTGCGTATCAGCACGCTTCTGACCGGACCTTATGACCGGGACAATGCCATTGTGACTCTCCATGCTGGCGCGGGCGGGACAGAGTCCTGCGACTGGGCGGGCATGTTGTACCGCATGTACACCAGATGGGCTGAGAAAAAGGGCTATGAAGTGGAAGTACTGGATTATATGGAAGGAGACGTGGCAGGAATCAAAGGGGTGACCTTTGAAGTGAAAGGTGAGAATGCCTATGGGTATCTCCGTTCAGAGAAAGGGGTGCATCGTCTTGTGCGTATCTCTCCATTCAACGCGGCGGGGAAACGGCAGACGTCTTTTGCTTCCTGTGATGTGATACCGGATATCGAGGAAGATATTGACATTGAGATCAACGACGATGACCTGAAGATCGACACGTACCGTTCCAGCGGCGCAGGCGGCCAGCATATTAACAAGACGTCGTCGGCAGTGCGCATCACGCATCTGCCCACGGGGATCGTGGTACAGTGCCAGAATGAGCGTTCTCAGCACATGAACAAGGATAAGGCGATGCAGATGTTAAAGTCCAAGCTTTATCTGATGAAACAGCAGGAACAGGCGGAGAAGATGTCTGACATCAGAGGGGAAGTGCGAGATATCAATTTCGGAAACCAGATCCGTTCTTATGTTATGCAGCCCTACACGCTTGTGAAAGACCACAGAACTAACGCGGAGGTCAGCAACGTAGGGGCTGTGATGGACGGCAGCATTGATCCGTTTATCAACGCATATTTGAGCGCAGATACACAGCAGGCGCCCGGAGAATAGACCGGGAGCCTGTTTCGGCTACTATGGAGAATATGAGAAGTATCAAAACTTCATTTATGATAAAAAATACAGAAGGGAGAAAACAATGGTAAATATAGCGGTAATGGGATACGGCACGGTGGGATCCGGTGTGGTGGAAGTGATCAATACAAATGGGGATATCATCAACCAGCGGGCAGCGGATCAGATCAATATAAAATATGTGCTTGATTTAAGAGATTTCCCGGGGGATCCGATTCAGGAGAAGATTGTTCATGATGTGGACGTCATCATCAATGATCCCGAGATCAGGATCGTCGTGGAGGTGATGGGAGGCGTTGAGCCTGCGTATACATTTGTGAAGAGCTGTCTTGAAGCGGGAAAGAGCGTGGTTACATCCAACAAAGCTCTGGTTGCAAAGCATGGCGCGGAACTTCTGTCCATTGCGAGGGACAGGGAGTTGAACTTTTTGTTCGAGGCGAGCGTGGGCGGAGGCATTCCGATTATCCGTGCGCTGAATTCTTCCCTTACTGCGGATAAAATCGAGGAGATCACTGGGATTTTAAACGGCACGACTAACTACATGCTCAGCAAGATGTTCTATGAAGGGGCTGACTATGCGGACGTGCTCAAGGAGGCGCAGCAGAACGGATTCGCGGAGGCGGACCCGACCGCTGATGTGGAAGGTTATGATGCGTGCCGCAAAATTGCGATCCTGTCCTGCCTGATCTCGGGGCAGCAGGTGGACTTCGAAGATATTTACACGGAAGGGATCACGGAGATCACCAAGGAAGATATGATGTACGCGAAAGAGATGGATATGACGGTCAAGCTTCTTGCGTCCAGCAAGCGCCACGGGGATCATCTCCACGCGATTGTCGCTCCGGCGCTGCTTGGAAAGGAACATCCCCTCTACAATGTGAACGGCGTATTCAACGCGGTGTTTGTAACCGGGAATATGCTTGGAGACGCTATGTTTTACGGAAGCGGGGCAGGGAAGCTCCCGACGGCAAGCGCGGTCGTGGCGGATGTGGTGGATGCGGCGAAGCATCTTCATAGGAACATCATGACGATGTGGAAGAATGAGAAGCTGACCCTTCTGCCCATTGAGGATACCTGCAAACGGTTCTTTGTGCGTCTGCAAGGCGGCGAAAATGAACGGCGCGCGGAGATAGAGAATATCTTTGGGGGAGTACGGTTTTTGACCGTGGACGGTCTTGAGAACGAATTCGGCATCGTTACTCCGGAAATGACGGAGAGAGAGTACAGACGGAAATCCGAACAGCTCTTCGGTGTGATCCGCATGATACGTCTGGAGGAGTAGGATTAGAGATTGATTGAGCGGGAGGCTCTAAAGGAGGACTCAATGAAGTATATCGTGATCTTATGTGACGGGATGGCAGATGAGCCCATTGACGCTTTGGGCGGGAAGACGCCGATAGAGGCGGCGCGCACAGAGAATATGGACCGTCTTGCAAAGGACGCGGAGATCGGGGTGGTGCGCACCGTTCCCGAGGGAATGACACCCGGAAGCGACACGGCGAACCTGTCCGTGATCGGATATGACCCGAAAAAATATTATTCCGGGAGATCGCCTCTAGAGGCGCTGAGCATCGGCGCCAAGATGGAGGATGGCGACGTGTCCTTCCGCTGCAACCTTGTGACTCTTTCCGAGAGCGAGACGGATTATGAGGACCGTGTCATCTTAGACCACAGCTCGGGGGAAATCTCTACCGCAGAGGCGGCAGAGCTTCTGGAAGCGCTAAAAGAAGGGCTTAAGAAGGACGGTTATACGTTCTATGCCGGAACAAGCTACCGCCATCTTCTTATTCAGAAGGATGGGAAAACGATGGATTTGACCGCACCTCATGATATACTGGAAAAGCGTATCGGGGAGTATCTTCCGAAGGACGAGGTGCTCCGTGATATGATGGTCAGAAGCTATGATATCTTAAAAGACCATCCCATTAACAAAAAGCGCCGCGCAGAAGGGAAAAATCCTGCCAATTCCGCATGGTTCTGGGGAGCGGGCACACGCCCGGCGCTCGCATCGTTTGAGGAGAAAAACGGAGTGAAGGGCGCCATGATCTCCGCCGTCGATCTGCTCAAAGGCATTGCCGTAGGCGCGGGTATGCACAATATCATGGTGGAGGGCGCCAACGGAGGTCTTCATACAAATTATTCCGGCAAAGCGTCGGCAGCGGTAAAAGCGCTGAACGAGGACGGATATGATTTTGTCTATGTACATATCGAGGCACCAGACGAGATGGGGCATCAGGGAAGTATGGAGGATAAGATCAAAGCCATCGAGTATATTGATGAGAGGATCATTGGACCTGTGGCGGACGCGCTTCACGACTCGGGAGAGGATTTCAGGATGCTCATCCTGCCGGATCATCCCACGCCGATACGTGTGCGCACCCATACGTCCGACCCGGTTCCGTATCTTCTGTATGACAGCACGAAGAAAACGGACGGACCGGGATTTTACAGCGAGAAGGCGGGCAGGGACAGCGGACGGTATATTGAGGAAGGCTGGCGGCTGATGGAGCATTTCATACAATCTTAAGAAAATCTGCCTGTCAAATAAAGAAAAATTATCTTTTAAATAAAGAATATCCTGCTATGATTACAGCGTCGGTGTATAGGAGTGTGGCTCCCGTACATTGGCGCTGTTTTGTGAAATATTTTCATGAGGTATTTTGTGAAAAGGGGATGTTCAGATGAAATCGAAAAAAATTACGGTGGGGCTCCTCATATTCTATCTGGCGGCACTGTCTTGGATCATTATCTTCAAGATGGCGTTCTCCGTCATGAAATTGCCGCATATAAGAAGTATCAACCTTATCCCGTTTGGGGAGTCTGTCATTATAAACGGGAAGATGGATTTCGGGGAGATCATACAGAATCTGCTGGCGTTCATTCCTTTCGGCATATTGATCTGTGTACTGTGGGAGAAAAAATCACTGCTGAAACAATTCTTTCCCATTATCTGTACCAGTATTCTGTTTGAGGTGATCCAGTATGTCTTTGCCGTCGGCGCAAGCGATATCACGGATGTGCTCATGAACTCGGCGGGAGGTCTGTTGGGAATCGGCACCGCCGTCCTCGTTGAGAAGCTGTCGGAGAAACATTGGGTGAGGATTATCAACATCCTCAGCCTGACCGGGGCGGTACTGCTTGGCGCGCTGATTGTGATGCTGATTTTGGCGAATATGTAACAGGGGGGATCATGATAAAAGTGTAAAACAGTTCATATTTCGGATAGTGCCTGTTCCTATTTTATCAAAAGGTATTTCCCTGACAAATTCAAAACATTAAAATACCATCTGCACCAGTATCATATAGCATAGTGTCCCGCCTGCGATGGACAGAAGCATCTGCCGTTTCCACAGGTGGAGCGCCACTACGAGAGCGATGGAGATCAGCTCGGGAATCCCATGGCTTCCCGAGAACACGCTTACGTTTCTTAAGGAGTAGATGATGAGCAGCCCGAACACTGCGGAGGGCAGCACCTTTCCGAGATACCGGATATATTTCGGGGTTGGTTTTCCCTCTGGGAATACGAGGAAGGGAAGGAATCTTGTCAGCATGGTGGCGAGGACGATCATTGCCACCGTGATGATTTCCTGTGAAAGTGTCATGCCTGTTCACCGCCTTTCTGCGCGTCCGTCTCTGCTAGGTTCTCGGCGCTGGCATCGAGCCGTGTCTCTGCTGGGGCTCCTGTATCATCGTCAAGCCGTGCCTCCAGCGGACGGCGGCTGAGCGTGAGGACGATAAGGATCGCCAGCATAGCGGGAATAATGAAGTTATCCGCCCCGAAAGCCACAAGGCAGATCAGGGAGAGGGCAAGCCCAAGAAGGGAGCTGATATGATTTTTTTCTTTCAGCCACTGTTCCATGAAGATAACCATGAACATGGCGGTGAGCACGAAGTCTAGACCTTCTGTGTTAAAATGGATGAAGGAGCCGAACAGCCCGCCCAGCGTGGCGCCGGAGAACCAGTAGAAATGATTCAGAAGCGTCACGAAGAACATAAACCACCCCTTGTTCACATCCCGCGGAACATCAGCCGTATAGTTGATGGAAAAGCTTTCGTCACACATCCCGAAGATGAGATAGAAGGATTTCCATCCATATCCGCGGTATTTTTCCAGCATGGAGATACCGTAAAACAGATGCCGGGCGTTGATCATGAGAGTCATGGCGAACGCCTGAAGGGGGCTGAACGCTCCGAGCAGGAGATTCACTGCGACGAACTCCATACTGCCGGCAAAGATAGTAACACTCATCAGCATCGGATAGATAAATGAAAATCCGGATACATTCATATAGATGCCGTATGTCAGCCCGAGGAACCAAAATCCTGCAAAGATTGGGATGGTGTGGGGGAATGCGGCGCGGAAGGCGCGGCGGACGACGCGCTCTTTTTCAGCTTTTTGTATTTCTCTTGTCATTGTGAACACATCCTTAGGTATTTTCAAAATAACATGCCTGATTATGATAGCATTTTGGCGGTATAAATTCAATGATGGGATTTGTCTTTCTGCTTATGATGTAGTAAACTGTATAGGAATCATAAGAACGGAGGGCACGGCTGTGGACTATCATTTTGCAAGAGAAGTGTTTGAGAGATATCTGGATGGCTATGACAGGGACAATGATAAAGTGAGATTGAAGATCGTGCATACATACGGCGTGGTGGCGCAGAGTACGGAGATCGCCCGGAGGATGAACCTGTCTAGGGAGGATACGGAGCTCGCGAAAATTATCGCCCTGCTCCACGATATCGGGCGGTTTGAACAGATACGGCAGTTTGACAGCTTCATGCCCGATACGATGGATCACGCGGCTTACGGGGTGGAGATGCTGTTCGGAGAGGCAGAAGGCTGCCCGCCGCGGATGATACGCCGATTTCTGGAAGAAGATGAGTGGGACGTCATTATCCGTACAGCTATCGCAAAACACAGTGATTTTGTGCTGGAGGGGATTGAAGATGAGCGGACGCTCCTCCATGCGAAGATCATACGCGACGCCGATAAGCTGGATAACTGCCGTGTGAAGCTTAAGGATGATTTTGAGACTTTTATGGACGCCACGGCTAAAGAGACGGGTGCGTCCGTTATCACGCCGAAAGTCCGGGAGGACGCGCTCGCGGGGAGGAGTATCCTCTCGGCGGACCGGAAGACGCCCATGGATTACTGGGTGTCCTACCTTGCGTATTTTTATGATCTGAACTTTCGGGAGAGTCTGGATATCGTGGCGGAGAAGGACTATGTGAGCCGCCTTATTCACAGAATCAGCTATACGGACCCGGAGACGGAAGAGACGATGAAAGAGCTGGAGAAAAGTCTTTTGGCGTATGTGCGGAAGGTTCCGGGAGCGCACTGAAGAAATCAGTTCCCGGCTGCGGGCTGTTTTGTAGATTCCCTGACGATGAGATCCGCGTGGAGTAGGACCGTGCCGATGGAGACCCCATTCATCAGGCTATTCAGCGCATAGTAGCCGCTCTTTCCCAGCTCAATGCGGTCTTGCCGGACTGTAGTGAGCGGGGGAGAGGTGTAGGGGCATATAGGGATGTCGTCGAAGCCGATGATGCTGATGTCACGGGGAACCTGATACCCCAGTTGCCGGCACTGTGTGATCGCTGCGCTGGCAAATGTATCCTGACAGCAGATTACCGCGGTCATCCCCATTCCAAGAAAACGGGGCAGATGCTTTTCCATACATTCGGACAGATAATAGGAGCATCCTGAATAGGAGGGATCTGCTTTTAACCCGTGGCGGTGCATGGCTTGGAAAAACGCTCTGTGGCGGATCTGCATGATATGGGAGCCGAGGGCGCTGCTTAAGTAGCCGATTTTGTGATGGCCTAGTTCCTTTAAATGACCAACCGCAAGATACATTCCCTCATCGTTGTCAATGCCGACATACGCGGTGGATGGATTTCCCACAATATGGTTGTCGTAGAGCACGATGGGAGTTCGGCTTGTCTGGAAATCTCTGATCCATGGCTCATTGAGAGAGAATCCAAGGGCAAAGCCTCCGCTGTAGTCGTTTTGCAGCATGAATACGTCATAGGAAGTTTCTCGCTGTGTGTTGACATCAAGGGGAACCACATCTACCTCACATCCGGCAGGTTCTGCCATCTGGCGGAAACCCATCACAATGTCGTAGGCAAAGTGGTGGGGTTCTTTATATTCAATATTGTCTTTCTGAACAAGAATACAGAGACGCCGGGAAGGCTTCTTGTACCGGCGTAGTTTTGTATACCCCAGTTCCACGGCTGTTTCCAGTATCTGTTTTTGTAATGTTTCGCTGATATCGGAAGCTCCATTTAAGGCTTTTGATACTGTTCCTTTGGAAATCCCCAGTTTATCAGCAATATCTTGAATAGTCGTCATTGTTCATTCCCCTGACTTCTTTGTTTTCTTATATAAAAACATTATATAAAAAAAGTAGAAAGAAATCAATGCGAAGCAATTTAAGTTTAGAAAAGTTTCGGAAATGTATATGAAAATAATAATGCACAAAAAAATAGATGATATTTTATGCAAAACAGATAAAATAGAATTGCTAATATAAAAATAATTGACGATAATAGCTTAAAGGTCTATCATAATGGCAACGAAACAATTCGAAACAACAAAAACGGAGGATGGGAAGAATGAGAAGAAGAGCAGTGTCTGTACTGCTTGCCGGAGTGATGACCCTTGGTCTTGCGGTGACAGGGCTGACCGGATGCGGCAGTAGTACGGACGACGGACAGGAAAAGATTCGTCTGATGGTGTGGTCTCCGCAGAACGACCAGTCAAAGGATAATGGGGAATGGCTTCAGACGATGTGCGAAACATTTGCGGAACGGCATCCAGAGTGGGATATTACATTTGTCTACGGTGTTGCCGATGAGGCAAGCGCTGCCGGACAGGTCGCGCAGGATTCGGAGGCGAGCGCAGATGTATTTATGTACGCGAACGATACGATAACGACGATGACAGATGCCAACGCTCTGGCGAAGTTCGGAGGAAAGTACCGGGATGAGATAGAGTCCATCAACTCGCAGGAGGTGCTGGATTCTTTGATCATGGATGGGGATTTGTACGGCGTTCCGTTTACGACGAACACATGGTACATGTATTATGACAAGAGCGTGTACAGTGAGGAAGATATAAAAAACATTGATACGATGCTGGAGAAAGGCGTAGTATCCTTCCCATTTGTCAACTCATGGTATCTGCCCGCGTTTTATCTGGGGAATGGGTGCACGCTGTTTGGTGATGGAACGGACGAGTCTGCGGGAGTGGATTTTGGCGGAGAGAATGCAGTCGCCGTGACGGATTATTTAATTGATATGGAGCAGAATCCGAACTTCAAGATTGACGATCTTGGTTCTGGTATCGCTGGACTTCGTGACGGAAGTATTAACGCGATGTTTACAGGATCATGGGACGCTAATTCTATCAAAGAGGCGCTTGGGGATAACATGGGTGTCGCATCGCTTCCAACTTACACACTGAACGGCGAGGAAAAACAGATGCTGGCCTATGCTGGCTCTAAGGCGATCGGTGTCAATCCTAATACGGATTACATGGTTCCAGCCATAGAACTGGCAGTTTTCCTCGGCTCATCTGAGGCGCAGAAAGCCCATTACGAGATGTGTGGTACAATCCCCTGCAGCACAGAACTTTTGGAAGATCCGGTGATTAGTTCTGACGAAGTGGTTATCGCACAAAACGATACGTTTAACAATACCTCTATCCTGCAGCCGTTTGTCTCTAAGATGAACAATTGCTGGACTCCGGTAGAAAATATGGGTAAAGGCATACGAAACGGCAGCATCACTCACGAAAACGCTGCGGATCAAACCGTGCAGATGAATGAAGCTATGAATAGTGATGGAATTTAAAATGAGGTGGCGAGGATGGGAATATTAAAGAAAAGAGTCAATAATTATCCGACTCCCTATACATGTACAAAGGCAATTAGGGAAGGCGGGCTTGAGACAAAGCTTTCCATGATTTTGATGGGATTCGGGAATATCGTGCATGGTCAGAAGATCAAAGGACTTCTATACCTGGCGGTTGAAGTGGCATATGTCGTATTTATGATTGTGAACGGAGTGGGATTCCTTGGGATGCTTCCGTCTCTGGGAACAGTGCCTCAGGAGGAGATATGGGACGAGGCAAATCAGGTCTATATGTATACAAAAGGCGACCAGTCAATCTTGATTCTGCTGTATGGCGTAGCGACTGTGCTGGTGACTTTCCTTATGATCTGCGCATGGCGCGGCGCTTTGCGCAGCGCATACAAGGCAGAATGCCTTGCAAAGGAAGGGCGTCACGTTAATAATTTTATGGAGGATCTAAAGTCTCTGCTCCACGAGAATCTTCACAGACTGCTTATGACGCCGCCGATGTTCTTTATCGCTGCGTTTACGATTTTGCCGCTGATTTTCATGATCTGTATGGCATTTACAAATTACAGTAAGATTGATAACCATCTGATGTTGTTTGACTGGGTAGGACTTGATAACTTTAAAGCATTGTTCGATTCCTCGAGTATTCTGGGAAGTACATTCTGGTCCGTGCTCGGTTGGACGATTGTGTGGGCGTTTTTTGCCACATTCAGTAACTATATCTTCGGTATGATTATCTCTCTGATGATCAACCGTAAAGGAACAAGGACAAAAGGGTTCTGGAGATTCTGCTTCGTTCTCTCCTGTGCGGTGCCAATGTTTGTATCCCTTCTAATTATGAGGACGATGCTTCAGCCGGAGGGAGCCGTGAATGTGCTTCTGAGAAATCTCGGCCTGATCGCATCGGATGCAAGCCTTCCGTTCTTCACAGATCCGACATGGGCGAGAGTGACGGTCATCGTCGTAAACGTGTGGGTCGGCGTGCCCTATACGCTGCTTCAGCTTACGGGAGTGCTTCAGAATATTCCATCGGAACTTTACGAGGCGGCGAAAGTGGATGGGGCGAACGCTTTGCAGATATTCACAAAGATCACCCTTCCATACATGCTGTATGTAACCACTCCTTACCTGATTACTACATTTACAGGAAATGTCAATAACTTTAATGTCATCTATCTGCTTTCGGGCGGAGATCCGGTTACAGATCTCTCATCCACGGCTGGAAAGACGGACCTATTGGTAACGTGGCTCTATAAACTAACGATTGATAAACAATATTATAACATTGGAGCTGTCATCGGGATCCTGACATTCGTGATCCTTGCGGTGGGCGCGTTGTTTACATACCGCCGCAGCAAATCTTATAAAGAAGAAGGAGGATTCTAAACATGGCTGGAAAGAAAGTTCATTCCGCAAAAACAAAACGTTTTGTAAATAATACGATCGTCCATGTGGTACTTGCAATCCTTGCGGCAGTGTGGGTGTTCCCGATTATCTGGGTTATCCTGACTAGTTTCCGCGCGGAGAAGGGGTCCTATGTATCCACCTTCTTCCCACAGTCCTTTACTCTGGACAACTATACGAAACTGTTCAATGACACAACGATCTTGAATTTCCCGCAGATGTTCGGCAATACATTGTTTATCGCCATCTGTTCTTGTATACTGGCAACATTCTATGTGCTTGCGGTGTCCTATTGTCTGTCAAGGCTTCGCTTTAAAATGCGCAAACCATACATGAATATGGCGATGATCCTCGGGCTGTTCCCAGGATTCATGTCCATGGTGGCCGTGTATTTCATCCTGAAAGCCATCGGATTGACAGAGGGGAACTTAATTAAGCTGGCGCTGATCCTTGTGTATTCTGGAGGCGCGGGACTGTCGTTTCAGATTGCCAAAGGATTTTTTGACACCGTGCCGTTTGCGGTGGATGAGGCGGCTCTTCTCGACGGATGCACGAAGTGGCAGATCTTTACGAAGATTACCTTGCCGCTAAGTAAGCCGATCGTCATCTATACAGTGCTGACATCCTTTATGTCTCCATGGCTGGATTTCATTTTTGCGAAGGTAATCTGCCGTGCGAATTCTGATCAGTATACCATTGCCATCGGGTTGTGGAAGATGCTGGAGAAAGAGTACATTGACAATTGGTATACGAGCTTTGCCGCAGGAGCGGTGCTGATCTCGATCCCGATTGCAGCATTGTTCTTGTATATGCAGAGATACTATGTAGACGGCTTATCCGGCGCGGTGAAAGGATAGAAAAACAATAAATGGACGGGCAGGAACGTCTGTAACAGGCGCTCCTGCCTTTTACATAAAATAATTGGAACCTAATAATACGTTTAGAGAGGCAGATTTTATGAAGACAGCATTAGAGTGGAAAAAGTATTATTCAAGTCCGGAATTTAAGAACCGGTATTTGTACAGCGGAAATGATCTGGGGGTGAGCTGCACGGATCAGGGAACTTCCTTTAAACTTTGGAGTCCCTCGGCGGACAGTGTCGCCCTAAACTTGTATCATGGGGGAAGCGGGCAGAACCGATACGAAAGCATTCCCATGGAGAAAGAAGAAAAAGGCGTATGGAGCTGGCAGTCAGCTGAAAATATGCATGGAGTTTACTATGACTTCACGCTAGAAATCGAAGGCAGAACTGTGCGCTCTGCAGATCCTTACGCGAAAGCTTGCGGGATCAATGGACGACGCAGCATGGCTGTAGATTTAAGGCGCACGGACCCGGAAGGATGGGAGGCGGACTGTGCGCCCGCAAAAGGGAAAGAACAGTTTATCTATGAAATTCATGTCAAGGAATTTTCGTGGGATGTATCCGGTGGTTTTCCGGAAGAGTACCGGGGAAAATATAAAGCGTTTACATGTTGTGATACTACCCTTTATAATGACGGTATCCATCCAACAGGGCTTTCTTATCTTAAGGATCTTGGAGTGACGCATGTGCAGATCATGCCGGCCTATGATTATGGCTCGGTGGATGAAGCTGGGAAGGATACAGAGTTCAACTGGGGGTATGACCCTGTGAACTATAATGTACCTGAGGGATCCTATTCCACGGATCCGGAACATGGAGAGGTGCGTATCCGGGAGATGAAGGAGATGATTCATTCTCTTCATGAGCAAGGATTCCGCGTGATCATGGATGTAGTGTATAACCATACTTATGTATTGGATTCATGGTTCCAGCGCACGGCTCCGTGGTATTTCTACCGTGTATTTGACGACGGCAGGGTATCCAACGGTTCAGCCTGCGGGAATGACGTGGCGAGTGAGAGGGAGATGTGCGCGAAATACATCTTGGAGTCAGTTCTTTACTGGACGGAAGAATACCATGTGGATGGTTTCCGCTTTGATTTGATGGGGCTTCTTGATGTTGATCTGATGAATCGGATCCGCAGAGCTTTGGACGAACGTTACGGCAGAGGGGAGAAAATCCTGTTTGGAGAACCATGGTCCGCGGATGAGACGGCGATGGAGGGGGATGCGGTCCCTGCGCTGAAAACAAATATTGGGCTTTTGGATGAAAATATCGGAATGTTTTGTGACGACACGAGAGATGCAGTGAAAGGTTCCGCTCTAAAGATCCACAAACCGGGATTTATCAATGGGGCGGAAGATAAAGAAAACGATATCATTAACGGGGTAAGTGCTTGGAATGCCGCCGGAGTGAAGGCGCCCTCTCAGATTATCACTTATGTATCCGCCCATGATAATCAGACTCTCTGGGATAAACTCTCCGAGACAATGCCCGAAGCGGGCGAGGAGGAGAGACTGCGTCTCAACCGCATGGCGGCGGCGCTGTACATGACTTGTCAGGGAACCATCTTCTTCCTGTCGGGGGAAGAGTTCGCAAGAACAAAGGACGGGTTGGAAGATTCCTTTAATGCACCCATCGCACTGAACCGGCTGGACTGGGAAAAGGCGTGGGAAAACCGGGAACTGGTAGAATACTATAAGGGGCTCATCGCTCTGCGCAGTCAGCTTCCCGGGCTGTGCGACAAGTCCGCGAAAGCGGCGACGCGTATCCATCATGTGGTGAAGGAGGAAAACGCGATCAGTTTCCTTGTGGATAATCGCCCGGAGAATGGCAGGACTCACTGGCAGACTTTAAAGGTGGTCTACAACAGCAGCCGGACACCCCGGACAGTGTCTCTGGAAGGAGACGGATGGAATGTCCTGTGTGACGGGAGGGACAGCCGTCTGTGGGAGAAGGAACATCCGGCGCAAGACGGGATCCGTGTAGCGCCTCAGAGCGTTCTTATACTGGGAAAAACCGAAGAAGAAAGTACATGGAGGAAACGGGCTGTATGAGCAGAAGATGGGTCTATGGAAAACAGGATTGGAAGACATTTGAGAGAGGACAGGAGAACTGCTATCTAATGACCAATGGACTTGGAGGATTTTCCTCCATGACCATGATCGGATCCGCGGCGCGAAACGATCATGCTTTCCTCATGGCGTGCGTCAAAGCGCCGAACAATCGTTACAACATGGTTCACCGCCTTGCAGAGACAGTGGAGATCAATGGGAGAGACTACGCGATCTCGTCTCAGGAATACGCAGATGGCTACAGGGAGGAAGGATGGCGCTGGCTGTCAGAGTTTTCTTTCAAGGATATCCCGGTCTGGAATTTTCACGTAAATGGTGTGGAGATTAGAAAGGAGGCGGCGCTAAAGCAGGGAGAAAATACAGCCGTGCTCTGTTACCGGATTACCAACCGAACCCGGAAGAATGTTAGGTTTACTGTGACGCCGTTCTATCAGTTTGCGCCGAAAGGAAGCGAACCAAAGGAGGAACAGCATTTTTCCCTGAAGATCTGCGAGGATGAAAAAAAGAGTGTTCCAGACAAAAGGGAAGAAAAGCTTGCTGGAGAAAAAGGCAGCGCTGTCTGCCGTGTTACGAGCAACGGGCTGTCTCTCTTTGTAATGACCGACGGCAGGATCACTGGGATGCCGGAGACCGCGCAGAAATACTATTATGCTTACGATGCCTGCGATGGCAGGAGAGAGCGCGGAATGGCAAAGGCTTGCCACCAGATAGAATTGTCTGTGAAGAGCGGATGCGAGGAAACTCTTTCCATCATATACACAATGGAAGAAGGGAAAGAGGATGTCCGGACAGCGGGACAGGAAAGATCCGCCACATGGGATAGTGTAAGCGGAAGCGACATACAGCGCATGGTACAGGATATCGTAGAGGGACAGGAGGACTACCGGGAAGGGCTGGAACACCTGTCGGGGATTCAGGATGAGAATGCCCGGACTCTCGTAAAAAGTGCGGATCAGTTTCTCTCTTTGAGAGAATCCACCGGGGGAAAGACAATCCTTGCGGGATATCCGTTCTTTGAGGACTGGGGGAGAGATACAATGATTGCCCTGCCGGGCGTGTGCATTTCTACCCGCAGATATGAGGAGGCGGAATCCATCCTTCGTACATTTGCCCGGTATGAGAGAAACGGGCTCCTTCCGAATTTATTTCCAGAAGGGAAGAGCGAACCTATGTACAACACCGCGGACGCGTCACTTCTGTTTATCAACTGTGTCTGGCTATACTATAAGGCATCGAGAAAGGCATCTTTTGTAAAAGAGATGTATTCTGTTATGGAAAGGATCATTCATGCATATAAAGAGGGGACAGACTATGGGGTTCATATGGATGATGATGGTTTGATCAGCGCAGGGAGTGGTCTGGATCAGGTGACATGGATGGATGTGAGAGTGGGAGAGATTCTGCCTACCCCGCGCCATGGAAAACCGGTAGAGATCAATGCGTATTGGTATAATGCGCTGAGAATTATGGGAGAATTTGCGCGGCTTTCGGGCGTAAAAGCCTCCGATGGGGGAAAGGGATACGATGCGCTGGCGGAGAAGGTTAAAGAGTCTTTTACGGAACAGTTCTGGATGGAAGATAAACACTGCCTCAAGGATGTGATTTCTGGAACAGAGGCAGATACGCAGATCCGTTGCAATCAGATTTGGGCGGTGTCCATGCCTTTTGCTATGCTAGATGAAAAGCGGGAAAGGCAGGTGGTGGATACGGTGTTTGAGAAGCTGTATACACCTTATGGGCTGCGCACGCTTTCATCGGATGACCGGGAGTTCCAGCCGTTTTATGGCGGAGAGATGATCCAGAGGGATCTTGCTTATCATCAGGGAACAGTCTGGACATACCCGCTAGGAGCATATTATCTGGCATATCTGAAAGTGAATGGCTGCAGCCCGAAGGCGAAGCAGCGTGTAAAAGGACAGCTGGAAGTGATGGAGAGCGCCATGCGGGAAGGCTGTATCGGGCAGCTTCCGGAGATCTATGATGGAGAGAATCCAGTTTCGTCGAAGGGATGTTTCGCGCAGGCGTGGAGCGTAGGAGAGATATTGAGAGTCTATGAAGCTCTGGAAAGAGATTGACAATCTATATAATACTGGATAATACTGGAGAGACAGGATGAAAGGAGAGCAGGCATGGAATTTACAGGAGTATATCACAAGACATCAGAGCAGATGAGTTATGCTCTCAATGACAAAGAGCTGGTTGTCAACTTAAAGACGGGCTATGATGTAAAACAGGTGTTTATCATCCACGGGGATCCCTATGACGCGGGAATACTCGGAGGAAATGAGAAATGGAACGGCACACGGGAGGAGATCGTTTACAAGAAACGGCTCTCCCATCAGATCTGGTGGACAACGACCCTTGTGCCGCCGTATAAGCGGTGCAAATATTATTTTGAACTGCGCACGGACAGCGAAGTATGGTATTATTTTGAAGATGGATTCCTGACGGAAGAGCAGGTCAATATGGAAGGGCGTCTTCTGCAATATTTCATTGTGCCGTGGATGAACCCTGCGGATGTGAACAGGACTCCGGTATGGGTGAACGATACGGTATGGTATCAGATTTTTCCGGACCGTTTCTGTAACGGACGTGTGGACAATGACGGGGAGGACGTGCTGCCATGGCAGACAGGCCCTGTGAAGAGGACGGAGAAATACGGCGGGGATCTGGAAGGGATCCGGCAAAGGCTTCCATATTTGGAAAAGCTGGGAGTCACAGGGATCTATCTGAATCCGATTATGGAGGCAGAGACCAATCACAAGTATGATACAAAGGACTATACGAAGATTGATCCAGCTTTTGGGGATGATGAGACGATGAAAAGACTCGTTATGGAGGCCCACGGCAGAGGTATACGGGTAATGGTGGATGCGGTGTTTAATCACTGTGGGCGGAAGTTTGCCCCTTGGCTGGATGTGCAGGAAAAAGGCCGGGAATCTCAATACGCGGACTGGTTCATGGTTCAGGACTGGACGGATATCCGCAGACATGAAAATACGAGGGATGGGAGATTCTATTCCTTTGCGTTTGCGGACTGGATGCCAAAGCTCAACACGAACAATGAGGAGGTCATACGCTATTTCTGCGGCGTGTGTGAGGAATGGATTCGGAAATATGATATCGACGGCATCCGTTTTGACGTGGGAAATGAAGTGTCCCATTATTTTCTGAAGCGGATGAGGCGTCATCTAAAGAAGATCAAGCCGGACATCTATCTGCTGGGAGAGATCTGGCATGACGCCATCCAGTGGCTTGCGGGGGACGAGTATGATTCAGTTATGAATTATCCGCTCATGAGCGGGATCCATGATTTCTTTTTGGACAGCTTAGCGGACCGGGAGGAATTTGAACGCATGGTGAACCGCTGCTATACGATGTACATGCAGCAGAGTAACAACGTCCTGTTTAATCTTCTGGATTCCCACGACACAGAGCGGTTGATGAACCGTTTTCATGATCTGGATATTTTTTATCAGCAGCTTGCGGTTCTCTTTACCCTGCCGGGAAGCCCATGCATCTATTATGGCACAGAGATCGCCATGGAGGGTGGATTTGACCCGGACTGCCGCAGGTGTATGCCGTGGGATGAGATTGATTTGGGAAAATATGAAGACCGCATCCGGCAAATGCAGACGCTGATCCGTCTGCGTAAGACAGAGAAGACATTTCGCAGCTTGCATTTCCATTTCCTTAATGAGTATGGGAACAAGCGGTGCGTGCATTACATCAAACTGGACGAATGCCAGCACAAGATTGAGGTTGTTTTAAATTGCTCGGAAGAACCGGCGCATGCCGGCGAAAGAGGGGAAATACTCTTTTCGCGGAGATTTGAAGGCGGGACGCTTCTGCCTAAAGGGACATTGATAAGGAGGATCATATAGGCAATGATAGAGAATATAGCACAGAATCAGAAGCACCTGTGGTGGAAGAATGCAGTTGTTTATCAGATATATCCGAAGAGCTTTCAGGATTCAGATGGGGACGGAGTGGGAGATATCCGCGGCATCATCAGCAGGCTTGACTATCTTAAGGAGCTTGGCGTGGATGCGGTGTGGATATCGCCGATGTATTGTTCCCCCCAGAATGACAATGGATATGACATTTCGGATTATCAGGATATTGACCCCATGTTCGGAACTCTTTCAGATATGGATGAGTTGATCGCTGAGTCAGGGAAGCGGGGGATCCGTATCATCATGGATTTGGTGCTGAACCATACATCCGATGAACACCGCTGGTTTGAGGAGGCGAAGAAAGGAAAGGATAATCCTTATCACGATTACTATGTGTGGCGTGATGGGGAGGAAGGTGTGTACCCGAACGATATGAAGGCTGTGTTCGGCGGCTCTGCGTGGGAGTGGGTGCCTGAGCTGGGACAGTATTATTTTCATCAGTTTGCCCCAGAGCAGCCGGATTTGAACTGGGAGAATCCTAAAGTGCGGCGGGAGATCTATGACATGATCCTCTGGTGGATGGACAGGGGCGTGGGCGGGTTCCGCCTGGATGTGATTGACCAGATCGCGAAGGAGCCCGACAGGGGTATCACCAACAATGGTCCACGGCTTCATGAATTCCTAAGAGAGTTAAGCAAGGAGACATTTCAGAAGGGCAATCTAATCACGGTTGGAGAAGCGTGGGGAGCAACCACGGAGATTGCAAAAAAATACAGTGCTCCCGACGGCAGCGAATTTTCCATGGTATTCCAGTTTGAACATATGATGCTAGATCAACAGGATGGAAAGGAGAAATGGGATCTTGCGCCCTTACCGTTTGTACAGTTAAAAAAATGTCTCGCAAGGTGGCAGGATGCATTGTTTCAGAAGGGATGGAACAGTCTGTTCTGGAACAATCATGACTTGCCCCGCATTGTGTCCCGATGGGGAAACGATGGAAGGTACCGTGTGGAATCAGCAAAGATGCTGGCAGCGGTGCTTCACGGGATGCAGGGAACGCCCTATATCTATCAGGGGGAGGAACTCGGCATGACCAATGTGAAGTTTTCCGATATTTCTAAGTACCGGGATGTGGAGACGACGAATATGTATTATGAGCGGATCGAGGCAGGATATGCTAAGGCTGACGTGATGCGCTCTATCTATGCAAAGAGCCGCGATAATGCCCGTACGCCCATGCAGTGGAGCAAAGAGCCAAACGCCGGATTTACGAAGGGCACGCCTTGGATCGCAGTCAATCCAAATTATACTGAGATCAACGTGGAGGAGGAAAGGAAAGATTCGGACTCAGTGTATCAGTTTTACCGCAGTCTGATCCGGCTCAGGAAAGAGTACCCTGTATTTGTAGACGGAAAGTTCGAGCTTCTCCTTCCGGAAGATGAGCATATTTTTGCATACACCCGTACGGATAAAGATACTCAGATGCTTGTGTGCGCAAACTTTGCGGAAGAGACAGTGAGTTGCCCTCTTCTTAGGCAGTGGGGGAGATCCGGAGTCTTGATCCATAATTATGCGGGAAAGCTGGGAGAAGAACTGAAGCCCTTTGAGGTGGTTATCCTTGTAGCCCGCCGGTAAAGTGTGGTACACTGGCGGTAGAAAGATACACGGAACCGGAGGGAGGATACCCCATGAGAGAGAACGGATACAGCGGACAGACCGCGCAGAGCGTAATTGCCGAAGTGGAACGGGCGGTGGTCGGGAAACGGGATACTTTGACCAAGATCATGACTGCGATCTTGGCAGGAGGGCATGTTCTGATTGAGGATATTCCCGGGACAGGAAAAACGACAATGGCCCTTGCCTTTTCTAAGGCCATGGGGCTTAAGGTAAACCGGGTACAGTTTACCCCGGATGTGCTTCCTGCTGATCTGACGGGTTTTACCATCTATCAGAAAGAAACGGGAAGATTTGTATACCAGCCCGGCGCGGTCATCTGCAATCTGCTCTTGGCTGATGAGATCAACCGTACTTCTCCGAAAACACAGTCCGCGCTTCTGGAAGTAATGGAGGAACATCAAGTGACTGTGGATGGAATGACCCATAGGACAGGGGAGCCGTTCATCGTTATTGCCACAGAGAACCCTGCCGGCTCGGCGGGGACCCAGCTCCTTCCCGAATCCCAGCTTGACCGTTTCATGATCTGCGTAAGCATGGGATATCCTACGGTGGAAGAGGAGATGGAGATTTTGAACCGGGGTGGAACACACGGGAGGACATATGAAGATACCGTCCCCGTACTGGATGCGGATGCGCTTCTTGCTATGAGGGCGGAGGTGTCCGGGGTATTTGTGCATGAAAGAGTGTGTCGTTATATTGCGGAGCTAGCGAAGAGCACAAGGGAGAACGAATGGACAGAACTTGGAATCAGCCCGCGTGGAACGCTTGCTCTGACTGCCATGGCAAAAGCGTGCGCATGGATGAAGGGAAGGACATATGTGATTCCATCGGATGTGCAGGAAATGTTTCCCTGCGTGGCGAGGCACAGGATCCTTCTGAATATGAAAGCGAAGATCGGGCATATCCATGTACAGGAACTGATCCGCCAGGTGCTGGAGAGCGTCCCGGGGCCGGAGCTGAAAACCAGGCGGTGATGCCAGTGTTGGTACGGTAGCAATGGCACAGCGTCAGTGATACAGTACAAAAGCACGTATAAGGTCAGGGGGGAAGACGATGATACCAAGGCTTGCAGGATATGCCACCGTGGTGGCGGTAGCAGTATATTTGTACTTTATGTACGACGAAACTGTGATCTCGGGAATCCTTGTGTTTCTCCTTCTGTATTTTCCAGTGTCTTTCTTTTATCTTCTAGGTGTTAGAAAGAAGATTACGGCGGATCTTGGGAGAGTTCCCCCAATGGGGGAAAAGAGGAAGCAGATCCGGGCAGGAATAACATTAAAGAATCAGATGCTCCTAATGTCGGTACGCTGTGAGGCCTGTGTATCCGTGCGGAATTTCTACGATAGCAAAGGAGATAAGAAACGTTTTGCGAAAACTGTGCCGGCCGGAGAGGAAGAGACAGTTTGGTGTGTGTTTGAGACGGAAGAGTGCGGCAATACCAAGGTGTGTCTGGAATATGTACGGCTCTACGATTTCCTTGGAATTTTCTGTGTGAAACGGAAAGAAAACAAAGCCGCGTCTGTTAGAGTGATGCCGGGATTCGAGCCTATACCGGTGGAGATCACGAGAAGGACGAGAGAATTTCAGTCTGAGGCCGAGGAATACTCTCAGGATAGGAAAGGAGACGATCCCTCCGAACTTTATCAGGTGAGGGAGTACCGGGTTGAGGATCCGCTGAAAGATATCCACTGGAAACTGAGCGCCAAAGAGGAGACGCTCATGGTCAAGGAGAGAGGGTTCCCTCTCGGGTGTGCCGTCCTCCTCTGGTTTGATGTGAGGGAGGGAAAAGTTACGGGAAAAGGATTCTCAGCAATGATCGAGAAGGCAGCCTCCCTCTCTGTTACGCTGGCAGAGGAAAAATGTGTTCATATGGCGGCGTGGTATGAGGAGGAGAATGAGAGGATCCTGACATGCAGAGTAAGAGATGAGGAGAGCGCCTGCAGTATGATTTGGAAGCTGATGGAGATGAAACCGTGCAGGGACGTAGAGAAAAGAGAAGCATGCCGTGAGGATACCTTCCGCGGGCGAGAGTTCAGCAGTATTGTGACTATAGACGGAGAGGGGAATATCTGGAAAGACGGAGAGATGCAAGAGTTCCTCCGCCTGTGAAAAAAAGAGGTGACGGCTGGTGGCGGGAAAGAAGAAGGGAATACGGATTTGCCGGGAGAAGGGCAGAATAGGGCGCCAAAAGAGGATGTTTGGATGGGGCGAGCTTCTCACAGCCTTTTTTACAGCGTGCCTTGCTTGTGCGTGGTGGGCGGGGATACTTTCGGTATTCCGGATTGTGTTATCTCCTGCGTGGCTGTACGGAGTGATTGTCCTTCTTTCTGTCATGTGCGCATTCATCTTATACCGTATGGGAAAGTGGGCGGCCGTGCTTCTCTTTGCCGTGGCAGGAGTGTTCCTGTGGTTTTTAAGGGAGGCAGTCCTAACGGTGTTCCTTCCAGGCGCTGGGGCGGATGAACAATCTGCCGGGATCGCCGCCTCAGTTATGACCCTGCCACTTTTGTGGTTGTGGGTCTTAGTGCTAAAGAGCGGGAGAGGAAAGCTGGCGGCAGGACTTCTGATGGCAGTGCCGTTTATCATAACGGCATGGGCCGGATTTCTTCCATCCATGTCCGCTTCATGGTTACTATTTGGGGCGGGAGGGATGTACTATGCATTTCTCGCTTCGGGGCGTCCTGACTCGACGGCGTCCGGATCTGCTCTTTTGGAGAGAAGGCGTGTGCCTCATGCCCTGCAGGCTTTTTGCACAGTGGCGTGTACTTTTGCTTTTTTGGCTGGAATCTCAGTCTTTTTGGGAAAATATCTGGATGAAGGACGGGAAGAGGAAAACAGTTTTTATCAGTCCACGAGAGCGTGGATCCACGCAGATCTGATCGGAGGGGTACAGCGGTTCATTGAAGAGATGAATAAGGGAGGAGAAGAGGCCGTCGGGACGTCGGAAGATCAGCCTGAGACAGAGCAGTTAGAAGAAGGAGAAGATATGGGTGAGGAGGAACCTTCAGATATTGCAGGAGTGCCGGATATGGAACAGGAGGGAGAGAGTTTTGGGGAGGCTCTTGCGACAGGAAGTTCAATGTCTGACTTAAAGGCGGTTAGTTCCTTTGTCCCAGATGACGAGGCGGCCATGGATGTGGTCTGCATTTTGCCGGAAAAACCGACAGAGACCGTGTATTATCCTCTGAGGAACGGGATCATATATACAGATGACTCGTGGACAGAGAGCGAGGCGGGCGCTTCCGAAGAGGCGTCGCTGACCTCTTCGGAGAAGAGCGTTTATACCGATTATCCGTCAGATCTTGCGCGCATGGAAGCGCTCTGTGAAGATTGGGATACCTCATCCTTAAAGCGGGTGGCAGAACAGACCGACAGGACACTTTCTTCTATGGCGGTCTACGATACGGATCCGGGTGCGACGCCGGATGGTCAGAATTTTCCGGAATACTTTCTGTTTGAAAATCAAAAAGGATTTTGCGTCCATTTCGCGACTACTGCAACGCTTTTCTACCGAATGTGCGGATATTCGGCAAGGTATGCCGAAGGATATGCCATCCCTCCCTCAGCGTTCCGGGACATAGGCGGCGGGAGATATGAGGCGGTGGCAGACGGAAGCATGGGACATGCATGGTGTCAGGTCTTTGATGAAGAACAGGGGAAGTGGCTTGATATGGAACATACGCCCCCTGCATCGGGGGTCGTTCCTAAGAGTAACGGAGGGATTTTGGACAGTGTGCGGGAGAGTGGGGGTGCAGGAGCCGTAAGAGAGAGCCTTATGATCAGTGGTTTCATCTTGGCGGGCATATTGGTTTTTGTGGGAATTATGGCGCTTCAGGCGTCGGTCAGAAGGAAAAGGCTGCAAGAAAAACTGAGATATCATGCGGACGGATCGGGCATCCTTGCTCTGTACGATGTCATTCTTTGTACCGCACAGCTTGAAAAAGGTATTCTCACAGACAAAGAAAACAAGAACCGGCTGTCTGAGAGTACGCTGGATATCTTAAAGAACAGCTATCCACAGATACAGCCGGAGGAGTGGGATCAGCTGTATGATCAAGTGATGCGCGGAATGTTTGACCGCCCTGCGGACACAGAAGAAAGGCGGAGAGAATGGGAGAGATCGCTCCAGCTTTTCAGTGTGTTTGCGGAAACGGCAAAAGAAAGTATGGGCAAATGGAAGAGAATGGCATACCGGTATGTGTACTGTCTGGATGTCCTGCCGTAAGAAAAAATAAAGATGTACAAAAAGGAGAATATTTCAATGATACGAAAATTAACAGCGGACGATAGAGAACTTTATATTAGCATGGCAGAGGAATTCTATCACTCAGACGCGGTGCTCAGTCCGGTTCCGAGATCTTATATTGAGAAAACTGTGGATGAGGCGCTGCATTCAGATGCTTATGCAGAACTTTTCCTCTTTGAACATAAGGGAGAGATCGCCGGATACGGTTTGACTGCCAAAACATTTTCACAGGAGGCGGGAGGTTTTGTCTTGTGGATTGAAGAGATCTATATCAGGGAACCGTTCCGTTCAAAAGGGCTTGGAAGAGAATTTTTTGCCTATATTGAAGATCACAAAGGGGAGAATGTAACCCGTCTGAGGCTGGAAGTGGAAGAAGATAATACGAGGGCGGTTGCTCTTTATAAAAAACTGGGATATAAAGTGTTAGATTACGTGCAGATGGTAAAAGAAAACTAAATGCATACATGTATACAATGATGCGCAAAATCTTTTAATCTCCCATTGCAAGATACTGTCGAACGATGATATAATAATTGCGTATAGCGTAATTCAGACCGCAAATGCGGTCTGTTCTGTGCTGCCCGTTGGGCGGAGAAGAATTATGAGTAGGTGACAGTTTTGAAGAATAAGATCAAACGTTTTGCCAAAGGAGATTTTCATATTCCCCAGCCGGAGATCATCTTTCCGGAGACGCGGATTATCATGCGCGTGGGAGAGGGAGAAAAATATAGAGGAAGCTTTTCACTTAAGAATCAGGGGGAGGGGACCATAAGGGGTCTTGTATATCCCTCTTCTTACCGTATTCGCTGTGATGAGCAGGGGTTTGACGGAAACCCGGTAAATATTTACTATACATATGATGGGACCGGCTTGCTTCCGGGACATGTAGAACACGGTAAGTTTACCATTGTCTGCAACGGCGGTGAATACGACGTGGCATTTACGGCGATTATCGAGAAGCCGTATGTAATGACAAGTTATGGAAAGATTCAGAGCCTTGACGACTTTAAAAAACTTTCTTTCCGCGATGCGGCTGAGGCTGTCAGGCTGTTCAGATCTAGAGATTTTTATGAGATCTTAAAGTATGAGGATAAACGGATTCAAGCACTCTATGACAATATGCGCCGGTGGGAACTGGATCAGCAGGCGCTGGAAGAGTTTCTGGTGGGCTGTAAGCAGAAAGAGAAGATCTTTCTGACGCTGGAGGAGGAGAGCCGCGCGTTCATCTCTCTGGAGGAGGCCCGCAAGGAGACGTTTACTATCAAGAAAAATACATGGGGTTATCTGGAGATCGACGTGCGCACGGAAGGCGACTTTCTTATGGTGGAGCACACAAGAGTGACCACCGAGGAATTTATTGGAAATTCCTACCGTCTTGAGTATTTTCTTGACGTAAGCAAGCTTCATGAAGGGAGCAATTTTGGCCGTGTCATCATGGAGTCGCCTTACGAGACTCTGACGTATGAGATCGTGGTCGAGAAGGATATCAAAAGAGATGAGGACCGGCGTGCCAATGACAGAGAGTTCACAGGTATCATCCGCAACTATCTGAAATATGAGAGTGGGAAGATGGAGCTTGCCGACTGGGTAGAGGAAGCAGTCCGAAGGATCAGCCACCTAAGGGATATGGATCCGTCCAACGAGTTTTACCTGCTGTTCCACGCACATATCTGCCTGATCGGAAACCGCATGGACGAGGCAAAATGGCTTCTTGAATCCTATAATTATAACCGGTTTGCGATCGGAAAGGATGTGGAACTTAGTTCCTACTACCTATATCTGACGACGTTTTTATCAAGTGATACCATCGGACAGCGCAAGGTTGCAGAGGAACTGTCAAAGACGTTTATGAAGCATCCAGATAACTGGAAAGTACTCTGCATGCTGGTGGAGGTGGACTCCGAGTATAAAATATACAGCGAAAGGCTGCGGGTGCTGGAGAAACAGTTTTATGAGGACAAGTCCCACAGCGTTTGGTTTTATTTTCAGGCATTTAAATGTTTCCGGGATAAAAGCTCTTCTTTGAAGAAACTAGGAGAGTTTGAGGTGAGGGTCCTGCTCTTTGCGGTAAAACATAAACTTATGACACGGGAGTTGGCTCTATATACAGCAAACTTGGCAAGTCAGATCAAGACATATGACAAGCATCTTTATAATGTTCTTGTCCTTTCCTATAAGATGTACAATGAGTCAATGATACTAACGTCCATATGTACGCTTCTTATTAAGGGGAACTGTATTGACCACATATATTTTAAATGGTATGAAAAGGCGGTAGAGTCAGAACTTAAGATCGCCCAGCTCTACGAGTATTACATGGCTGCCATTAAGCCGGAGCAGTTTCACAAGGCGCTGCCACGGTCTGTGTATCTGTATTTTATGCATGGAAATTCTCTGGACTATCGGAAATGTGCGTTTCTGTATGCGAACCTGATCACTTACGAAGATGAGGCCAGCGAGATCTATGCCCATTATAGGGACGAGATGGAGGCGTTTGCATGGAACCAGCTTGACCGGAGAAATGTAGATGAACAGCTCCGTATTGTGTATAAGCGCTTTGTGACGGAGAGCGCTATGAATCCGGAACGGGTGAAAGCGCTCTATGACGTGTGCCACGCTTATTGGATCACGACAAAGGTTCCGAATATGAAGTATATCCATGTGATCGCAGAGGATGGAACGATTACCCAGAAGGCGGCCTATATGGAGCACGGAGCACGCGTATTTTTGTACGCTAAGACGGACCGGCTTGTGTGGGAGGCGCGTGACGGACGGCATTATACGGATTCCATTCCTTATGAGAGCAAGCGCCTTTTCTACGAGCTGCGCTATATGGATATGTGCAGGAAATATATTAATGGCCTGCGCCGCAACCGGGAAGAGGAAGAAACAGAAGAGATTACTTTGGAGACGGTCCACAACAGGGGCGTTGAAAATTATACGGAAGAAGAGATGCTGGGACTGTGCAGTAGGACGATCCGTGAAAATAATTATGAGAATGATGATTTTCTGACATATGTATGCTTTGAGTTGTTTAAAAAGCAGCAGTATGACAAGGTAATCTTGACGTATCTGGCAAACTATTACTGCGGGGCTACTTCGGATATGAAGTATCTCTGGAGAGAAGCGAGAGACTATGAGGTGCACACCCACAAGCTGGCAGAAAGAATCCTCACACAGATGCTCTTTTCAGAAGAGCTGTTCCAAGAGGCGCAGGTCTTTGAGCAGTATTATGCGGAGGGAGCGTACTTCCGTCTCCAGCAGGCGTATCTTGCCTATGTGTCAAGAGAGTATGTGGTGGAGGAGAGAAGGATCACACGCAGTGTGATTGATATCATTTGCCGGGAATACGAAAAGGGAGAGGAAACCATCGATATCTGTAAGATTGCGGTGCTAAAGTATTATTCGGACAGGGAATACAACGCGCAGACGCGCAAGACGCTGAAAAAATTCCTTCAGGAGCTGTGCGGCAGGCAGATTTATTTCCCGTTCTTCCTCTCTTATGAGAAAGAATGGCTGATCGAGCTCCAACTCTGGGATAAGACGCTGATCGAATACAAAGGGCAGAAGGGCAGCAAAGTCATGCTCTACTACCAGCTTCAGAAGGGCAGTCAGGAACAGGCAGACTACTCGACCGAAGTGCTGACGCCGATGTACGAGAACATCTATGTGAAAAAATTCGTGCTCTTTGCCAACGAAAAGCTGAAATATTACTTTAAAGAGACCATTGACGGCAACTCATATCGCAGCGACAAGGAGACCTGCGTGCGGGAGACAGAAAGCGGCGAGCAGGGCAGATACGGCAGGCTGAATGATATTTTAAAAGAGGGAAGCGAGAAAAAACGCAGGCAGAAGATGCGGGACTATGCGCTGGAGGATGCGGTGGCGTCCTATATGTTCACGCAGGAATAAGGAGGGTGTCTTTCCATGGGACAAGGCAGTATCATAGGTTATGAAATAAATGAAAAGACATGTCAAATCAGTTTCTACAATGAGCAGCAGCTTGAGCCGGACACACTTGAAGTGGATACGGACAATTATCAGATCCCGCTGATCATTGGAAAACTGAGGGATACATGGGCATACGGAAAAGAGGCGAAACGTCTTGTCACGATCAAAGAAGGATTCACGGTTACAAGGCTTCTGAGCAAAAGCCTTGCAGGAGACAAAATCGAGTTTGGGGAAGAAACGTACGATGCAGTATGGCTTTTGTCCCAGTTTATCCAGATGTCCTTACAGTCATTCCCTGAGATCGAGGGGATCGTGTTTACGGTTCCTGTATTGACGGAAGAGCTGGCACAGCTGCTTCGGGGAATTGCGGTTCGCATGAATATTGATAAGAGGCATATTTTTATACAAGATTATAAAGAGAGCTTCTGTAACTACCTGTTCTATCAGCCCAAGGAGCTGTGGCAGTACGATGCGGCTTTATTCTGTTGTGACAGAAATGAGATCAAGGCGTATATGCTCCGGCGGCTCCGCCCGGGATTAGGCGGCGGAAAGGCCACTTTCGTGACGGTGGATGAGGTCGCCAGCGCCCATATGAGGGAACTGGCAATGGTTTACCCGGTGCTTAACGAAGACAAGGCAAAAGAAGCAGATGCTATGTTTTGCAAATTCATTGAGAGTGTGTTCGATAAGCGCATTGTATCCTCGGTATTTCTCACGGGAGAAGGATTTGAGAACCAATGGTATCCGAAAGCCCTGCGTGTGCTGTGCAACGGTCGGCGCGCCTTTGTCGGAAACAACTTATACAGCAAGGGCGCTTGTTATACTGCTTACAGAAAGCTCTATATGCACATTGAGAATCCAGTTTATCTCTCAGAGGACAAGCTGACAGATCAGATTACGGTCAACATGCGCGTCGACGGGCAGGAGATGTGGTATCCGATCGTGTCGTGGGGAGCGCACTGGTACGAATCTAACAACCAGTGGGAAGTTCTTATGGAGGGTGTTAAAGACGTTGAATTTCACATTGAATCACTGATTCAGGGAAATGTAAAGACAGAGAAGATCTCTCTGGAAAAATTCCCCAAGCGTGCGGAATATTCCATGCGGCTTCAGATCGAGACGTTGTTCCTCGACGAAAAGACATGTAAGATCACAGTGCGGGACGCGGGATTCGGAGATTTCTTCCCCTCCACGGATTTCCATGAGGAGAAGATCATACACTTAGGAGGCAATGATGGGAAATTTAATTCTTTGTCATGACAGACATGCGGCACATCCTTATGAGATTACAAGAATACACAGCAGGATCTTTACCATTGAGGAGCTGTGTTATTACCTGTGCAATAACCTCTATCTGATCGATTATACGATCATGAACGAGCAGCTCTGCGACTGGCTTGACGAGGAACTGGGGATGGAAGCCCTTGCGTCGGAACTGAGGGATATGCTTCGTCTGCGGGGCTCTGTGGAAAAGTTTGTTCTGACGATTCTAAAAGCTTCTAAGATCTACCGGGAGCCGGAGATGATCCGCATCCAGAACGTGCTGGAGCATCTGAAGAATCAGAAGGATGTAGAACGCCAGAAATTCAAGGGTGATAATCTTCTGGAAAGTGGGGAATTGGAAGAGGCGATTCTTGTGTATCAGGCGATCCTAAACGATGAGAAGGACGAGACAGTAGACGACAAGTTTTACGGCAGAATCTATGCCGGGCTGGGGGCTGCGTATGGACGGCTTTTCCTTTATCAGGAGTCAGCGCGCATGTATGACAGGGCTTATCAGATGTGCGGCGACAAGACGCTTATCAAGCCGTATCTTTACGCGTCTTATCGGTATATGTCGCTGGAGGAATACCATATTCTTATCACGAAGAACGAAGAGTATATGGAAATCAACGCTCAGATGCGCCGTGAGATCGACGAGGTGAAGAAAAATATGCCAGAGGAAGTTGATCCGGGCATGTTGGAAAAATGGAAAAGACAGCACCGGCGGAGTCACGCTTAGGAGCGAGATGCGTTTTGCAGCCCTCTCTTTTTTATTTGACAGGGTATGCTCCTTATGGTAGAATACAGTGGAAACTTTACTATGGTACAGTGGCTCATTGGTAGAGAAAAAAAGTAAAGCCGGATATCCGGCGATGGAGGGTATTATGAAGAAAAAAGTGTTAAGCGTTTTGCTCTGTGCGGGACTTGCGGTTTCCATGCTGGCGGGCTGCGGCTCGAACTCCGGATCTGATTCGAGCGGAGATGACGTCCAGACAAGCGACATGGACTATGTGAAAGAAAAAGGCAGCCTTGTGGTGGGCATCACGAATTTTGAGCCCATGGACTACAAGGATGAAAACGGCGAGTGGATTGGATTTGACGCGGAGCTTGCGACTGCCTTTGCAAAAGAGCTGGGCGTGGACGTGGAGTTCGTGGAGATTGACTGGGACAATAAGATCCTTGAGCTGGAAGGACAGACAATCGATTGTGTGTGGAACGGCATGACTTTGACAGAGGAAGTGACCAGTTCCATGGAGTGTACGGACGCATACCTTGAAAATGCGCAGGTCGTAGTTGTGCCGTCAGACGTGGCTGACCAGTATCAGGATGAGGACAGCCTTTCTGACTTAAGTTTCGCTGCTGAGGCAGGAAGTGCAGGCGAGGAAGAACTCGAGGCAAGAGAACTTAACGTTACGCCGGTGACGGCGCAGGCCGATGCTCTGATGGAAGTGGCTGCGGGCACGTCAGACGCGGCGGTGATCGACCTTCTCATGGCAGCTGCCATGATCGGGGAGGGCACAAGCTATTCTGATCTTACATACACGGTTCATTTAAATAGTGAAGAGTACGGAGTCGGATTCCGTAAAGGCTCAGATATTGCAGCGGAGTTGAATGATTTCTTCGCGAAATGCTATGAGGATGGGACGATTCAGGAGCTTGCTGAGAAGTATGGAGTACAGGCGGCCTTGATTCAAGAGTAATATCGGAAAAAAGAAGATGAATTTACAGACGGAGTTGTAACATGAACTTTTCAGAACAGTTTCCAATTGTTTTTCAGGCGCTGAACACGGGATTTCTGCAGACTCTGAAGCTGTTTTTTGTGACGCTTCTCGGAGCAGTTCCGCTGGGATTGATTATCTCCTTTGGATCAATGTCCCGGTTTAAGCCGCTGAGTTATTTGACAAAGATCATTGTGTGGATCATCAGGGGGACCCCTCTGATGATCCAGCTTTTGATTATTTATTTCTTTCCCGGATTGCTGGGGAATAATATCTGGGGCGGCGGGGAGACCGGAAGGTTTCTCGCGGCTTCTGTGGCGTTTATCTTTAATTATGCCTGCTATTTTTCCGAGATCTACAGAGGGGGGATCCAAGGGGTGCCAAAAGGTCAGGAAGAGGCAGGGCTTGTGCTTGGTATGACGAGGAGCCAGATCTTTTTCAAGATTACGCTTCTGCAGATGATCAAAAGGATCGTTCCGCCAATGTCCAATGAGATTATTACACTGGTGAAGGATACATCTCTTTCCCGCATTATTGCCCTTCAGGAGATTATCTGGGCGGGTCAGTCTTTTTTAAAAGGCAATCAGGGGATTGCAGGCGTGATATGGCCGCTGTTCTTCACGGCAGTGTACTATCTGATCTTTAACGGAATACTGACTGTCCTTCTGGGACGTCTCGAGAAAAAGCTGGATTACTTCAGGTAGGAGGTGGAGCAGATGGCAATATTGGAAGTACAGCATGTAAGCAAAAGCTTTGGAAACACGGAAGTATTGAAGGATATCAGCTTCTCTCTGGAAAAAGGAAAGGTATTGTCCCTGATTGGATCCTCAGGAAGCGGGAAAACTACATTGCTCCGATGCCTGAATTTTCTGGAACGGCCGGATGGCGGTGTGATCAGGGTGAATGGCGAGACGTTGTTCGACGGAAACGACCCTGAGACCAAGCAGGAGAGCGAGATACGGCGGAAACGTCTACATTTCGGTCTTGTGTTCCAGTCCTTTAATCTGTTCCCGCAGTACACAGCGTTGGAAAATGTGATGCTGGCGAAGGAGCTTCTCGAGAAAGAGAAGCCGGATTATAAGTCCCGGAAAAAGGAGATTCACGCACAGATTGAGCAGGAGGCGAAGACGCTGCTAGGACAGATGGGCCTGTCTGACAGGATAAATAATTATCCCCATCAGCTTTCAGGCGGTCAGTGTCAGAGAGTGGCGATCGCGAGGGCGCTGGCGTTAAAGCCGGATATTCTCTGCTTTGACGAGCCGACCTCGGCGCTGGATCCGGAACTGACCGGCGAGGTGCTAAAAGTGATCAAAGGGCTGGCGGATCAAGAGACGACCATGATTATCGTCACACATGAGATGGCGTTCGCAAGGGATGTGTCCAGTCAGGTTATCTTCATGGACGACGGGCGTATCACGGAAAAAGGCACGCCGGAAGAAGTGTTTGAAAACCCGAAAGAGGAGAGAACGAGACAGTTTTTGTCGAGATATACAAATGGATAGGAACTTCAAGGCAGAAGAAAAGTATTGGTCTTTTCTTCTGCCTTTTTTGGGAAATTTAGAAGAAAAGGAGCAGGATGAGATGACAAAGTTTGAGAGGGTAGCAACAGGAATGGGTGAGGAGTGTGGAGTATTCGGGGCGTATAGCTTGGGTGGAGAAGACGTGGCTGCCTCCGTATACTATGGGCTGTTCGCCTTACAGCACAGAGGGCAGGAAAGCTGCGGAATTGCAGTGACCGACACGTTTGGCAGAAGAAGGTTTCTGTCAAAGAAGGGGCTGGGGCATGTGAATGATGTCTTTGATGAAGAGACACTTTTAGAACTGAAGGGAAATCTAGGAGTGGGGCATGTGCGATATTCGACAGTAGGAGGAACGCGGGTGGAGAATGCACAGCCTCTTGTTATCAATTACGTGAAAGGTACCCTTTCCATCGCCCATAACGGCAATCTGGTCAATGCTGTGGAGCTTAGAAAGGAACTGGAGTATACAGGTGCTATTTTTCAGACAACCATTGACTCTGAGGTGATCGCCTACCATGTGGCGAGGGAACGCCTGAATACGGGAAATGCGGAGGGAGCGGTAAAAAATGCCATGAAGAAGATCAAAGGCGCTTACGCGCTTGTCGTGTGCAGTCCGCGTAAAATGATTGGGGCAAGGGATCCCTTCGGACTGAAACCTCTTTGCATTGGGAAGCGGGATCAAACCTATTTTCTTGCATCAGAGAGCTGTGCCATTGCCGCGGTGGACGCAGAGTTCATCCGGGATGTGTTTCCCGGAGAAGTTGTGACCATCTCGGAAAAAGGGATTGTTTCAGATATGAGCATGGCAATCCCAAAGGAGAAGCAGGCGAGATGTATCTTTGAATATATTTATTTTGCCCGCACGGACAGTACAATCGATGGGATCAATGTCTATCATTCGCGGATCCTTGCGGGAAAAGCGCTGGCAAAGTCTTATCCCGTGGAGGCAGATCTTGTGATAGGAGTGCCGGATTCCGGTTTGGTGGCGGCAAAGGGGTATTCGGAGCAATCAGGGATTCCTTATGGGATCGGATTTCACAAGAACAGCTATGTAGGACGTACTTTTATCAAGCCAAAACAGAGCGAACGAGAGACTAGTGTCAAGATCAAGCTTAGCGTCATACCCGAGGTGGTGAAGGGAAAGCGGGTAATCATGGTAGATGACTCTATCGTGCGGGGAACAACTTGCGCAAATATTATAAAGATGTTGAAACAAGCAGGTGCAGAAGAGGTTCACGTGAGGATCAGCGCGCCGCCATTCCTATATCCGTGTTACTTTGGGACGGATGTGCCGTCCGACGACCAGCTCATCGCGCACACGCACACGCCGGAGCAGATCCGAGAGATGATCGGGGCCGATTCTCTGGGGTATATGGAGATTGGAATGCTAAAAGATATGGTGGGGGACTTGTCCTACTGTGACGCATGCTTTACCGGAAATTATCCGATGGAAGTGCCAGAGGAAGATATCAGTCTGGCATTTGAATAGAAAGCTTTTCTGTTATCCGGGCAGATGCGGCGGCCGGAGGCTGTACGGCACATGGAACAGATCTTGATGATGCGGGGCATGGCGTACGGAACAGATGTTGGTGATTTGGGCTTGCATGAGGCAGGGGACAAATGTTAGTATAATAGTTGTGTATATATCATCATACAGATAAGGAGATAAGAACATGTCACATGACCGTTATGTAAGTCCGCTTTCAGAGCGTTATGCGAGCAAGGAAATGCAGTACATCTTTTCCCCGGACAAGAAGTTCCGCACATGGAGGAGACTCTGGATCGCCCTTGCGGAGACAGAGAAGGAACTAGGATTAAATATCACGGATGAACAGATCGAAGAATTGAGAAGCCATGCCGACGATATCAACTATGATGTGGCGAAGGAGCGAGAACGTATCGTGCGCCATGACGTAATGTCCCATGTGTATGCCTACGGCGTCCAGTGTCCGAAAGCCAAGGGCATCATCCATCTGGGGGCCACGTCCTGTTATGTGGGTGACAACACAGATATTATCGTAATGTCCGAAGCGCTGAAGCTGGTGCGCAGGAAACTGGTCAATGTGATCGCAGAGCTTGCAAAGTTCGCCGAAGAGCAGAAGAGCCAGCCTACACTGGCATTCACCCATTTCCAGCCGGCTCAGCCGACCACAGTTGGAAAAAGAGCGACACTTTGGATACAGGAGTTTGCCATGGATCTGGAAGATCTTGATTATGTGCTTGGAAGCCTGAAGCTTCTTGGCTCAAAAGGGACGACAGGAACGCAGGCAAGTTTTCTTGAGCTGTTTGACGGGGATCAGGAGAAGATCGACAGGATCGATCCGATGATCGCGGAGAAGATGGGATTTTCAGCATGCTATCCGGTGTCAGGACAGACGTATTCAAGAAAGACTGACACAAGGGTGCTTAATGTACTGGCGGGCATCGCGGCAAGCGCCCATAAGTTCTCCAATGATATCCGGCTTCTCCAACATTTAAAAGAAGTGGAAGAGCCCTTTGAGAAAACACAGATCGGTTCTTCCGCCATGGCATACAAGAGAAATCCCATGAGAAGCGAGCGCATCGCCTCCTTGTCCCGTTATGTGATGGTGGACGCGTTAAACCCGGCGATCACCTCGGCGGCTCAATGGTTTGAACGTACCCTAGATGATTCTGCGAACAAGCGGTTAAGCGTGCCGGAGGGCTTCCTTGCCATTGACGGAATTCTTGACCTGTGCCTCAATGTAGTGGACGGTCTCGTCGTGTATCCTAAGGTCATTGAGAAACGCCTTCTGTCAGAGCTTCCCTTCATGGCCACGGAAAATATTATGATGGACGCGGTCAAGGCCGGAGGGGACAGGCAGGAACTTCACGAGCGGATCAGGGAACTCTCTATGGAAGCGGGAAAGAATGTCAAAGAAAAGGGGATGGACAACAATCTTCTGGAACTGATCGCAAAGGATCCGGCGTTCAATCTCAGCCTTGAGGATTTGGAGAAGACCATGGACCCGGCAAAATACGTGGGACGTGCAAAAGAGCAGGTAGAGGCGTACTTAAAGAATGTGATACATCCTCTTCTAAAGGAAAATGAGGATATCCTCGGACTTACGGCGGAGATTAACGTCTAAACCGCGCAAAAACAAAAACTTGCAAAGGAATGTTGCGAAAGATTGCGGCATTCCTTTTTCTCTGGTACCTTATCCTGTGGAAGATAATATGGGAAATATTTCCTAAGATATTGCGGTGAAGAAAGGAAAGGTATTTCAAATGGAACGGTGTGAAATATTTTATGAGGGAGTCAAGACAACAGAAAAATCTGCAAGGATGATTAGAATTCTGATCGTTCTTCTCGGGTTTGGGATAGTGGCAGGCAGAGGATATTGTACGGAATATGTACGCCCTGAGATCGTTGCGGAGTATTTGCCTGAAGAGAATCCGGCAGAAGAGACTGCAGCAGCGGGAATAATGGAGAAGACCGTGCCTGCAGAGATTGCAGCGGAACCGGATGATGGAGCTGCGGATAAAGGGATTGATATCCCAGCGGCTTTGTCAGTTTGGGAGATCGAAGAGTCTGTACTGCCGGCGTATACTGAGAATATTTCTGAGACAGAAGCAGAGGTCGCGCTGCCTCCGGCTGTGGATGAACCTGCCTTGAAAGTCCCAGAGGGAGCGGGCGAGATGGGTGAATCCACGACAATACCGATAGTGCCGGGCAATTCGGAGCCAGAAGTACCCGCAATGCCGGAGGAGCCGGAGATAGAAGTACCCGCAGTGCCGGGCAATCCGGAGGCAATACTTCCGCCGGCCACGGATTCCACAGATGATCCGGGCGTCTCAGTCCCGCTAGCAATAGATGGATTCCTTGTGGATGAGTCTGGAATGATCTGTGGTGTGACGGATTCGCTTCTCATCGAAGACGGCTGTATGGTTCTGCCCTCGGAAGGCTGTACGGGAATTGCTTCTGGAGCGTTCATCCATGCTCCGGGCGGAATCTGTGAAATCTATATCCCGGCAAATATTACATACATCGCGCAGGGCGCGTTTGCCGGCCTTGCGGAGCTGGAGTGGTTTGAGACTGCGCCGTCAGGCGTATACTGTACGGAAGACGGAGTGCTTTTGTCGGATGGCGGGACATGTATTCTAAGCTTTCCGGCGGCGAGAACGGGAAGCTATAAAGTTCCGGCGAAAGTGACTCGGTTTGCTCCGGGAGCATTCGACGGCGCATGTATCAGCACAATTGACGCAGTGGACTGTTCCCTGACCGATACAGGCGGTATTCCAGAAACCATACAGTTGCTGCAGAAGTGATGGATCCCGCGCAAAAAACAGGTGTTTATTGAAGATTCCTCCGATATGCTTTATAATATTTCTGTATAGAAGGACCGCTGCCGGATACGGCAGAAGGGAGGGGTTTTATGGGAGAAAGAAATATACTCCAGATACTCAGAGACAGCAGATACACTGTGATTTTGAGCGGTTCAGGTTTGATGATGGAGAGTGGATATCCTCTCTTGAGGGATGGTGTGGAATCTTATGAGATTGAAGAAAAATACGGATACTCTTATGAAGAGATGCTCAGCAGCAGCTTTTATTCAGCGAGGAAGGAATTGTTCTTCCGATTTTACAAAGAGGTTATCCTTAAAGTGGCCGAGATGCCTCCGGGAAAAGGGTTCCACATGCTGAAAAAACTTCAGGATTACGGGCTTGTCCACTCCATTATCACACGCCGCATCGCAGGGCTTGAGGACAGAGCCGGATGTACGAATGTGGTGAATCTAAGAGGGACAGTGTTTGAGAATTTCTGCCCAAACTGCGGGAGGCATTATCCCATTGAGTACATGAGGGAGGCGAAAGGCGTGCCTTTATGTGAACAGTGCCTTGTGGCGATCCGCCCGAAGATATGTCTTTTTGGGGAAATGATTGATAACAGCCTTATGACACGGGCGGCGGAAGAAGTGGAGAAAGCGGAGATTCTCCTTGTGCTGGGAGCGAATCTGACCACACCGCTGTGCAGCCAAATGCTGCAGTATTATACAGGCGCGAGCCTGATTCTTGTGACAGAGTCAGAACACTATTCGGACCAGAGGGCGGACATCATCGTGTATGGGCGGTGCGATGATTTCCTGGAGAGATTGGTTTCAGAGTGTGAGAATTAAAATACAGACTAGAATTGGAGAGAGAAAATGAGTAACAGAGTAAGAACAAGATTTGCTCCGAGCCCGACAGGCCGGATGCACGTAGGGAATTTAAGGACAGCGCTCTATGCGTACCTGATCGCCAAACACGAGGGAGGAGATTTCATTCTCCGGGTGGAAGATACAGATCAGGAGCGTTTTGTGGAAGGAGCTCTTGATATTATATACCGGACACTAGAGAAGACAGGACTGATCCACGATGAGGGGCCAGACCGGGATAAGGGGTACGGCCCGTATGTGCAGAGTGAGAGACAGGCGTCGGGGCTTTACCTGAAGTACGCGAAACAGCTTGTGGAGCAGGGAGACGCGTATTACTGTTTCTGTGACAAAGAGCGTCTGGACTCTTTGAAGACATCAGTCTCTGATGACGGGACAGACATCGTGGTCTATGACAAGCACTGTCTCGGGCTGAGCAGGGAAGAGGTGGATGCAAATCTGGCGGCAGGCAAACCGTGGGTTATCCGTCTTAATGTACCCAATGAAGGGGAGACAACATTCCACGATGAGATCTACGGAGATATCACCGTGCCGAACAGCGAACTGGACGACATGATCCTTATCAAATCAGATGGATTTCCAACCTATAATTTTGCAAACGTAATCGACGACCATCTTATGGGCATCACGCATGTGGTAAGAGGAAACGAATACCTTTCTTCCGCGCCTAAGTACAACCGTCTTTATGAGGCGTTTGGATGGGAGGTACCAGTGTATGTACACTGTCCGCTGATCACGGATGAGAACCACAAGAAACTGAGCAAGCGGTGCGGACACTCTTCCTACGAGGATCTGATTGATCAAGGGTTTGTGTCTGAGGCTGTGGTCAACTATGTAGCGCTGCTGGGATGGTGTCCGTCAGACAACAGGGAAATCTTTTCTCTTGAGGAATTGGTGGAGGCTTTTGATTACCGTCACATGAGTAAGTCCCCTGCCGTATTCGACACTGTGAAATTGAAATGGATGAATGGGGAGTACTTAAAAGCCATGGATTTTGACCGGTTTTATGAGTTGGCTGAACCCTATATCAAAGAGACGGTGACAAAGGATTATGATCTGAAAAAGATTGCAGCTCTGGTTAAGACAAGAATCGAGATTTTCCCGGATATTGCAGAGCAGATCGACTTCTTCGAGGAGATGCCGGAGTATGACAACGAGCTGTACAGGCACAAGAAGATGAAGACAGATCCCGAGAAGGGGCTTGCCCTTCTCAAAGAAGTGTATCCTCTTCTTGAAGAACAGGAAGACTACAGCAACGATGCGCTTTTTGAGATGCTCAAAGGGTTTGCAGAAGAAAAAGGATATAAGATCGGGTATGTGATGTGGCCGCTGCGCACTGCGGTGTCAGGAAAGCAAAATACGCCGGGCGGCGCGACGGAGCTGATGGAAGTATTCGGAAAAGAGGAATCTCTGCGAAGGATCAGCGCGGGGATTGAAAAGCTGAGTTAAGAAATGGGGTTTAATCAATCACAGAAAAAGGCTGTCTGCCATAAAGAGGGGCCCTGTCAGGTACTGGCAGGGCCCGGTTCGGGTAAAACGCTGACGATTGTGAATAGAGTCAGGTATCTGATAGAAGAATGTCATGTAAAACCGGAAGAAATCTTAGTCATTACCTTTACGCGATATGCAGCGGCAGAGATGAAGACAAGGTTGTGCGCTCTGATGGGTAGGCAGGACATTCTCGTGACAGCAGGAACTTTTCACGGGATTTATTATGGTATTTTAAAGTGGGCGTACCGCTTCGGACCGCAGAATGTGCTCTCGGAGGAAGAAAAATACCAGATTCTGCGCTCTGTGGTGAGCGGACAGAATTTAGATGTATTTGACGAGGAAGATTTCTTGAGGGATATTGCGGAGGAAATCGGGAAAGTAAAGAATAACCGTGCGGATATCGGGCAGTTTGTGTCCGCAAAATGTGGCGCAGAAAACTTCCGTGATATATACAGAGAGTATGAGAAACAGAGAAAAGGCCTGCGGAAGGTCGATTTTGACGATATGCTTGTTGTCTGCTATGAGCTTTTTGCCTCGCGGCCGGACATACTCGCACAGTGGCAGAAGAAATTCAGATACATTCTTGTAGATGAGTTTCAGGATATTAACCGTGTGCAGTATGACGTGATCCGAATGTTGGCGCTTCCGGAGAATAATCTTTTTGTGGTGGGAGACGATGATCAGGCGATCTATGGCTTTCGCGGCGCAGATCCTGAGATTATGTTTCAGTTTCGGAAAGATTATCCTGAGGCGGAACAAATTGTGCTGGATGTGAATTACCGTTCCACCGCCAATATTGTCAGAAACTCGCTCAAGGTGATCGGAAATAATGAAAAACGGTTTCAGAAAACGGTCTCGCCTGCCAGAGGACAGGGTGATTTCCTTCATGTTCAGGAATTGAAAGACCCCAACGAGGAGGCACAGTATGCTGCAGAGGAGATTGAGAAACGCATTAAAAGCGGCGTGCCTTCGGATGAGATTGCGGTTTTGTTCCGCATCCATACCGATGCGCGGCCCGTTGCGGAGGAACTGGTCGAGAGAAAAATTCCTTTCTATATGAGAGAGCACCTGCCCAACATTTATGATCATTTTATCGCGAAAGATATACAGGCATACTTCCGTCTGGGGATGGGCCAGATAAGCCGCAAGGATCTGCTTCAGGTCATGAACCGGCCGAAACGCTATATCGGGCGGGACAGTGTATCGGGCGGTGTTTCTTTTGAGGACATGAGGAAATTTTACTGTGACAAGGATTGGATGATTGACCGGATCGATCAGTTTGAGTGGGATATAAAAATGATTGCGCACATGGCGCCCTATGCTGCAATTCAATATATACGAAAGCGGATCGGGTATGACGATTTCCTGAAAGATTACGCATACACGCATAAGGTGGAACGCTCGGATTTAAATGAAGTGCTTGCGGAGATCAGTGAGGCGGCGAGACCGTTTACCTCTTTGGAAGAGTGGTTCCGGCACGTGGAGGAATACTCGGAAGCGCTTAGAAAAAAAGAACAGCGCAGGGACACAGCCAGAGAGGGCGTGCGCCTGATGACGCTTCACGCTGCAAAAGGGTTGGAATTTGATACTGTTTTTCTTGTGGGAGCGAACGAAGGACAGATGCCATACAAGAAAGCAAAGACGGACAGGGAGACCGAAGAGGAGAGAAGGCTTTTCTATGTGGGGATGACACGCGCTAAAGAAATACTTAAAATCTGCTATGTAAAGACAAAAAACGGGAAAGAGGTATCTCCTTCCCGTTTTGTAGACGAACTTCTTGACGCAGAGGTATAATTATTCGATATCGTCAAGATCAATATCGCCAAAATCCTGCTCCTCCATCCACTCGTTGAACACTTCTGAGACGCGATCAAATTCATCGTCGTCCAGAATATTTTCAAGTCCCGGTTCCTCGTCCTCACCGTTGTCGATAAAACGGTAGAGATAGACCTGACCGTCGTCATTGTCCCCCTCCTCATCAAGAGGCAGTAGCGCGATGTACTCTCTGCCATCAGCCTCAAAGATGGTGAGTACGGCACATTCCAATTCTTCGTCATTTTCAAGTGTGAGCGTTACAGTGAGTGATTCATTTTCATTCATATGAATTTCTCCTTTTCGTCTGTATTGTACCATGATGGTATCAGAAAGAAAGGGAAAAAGCAAGATGGAACTGTACTATTGACATTCCTTTGAAACACGATAGAATGAAAAGTGAATGGCGACAGCAAGATAGTAATGAGGTAAGAAGATGAAGAGAAAACTGACTGTGATCATACTGACAGCGGCATTTGCCGCTGCTTTTCTGCCGGGGTGCAAGAAAAACGTGGGCACGCCGGAGGATAATCCTGTTCAGGAGGATACGCAGGAGACTGCGGCTGAAGAAGAGTATATCTTCGCATACAGCTGCGGCGATTTGTCTGATCCTTTCTACGATGTGCTGAAAGAATCGATCCGAACAGGGGTAGAAGAACAGGGACACCGTCTGATTGTCAAAGATGCCGGTCAGGATTCCGCACAGCAGGCACAGCAGCTTACCAAACTGGCTGAGGACGGTGTGGACGCTGTGTTTCTCTGTCCTCTGGATGAGGAGACAATCACCCCATCGTTGGAAATGCTTGATGAAGCAGAAATCCCGGTTATTGATCTGAGCGTGAGGCTTGATAAGGACGAATTGTTTGATGTGTTTGTCGGATCGGATGAAAGGAATGCAGGTAAGGTGTGCGGGGAAGATCTGCTGGAGAGACGGCCTTTGGGCGGAACGCTGGTAATTGTGGAAAACTCTGAAAACAGCCTCGTCAACGAAAGGATTACGGGATTTGAGGAAGCTGTTCAAAACGGGGGATTCGAAGTGATAAAACGGATCGACGCAGGGAAGACCTCAGAGGGCGTACAAAAAGAGATAAGGCAGCTCCTAAGCGGCGATGATCAGATTGACGCCGTGATGTGCGGGGACGACCAAATGGCAAGTGAAGTGCTCACTGCACTTGAAGAATTAGAAGATACCGGACTCATTGTATACGGTGTCGGGGGATCACCTGAGATAAAAAAAGTCCTTTCGGATCCAGAAAGTCCTATGGTGGGGACGGGCGCCCTGTCGCCGATCAATATCGGAAAGACAGCGGTGAAGGCAGCGCTGTCCATCATAGACGGAGGGCTTTATGAGAAAGAAATAAGCGTGGAGACATTCCTGATTAACAGGGATAATCTGGAGATGTATGGAATAGACGGCTGGCAGTAGGAAAGGAACAAAACATGAAAAAGACATCAGGAAGACCACAGCCTTTCGGGGCGGTTGTGGAGGGAAACAGCGTGAATTTTGCCGTGCATGTACCAAAGGGCAAGTCCTGCGCGCTGCTTCTGTACCGAATCGGAAAGGAAACACCGGAACAGATCTTTGATATGCCGGAGGAAGAAGGGATCGGCGAGGTTCGCTTCCTTAAGATTGAAGATATCGAGGCAAAGAGTTATGAGTATAACTATCAAATAGGAGGAAAGGTCTGTATTGACCCATACGTAAAGGAGATTACGGGAAGGCATGTATTTGGCAAGGCGCGGGATCTGTCAGAACATCAGGTGCGCGGCAGGTTGGTCTGCCAAGAATATAACTGGGGAGATGACAGAAGGCTTCATCTTCCGTGGGATGAGGTTGTGGGATACAGCCTTCATGTGCGCGGATTTACAAAGCATAGTTCATCAAGGGTAAAACATAAGGGAACCTATCAGGGAGTGGTTGAAAAAATCCCCTATCTGAAAGAACTGGGGGTTAACCAGATCCAATGTATGCCCGTATATGAGTTTGAAGAGTGCGAAAGAGGAAAGATCAATTACTGGGGGTATGGCCCAGCTTATTATTTCGCGCCAAAGGAAGCATATGCGGCGGGGGAATCCGCGGTGCGTGAACTTAAAGACATGGTGAGAGAGTGCCACAAAGCGGGTATAGAGGTTGTTCTAGAGATGCCTTTTACAGAAAATGTATCTGTGTATACAGTTATGGAATGTCTCCGTTATTATATGTTGGAGTACCATATAGATGGTTTCGTAGTAAACCCGTACAATGTTCCGTGGGAATTCCTGACAGAAGACCCATTGCTAAAGGATGTCAAACTGATGCGAAAGGACGACGCTTTCCAAAATGTGATGCGGCGTTTCTTAAAGGGCGATGAAAATATGGTCAACGATGTAGTGTGGGCGTTGAGACACCATTCAGCTTCTGACGGAAAATGCAATTATATTACGGCGCATACCGGATTTACTCTGTGGGATCTTGTATCTTACGATGGTAAACACAATGACGCAAACGGAGAAAACAACACAGATGGTCCGGACTATAATTATAGCTGGAATTGCGGAATAGAAGGACCGAGCCGGAAACGCGTGGTTACAGAACTGCGGAGGAATCAGGTGAGGAATGCGTTTTTTCTTCTTCTTATGGCACAGGGGACACCCTGCATTCTGGCCGGAGATGAGTTTTATAATTCCCAGAGAGGGAATAATAATGTATATTGCCAAGATAACGAGACCGGCTGGGTAGATTGGAGTAGGCTTAAGACAGATGATACTCTTTTTCAGTATGTAAAGGGGCTGATCGCATTTCGCAAGGCTCATCCTTGCCTGCACCGCAAGGAGGAACTTAAAGGGCTTGATCAGACTGCGTGCGGTATGCCGGATGTATCTTATCACGGGGAGAACGCGTGGCAGATACAGAACGAAGTGTCCAGCCGCCAGCTTGGCGTCCTCTATTCAGGTTCTGGGACAGGTGGAAGCGATTGTTTTGCAGCCTACAATATGCACTGGGTTCCCCACGCTTATGCGCTGCCGTCTCCAGGGAAGGGAAAGGCGTGGTGCATGGCGGTGTGCACGGCGGATGGAAACTTGGAACAGCCGGAGCTTTTAGAGAACCAGAAAGAGATTGTGCTTAGGGAGAGAAGCATCGCCCTGTTGGTGAGCGTGAAGGATGAGAGGAAGAACGAAAAGCCTTCCGGACGGCAGGCAAAGGGCGGGAAAAAGTCGGTTCAGGCAGCCGTGCAGATAGAAAAAGAGACGGATGCCTCAGATGAGAAGACAGAAAAGGAGCGGAAAGGCTCATGAAAGCATGGCAGCATTTTCAGACAATCACAAAGCACAAAATTCTTGTGATGAGAGAGTGTTTTCAGGTAGGACTCTATAGTCAAGGACTTCTCCATGATCTGTCCAAATATGGATGGACGGAGTTCCGTATTGGGTGCAAATATTATCAGGGGACGAGAAGCCCGAACAATGCGGAGCGCGAGGATCGGGGATACTCTTCCGCGTGGCTCCACCACAAGGGGAAGAATAAACACCACTACGAATACTGGATCGACTACGGACTGGACGGAAGTCACAGGCTGACTGGGATGAGGATGCCTGTGCGCTATGTGGTGGAGATGTTCCTCGACCGCATTGCGGCGAGCAAAGTATATAAAGGAGATCAGTACAGGGACAGTGATCCGCTGGAGTATTATCTGAACGGCAAGGCAGGAGATATGATGCACCCGGATACACGGCGCTTGTTGGAGCGGCTCCTTTTCATGCTTTCGGAGCAGGGAGAGGAGAGAACTTTTCGGTATATCCGTAAGGAGGTACTGAAAAGAGGCGGCAGAAAAGGGATGTTTTTCTTGCGGGACAAGAAACGAAAATACAAGTCAGGGAGGAACAGATGGCTATGATGCTGTATATTGTCAGACATGGAGAGACGGACTGGAACAGAATGCGCAAAGTGCAGGGACATACGGACATTCCCCTTAATGATTATGGCAGGCATCTGGCGGAAGAGACAGCGGAAGGAATGAGAGACATCCGGCTCGATATGGCGTATACAAGCCCCCTTTTACGAGCAAAAGAAACGGCGCAGATCATTCTTGGCAGCAGAAAGGCGCCTTTGATTGAGGAGGAACGGCTCAAGGAATTATCTTTTGGAAGTTACGAAGGACTTTGCTGCAGCGGCGAACACAAAGAACCGGGAAGCGATGAGTTTAACCGGTTCTTTACAGATACAAAGAATTACATACCGCCAAAGAACGGGGAGACAGTTGAGCGTCTTTATGAGCGGACAGGGGATTTCCTCCGAGAGATATGCCTAAGAGAAGAGGAGTTCAAGGACAAGAATATCCTTGTCTCAACCCATGGAGCAACGATGAATGCACTTTTAAACCGAGTCAAGGGAAATGTATCTGTAGAGGAGTTCTGGAGGGATGAAGTGCCGCCGAACTGCGCAGTCTCCATGGTGGAGATCAGAGACGGGAAGATGAAGATTATCAGGGAAGGCGTGATCTTTTACAAAGAGAAAGTGAAAAAGTGGAAGGCGGTATAAGAAATATCTGTCTTTTTACCTTGGGATTTGCGGATATTGCATTTTAGATATGCGTATGCAATAATGCCGGTAGGCAAAGTGAAACAAGTAGTGCATGTGGTTCGACTACAACCCTCCCCCAGTGTTGCAACACTGGGGGATTTTTGTTTCCCATTTTAGTAGGGCAAGGATTACGCCGCAGGCTGATTATCGACTATTTATCGCCGTCCGACCATTTGATGATGTAATGGCAAATTACACCAGCCGCGACAGCCGGGGAAATGCTTTTTGGTAAGGGCAGGAAAATTTCAAGTGATAGAGAATTGAATATCAAAAGATTTTATCATACAATAATTTGTAGTGAGATATAGGAATGTACTGGGATGGAGCGTAAAACTGTGGAGGTACAGAAATGTTAAGTTTACAAAAAGTAAAAAGTGAATTGGAAACATTTGGTTATACATATGATAACAATATTTTATGTGGACATACTAAATCAAAGGTAAAATGGGTTTTGCCAACAGGAATTGTCAATGTAATCGCATTTGAACGAGCAACATCTTATTTATTCGGATTTAGCGATAATGGAATTAACCTGTTCCCCATTCAAGGCGATTGGGATATTGCAGACAATTTATTTATTCCATGGAATGAAATAACAAATTTCAAGATGAAAAACGGATTATTAGAAAATGAAATGGCGTTATCAACATCAACAATGAAGATTGAAATGAAAATAAACAAAGTGGTTGCGAACAATTCATGGATTAAAGATAATATCAATAATTTGAAAGCCAAGAATTATTTTTATCATCAATAGTTCAGATTCCAAGTTATTAAGCCAGAATCGAAGGAGGAACATATGGTGACGATATTTAATCGTAAAGAATTGATTGTGACAATGGAAATGGATCGTCAATCAGAAGTAAGGAATATTCTTTCTCAAAATGGTATTGACTATACAGTAAAAATTACAAATCTTGAGGCGGCGCCAATGATTGGCAATCGAAGAGGGGTGGTTGGCAGCTTTGGGATAAATCAGGACTATTCCTACGAATATAAAATTTATGTTCATAAAAAAGACTTTGAAAAAGTAACGTATTTGATCCGTTAAATCCCACATTATCAAATTTAAGATAATCGCTATTTTAAAGATAAAAAGGTATGAACAGAAAGAATTGAAAAATAAGATAGAAGCAATCAAAAAGAGTGAGGCGGGAACTCTTGTAAAAGAAATGGCTCAACATATTGAAGCGTTGGATATGGCTGCAATTCTTCCTGCAATGTTCTCTGTTTAATAGAGTTGGTTGGCTATATTTAAAATTAAGGAAGTATTAAACCACTAGATTTCTGAGAAAAATGAGATATCCGCAGGAGTGTGCTGCGTAAGCGGCTTGAAACCGCGATGCAGGCACAGTCTTGCGGATATTGTATTATTCTTATAGATATCCTCTCTTCTCAAGGGTATTGAGGATATTCCGTCCTTCTTCTGTTCCTTCGATGATTCTTCTCGCGCGCACGCTGTCGCCGATATTCATGATCTCGATATGATCATCATCCTCAAATGCCTCTCTAAGCTGCTGCAGCACTGGGTGTTCCGCTTTCATTCCAAGGCATACAAAACCGTAGTCAAAGGGAAGTTCTTCCTGCCCGTCTTTCGTCTCCACAAGGAAGTTGTCCGGACGGACTTCCTTTAATGCGGTATTGGGCATCTGACGCACATTGTATTTCTTCATGAGCGTGTTGATGTCAACCTTGGATACCGGGTCAATGCCGTTTCCGATGACGGGCATCATCTCCACAATGCTTACTTCAGCGCCGCGGGGGGCGAAGAATTCTACCACGTCGAGACCCACCGCGCCGCCGCCGATGACAACGACCTTTTTGCCGGAGAGATCTTCTGGGTACTCCTGTACATGCTCAATCATATTGAGGATAGAGGAGACCTTTCCACCTTCTTTGTCAATATTTTCGTGAAGCCCGGCGATTGGGGGCAGGAGCGGAGAGGAACCTGTGGCATTTACGATGATGTCCGGCTTTAAGCTGCGGATAAAATCTACATCTGCTTCCATGTTTGTGAAGGAGAAAAGGTTGCGCAGCGAGTTTGTGCGGTGCACCATGTAGTTCGGAAAATCTGACAGACGTTTTTTGTCCGGGATCTTGGAGATCTCGGCAGCAAGCCCGCCTAAGTATGGTTTTTTCTCGATAAGGAAGGTGGTGCATCCAACCTCCGCCGCCGTACAGGCTGCTTCCATGCCCGCCGTGCCTCCGCCGACTACGACCACATTACACGGTTTGCTGATCTTGTGTTTTTTATAATCCTCACCTTCCGCGATGGCAGGATTGATGGTACAGCGGATTGGCCGGTTGATTCCAATACGGTTTCCGGCACAGCCGATATTACAAGAGATACATTTGCGGATATCGCACACATTTCCGAATTCTACTTTATTTACCCATTCCGGATCTGCGATTAGCCCTCGGCCCATACCGATTAAGTCCGCGTCTCCTCTTGCAAGAATATCTTCGGCAACTTGCGGATCGCGGATATTTCCCATTGTGACGCAGGGTTTGCCGTAGCGTTCTTTGACAGCTTTTGCCATGTAGGATCTCCAGCCGTCCGGGAAATGATTGGCATCGATCTGGTACTGGATGGAGCCGTTAAGACCGCAGGAGACGTCAATAACGTCAGCTTCTTCCTGAATATACTGCAGATAGTCCAGACAGTCGTCTAGAGTGTTGCCGCCTTCCATGAATTCATCTGCGCTGACACGGAGGAAAATGGGGAAGAACGGTCCTACCTGACGTCTCACTTCCTCCATCACAAGCCGGGCGAAGCGGGCGCGGTTCTCCGGCGAACCGCCGAATTCATCTGTCCTCTTATTTGTAAGGGGAGAGAGGAACTGGCTTAGCAGATAGGAGTGTCCGGCATGGATTTCCACAGTATCAAAGCCTGCGATCTGCGCACGTCTTGCGGCCTCTCCATACTTTTTTACAATGCGCATGATTTCGTCTTTTTCCAGAGGACGCGGAACCTCCCCGCCTTCCTTGGAAGGAATGTTGGAAGCGGACACAGGCTGCATGTTGGTGCGCGCAGACTGTGCGGATGCTCCGGCGTGATTTAACTGGATGCCGATGCATGTGCCGTGTTTGTGGATTGTCTCCGTCAGCTTGAAAAGACGGGGAATATAGTTGTCGTGGTCGATGCGCAGCTGGGTTGTTCCATTAGAACCTTCCGGCGAATCAACACTGGCGTTTTCTACCATAATAAGCCCGGTACCTCCTTTGGCCCGTTGTTCATAGTAGTTAATATGGAGAAAACTCATTTCTCCACTCTGTTCGCCGTAATTTGTTCCCATGGGGGTCATCATGATACGGTTCTTTAACGTCATGCGGCGGACCGTAAAAGGTTCAAAAATGTGTCTATACTCTTTTTTCATTTTGATTGATCTCCTATAAATAAATTACAGAATTTACTTTCTGCCTCCGCGCGCAAAAAAAGACTTTTAGGTTTTTGCCTGCCTTGGCAGATGTGGTTTTGATTTTGAAGAGATTGTTTGATATTTGATTAACAATTTGTTTACGATTCAATTATAAGAAAAGAACGCTTATATAACAAATAAATATTTTTAAATAAATTTATAGAAAATATCTATGAATTGTGATATTTTATAAAAAGAACAAAGAGAAGTGTATATAAAGGACCGAGTAAAAAGGAGCCAGAATGAACCTGAATCAGCTGCATTATTTTTCAAAACTTGCGGAGGTGGAGCATTACACAAAAGCCTCCCAGGAATTAAATATCTCTCAGCCGTCATTGAGCCATGCTATCCGTGAACTGGAAAAAGAACTAGGAACAAAACTCTTTGAAAAGCAGGGAAGAGGCGTCACGCTGACAAAATACGGAAGATTGTTTCAAGAATATGCGGATGAAGCGCTGAAGATTCTCGATACGGGAGTGAGAAAGGTCCGCAGTCTGAACGGCCAGACAGAAGGCGTAGTAGAACTGGCGTATATCTACACATTGGGAAGTGAGTTTGTTCCCCGGCTTGTCAGTGATTTTATCCGCGCCCATGAGGAACTGAAGGTACAGTTCCGATTTACCGTGGGCAATACATCGGAGATCATACAGGGGATCAAAGAAGGACATTTTGATATCGGATTCTGCTCCATGACAGAGAGGGAACAAGAGATTCAGTTTACCCCTGTGGGAACAGAAAATCTGGTGGTAGTGGTTCCTAAAGGGCATCCCCTGTCCAATGAGACAGCGGTGGATCTGGAGCAAGCAGCAGCTTACCCACAGATTTTTTACACGCCAAACAGTGGCCTGCGTCCAGTGGTGGATCGGATGTTCGGACAGATAAAGATACATCCCCAGATTGCCTATGAGATCGAGGAGGACGGATCGATGGCAGGACTTGTGGCGCAGAATTTCGGGATTGCCGTGATGCCTGAGATACCGGTTTTAAGTCAGCTTCCCGTAGATATCCTGCCGATCCGGAATCAGCACGAGAAGCGGTATGTCTACATGGCGAGGACATCGGAGAAGTATCAGCCGCCTATTGTACAGAAATTTGCGGAATATGTAAAGCGGCGCGGACTGTAGAAAGGTTAGAGCTTTGTACCTTCTTTTCTGACAAAAGAGATGAAATTTTTAACCGCAGGAATCTGGTAATGGCTCTTAAGATAAGCCATATATACAGTATGCTGCAGATTGATATCCGTCAGATGCAGGCGCTCCAGACGGAAGTGATCAAGACTGTCTGCGTCTGCTACGAGAGCAATGCCGAAATCTTCTGCCACAAGGGAGGCGATGGCATTCTCATCGGGGGATTCACAGATAATGTCTGGATGGATGGAATAGGCTTCATATGTGCGGTTCGTAAACCTTCCCAGGCCGGAGTGCCGGTCATATCCAATGATTGGATAATGCTCCAGATCACGGAGAACAGGTTTTTTATTTTCAGAGAGGGGATGTCCTATGGGTGTGATGATGATCATTTCCTGATTGAGGATGGGAACAAACTGGATATCCGGTTCATTTTCTACGTAGGATCCGAGGATGACATCGTACTGTTCGGATTTCAGCCCTTCCACAAGCTCTGTGGTGTGTTTCTGATGAAAGGAAAATGTGATCTCTTTATTCTTGTCGCTGCTTAGGAAACGACGCACAAGATGGGGAATATAGCGTTCCGCCAGCGGGAAGACATAAGCGATATCCACATGACCTGCGCTGCCGGAGAGACGTTTCATTTGCTTTTCGGCAAGAGTGACTTCAGATAAGATACGCTCTGTATGTTCAAGGAAAATGCGGCCATATTTTGTGAGAGAGACCGTGCGCCCGTGGCGTTCAAACAGAATGATTCCCAGTTCTTCCTCCAAGTTGGCGATGGAACGGCTCAGAGAAGGCTGGGAGATATTAAGCTCTGACGCGGCAATGCGGAAATGCTGGCGGCGGGCAACAGCCTGAAAGTAGATAAGCTGATTTAATGTCATAGTCATAACTCCTTTCCCGCGGAAGAAATCGCTCCGCGGCTTTTAAATGATTTTGTTGTATTATACCATAAATAATAGCATAAAACTATCAAAATAAGAAAAAAGATATATTAGAAGTATGGAATAGAATATCGTATAATAAAACATAGAGATTGTTTGATATTTAACAAACGCATTGCGGCGCAAAAATAAGGCGCCGGTGCAGGACATCATGGGCAGGACATTTATTAGGGAAAAGAGTAAAAAAGGAGAGAAAAATCATGGCAGAGAGAATCACAGGACACACAGAACTTATTGGACTTATGGCGTACCCGATCCGCCACTCCAGTTCACCGGCAATGCACAACGAAGCATTTGCCCAGCTCGGTCTGGACTATGCTTACCTTGCGTTTGAGGTTGACAACAGTACGCTGGAGGACGCTGTGAAGGGGCTTCGTGCATTAAAAATGGTAGGATCGAATGTATCCATGCCGAATAAGACAGTGGTAGGACAGTATCTGGATGAGCTGTCACCGGCGGCAAAGATGTGCGGCGCTGTCAACACGATCGTAAATGACAACGGGAAACTGATTGGTCATATCACAGACGGTATCGGATATATGCAGTCTTTAAAAGATAACAATATTGATATGATCGGGAAGAAAATGACGATCACAGGAGCAGGCGGAGCCGCGAAAGCAATCGAGATTCAGGCGGCTTTGGACGGCGTGAAAGAAATATCCATCTTCAATATAAAGGACAAATTCTGGGAGGCGGCAGAACAGACTGTGAAGACGATCCGCGAGAACACAGACTGCGTCGTCAACTTGTATGATCTGGACGACAAGGAAAAGTTAAGGGAAGAGATGGCGGACAGCTATCTGTTCGCACAGGCGACAGGCGTTGGTATGAAACCGCTGGAAGGACAGTCTGTTGTTCCGGATAAATCTTTCTTCCGTCCGAATCTGATTGTGACAGATACTATCTACTCACCGAGAGAGACAGCCCTTCTGAAGATGGCGAAAGAGGCAGGCTGCAAGACCATGAACGGTCTGGGCATGATGCTCTTTCAAGGAGACGCAGCGTTTTATCTGTGGACAGGCAAACACATGCCGATTGATCATATGAAAGAAGTGCTGGATATTAAGTACGACTAAAGATTTAAAAGGAAATACACAAGCAGGTGTGGAAAACCACAGAAAAATCTATATAATAAAAGAAAGAGAGAAAAGGAATGAATAAGAAATATCTGCCAAGTGCACTGATACTTTACTTAAACTATTTTATTCACGGCATCGGATGCTCTATCTTAAGCCAGCAGGTTGTAAAGGAGCTGCTTGCTGAACAGTGGGGCACAGGGGATGTCATGGGAGTGACAGCGATCGCGGCGGCTCTGGGGCTGGGACGCCTGATCTCCCTTCCATTTGCAGGTCCGTTGTCTGACAAGCTGGGAAGAAGGCTTTCCGTGCTGATTGGATGCGCTTCCTATGTGATTTTCTTTGTGGGAATCGCCTTCTCACCGAACACGACGGTCGCATATGTGGCGGCAGTTCTCGGCGGTATTGCGAACTCCTTCCTTGACACAGCTACATATCCGGCAGTTGCAGAGATTATCTACAAATATACGGGTGTCGCTACTATGGGGATCAAGTTCTTTATCTCCGTTGCCCAGCTTTTGATTCCGTTCTTCCTCGGGCTGTGCGCGGGAACATCTATGTCTTACCTGATGCTTCCTCTCATTTGCGGTATTGTAATCGCTGTGCTTGGCGTGCTGGCTATCTTCGCCCCGCTGCCGAAAGTCGAGGGAGTGGGAAAAGGAGAATCTTTCCTAAACAATTTGAAGAATGCACACTTCTCACTTGAAAGTGTGGCGCTGATCCTGATTGGCTTCACATGTACGGCTACCTTCCAGTTATGGCTGAACTGTGCTCAGACATTCGGCACAGAGGTGGCAGGTATCGCCTCCGATGAGGTTTCTATGATGCAGACATATTATTCTGCAGGAACTCTGGTAGCTCTTGTAATCACAAGTATCTTGATCATGAAGTTTAAACAGGTGCGTTTCCTTGTGATCTATCCTGTGATCTCCGCAGTGATGCTGGTCATGGTATATGTGATCCGCACACCGATGATCTGCTATGTGGGCGCATTTGTGCTTGGTTACGCGGCAGCGGGCGGCGTGCTTCAGATGGCGACAGCAGTTGTTAATGACTTGTTCCCGAAGATTAAGGGAACGATCACCAGCCTTGTAATGATCGCATCCAGCCTGTGCAATTATACGATCCTTACGGCTGCGGCTAAGATGACTGCGTCAGGTGTTATCGTCATGAATATCGTGATTACGGTGATTGGAATCCTGCTTGCAGTGTTCGTCAACGCAAGATACGGTGTGCTGCTGAAAAATTCAGAGGCGTCTGACAAATAAAATATGATGATGCGTGGCTTACCGGCGGACAGCCAGAGAATTGGCGCGGCGGTAAGCCTACGGTTTTGTAAGGAGGTAAGAGATATGAATCCGGTAAAAGTAAGAAATGTTGAGATTGGGACAGGCATTCCAAAGATCTGTGTGCCGATCGTAGGTGTTACGAAAGAAGAGATCATCGAGGCAGCTGAGAAAATCAAGACAACTGCGGCGGATGTGGTAGAGTGGCGCGTGGACTGGTACGAGGACATTTTTGATTTTGGCAAGACAGAGGATACAATGAAAGCTCTTCGGGAAACGCTTGGAGATATGCCAATTCTTTTTACATTCCGCACATCAAAAGAAGGCGGAGAGAAAGCGATTGAGACAGAAGCTTATGTGGAGCTGAATCAGAAAGCAGCGAGGACAGGCCTTATTGACCTTGTGGACGTGGAGGCGTTTACGGGAGACGACGCTGTGAAAGCCGTTGTTGAGACAGCTCATGGATGCGGAGTGAAAGTCGTTGCTTCTAACCATGATTTCCACAAGACACCGTCTCAGGAAGAAATTGTTTTACGCCTCAGGAAAATGCAGGATTTAGGCGCTGATATTCCCAAAATCGCGGTAATGCCTCAGAATAAGAAAGACGTGCTTACTCTTTTGGCCGCTACAGAGGAGATGGCGGAAGAGTATGCAGACCGTCCGATTATCACCATGTCCATGTCAGGAACAGGAGTTATCAGCCGTCTGTGCGGTGAAGTGTTTGGTTCTGCGCTGACATTTGGGGCAGTCGGGAAGGCATCTGCCCCGGGGCAGATGGGAGCGGAGGATTTAAGAACTGTGCTCACCCTTCTTGACAAGAGCCTGTAATAGAGAGAGCGGCACATTCTATGTGCCATATTTCAAGGAGAACATCATGAAAAAAGTTTTACACTGGATTGACGAATATCTAGAAGAGACTCTGTTGGTGGCGGCGCTTGCTGCCATGGCTGTAATTATGGGGATACAGGTGTTTTCAAGATATGTACTGGGCGCGTCTTTGTCATGGTCTGAGGAACTGACCAGATATATCTTTATCTGGGCGGGTTTTTTAAGCGTGAGCTATTGTACAAAAAAGTGTATCTCGATTAAGATCGAGCAGTTTGTGGCACTGTTTCCAAAGCGGGGTAAAGCCATGTTCAAGGTCGTGAACCATACGCTGGAACTGATTCTGTTCTGTTACCTGCTCCCGTTCGCGTGGAAATACCTGATGTCCGCGGTAGCTAACGGGCAGACAAGTCCAGCCATGGGCATCCCTATGTATTTTGTACAGGCCGCGCCTCTTGTAGGATTTGCGCTCTGTGCAGTCCGTGTACTCCAGCGGTGGATTATAGAGTTGCGTACGGTATTGGGAAAGGGGGAAAAGTAAGATGTCATCGATTGTGGTATTTATTCTATTTATCATCTGTCTGCTCATTGCGATTCCCGTATCCATTTCCCTTGGGATCGTCTCCGTGCTTCCGGGTGCTTTTGATCCGTCCTTTACAGCCAGCGGCACCTATGTAATTCGTTCTATGTTGGGCGGATTGGACAGTTTCCCACTTCTTGCGGTTCCCATGTTCGTGCTCTCAGGTATCATCATGGCCCGGGGAGGAATCTCGAGGAAACTGTTTGACGTGTTCGCGTTTTTCATGGGAAAAAGAACGGCGGGAATGCCCTGCGCGGTTGTCGTGACCTGTCTGTTTTATGGAGCCATATCAGGATCTGGGCCGGCTACGGTGGCCGCGGTGGGCAGCATGACGATTCCTATCCTGATTGAGATGGGATATGACAAAAAGTTTTCCACAGCTCTTGTAGCAGTGGCAGGGGGGCTTGGAGTAATTATACCGCCTAGTATTCCGTTTATCATGTATGGCATGGCGTCGGGGGCGTCTGTGAGCGATCTGTTTATTGCGGGAGTGATCCCGGGGCTTTTAATCGGCGGGCTTCTCATGATCTATGCGTTTTTCTACTGTAAAAAGAACGGGGAGGACCAGCAGAAGAAGGAAGCTATGGTAGGGGAACTCCACGAGAAAGGCTTTCTTAAAGTGTTAAAGGAGAGCTCGTTCGCCCTGCTTAGCCCGGTCATCATCCTAGGATGTATCTACACGGGCATCGCATCGCCCACGGAGGCGGCAGTGATATCTGTATTTTACGCGCTGCTTATAAGTCTGTTTATATATCGCAGCATCAAGGTGAGGGACATCTGGTCGATTCTTGTGGAATCCATCCGCACATATGCGCCCATCCTATTCATTCTGGCAGCATCGATTGCATTTTCAAGGGTGCTTACACTGATGCAGGTGCCTCAGGATATCAGTACGTGGATCTTGTCCCACTTTACGAATAAGATTGTTCTGCTGCTTGTGATCAATCTATTCCTGCTTATTGTGGGAATGGTCATGGATACGACGCCGGCGATCCTGATCTTGACGCCGATCCTGCTTCCGATTGTGGAGGCAGTGGGAGTGGATCCGATCCATTTTGGTATCATCATGGTCGTGAACCTTGCCATCGGATTCGTAACGCCGCCCATCGGTGTGAACCTGTTCGTGGCAAGTTCATTGACGGATCTTTCTGTGATGGAGATCGCAAGGAAGGCAATGCCCATGATCGTGTATTTCCTGATTGCGCTGCTGGTGATCACGTTCGTGCCGGCTGTCAGTCTGGTGCTGTTAAGTTAAAAGAGAGGAGATGGCGATATGAGAAATGCAAAAATAACATCCCGGCTTCTGTCTGTGCTTCTGGCAGGCGGGCTTACAGCGGGCTTGCTATCCGGGTGTGCGCAGAGCGCCGGAGGGGAACAGAGATACGCCTATCCTCTCGGCACGGCCAGCCCGGAGGATACAGTGACGCAGATCTACGCGGAGAAATTTGCAGAGGAGGCAGACCGCTTGAGTGGCGGACGGATCAAGATCACGGTGTATCCGAACAGTGTGCTCGGAGGAGACAGAGAGCTTCTTGAGAGCTGCTATGACGGAGATATCCCTTTTGTGGTGCAGAATACGGCGCCTCAGGTAAACTTTATCGATGATACAGCTGTCTTCGACATGCCCTGCGTGTTCGAAGATATTGATTCCATGAGGGAAACTGTAGATAATGAAGAGTTTATGGAACTGATGCAGAACTCATATAGAGAGGCGGGCTTTGAGCTTCTCGGATATGCGGATCAAGGTTTCCGCGTCATGTCCAGCAACAAGGCGGTGGAAAACTTTTCTGATTTTAAGGGGCAGAAGATCCGCACAATGGAGGATCCTTATCAGCTTGCGTTCTGGAAAGAGCTTGGATCCAATCCGACACCCATGAATTTTAGCGAAGTGTATATCGGATTACAGCAGAATACCATTGATGCTCAGGAGAATCCATATGAGGTCATCGTCTCCAACCGCCTGTATGAGCAGCAGGATTATATTATAGAGACGAACCATGTTCCCCATCTAATTTCACTTGTGGTAAGTGAGGCGTTTTTTGAAGAGCTCTCCAAGGAGGATCAGCAGATTCTAATCGAAGCGCAGGAAATCGCCAAAGCGTATGCAAGAGAGCAGTCAGATCAGAGAATCGATGAGAGAATACAGATTATTAAGGACAGCGGGACAGAGATTATCACACTGAATGAAGAAACGATGGAAGAAATGAAGACAGCTTCCCAACCAGTGTATGAAGAGATCGCTGAAGTGGTTGATTCGGAAATATTAAAATTATACAGCAGATAAGAAAATCTGAAACCTCATAGAAGATATGAGAACTATATAGGTAAGCCGGACAGAGACCGGTCAGCAGGAGGCTTGAAATAAAGTCTCCTGCTTTTTTGTTAGGAAATTTTTCCAGTAGATTTGCGGATAAAAAAGTACCCGGGATAATGTGCAGCATAAAAAATTTAATTAAGGTATTGCATTATACCCTGATGGGGTATATAATACTCCTTGTAAGACGGATACCCCCAAGGGGTTTATAGAATAATTCAAAAAGAGGAGAAGAATATTATGGAGGAAAAGAAAAAGGAATGTTCCAGATGCCAGCATAGGATGAAAGATCGTTCGGAAAAAGAACGGAAGAATATGATCAACCGCCTAAACCGCATTGAGGGACAGGTAAGAGGAATCAAAAAGATGGTGGAAAACAACGCCTATTGTCCGGAGATTCTTATTCAGGTATCAGCGGTTAACGCTGCCCTTAACAGTTTTAACAAAGTCCTCCTTGCGGAACATATCCGTACTTGCGTGGCCGAGGACATACGCGGCGGTGATGAGGCGGCTATTGACGAGTTAGTTCTTGTTCTCGAGAAATTGATGAAATAGGAGGGATATTATGGAACAATATCATGTGACGGGCATGAACTGCGCGGCCTGCAGCGCCCGTGTGGAAAAAGCTGTGTCTAAATTACCGGGGGTGACATCCTGCTCGGTCAGCCTTCTGACAAACTCTATGGGAGTGGAGGGAACGGCGTCTCCAGAAGAAATTATCGCGGCGGTGGAAGATGCGGGATACGGAGCTTCGGAGAAAGACGCAAAATCTCAAAACAGCTCTTCGGCGGGCGCATCTTCTCTGACGGCGGCAGAAGATTCGCTTACAGATAAGGAGACGCCCCAGATGAAGAAACGGCTGATTGCGTCGTTATGCTTTCTCATTCCGCTTATGTATTTTTCAATGGGGCATATGATGTGGAACTGGCCTGTGCCTCCGGCTTTAGACGGCAACCATGTGGCAGTGGCACTGATTCAGCTACTGCTCACCACAGCGGTCATGGTTATCAACCAGAAGTTTTTCATCAGCGGGGTTAAGGGGCTGATTCACCGCGCCCCAAACATGGATACGCTGGTGGCGCTGGGGGCGGGAGCATCTTATGGATATAGTGTTTACGCACTTTTTGCCATGATAGATGCTCAGTTAAGGACAGATATGACCGGTGTGATGACATACATGCATGAACTGTATTTTGAATCTGCGGCGATGATTCTGACATTGATCACGGTAGGGAAGATGCTGGAAGCCCGGTCTAAAGGACGTACTACAGATGCTTTGAAGAGTCTGATGAAACTGGCGCCCAAGACAGCGACAGTTATAAGAAACGGAAAGGAGGAGACAGTCTCCATTGAGCAGGTACGGGCAGGAGATATCTTTGTTGTAAGACCCGGAGAAAATATTCCCGTGGACGGGATTGTCACAGAAGGACACAGCGCGGTCAATGAATCCGCCCTAACCGGAGAAAGTATCCCAGTGGATAAGAAGGCGGGGGATACGGTGTCGGCGGCCACATTGAACCAGTCTGGTTTCCTGAAATGTGAAGCGTTAAGAGTGGGAGAGGATACCACCTTGTCTCAGATTATCCAGATGGTCAGCGACGCAGCGGCGACGAAAGCGCCTATCGCAAAGGTGGCGGACCGGGTATCCGGGGTGTTTGTTCCAGCAGTGATCGCAATCGCGCTTGTGACGACTGCAGTGTGGCTGGTAGCGGGGCAGACCATCGGATTTGCTCTTGCAAGGGGGATTTCTGTTCTTGTAATCAGCTGTCCGTGCGCGCTGGGGCTTGCGACTCCAGTGGCGATCATGGTGGGAAATGGCATGGGAGCAAAGAACGGGATTATGTTCAAGACTGCCGTATCACTAGAAGAGACAGAGAAGACACAGATCGTTGCATTGGATAAGACGGGTACGATCACAAGTGGGGAACCGAAGGTGACGGATATGATTCCTGCAGAGGGAGTGACGGAGAACGAACTTCTATCTCTCGCTTACGTTCTTGAGAAGAAGAGCGAGCATCCTCTTGCCCGCGCCGTCATTTTAAAGGCGGAGGAAAGAAAGCCGGACATAGCAGACGGCGGGGAAGAACTGAAGGATTTCCGTGCGGTTCCAGGCAATGGCCTTGCAGGCACTTTAAATGGGGTATGGCTCTGTGGTGGAAATCTGAAATTTATTAGAGAAAAAGCTACGATTTCAGATGAGGTGAAGAAAAAAGCGGAAGGACTGGCAGAGCAGGGGAAAACCCCGTTGTTTTTCAGCAAGGACGGAGAATTTGCTGGTATTATCGCCGTAGCGGATGTGATCAAGGAAGACAGTCCCCAGGCGGTGAAAGAACTTCAGAACATGGGAATCCGGGTAGTTATGCTCACCGGGGATAATGAACGCACTGCCCGGGCAATTGGAAAACAGGCGGGTGTGGATGAAGTTATCGCAGGTGTGCTTCCCGATGGGAAGGAAAGCGTTATACGCTCCTTGAAAGAAAAAGGAAAAGTAGCGATGGTAGGCGACGGCATCAATGATGCACCGGCACTTACAAGGGCAGATATGGGAATCGCCATCGGGGCGGGAACAGACATCGCTATCGACGCGGCGGATGTAGTGCTTATGAAGAGCCGGCTAAGCGATGTGCCGGCGGCGATCCGTTTAAGCAGGGCGACGCTCCGTAACATTCACGAGAACCTGTTCTGGGCGTTTTTCTACAATGTGATCGGTATCCCACTGGCAGCGGGCGTGTGGATCCCTATTTTCGGATGGCAGCTAAGCCCTATGTTCGGGGCGGCGGCGATGAGCTTGTCCAGCTTCTGCGTGGTCAGCAATGCGCTGAGGCTGAATTGGTTTAAGATGTACGATGGCAGCAAAGATAAGAAAAGAAACAAGAGACATACAACAGTACACAAGACAGAGATTAGAGAAAAAAAGGAGGAAATAACAATGACGAAGACAATGAAGATTGAAGGAATGATGTGCGGGCACTGTGAGGCAAGGGTAAAGAAGGCTCTGGAAGCTCTTCCGCAGGTGGAAAAGGCGGAGGTAAGCCATGAGGAGGGAACTGCAATTCTTACACTCAGCGGGGAGGCAAGCGACGATATTTTGAAAAAGGCGGTCGAGGATCAGGATTATCAGGTGACCGGTATCGAATAACCCGCTCTGCGTGTCAGAAAAAATCCGATGTAAAATCTGGTAGAAAATACTGCACCTTGCGAAAAAGAATGGTACAATAAGAGAAAAGCGAAAAGGGTTGGTGAGACTATGAAGCTTACTTTTATTGGAGCAGCCCATGAGGTTACAGGGAGCTGTCATTTTCTCCAGACAGCGGGGAAGAATATCCTGATCGATTGCGGGATGGAGCAGGGGCCGGATCTGTATGAGAATCCGGGTCTGCCAATCCCTGAGAAGGATGTGGACTATGTGTTCCTCACCCATGCTCACATTGATCATTCGGGAATGTTGCCGAAACTGGCAAAGAACGGGTTCAAGGGACAGATTTTTGCAACCTTTGCCACAGCGGATCTGTGCAATATCATGCTCCGTGACAGCGCGCATATTCAGGAGTTTGAGGCGGAGTGGCGCAATCGGAAAGGCAAGAGAGCAGGACAGCCGGAGTATGAGCCAGTGTACACCATGCAGGATGCGCTGGACGCCATTGAACTGCTCGTGCCATGTCAGTATGGGGAGCGCATACGGATCTGCAACGGCGTTGAGATCTGTTTCACGGATGTGGGACATCTGCTCGGCTCCGCCAGCATCGAGGTGTGGGCCACAGAGGGAAATGTGACGAAAAAGATCGTCTTTTCCGGCGACGTGGGGAATCTGGACCAGCCGATCATCAAAGATCCGACATACACGGAGGCGGCGGATTATGTGGTCGTGGAATCTACATACGGGAACCGGGTCCATACCGCGGAGAAGCCGGACTATCTGGGAGAGTTTACAAGGATCATCAAGGAGACGTTCGACAAGGGCGGCAATGTGGTGATTCCCTCTTTTGCAGTAGGAAGGACGCAGGAGATGCTGTATTTTATCCGCGAGATCAAAGAGAGGCATCTTCTTCCGGAATACGAGGATTTTGACGTGTATTTAGACAGTCCGCTGGCAATCGAGGCGACCAAGGTGTTCACCATGAACATGAGAGACTGTTTTGACGAGGACGCCATGGCCTTGGTAAACGCAGGTGTGAATCCTCTTATATTCCCCGGACTTCACACTTCCACTACGAGCGATGATTCCAAAATGATTAACTTTATCGAGAAGCCGAAGGTCATCATCTCTGCCTCTGGAATGTGCGACGCCGGCCGGATACGCCATCATCTTAAGCATAATCTGTGGCGGCCGGAATGTACGATTCTATTCGTTGGATATCAGGCGAACGGGACGCTGGGGCGCCGTCTTCTGGAGGGGGAGAAGAACGTGAAACTTTTCGGAGAGCCCATTGAGGTTCATGCGAGGATTGAAAGCCTGCATGGGGTCAGCGGGCATGCGGACATGAACGGACTCTTAAAGTGGATCGGAGCATTCTGTACCCCGGTGGAGCGTGTGTTCGTCGTACACGGCGAGGATACCGTGACAGAGGAATTTGCCCGCACGGTAGAAGAGAAGTTTGGATACAGTGCATATGCGCCTTATCCATGCTGCGAGGCAGATCTGATCGCCAATGAGATCATTAACGAGGGTGTCCGTATCCCTGTTAAAGCGAAAAAACCGGCCCGGAGAAAGGCGGATACAGCATTTGACCGTCTCGTTGCCGCCGGGAAACGCCTGCTTGACATCATTTACAGCAAGGAAGGACTGTCCAACAAGGACAAAGCGAAATTTGAATCCCAGATCAACAATCTGGCGGATAAGTGGGAGGATTGACTGGGAGAGGCGCAGCTTTCGCAAATCCTTGACATACCATTTGTCAAGGGCTAAAACTTTATAAAATTTTCCTGCTTGCGGAATATCTTTTTGCCGGAGTGAGAATCATTCTAACTAGACAAATGCTTAGGAGGATTCTTGCGATGATGGTAAACAAAGTAGAGCTTTGCGGCGTGAACACATCGAAGCTGCCGCTTTTAAAAGAAGAGGAGAAGGCGGAGCTGTTCGAGCGGATCAAAGCCGGGGATGAGGAAGCAAGAGAACAGTATATCAAGGGAAATCTAAGGCTGGTTTTAAGCGTGATCAAGCGGTTTGAGGGCAGCAGTGAGAATGCAGATGATCTGTTCCAGATCGGCTGTGTGGGACTGATGAAGGCGGTGGATCATTTTGATCCGTCCAGATTAGTGAAGTTTTCTACCTATGCGGTACCCATGATTATCGGGGAGATCAGGCGGTATTTAAGAGATAACAGCCCCATGCGCGTGAGCAGGTCCTTAAGAGATACCGCTTACAAGGCGATCTATGCAAAGGAAGGATATATCCGCAAGTATATGAAAGAACCTACCGTGCAGGAGATCGCGGATGAGATTGGGATCGCCAAAGAGGATGTGGTCTATGCGCTGGATGCCATCCAGATGCCGGTGAGCCTTCACGAACCGGTGTACAGTGACGGTGGGGACACCCTGTATGTGATGGATCAGGTAAGCGATAAGAAAAACAAAGAGGACAATTGGGTGGAGGAGTTATCCTTGGAGGCGGCCATGGAGCGCTTGAACGAGCGGGAGAGGTATATCATCAGCCTGCGCTTTTTTGAGGGAAAGACCCAGATGGAGGTGGCGGATGAGATCGGTATCTCGCAGGCTCAGGTGAGCCGTCTGGAGAAGAACGCCCTGAAGGTTATGAAAAAATATCTTCTCGGAGATTGAAATTTTTCCTCCGTCGTGATAAGGTCTGTGTACGGAGAAGCCCTTGCGGGGATACAGACGGGGCGCAGGCAGGATACGGACGAAATGGAGGAAGAGGAAACATGGGATACAGAGCATGTATATTTGACTTGGATGGGACGCTGACGGACACGCTCAGTTCTCTTGTCTTTTCCGTAAACGAGACGATGAAAGAGATTGGCATGCCGCAGATTACGCGAGACCAGTGCAGGCAGTTTGTGGGAAACGGGGCGAAGGTGCTGATCGAAGAGGCGTTAAAGGCGGGAGGAGATGAAAAGCTCACACGGTTTGAGGAGGCGTTTGAAGCGTATGGCAGGATCTTTGACGCCAACTGTACCTATCAGGTGAAGCCTTATCCCGGTATCCTTGAGATGCTCGCGCAGATGAAGGAGCGGGGGATGAAGCTGGGGGTGCTCTCGAACAAGCCTGACGCTCAGGCAGTACACGTCGTATCGGAAATCTTTGGCAAGGATGTTTTTGAAGCCGTGCAGGGGCAGAAGGAAGGAATCCCGAGAAAACCCGATCCCACGGCAGCCCTGTCCATGGCGCGGCAGTTCGGCGTGCGCCCTGAGGAGACGCTTTACATTGGGGACTCCGAGGTGGACGCGGCGACGGGAAAGGCAGCCGGGATGGATACCGTCCTTGTGTCGTGGGGATTCCGCTCGAAGGAAGCGCTGAGGGCGGCGTCTCCCAATCGGCTTGTGGATAAGACGGAGGAGATCACGGCTATCATAAGAGGAGAGGAGTAAGTGAGATGAACGGTTACAGCGAAGAATGTTTAAAGACGTTTCTTAAGAATCAGGGGCAGCTCTTTGACGAGCCCGTGGCGGAGAATCTTGAGGAGGCGGAAGCGTTTCTCGAGGACTGCATGGCGGTGGTCGTGGATTCCCTGAAGGAAGTGCGGGAATATTTTGAGGAGGAGGGGGTGGACGTGGACGGCATGGCGCCGGAGGAGCTTGAGGAAGCCTCCGAGGTGTTTGCCCTTCCGGACGGTACTTATCTGATAGTTGAGGGATAACACAGAAAGCCGCAGTCTTAATCGACAGCGGCTTTTTCCACGGCTTCTTTTATGGCGTCCAGTATGATCTGCGAGGTGTAGGGCGCGTCGTCTGAGAATGTGATGTCGTCCAGCGACTGGGTCTCATACACCTGCTCTGCGATATCTTCTATGGCAGGCTGGATGAGGGGGAACATGGTGGTCACCGTCTCATCCAGATTGGAGAACCGAATGGCGTTGATGCGGGAGCTGTCCACGGATACCTCCACTTCAAGATTTGTGTTGTTTAAGGTAAGGGTCGAGGTGTAAATACCCGGAGTGTACTGTTTTTCGGCGCCGGATGCGCTGTCTCCCTTACCTGAACGGAACATGATGACAAGAAGGACGATCAGCAGGATGCCGAGGGCGGCAAAGATAGCGGTGTAGATGATTTCCTTCATGTGCAGGACGACAATCTTAGTTCTGGAACCCATAGAGTTACCTCCCGAAAGAACCGGGCTGACGTGTTTGCGGCAGTCCGTTTTTTATAAGTGTATGAGTAAAAAAGGAAATTATTCAGAAAAACTTGATTATCTCGGATACGGAAAATATAATAAGTCAATAAAAGGCAAACTGTTACAAGAAGGATGAGGTACGGTGTGACAGCCGTGAGAGGAGCAAAGGATATGGTATTTGCAGCGGATGTGGAAAAATTTTTGCTGGAGGGGATCGTCTTTGTGCCCTCCCTGATCGTGTGTGCGGCATTGACGAAGCCGCGCTTTTCGTGGAAAATAAGCCTGTCAGTACTTTTTGGACTTGCGGCGGCAGTCGTGGGCATTCAGGCAATGCTTCTTGCTGCCGGTCAGGATACGACAAGGGTACTCACCCTCCTTCCGCTTACGGCATATCTCCCGGCGATCCTCTGCCTGCACATCCTTTCCGGGACAGGGTTTTACCGGACCATGGCGGTGTGGACAGTCGGCATTACCGTATATTTTATCTTGGATCTGCTGCGCAAGATCCTCGTCAGTGAGGTGGGGGCAGGCAGCGCGTTCAAGGGCTGGAGACTGGAGACGATGTTGCTCTTTGCAATGTCTGCCGCGGCAGCCCTGATCGTATTCCTTGTGTTCCGTTTCCTTAGGAAGCCTTTTCGGACTTACGTGTCGGAGAATCAGACGAACTGGCAGTTGCTCTGTTTCCCGGTGCTGATGATATTCCTCTTGTTCTCCTATTTTTCCAATTCCGCCACTAACACTGTGAATCTAGCGCCCCTTCTTCTGAGTGCGTTCTCGATGTTCCTTGCGCTGATCCGCGTCCTTGCGGTTTCATCGGATATCGCGGAGCTAAAAGCGGCGGAGAAGGAAGTCGCGGGGCAGATGGAACTCCAGCGGCAGGAGTACGAAGACATGTGTAAAAAGGTCGAATCCGGGCGTGAGTACCGGCATGATATGCGCCATCACCTTCTTGCTATGGAAGAGATGGCAAAGGCGGGGGACAATGGAGAACTGCTCGCTTATATCGGAGACTTAAGCGGGCGTCTGGCAGAGACCGCGGGCAGGACTTACTGTAAAGACCCCGCGGTAAATGCCGTGCTTTCAGCTTCCCTTCAAAAGGCGGAGAGAGCCGGGTGCAAGGTGACGGAAAATATCTGTCTTCCCGATGAGCTGCCGTTTGAGAGGACTGACCTGTGTATTCTGCTGGCGAATACTATCGAGAACGCGGTAAACGCCTGCGCGGAGTTTCCAGAGAAGGACAGGTATATACGCCTGTCGGCGGAGTTTCAGGAGGATAAGAAGCTGGCAATAGCCGTGGATAATCCCTGCGCGGGAGAAGTACATTTTGACAGGGAAGGTTTCCCCGACGTTCCCCAAAGAGAAGGGCACGGGATCGGACTGAAGAGTGTGAGAAGGATTGCAGATAAGTACAGAGGATTCTTCCAATGTGAATGTGAGAACGGCGAGTTCCGCTTCCGTGCGGTGCTGTTCGGCGTTGCGGAGGCGCCACAGGAGAGCACAGAAGCGGCACAGGGGAATACTACCATTCAGGGAGAAAATGCGAAGGAAAATGCTGTGCTGCCGCTGCCAAAGAGATTCGCCGTGGAGCGGGGCATTACCTGCGGGATACTTTCGCTGCTTACCCTGTTTTTCCTCATCAACTGTGCGCCCTCCATAGCGGAGGCGATGGAGCAGATCCCCGGACTGGGCGATGTGGCGCGGTTTGCGGATGTCCGTGGGGAATCCTACCAGTGGGGAGATACCTCATTTAACGCCGAGTATCCTGTGGTTGAGGTAAGCGAGGTAGAGACAGTGCCTGATGAAGAGACGGAAGCAAAGACGGGGGAAGCTTCCCCTCTGACAGAGGATGACAAGAAGCTTCTTGATATGTTAAAGAGCGGGAAGATATCTTTAGAGACGGGAACCCCGGAGGAAGAAGAGGAGGAAGCGGAGACAGCTGCCGTGCCGGAGACGGAGCAGGCAGAGACGGAAGAGCAGGAAGAAAAAAAAGAACAGGAAGAATTGGATCTGTCCGAGGGCGTAGAGGATTTAAACGACCGCATGGAGGCCTACGTCGCGCAGATGAAGGAAAAATTCCAGTGGTATGCCAACAGAAAGTACAATGGATATGTGGGCATGGACGTGACCTATGACGTGATGCGGGATGACGAAAAGCTCATGGCAATCCGATTCGTCGGCACCATCAATGCCGGTGGTTCGGGAGAGTACTGCCGTTGGTTCGTTCTGGACAAGCAGAGCGGCGAAGTGGTGGAACTGCGGGATTTATTCGCCGAAGGCAGCGATTACATGGGGGTTATTAGCGCGGAAGTCCTGCGCCAGATGCAGGCGCAGGTGGACGCGGGGACCGGGGATTACTATATACCCGGCGGCATCTGGTCGGATGACGAATGTTTTAAGTCCATCGCGTGGGACCAGAACTTTTACATCAATGACAGCAATGAGCTGGTCATCGTGTTTGATGAATATGAGGTTGCTTCTGGGAATATGGGGATGCCAAAGTTCGTCATTCCCACGGGCGTGCTGGCGGGAATTTTAAACCAGCCGTCCCTGATCGGATAGAAAACGGAAAGTGCAAGGAGGCATATATTTTGATACGGGTCTGCATTTGTGACGACAAGAGAATGGAGAGAAAAAAATTACAGGAATACGCCACACTTTTTTTGAAGGAACATCCGAAGCTGCGGGGAGAGACAGAAGTGTTTTCTTCCGGGGAGGAGGTATTAAAGGCGATTGAACAGCGTGGGGGATACGACATCTATCTTCTCGATATCCTTATGCCGCAGATAGACGGTATCGAGCTTGCCCGCAAGATACGCGGGAGAGGAGAAACGGGGGAGATCCTGTTCCTGACCGTGACGAGGGAGTATGCGGTGGAGGCGTTCGAGGTGCGGGCGTCTGGATATCTGGTCAAACCCGTCACAAAGGAGGAATTTGACCGTGAGATGGGATACTGTGTCGGGAAGCTAGAACCGAAGGATCAGCCGGTACTCTTCTTAAAGACAAGATACGGCACACGGAAGGTACATGTCAGGGAGATTGTTGAGGTGGAGAGTTTCAACCATGTCCGTGTCTGCACCCTTTCGGACGGAACGGAGATAGAGACGTCAATGACCCTGTCCTCTCTTAAGGAAGAACTGATGAAGTATCCGGACTTTTTCTTCCCTCACAGGGCGTACATCGTGAATATGGGGTATGTGAACGGGTTGACGAAATCGGAGCTTCTGATGGAGAACGGCAGGAGTATTCCTGTCTCCCGGCGGGCGTACCCGGAGCTTAAAAAAGCATATATGGAGTATATTTTCTGACATTCTGTTCAGGGCTTTGTCCGGCGCTTTGTTCAGGGGAAAATATCAGAACGGCGTCTCACGCAGGAAAAGCGGCATCTCGCGCAGAAAAGCCGCTTTTTTGCGTGTTATCCTGTATTATCTATCCATTAAGCGGCTTTTATTACCGCGGCTTACTGACGGAAAGGAAAACGGAAATGAGGAACATTTGTGGTAAGAAGAATGATAAGAAAAAAAGGCATATAGGGACGGCACTTCTGCCACTGTGCGTGCTGACGCTACTATCCTCCTGCGGCACGTGGGGTGCGGGGAAATCAAAGTCTCTGTTGGATGAAACTCCTGCCCGCGAAGAGACGCAGGTGACGGAGGAGACGCGGACAACAGAAGAACTGTGGGACGCCGCGGTGGAGGATGCAGTGTTCAGTGAGAATGATGAGATTGAAGCTCTCGTCTCGCTTACAAAGGAGGATGACCGTGTCATATGGGACGACGCGGGGGAACGGGTTCTGGTCGTCACGTGGAATGATTACGAGGAGGACTGTTCACCGGGAAATTCCATCAGCGCGGAGCAAGGGGAAATTTGGGTAACCTCTCTAGGCGAGATGCAGCAGTGGTTCTTAGCGAACAGTTCCGGCGTTGAGGACTGGAAGCTTCGGTTCTCCCAGCTTCTGGGAGTGCCCGCGGACGGAGACTACAGCCAGTTCACCGCCTTCTGGATAGAGCCGGAGTATCTGATCCGTCCGGCTTATGTGACGGATGTCACGGCAGATATGATAAATGACTATGAGGCGGTGACAGACCCGGAGTACAAGGAGTGGTTCGATCAGAATATCATTAACTCCTATTTTGATGGGGAATATCCGTGGACCCGTCTCGGATACACTTACGACTGGTGTGAGGGCGGTACGGATTACGGGCTGACGGAATTTCTTACCTTCGATGGAAGCAAAGGGGAGATCGAATTTACGCTGAGCACAGAGGATTTCGTGGACTGGCTTGGTTCACAGGGCTCGTAAGGCGGGTGATTTTGCGGGAATCGATAAAATAAAAACAGGAAGTATATGCACATGATGACAAGAGGGAAAAAACTGAAGAAAAAGACTGAACAGATCAAACTTAGCCCGGCGGGGATCGACAGAGCCGCCGAGCTTATGGAGGAGACGCTCGCGCAGACGGGAGCGGACAGGAGGGATATCCTGCGCCTGAGGCTGGCGGCGGAAGAAATCCTGATGATGTGGTACTCAAATCTTCCCGGGGACACGGATTTCATTTTCCGGTGCGGCACGCGGCTGGGAAGACCGTACCTTCATCTCTGCGCGCGGGGCCGCAGGATCGACCCTGTGAACACAGAGGAGGGGGAGGAGAGCGAATGGTTGTACTCGAACCTGCTGGCGCGGGCAGGGCTTTGTCTGGTGGCGTCTTACAAAGACGGAGAGAACCGAATGTCCGTGTATCCGCCGAAGGAGAACCGGTTCGGAACGCTCTCACAAATTATTTTAGCCATAGCGCTGGCAGTTGTAGCAGGGTTTGCCTGCCGCTCCCTTCCTCAGGAGGCGAGGGAGGGTATCAGCGCTTTTGTGGATCCGCTGTTTACGGCGATGATGGGAATCCTGCAGACGCTGGCAGGCCCCATGGTTTTCCTGAGCGTGTGCTGGGGGATCGTCAATATCGGGGACGTAGGTATGCTGGGGAAGATCGGCAGGACCATCGTTCTTAGATTTATCGGGGCGATCTACGTGGTCACGGCTGTGACCGCGCTCGTCACGGTCTGATTCTTCCATCCCGGAAGCGGGACGGAGGCGGAGGGCGGAAATGCCGTCTTGGGAATCTACAATATGCTGATGGAAGTCATTCCTCAGAATATGATCTCTCCGCTTTTGGACGGGAATACCCTCCAGCTTATCTTTATGGGAGTGTGCATCGGGCTTGTGCTCCTGATGCTGGGAGAGCGCGCGTCCGCTGTCACGGAGTTTACGGAACAGGCAAACAGCGTAGTGCAGTTTATGATGGAGATCTTCGGGAAGGGGATCCCCCTCTTCGTGTTCGTCAGCCTGTTCTCTTTGATCATCACGGACATACTAGATGGCATCGGCGGCGTTGTAAAAGGAATCCTGTTGTGTATGGCGGTATGTGTCGTATGGCCGCTCCTCTATGCGCTTGCGGCATCCGTGAAGCTTCGAGTATCCTTTCCGCTGCTGCTTAGAAAGCTCCTTCCCACCTATCTGATCGGACTGACCACCGCTTCCTCGTCGGCTGCCCTGTCCACGAATTTAGAGACCTGTGAGAAACGTCTCGGGATCTCATCGAAGATCACCGGATTCGGCGTGCCGCTGGGGCAGGTGGTATTTAAGACAGGAGGCGCCATGGGATTTCTTATGATGGCGCTGGGACTGGCGGAGAACTACAAGGTGGCGGTCACGCTTCCATGGACCGTGACGGCAGTGCTTATCACGGGTATACTGGCGGTGGCGGCTGTGCCTGTGCCGGGAGGTTACATCCCCTGTTACACGGTACTGTTAGCGCAGCTTGGCCTTCCAGAAGAGGCGATCGCTCTGGCGATAGCGGCGAACGTGATCCTCGACTTTTTCATGACATCCTGCGGACTTTCCTGCCTGCAGTCGGAGCTGGCTCTTGTCTCGCGGAAGCTGGGACTTTTGGATATGGAACTTTTGAGAAAGGAACTGTGACTGATATGAGACTTATAATTGCTGCCCTGTGCCCGGTTCTTGCTTCGGCAGTCCTTTATCTGCTGCATAAGAGGACGGTGTTTGGCGGGGCGGCCGAGTGGAAAAAACAGATTCTGTACGGCTTTGTGTTCGGAGCGCTGGCGGTTTCCGCATCTAAGCTCACCATTGCTGCAGACGGGAATGTCATGAGCATAGGGGATATCGCTCCCCTCTGTGCAGGGCTGATCTTCGGATCTCCAGCAGGAGTCTTGGCAGGAGTGATCGGGGGCGTGGGGAGATGGTTTGCCGTACTCTGGGGCGCGGACACATACACGAGGCTTGCGGAGGCTGTATCCGTGGCAGCAGCAGGGCTTCTCGGGGCGGCGCTGCGCCGGTGGATGTTCGATGACAAAAAAACGGCGTGGCATTATGGTTTTGCCGCCGGGCTCGTGATGGGTGTCCTGCATATGCTTGGTGTATTCTTTACGAATATGGACGACGTGCAGAGGGCATTTGGCTATGTGAAGACCTGTTCCGTCCCCATGGTGTCTGTCTGCGCGGTTTCCGTCATGCTGTCCGCCCTTGTGGTGTCTATGCTCGGAAAGGAAAAACTGCGTATGGCGAAGGAACATAAAAAACTTTCCCAGTCATTTTCAAGGTGGCTGTTTCTTGTCGTGCTTGTCGCTTTCTGTATGACAAGCGTCTTTACCTATATCCTCCAGACAAGATTTTCTATCAGCAACAGTGAGCAGCTCCTAATGCTGAATATCGAGGACGTGAAAGCAGATATCGAGGATGCGTCCGACGAGAACCTGCTGGAGCTGACCCGGGGTGTCGCGGCGGATATCAACGCCGCGGAGACGGTAGATAACAGTCTGCTGGAGGAACTCCTCACGAAGCCGGGAAATGATTTCTCCGAGATCAATGTGATTGATGAGGACGGGATCATTGTATACACGACGAATCCCAAGTACGATATGTTCGATATGACTTCCGGGCAGCAGTCAGCGGATTTTCTTGTGCTTTTAGAGGGAGAGGAAGCGTTTGTTCAGAATTACCGGCGTGTCTCGGCGGACGATGCCACTTACATGAAATATGCCGGGGTAGCGCTTGCGGACGGCGGATTTGTTCAGGTGGGCTACAATGCGGAGCGCTTCCGCAAGGATATTGACTCACAGGTTATTGGCGTGACAAGAAACCGCCATGTGGGAGAGAACGGCTATATGATCATCGCCGCGGAGGACTGGACCATCGTCAGTGACCCCCATGGCAATGAGGGGAAAAACCTCGACGCGACGGGCATCTGGATCGACACGGCAGCCATGCCCGAAAATGAGCGGTTCGAGAGCACGGTCTACGGGGAGGAAAGCTACTGTATCTACACGGAGACGGAGGGGTATTATATTGTCGCCGTAGAGCCGGTGAGCGAAGTAATGTTCTCGCGGGACCTGTCGGTCTGTGTGACAGTGTTCATGGAGATCATCATATTCGCGGTGCTCTTTATCCTCGTGTACTTCCTGATCAAGAAGCTGGTGGTGGAGAACATCCACAAGATCAATCGCTCCTTAAGTGAGATCACGGGAGGCAATCTTAACGTGTCAGTGAACGTGCGCACCAACGAGGAGTTTGTCTCCCTGTCCGATGACATCAACTCCACGGTGGTCACGCTGAAAGGTTATATCGCTGAGGCGGCGGCGCGGATCGATAAGGAACTTGAGATGGCGAAGATCATCCAGTCGTCCACCCTGCCCGGCGTGTTCCCGCCTTATCCGGACCGCACTGATTTTGATATATTCGCGATGATGGATACGGCAAAAGAGGTGGGAGGAGATTTTTATGATTTTTATCTTCTGGATGAGAACCGCCTTGCATTCCTCATTGCGGACGTCTCGGGAAAAGGGATCACGGCGGCGATGTTCATGATGAACGCAAAGACGCTGATCAAGAGCTATGCAGATAACGAGACGGACACCGCCAAGATCTTGACAAAGGCAAACCGCGCTCTGTGCGAGGAAAACGACGCGGAGATGTTTGTGACCTGCTGGATGGGGATCTTAAGCTTTACCACGCATACAGTCACGTTTGTCAATGCGGGGCACAATCCTCCCATTGTCCGCCGCGGGGGCGGCAGGTTCGAGTATTTCAAGTCCCATCCGGGCTTTGTCCTTGCGGGCTTGGAGGAGACACAGTACAAGAGCGGGGAACTGAAACTCTATCCGGGAGATGAGATCTTTCTGTATACGGATGGTGTGACCGAGGCGACCGACACAGATAATGAGCTCTACGGAGACGACAGGCTGCTGGGCACACTGAACACTCTGGAGGATGTCCGTGCAGAGGAGATCTGCCGGGCAGTCAGGGAGGATGTGGACCGGTTCGTGGGCGACGCGCCTCAGTTCGATGATATTACCATGCTCCATCTGAAGCTCCTGCCGAAAAATTCCATCCGGCTTACGCCCACCAAAGACAGCATAGAGAAAGTGAGCGGATTCGTGGAGCGCACGCTGGAGGAAGCGGGCATCCCGCCGAAGATTATCATAAAGATGAACGTCGTGGTGGACGAGGTGTTTTCAAATATCCTTAGCTACAGCGGAGCCTCCGAGGCGGAGGCCGAGTGCGATGTCCGTGACGGCAGGATCATGCTCGTCTTTACCGACGACGGGCGTCCCTACGACCCCACGGCAAAACCCGACCCCGACATCACCCTCTCGGCTAAGGAGCGGGAGATCGGCGGTCTTGGGTTCTTTATGGTGAAAAAATTCATGGACAGCATCGGATACGAATACCGGGAAAATCGGAATATCCTGACACTGGCCAAGGAGTATGATGCTTGCCCTTGCAAAGACGAAGACAAACAGTTATGATTATGATGGAAGTGCGAATACAGTGACAATCACATTTTAATAAAAGGAGAACATGACAATGAACATCGAGAAGAAAACGAGCGGATCAACATTAAACATCGCGCTGGAAGGACGTCTGGACACCACGACGGCGCCGCAGCTTGACGCGGAGCTCAAGTCGTCCCTGAGCGGGATCACGGAACTAAACATGGACTTCGAAAAACTTGAATACCTGTCTTCCGCAGGCCTGCGAGTCCTGCTCTCCGCACAGAAGGTAATGAACCATCAGGGGGAAATGACGATCAGCCATGTGAATGAGATGATTATGGAAGTGTTTGAGGTGACGGGCTTCATCGATATCCTTACGATCATCTAGGCAGGGATGACTGCCATGAAAGGGGACTGTAATGTCCTGACGATTGAAAAAAACTGGTGATAGAGAGGGAAACAATGTATATCATAGCCGGACTTGGAAATCCTGACAGACAGTACGAAGGCACGCGGCATAACGCGGGCTTCGATGTAATAGACCGGATTGCGGATAAATACAATATATCTATAGATGGAAGGAAACACAGGGCATATATCGGAAAGGGGATCATCAATGGACAGAAGGTGATACTCGCGAAGCCTCAGACTTACATGAACTTAAGCGGGGAGAGCATCCTAAGCCTCGTGGATTATTATAAGATAGACGAGGAGACGGAACTGCTAGTGATCTATGACGATATCAGTCTGGATGTAGGACAGATACGCATTCGGGCAAGAGGAAGCGCAGGCGGGCACAATGGGATGAAAAATATCATCGCCCATCTGGGTACGCAAGTCTTCCCCCGCATCAAGGTGGGCGTGGGTGAGAAGCCCAAAGGATATGATCTGGCTGATTATGTGCTGGGGCATTTCTCCAAGGCTGAGAGAGAACTTATGGATGAGGGATATGACCACGCGGTCCGCGCGGCGGAGATGATCATATCCGGCGAAATGAGCGAAGCGATGAACGAATTTAATAGAAAGAAAAAAGAAGGGGAATAGACTGTCACCCAAAGGAATCAAAGGAGGGAATGGAGGGCAGATGCAGGCTTTACTTGCACCGCTTTTGGAACTTGCGGATCATCAGGAGATCGTAAGGGACAGACAGAAAGAAAAAGGAATTATACAGGTGGCGGGATGTACAAATTCCCAGAAAACCCATCTGATGTATGCGTTGAGCGATGGCTGTGAATACAGAGTCATCGCTTTTTCCAGTGAGGAGAAAGCAAAAAAGGTATATGAAGAGTACCGCATCTTTACGGACGAGGTCTATCTTTACCCCGCGAGGGACCTCCTCTTTTACTATGCGGATATTAAGGGAAAGGTGCTTACGAACCGCCGCATGGAGGTTCTGCGCGCTCTGATTGAGAAAGAGGCCGAAAGTCCGGTGACAGTGATAACTACGATGGACGCTTTTCTGGACGGGCTTCCCCACCCTGAAGAGATCCGGAGGGAGAGGATATCCCTTTCCGGGGGAGACGAGATCAATTTGACAGAGTTTGAGGCGCGCCTTAGCGCCCTTGGATATGAGAGGGAGAGCCAGATCGAAGGTCCCGGACAGTTTGCTGTGCGCGGTGGCATATTGGATGTATTCCCACTTACGGAAGAACTCCCTGTCCGCATTGAACTGTGGGGCGATGAGATCGATTCGCTCCGCAGTTTTGACGTGGAGAGTCAGAGATCGGTTGAGAATCTGGAGACAGTCACCATATATCCGGCGTCGGAAAACTGGAAAAGAGAGATGGATACGGTGTCGTTTCTGGAATATTTCCCCAAAGAGAAAAGCCTTCTTCTTCTGGATGAACCTCAGCGGCTTCAGGAGATGGCGGAGGAGGTGGAAGCTGAGTATTTCCACAGCCGGGAGAGCAGAATTGAGGCGGGGATGGACAGGGAAGAGGACATAAGTCTTACAGTGTTTGCGACGAAAGATATTATCGGAAAGATGAATCAGTACAGCGGGATTGCGGTAACCACGCTGGAGTCAAAGTGCGGGCTGTTCCGCCTGCGCAAAACGTACAGCATCCAGGCAAGGGGAGTGAATCCTTACAACAACAGTTTTGAACTTCTGACCCGCGACCTAAAGAGGCTGAAACGGGAGAAATACCGCGTCGTCCTTCTGTCTGCGTCAAGGACAAGGGCAAAGCGTCTCGCGGAGGATTTAAGAGACTACGATCTGAGCAGTTTTTACAGCGAGGACATGGAGCGCACGGTAAATCCGGGGGAGATCATGGTATCCTGCGGATATGTGGCGGAGGGATATGAGTACCCTATGCTAAAGTTTATGGTGATCTCGGAGACCGATATCTTTGGGCGAAGAAAGAAGAAAAAGCACAGAAAGAAATATGAGGGGCAGAAGATTCGTGATTTTGCAGAGCTTAAGCCGAATGATTATGTGGTGCATGAAAATCATGGGATCGGCATCTATCAGGGAATCGAAAAGATTGAGGTGGATAAGGTCGTCAAGGACTATATGAAGATTTCCTACGCAGAGGGCGGCGTCCTGTACATCCCTGTGGCTCAGATGGACCTGATTCAGAAATACGCGGGTTCGGACGCAAAAAAACCGAGGATCAACAAGCTGGGAACTATCCAGTGGGGAAAGACGAAAAGTCAGGTAAAGAAAGCCGTCCAGACAGTTGCCGCGGATCTGGTGGAGTTGTACGCCGCGAGGCAGAGAGCAGAAGGATTCGTGTACGGACCGGACACGGTGTGGCAGAGAGAATTTGAAGAGATGTTTCCTTTTGAAGAGACAGAGGATCAGATTCAGGCCATCGAAGACACGAAACGGGATATGGAGAGCACAAAGATCATGGACCGGCTTATCTGCGGGGACGTGGGATACGGGAAGACGGAGATCGCCATCCGCGCTGCGTTCAAGGCGGTTCAGGAAGGAAAACAGGTGGTCTACCTCGTTCCAACTACGATTCTTGCACAGCAGCATTACAATACCTTCGTACAGCGGCTGAAGGATTTCCCGGTGCGGATCGATCTTCTGTGCCGTTTTCGCACGTCATATCAGCAGAAAAAGACGGTGGAGGATCTGAAAAAGGGAATGGTGGATATTGTGATCGGAACCCACCGCGTCCTATCCAAGGACGTGGGATATAAAGATCTGGGGCTTTTGATCATTGACGAAGAACAGCGGTTCGGCGTGACACACAAGGAGAGGATCAAGAAACTTCGGGAAAATGTCGATGTGCTTACGCTGACTGCGACTCCGATTCCGCGCACCCTTCATATGAGCCTGATTGGGATCAGGGATATGAGCGTACTTGAGGAAGCGCCTCAGGACCGTCTTCCGATTCAGACGTATGTGATGGAATATAATGACGAGATGGTGCGGGAAGCGATCACAAGAGAACTCTCCAGAGGCGGTCAGGTGTATTATGTCTATAACAGGGTCACAGATATCGCTGATGTGGCAGGACGGATCGGCCGTCTTGTACCAGAGGCAAATGTATCTTTCGCCCACGGGCAGATGCGGGAACGTGAGTTGGAGGATATTATGTATGACTTCATTAACGGGGATATCGATGTACTTGTATCCACCACGATTATCGAGACCGGGCTTGACATCTCCAACGCAAACACGATGATCATTCAGGATGCAGACCGGTTCGGACTGTCTCAGCTCTATCAGCTCAGAGGGCGCGTAGGGAGGTCAAACCGGATGGCATATGCGTTCCTGCTCTATCGGAGAGATAAGCTTCTCAAGGAAGTGGCGGAGAAACGGCTTGCGGCGATCCGTGAATTTACCGATCTTGGATCCGGCATCAAGATCGCCATGAGGGATCTGGAGATACGGGGAGCGGGGAACCTGCTGGGAGAGGCTCAGAGCGGGCACATGGAAGCTGTCGGATATGATCTGTACTGTAAGATGTTAAACGAAGCGGTCATGCAGTTAAAAGGCGGCGGAGAGCAAGAGGTATTCAATACATCGGTTGACCTGAATATAGACGCGTATATCCCGGAATCCTACATCAGAAACGAATATCAGAAATTGGATATCTACAAGCGGATTGCCGCTATTGAAACGGAAGAGGAAATGGATGATATGACGGAAGAGCTGATCGACCGCTTTGGGGATATTCCGAAAAAGGTGCAGCAGCTTCTTCATATTGCCGCTTTGAAAGCCTTGGCGCATGAGGCATATGTAACGGCGGTAGAGCAAAAGGGGGAGACCTTCAAATTCACCATGTACGAGAGAGCGAAGATCGATGTGCAGAAGATTCCGGCGCTGCTTGCCTCTTATCAGAATACACTGTCCTTCAAGGCGGAAGAGACGCCGTATTTCCTATACCGGAAACTGGGAAGGAGCGGCAAAGAGACGGGAGAGAGCGTGCTTGATATTGTGAGAAAAGTGCTGGAAGATATCCGAAAGTTAAAGACGGCAGAACAGTGAGTACACATATGTAACATGTAGACGGCAGGGGGGATTTTTGGTGAAATTTTAGTGGATTTTCATGTTTCCTACTTGTTCCTTCTTTGAAAACACGCTATAATGTTACAATGTATGCGGGTATTACAGCAGACCCGGCGCCGGGTGCGCGAAAGAAAACAGCATGACAGGCGGCAGACGGCGAAAAATGAGGAGGCTATTATGATACGAATTGGGAAGAAAGCGGCGGTTCTTACGGCAGCAGGCTTATTTGCTGCGGCGTCCGTCACAGGATGCAGCGGTTCAATCGATACAGAGGCGGTAGTGGCGACAGTGGGAGACGAAGAGATTACACTGGGCGTTGCGAATTTTTATGCGAGGCTGACACAGGGACAGTATGAGACATATTATGCGGGCATGATGGGAACTACGGCAGAGGCTATGTGGACACAGGAAGCAGAAGAGGATAAAACATACGAGGATTCCACAAAGGAAACTCTTATGGAAGCTCTTGAGAACCTGTATCTGATGTCCCAGCATGCGGAGGAGTACGAAGTGTCCTTGTCCGAGGATGAGCAGAAGGCTATTGAAGAGGCGGTAAAGCAGTTTGATGAGGACAATACAGACCAGGCGAAAGAAATCGTCTCAGGTTACAGGAAAGACGTCCAGAAATATCTGGAACTTATGACGATCTCCCAGAAAATGACGGAAAAGATGAGAGAGGGAGTCGATGAGAATGTATCTGATGAAGAGGCTGCGCAGAAGGCGATGCAGTACGTGTTTTTTTCCTACCAGACAACGGATGAAGAAGGAAACTCCATAGAGCTGACAGATGAAGAAAAGGAGAGCTTAAAGGAAACGGCGCAGGCGTTCTGCGATGCGGTGAGAGCAGGAACAGACGCGGAGACTGCCGCCGCCGATGCCGGAGTAGAAGTTCAGACTGCGACGTTTGACGCAGAGAGCACAACGCCGGATACCGCGCTGGTCGCTGCTGCGGACGCTCTGGAAAACGAGGGCGATGTGACGGATGTGACAGAGACGGAGAACGGACTCTATGTGGCGAAGCTGACAAGCCTTTTCGACAGAGAGGCGACGGACGCTGAGAAAGAGAATATTATTGAGGAGAGAAGACAAGATCAATATGATTCACTTCTGGAGCAGTGGCGTGAAGATACAGAGATCAAAGTTGACGAGAAGGTATGGAAAAAGGTCGATTTTGAGAACTACGGCGTAACGGTCATCACATCTGAGGATGGGAGTACAGATAGTACGGAAGATGGCAGCGCAGCGGACGATGGTACGGCGGCTGAATAGTATAAATAACGACGGCAAAGATTTCTTCTTGCCGTCGTTATATTTTTCAAAAAATATTTTTTCTGAGAAAATGTCATCGGAACTTGTTAGATATACTCGCATTTCTCGAAGTAGTGCATCAGGATATCCGCACAGTTTTCCACTCCCAGCTCAGAAGTATCGAGGATCATATGGTAATCATTTACATCTCCCCATGTCTTTCCGGTATGGTCATAATAGTAGGAGGCGCGCTCCTCATCGTTTGTCTCCACCTTTTCCTTTGCTTCATCGTAAGTCAAGCTATATTTCCCCATGATTCTCTGAATACGGTCCTCTTTATCCGCGCAGACAAAAATGTTCAGTACATTCATGCGGTTCTTTAAAATGTTGGAGGCACAGCGGCCTAAGATGATGCATGGCTGTTCCGCCAGTTTGCGGATTGCTTCCGCTTCACTTTCATACATGTGGTCATGAAGTTTTTCCTCGATGTAAGCTTTATCATATACAGGAATGCCGAGCCGTCTGGAAAGTTCTTCTGCGATAATGCTTGCTCCGGTTCCAAAACGTCGGCTCATGGTGATTACTAATTTCATAAGAACTCCTCCTTCGTAGACATAATTGTGAGATGGGTACTATTATAACACTTCTGCCGCTATTTGTCTTGCAAGAGATTGGATTTCTTCCATGTGGGAATCTTTTACTGAGGACTTTATGGTTATAGCAAGATCCAGAAGCCTCATATTTTTCATCTCGCCTATTTTTGCCGAGATGAGTTTGGAGGACTGGGGTGCCCATGTGCCGTTGCCAAGTACAGCTATTGTGCGGTTCTGAAGTGACAGTGCTTTCATATCCTCGAGGTAACTGTGCATCAACGGATAGATTCCGTTATTATATGTAGGAGCTGCGAGGATAATATGGCTGTACTTGAAGCTGTCCGAGATCAGTTCGGATACATGCGTCTTCGAGATATTATGCATCCGGATATTTTTCACTCCGGCTTCAGCCAGTATTGCAGCAAAGATTTCCGCCATGTTCTCGGTGTTGCCGTACATGGAAGCGTAGGCGATCATCACGCCTGCTTCTTCCGGCTCATATCTGCTCCATGTGTCATATTTTTCGATGATGTAGTCAAGATTCGTCCTCCAGATCGGGCCGTGGAGAGGGCAAATTACGCGAATGTCAAGCTCAGCGGTCTTCTTTAATACATTCTGTACCTGTATACCGTATTTCCCTACGATATTGGTATAATAGCGGCGTGTCTCGTCAAGCCATTCTCTGTCGAAATCTACTTCGTCGTTGAAAATATTCCCATTCAAGGCTCCGAATGTCCCGAAAGCATCAGCGGAGAACAGAACTTTGTCTGTCTCATCATAAGTCATCATCGTCTCCGGCCAGTGGATCATGGGAGCCATGATAAAATGGAGTGTGTGGGCACCGGAGGAGAAGGTATCCCCTTCTTTTACGGTAATGGCTTTCCCGTTCAGATCAAAATCAAAGAACTGGCTAATCAAGGGGAACGTTTTGGCGTTTCCGATGATCTGCATATTCGGATAGCGCAGTATTAGTTCCTCGATCATGGCGCAGTGGTCCGGCTCCATGTGGTTGACAACGAGATAATCCAAAGCGCGGCCGTTCAACACGGCTTTTATATTCTCAAGGAACTGGTGCCCTATGGCATGATCCGCGGTGTCAAAGAGGACGGTTTTTTCATCCATGAGCAGATAAGAATTGTATGACACACCCTTTGAGAGAGGGAAGATATTCTCAAACAGTTCCAGCCTGCGGTCGCTGCCTCCTACCCAGTACAGGTCGCTGGTTATTTTTCTAAAACAATGCATTGTAAGATTCCTCCTTTTTTTCAGACGTCTCTATTCTATCATATAAAATGAAAACCGCAAGAGGAAACCATAAAGGGATTGTTTGAAAAACAGTACATGGATGAAATGAAAAAACCATACCTGTACCGCGCTTCAAAGTTGTCATACAGGGAGAAAAGGAGTATGATAGAAAAAATATCTGAAAAGAGAGGGAAAGTTAAATGTTATTTGTATGTTATCCGAAATGTAGCACATGTATGAAAGCAAAGAAATGGCTGGAAGAAAAAGGCGTGGAATATGAGCTCCGTGATATTAAGGCAGACAACCCTACGGAGGAGGAACTGAAAACGTGGTGGGAGAAGAGCGGCCTTCCGCTCAAACGGTTTTTCAACACCAGCGGGAACCTGTACAAAGAGATGAAATTAAAAGACAGGCTGTCTAAGATGAGCGAGGGGGAGCAGATTGCTCTTCTTGCGACGGACGGCATGCTTGTCAAGAGACCGATCCTTGTAGGCAGGGATACGGTTTTGGTCGGGTTCAGGGAAAAAGAATGGGAAGAAAAGATTTTGCTATAAAAAAGCGTTTAGCACTTTAACTCGCAAAAGTATTGTGGTATAATGATTGCGCACAGCGCAATCCAGACCGCTTGCGCGGTCTGTTCTGCTGCGCAGAAATTATACCGGTGAGCCACAGCTTAGAAAGTAAATGCCCTGCCGGGCGCTTCCTTTCTTACGCCTGTGGTATAATGATTGCGCACAGCGCAATCCAGACCGCTTGCGCGGTCTGTTCTGCTGCGCAGAAATTATACCGGTGAGCCACAGCTTAGAAAGTAAATGCCCTGCCGGGCGCTTCCTTTCTTACGCCTGTGGTATAATGATTGCGCACAGCGCAATCCAGACCGCTTGCGCGGTCTGTTCTGTCGCGCAGGGAGCGGGACAGCAATATGGAATGTGCATCAAAGGAGGGAGACACAATGATATGGGCAAAGGAAGAAACTCTGCCGCGAAGTGAAATTGAGGCCATACAGCTTGAAAAGTTAAAGGATACGGTCCGCTATATTTATGGCAGAGTCAAGCCTTACCGTGAGAAGATGAATGCGGCAGGGGTGAAGCCGGAGGATATCCAGTCACTGGATGATTTAAGGAATCTGCCGTTTACATACAAGGCGGACTTTAGGGACAATTATCCGGATGGGCTTTTTGCGGTAGACAAAAAGGAAATTGTCCGCTACCACGCTAGTTCAGGCACAACGGGAAAACCGACGGTAGTAGGATATACGAGGAATGATCTTGATATGTGGCTGAACAATGTGGCAAGGCTTGCGTGCATGGGCGGCGCAACAGCGGATGACGTGGCGCAGATCTCGTTTGGCTATGGCACATTCACGGGAGCGCTGGGACTCCACGGAGGGCTGGAGAAAATTGGAGCAAGCGTGATCCCCATGTCTTCTGGAAATACCAATAAGCAGATTATGTTTCTTCAGGATATGGGCGTAACCCTTCTCGTGGCGACGCCGTCTTATGCCCTTCATTTAGGAGAGGAGCTGCGCAAGAGAGGAATCGATCCATCGAAAGACTTGAAGATACATATCGGGCTGTTTGGCGGCGAGGGAATGACCGAGCCAATGCGCGAGGAGATGAATAAGGTTTGGGGCGATCAGTTCGTTTGCACGCAGAATTACGGCATGAGTGAACTGTGCGGTCCGGGTGTTGCCGGGGAGTGTACGGAATTGTGCGGCATGCATATCAATGAGGATTGGTTTATTCCAGAGATTATCGATCCGGAGACAGAGGAAGTGCTCCCTCCGGGAGAGCGCGGGGAACTGGTGGTAACATGTCTTGGAAAAGAGGCACTGCCCTTAGTCAGATACCGCACCGGGGATATGTCCAGACTAATGTATGAGCCATGTAAATGCGGACGAACAACCTGCAGGATGGAGAATGTATCCGGAAGAGCGGACGATATGCTTGTGATCCGGGGTGTCAATGTATTCCCCACACAGATTGAGGAAGTACTCTTAAAGATCGATGAGATCGGACCGCACTATGAGATTCTTGTAGAGAGAAAGAACCGTCTCGACGTGATGACGATCACTGTGGAGCTTACGGACGACAGGCTGCTTGACAGTTATGCGAAATTAAGCGAGCTGGAGGCAAGGATCAAGTCGGCGCTTAAGTCACAGCTTGGACTTGGTACTCAGATCCGGCTTGTAGGGCCGAACTCTCTGAGGCGTTTTGAGGGAAAAGCAAAGAGAGTAACAGATTTACGAAAGGATGGGCTGTAAAATGGCAGAGAAAGTGATCATGCTGGGCAATGAGGCAATCGCCCGCGGAGCGTATGAGGCGGGAGTAAAAGTTTCCTCCGCATATCCGGGAACACCCAGCACAGAGATAAGTGAGTACCTTGTTCAGTATAAGGACGATGTATACGAAGAGTGGGCGCCCAATGAAAAGGTGGCCACAGAGGTTGCTGTGGGAGCGAGTCTTGTCGGAACGCGCGCCATGGCGTGTATGAAGCATGTGGGGCTGAACGTAGCGGCGGATCCGCTGTATTCAGTGTCTTACATGGGGGTAAACGGCGGGCTGGTGATCGTGGTTGCAGACGACCCGGGACTGTACAGCTCCCAGAACGAGCAGGATACGAGGATGGTGGCAAGGGCTGCCCAGATTCCGGTGATTGAGCCTTCTGACAGCGCGGAGGCAAAAGAATTCTTTAAGACAGCCTTTGAGCTGAGCGAACAGTTTGACCGTCCATTTATCTTCCGGATCACCACAAGGCTTGCGCACTCACAGGGACTGGTGGAACTGTGTGAGCGTGTGACTCCGGAAGATAAACCTTATGAAAAGAATATTCCGAAGAATGTTATGATGCCGGGAAATGCAAAAATGCGACACATCGAGATTGAGAAGCGCAATCTGGAGTTGGCAGAGGCGGCTGACAGCCTTCCCATTAACAGGGTGGAGATGAAGGATACAAAGATCGGCGTTATCACAAGCGGAATCCCATACCAGTACGTCAAGGAGGCGCTACCCGAAGCATCTGTCCTCAAACTGGGCATGGTCAATCCTCTGCCGAGAAAGCTGATCGAGGATTTCGCCTCAAAGGTTGACACATTGTACATTGTAGAAGAGCTGGATCCCGTGATCGAGGAACAGGTGAAGTCATGGGGGATTAAGGCTGTCGGGAAAGAGATTTTTACCGTTCAGGGAGAGTATAGCGTCAACATGTTAAAGAAAGCTATCCTGAAACAGGAACTGGATTTAAAGGAGCCGGCAAAAGCTCCGGGAAGACCTCCCATCCTCTGTCCGGGATGCCCACACAGGAGCGTATTTTATGTGCTCAATAAGTTAAAGATGCACGCCGCAGGAGATATTGGTTGCTACACACTCGGCGCGGTGGCTCCTTTAAGCGTCATTGACACAACCATGTGCATGGGATCGAGCATTTCCACGCTACATGGCATGGAAAAAGCAAAGGGCAAAGATTATATAAAGAACTGGGTGGCAGTGATTGGGGACTCCACCTTTATGCACACAGGTGTGAATTCTCTGATGAACATGGTATATAACAATGCGACGGGAACAGTCATTATCATGGACAATTCCACAACGGGGATGACCGGACATCAGGACCATGCGGCTACGGGGAAAACACTTCAGGGCGATCCGGCCTATGCGATTAACATTCAGGCGGTGTGCCGTGCTATGGGCGTGAAAAATGTGATTGAGGTGAACGCGCTTGACATCGCGCAGGTGGAAAAAATTATCAAAGAAGAGACGGCAAAGGATGAGATATCTGTTATCATCACAAAGACGCCGTGCGTTCTTCTTGACAAGAGAAAGAAACCGATCTATACCGCTTATACAGACAAGTGTAAGAAGTGCGGCATGTGTATGAAACCAGGATGTCCGGCAATGACGAAAAATCCGGACGGAACCATTCACATTGACGACACCATGTGTACCGGATGCGGTCTGTGCAAAGACCTGTGTAAATTCGACGCGATCGAGCTTGTAAAGGAGGGGGAATAGGAATGGCAGTAAAAAACATTATGATCGTCGGTGTAGGCGGTCAGGGAACCCTTCTGACAAGCCGTGTTCTCGGAGGGCTGGCTATAGCGGGAGGTTATGACGTAAAACTGTCCGAAGTGCACGGTATGGCACAAAGAGGCGGAAGCGTAGTCACTTTTGTGCGTTATGGTGATAAGGTGGCAGAGCCCATTATAGAGGAAGGACAGGCGGATGTCATCATTGCTTTTGAGAGACTGGAAGCACTTCGGTACGCCCATTTTCTTAAAAAAGACGGCGTGCTTATTGTGAATGACTGGCGAATTGATCCCATGCCCGTTGTCATCGGGGCAGCTCAATATCCGGAGAACATATTGGAAGAACTTGAGAAGGAATATAAGGTTTACAAGGTGGATGCGACTCAGGAATCAAAAAAACTGGGAAATCCGAGGGTATTTAACCTGATTGTGCTCGGCATTGCCGCTCAGCATATGGACTTTACGAAGGAGCAGTGGTATGAGGTGATCGAAAAAACAGTGCCTCCAAAGACCATCGAGATCAACAAAAAAGCATTTGACGTCGGATACGGGATTACACAGTGAGCATGCTAAAGCGGTCCTGCGCGGACAGTGAACGACGCGGGGGCGTGGAAGAGCTTAGATGATAGAATAGGAAAGACGCTGTCGGAAGGACAGTTTACAGAGAAGGGCGGTGATAGTAATGATCAGGCAGATATCAGTATTTGTGGAAAATCAGCCGGGCAGCATGATGAATGTGACTTCTGTGCTAACAGAAGAGCATGTGAATATCCGGGCAATCTCAACATTTGATTCGCCGGAGTTCGGCATCATGCGCCTTGTAGTCGATGATCCTGTCAGGGCAAAAGAAAGTCTGACAAAGCGTGGGTTCGTCACTAGAGTGACCGAAGTGATTGGCGCAGAGCTCAAGGATGAGAAGGGAAATTTAAACCAGATGCTCAAGATCCTTGCAGACGGACAGATCAATGTGAACTACATTTATTCTTTTGTGATCCGCGAAGGGAAAGCTCCTGTCATGGTATTTTACACGGATGATTTTGAGAGAGCAGAAAATGTCCTCCGGACCGCTGATGTAAAGCTGGTGGAGGAAGAAGAACTATGAGGATATCAAAGGAGAAAGAATAAAATGGCAGCAGTATCATTGGAAAACTGGGTAGAGCGGATCCGTGATCCGAAGATCGAATGTATGAGCAGGGATGAGATGGCAGTCCTGCAAAGCAAGCGTCTTGTGGATGTGGTGCGCAGAGTGTACGACAACGTGGAGTTTTACAGAAAGAAAATGCAGCAAAGAGGCGTGGAACCAGGAGACATTAAATCCATTGAGGATATCGAGAAACTCCCCTTCACTACAAAAGAGGATTTAAGGGATAATTATCCTTTTGGGCTTCTGGCAATCCCGATGAAGGACGTGGCAAGAGTGCAGGGAACATCGGGAACGACAGGAAAGCTTACCATTGCGCCTTACTCGCAGAAAGATGTGGAAGTATGGGGAGAATGTGTGGCAAGAGGGCTGACTATGGCAGGGCTGACAGAGGAGGATATTATTCATGTCTGTTATGGGTACGGACTGTTCACTGGAGGAATTGGTCTGGATTACGGTGCGAAAGCACTGGGAGCTACGGCTATCCCTATGTCAGCCGGCAATACGAAGAGGCAGATGATGTGTATGGAGGATTTGGGGGCTACGGCATTTGCGTGTACGCCTTCCTATGCGCTCTATCTTGCCGAGTCTATTCAGGAAGCGGGACTTGTGGACCATATGAAATTAAAGGCAGGAATCCACGGCGCGGAACCGTGGACGGAGGAGATGCGCAAAAAGATTGAGAGTATCCTGAATATCAATTGTTTTGATATCTATGGGTTGTGTGAGATTACAGGGCCGGGTGTGGCTCAGGACTGCATTCATAAATCAGGGCTTCATGTTCATGCGGATTATTTCTATCCGGAAGTATTAGATCCAGCGACTCATGAACGGTGCGCGGATGGTGAGACGGGAGAGTTGGTATTCACAACGCTGGCAAAAGAGGCGATGCCTCTTATCCGTTACCGGACAAAGGATCTGACCAGCATTGATCACAGCACATGCGAGTGCGGCAGAATGCTTCCGAGAATCTCTAAGTTCACGGGAAGAACAGATGACATGAAAGTTATCCGTGGTGTCAATGTATTCCCGACTCAGGTGGAGACGGCGCTTCTGTCCATGGGTGGAGTGGTTGCGCCGCACTATATGATGATCGTGGACAGAGAGGATAATATGGACGTACTGACGGTCATGGTAGAAGTGGATGAGAGCGTATTCTCCGATGAGATCCGCAAGCTGGACGCGCTGAGAAATAGGATCGCCGGAGTGCTTAAAACAGCGCTGGGCGTATCTGTAAGAGTAAAACTGGTTGAGCCCAAGTCTATCCAGAGGAGCGAAGGCAAGGCTGTCCGGGTGATTGACAATAGGAACCTGTAGAAGAGGGAGGTAGAAGAGATGGGAATCACAATCCAACAGTTATCAGTATTTCTTGAGAACCGTGAGGGAAGGCTGGATGAGGTACTCTCTGTTCTGGCAGGCAATGATGTGAACATTGTGGCGCTGAGCCTTGCGGACACAACAGAGTACGGCATGCTCCGCATGATCGTCTCTGACCCGAATAAGGGAAAAGCTGTCTTAAAGGAAAACGGCATCACAGCCATGCTCACCGACGTGATTGCTCTGAGAGTGCCCCATGAGACAGGATCTTTGAGCCGTGCTATGCATCAAATTGTGGACGGCGATGTAAATATTGAGTATATGTATGCTTTCGCGAACGGGGATGACGCGTCCGCCGTCTTAAAGTGTGATGACCCTACAAGAGTAGTTGATATTCTAAGAGGAAGCGGCTTTGATGTGTGGGAGGCGTCCGAGGCGTATGTCTCCAATGTAAAGAGTACGATGTAAATGGAAGTTTAAGAGATTGTGCAAAGAAACAGTCTGGCGGGAGGCATATGCCTTCCGCCAGATTTTCGTATGATACTCCGGATTGGAGAATAAAAACAGAAAAATAAAAAATTGTAGAAAAATGAATGGATTATAGTCTGTCAGTCGTATTATAAATGAAACTAAAAATACTTACCCAGAATAAGAAGGAGGGACAGACTATGAAAGGAAAAGTCAGAGAAATAGTAGCTGGTGTCTTAATGGCAGCGGCAGTACTGGTTGTCGGAACAACAAGCGTATTTGCGTCTAATACGAAAAATATCAGAAGTTCTGCCTATGCCGGTAGGAACAATATTTGTGATCATAAGGGGACATTCTGTCATTATATCGATGAAGATAATGACGGCATTTGTGACTATTATGGCACAAGGCAAGGGAAAAAGTTCTGTGGCGGGCAGAACAGACAGCAGGTGACAATTCAATGCGGAGTGAACAAGAAGTAAACAGAGCGATCGAACTATATTCTAATATGGTACGGCGTATTTGCATGATACATTTGAAAAATTACGCGGACACTGAGGACATATTTCAAACAGTATTTTTGAAGTATGCCCTTAGTTCTATTTCATTTGAAAATGAAAGACATGAGAGATCATGGCTTATCCGCATTACAATCAACGCTTGTAAAGATTTACTCAAAAGTTTCTTTCACAGCCGTGTTACATCTTTAGATGAGATTATAGAAAAGCCTGAGGCAATGCGGGAGGACCATACAGAAGTTCTGGAGGCCGTATTGTCACTTCCACAAAAATACAGAGATATTATATATCTGCACTATTATGAAGACTATACCGCCCCGGAGATTAGCCGGATTTTAGGTAAAAAAGTAAATACGGTTTATACTCTCCTGACTCGTTCTAAACAAATGCTTCGGGAAAAGCTGGGAGGTGATGAGGATGAATGAAAAACTAAAAGAGGCTTTCGATGAAGTGCAGGCGGAAGATCAATTGAAAAGAAAAACAAAAGAGTTTGTTTTTCAAAAAACAAAAGGATACACACAGCACAGGTTTACAGGTTATAAATATATAATATCCGCGTTTGCGTGTATGGCACTTTTTCTGCTCGGAGGCCGCTGGGTCTACTTCATCCCTACAGTGGAAATCAGCATAGATATAAATCCGTCAGTGGAATTAGGCGTTAATCGGTTTAATCGTATAATTTCTTTTGAAAGTTATAATGATGACGGACAGGAATTAGTGGATTCTCTGGATATAAAATTTATGGATTATTCTGAGGCGGTAAACCAAATCGTAGAAAGCGAGGATATCACATCCTTATTATCAGATGGCGAAATACTGACGATTGCTGTCGTCGGAGCAGACAATCTGCAATCTCAAAAAATTTTTTCCAATATACAGTCGTGTACGGAGGAGAAGAATAATACTTATTGCTGGTATGTACATTCCGAAGAAGTGGAAAAGGCTCATGAATCGGGATTGTCATATGGTAAATATAAAGCTTTTTTAGAGGTGCAAAAGTTAGATCCCGGCGTTACTGTTGGGGAGATACAAAATATGACAATGCGGGAAATCAGAGATCTGATCAATGAGCTTTCGGACGGCGGGGAAAATGGAACAGATTATTTGGGCAATAGCAACAGGCAGGGAGAGAAACAAAAGGGAAGAGGGAGAAAGCAGGCAGAATAAAAAACAAGAGCCGGGCAGTTTGTACTGTCCGGCTCTTATTTTTAATCTCATTTCTCTGTATTGCTTTTTAATAATAAATCAAGTTTGTTTATATATTAAAAGGTACATTAAAAAATCTGATTAAAGTTTTACTACATTGGTTGCCTGCGGTCCTTTTTCGCCTTCTGTCACTTCAAACTCAACAGCCTGGCCTTCTTCAAGAGTCTTGAATCCATCCATTACAAGTCCTGAGTAGTGTACGAAGATATCGTTTCCCTCAGAATCTGAGATGAATCCGTAGCCCTTCTGGTTGTTAAACCATTTCACTGTACCTGTCATTGTGTTGCCCTCCATATTAAGAAAAAATAAATAAGTTTCTGTATCAGAGCTGAAAGCATTGATACTTGGTCAGTGTAGCATGTTTAACAATGAAAGTCAACGGATTTCTGGGACGGTTTGTAAAAATATACAAAAATTGTCGAACCCTTGTAATAGAGTCAAAGTGCAGATAAAATAGAGAAAGGAATAATGCGGTCATATGTCCGCATCATACAGTGAAAACGGAGAAATAGAAATATGAGAATATCTACAAAAGGAAAATATGCTCTAGAGGTTGTGGCCGATCTTGCCCTTCACTCGGATGCGAAGCATCCTGAAAGCTTGAAAAATATTGCCCTCCGGAGAAATTTGTCGGAGAAATATCTAGAGAGAATCATGAAGATGCTTAAAGACTCTGGTATTGTCCGCAGCGTACGAGGGGCAAGAGGGGGATATTGCCTCGGACGTCCGCCGGAGACGCTGACTGCATATGAGATTCTTAAGGCATCGGAGGGGGAGCTCGCCCCAGTAGAATGCCTGATCCGAGATGCAAGCTGCGGAATCGCCTGCGGGAAATGCCCTACGCAGAATATATGGAGAAATATGTGGGAAGTTATAAAAGAGGTATCTGGGCGTGTGACGGTCGGAGACATCATCAGGGAGACAAAGAGGAAAGAAGGGATAAAAACAGGTTGACACGTCATAAGATCAGTGATATAACATTTAAAACATAATATATATTAAAATGGTAGGAATTGGGAAGGAGGAGACATGAAGCTATCGACCAGAGGAAGATACGGCTTGAGGGCTTTGGTTGATCTGGCGGCAAATGCGGGAGAGGATACAGCGTCTCTTGTGCAGACTGCGCGGCGCCAAAAGCTCTCCTTGAATTATCTGGAGCAGGTTTTCGCATCGCTGCGCAGAGCTGGAATTGTCACAAGTGTGAAAGGATCCGGGGGCGGATACGCCCTGGCCCGGGATATGGATGAAATTACGGCAAAAGAGGTGCTGGAGGCGCTGGAGGGAGATTTTGCCATTACGGGTCATGATACCGGGGAAGATACAGATCCGGTCCGGCATGCCGTAAAACACCTTCTCTGGGATGAGATTAACAAACAGGTCAGTGATCTGCTATCGGACAGGACAATTGGCAGTCTTGTCAGGGAATACAAGATGATGTAAGAGAAAGGATTATGGAGAATGAGAAAAGATTGGAGATTTGAGACATTACAGTTACACGCAGGACAGGAACAGCCGGATCCGGCGACGGATGCAAGGGCGGTGCCGATCTATCAGACAACTTCTTATGTATTTAAAAATTGTCAGAATGCGGCGGACCGTTTTAGTCTGGCTGACACGGGCAATATCTACGGCAGGCTGACCAATCCGACCCAGCAGATATTCGAGGAGCGGATCGCGGCGCTGGAAGGCGGGAGCGCGGCTCTTGCGGTAGCTTCCGGAGCGGCGGCAATTACATATACCTTTCAAAATCTGGCAAAGTCAGGGGATCACATCGTAGCGTCAAAATATATATACGGGGGCAGCTATAACCTTCTTGAACATACCTTGAGAGCACAGGGTATCACAACCACTTTTGTAGATCCGGATAAGGAAGGGGGTTTTGAGGCGGTAATACAGGAAAACACAAAGGCATTTTTTGTTGAAAGCATTGGTAATCCTAATGCAAATCTTGCAGATATCCAAAAAATTGCGGATGTTGCACATGCCCATGGGATCGTTCTCGTCGTGGACAGCACCTTTGCTACGCCATATCTTCTACGGCCTTTCGAGCACGGGGCAGATATTGTCGTCCATTCTGCGACTAAGTTTATCGGAGGACACGGAACGGCTCTCGGCGGAGTGATTGTGGAGCGCGGTACGTTTGACTGGGCCGCGTCAGGAAGATATCCGCAGCTCACAGAGCCGGATCCCAGTTACCATGGGGTGAGATTTTCTGAGGCGGCAGGAGCGGCGGCTTTTGTCACAAGGATCCGCGCGGTACTCTTAAGAGATATGGGAGCATCCGTAGCCCCGCTGCATGCCTTTCTTTTCCTTCAAGGGCTGGAGACACTGTCGCTTAGAGTGGAGCGCCACGTGGAGAACACATTGAAAGTCGTAAAATTTTTAAAGGATCATCCAAAGGTGTCAAGGGTGAATCACCCGTCGCTTGAGGACAGCCCTTACCATAAACTCTACAAAAAATATTTTCCGCACGGAGGGGCATCCATATTTACATTTGAGATTAACGGGACTGAAAAAGATGCGAAAAAGTTCATTGACCGGCTGGAAATCTTTTCCCTGCTGGCGAATGTGGCAGATGTGAAATCCCTTGTCATCCATCCGGCGAGCACTACGCACTCGCAGATGACAGCGGAGGAACTTAAGAATTCAGGGATCAGACCGAATTCAGTCAGAGTTTCTATCGGAACAGAACATATTGAGGACCTTTTGGCAGATCTTGAACAAGCTTTTGAGGAGATATAGATATGAATATTTATAAAAGTGTTACGGAACTTGTCGGAAGAACCCCGCTTCTGGAAGTGGGAAATATAGAAAAGGAAGCAGGCTTAAAGGCGCGGGTGCTTGTGAAACTGGAATATTTTAACCCGGCGGGAAGCGTGAAGGATCGTGTGGCGCTGAGCATGATCGAAGATGCGGAACAATCTGGCAGGATTCAAAAAGGCGCGACTATTATCGAACCGACCAGCGGAAACACAGGGATTGGTCTTGCATCAATCGCTGCCGCAAAGGGGTATAAAGCCATATTTGTGATGCCGGAGACAATGAGTGTCGAACGAAGAAAACTGCTGCTTGGATACGGAGCCAAAATCGTTTTGACAGAAGGCGCGAAGGGTATGAAAGGCGCGATCGAAAAAGCGGCTGAATTGGAAAAAGAAATCGGCAATGCTATTGTGCTTGGACAGTTTGAGAATAAGGCGAATCCGGCCTCCCATTATCGAACCACCGGACCGGAGATCTGGGAGGACACGGATGGCGCTGTAGATATTTTCATAGCGGGCGCAGGGACCGGAGGTACAGTCACAGGAAACGGACGATATCTGAAGGAGAAAAAACCTTCTGTGAAGGTGATCGCTGTGGAGCCGGAAAAATCCCCGGTACTCTCAGGAGGACAGCCCGGTCCTCACGGTCTTCAGGGCATTGGCGCAGGGTTCATCCCTAAGATTTTGGATACCGGGATCTATGACAAGGTCATCCGGGTGAAAGAAGAAGAGGCTTATGGCGCGGCGCGGCTTCTGGCGGAAAAAGAAGGGGTTCTGGTCGGTATTACATCGGGTGCGGCTCTTTATGCAGCTATTGAAGAAGCGAAAAAAACAGAGAATGAAGGCAAGACAATTGTAGCCCTTCTTCCGGATACGGGAGAAAGATATCTTTCCACGCTTCTCTTTAGTAAAGATGCTGAAAACAGCGATTGAAAAATCAGTAGATGTGGTATATACTGATAGAAGAATTACGAAATCAAAGGAGGACATGTAGTTATGAAAGAATTCAAATATGTGATCACAGATCCGGAGGGGATCCACGCAAGACCGGCAGGTATTCTTGTAAAACAGGCAGCAGGTTATCAGTCGGCTGTGAAGATCACAAAGGGTGAGAAATCAGCCGACGCGAAGAGAATCTTTGGCGTTATGGGCCTTGGCGTGAAGACAGGTGAGGAAGTGACGATTACAGTCGAGGGAGCTGACGAGGATACAGCGATCACAGAATTAGAAGCGTTCTTCAAGGAGAATTTATAAATCAGGTAAGGAGATTAAGCCATGATCACGATAAGCGGTAAAAGTGTATTCGGCGGTGTGTCTATTGGAAAACTGATGTTTTATAAAAGGAACGACAAAGTGATCAAGAGGACACATGTCGATGATGTAGATGCTGAGTGGAAGAGATTCCAAGATGCAAAAGATACGGCGATATCTCAGCTTAAAGGCCTGTATGACAAGGCGATTGCGGACGTAGGAGAAGCGAACGCAATGATCTTTGAGATCCATCAGATGATGTTGGAAGATTTAGATTACTTAGAATCCATTGAAAATATCATACGCACGCAGGAGGTCAACGCAGAGTTCGCGGTGGCTACTACGGCAGACAACTTTGCCCAGATGTTTGCGGCCATGGACGACGCTTACATGCAGGGGCGCGCGGCGGACGTAAAGGATGTATCTGAGCGTGTTCTGGATATCCTGTGCGGCGTGGACAGCGGCATGAAAGAGATGCGCGAGCCGTGCATCATTGCGGCAGATGATCTGGCACCTAGTGAGACCGTACAGCTCGACAAGAGCAAGGTGCTTGGATTTGCCACAATGTATGGTTCCTCAAACTCTCACACAGCGATCTTGGCACGTACAATGAATATACCGGCGGTGATCGGTCTCGGAGAGGAGCTTCTTGTCGAATATGACGGGAAGATAGCGGTTATCGACGGATTTACAGGAACGATTTACATTGAGCCGGACGAAGAGACGATGAAAGTGATGCAGGAGAAGCGTCAGAAGGATCTGGAACAGAAGGCTCTCTTAGAGCAGCTCAAGGGCAAGGAGAATATCACAAAGAGCGGGCAGAAGATCAATGTATACGCCAATATTGGAAATGTATCTGATGTTGGAGCGGTGCTCAAAAATGACGCGGGCGGAATCGGTCTGTTCCGTAGTGAGTTCCTGTATCTGGAGAATACGGATTTTCCCACAGAAGAGCAGCAGTTTTCTGTGTATAAGCAGGTTGCGGAGAATATGGCGGGCAAGAAAGTCATTATCCGGACACTGGATATAGGCGCGGACAAGCAGGTAGACTACTTCGGGCTTGATAAGGAAGAAAATCCGGCGCTTGGTTATCGTGCGATCCGCATTTGCCTGACAAGACCAGAGATCTTTAAGACACAGCTGCGCGCCCTGTACCGTGCGGCAGTGTATGGAAATATTTCTATTATGTTCCCGATGATTATCTCTATCGAAGAGATCCACAAGATCAAAGCGATCATCGCGGATGTGAAAGAGGAACTGAAAAAAGAGGGAATCCCATACAGAGACGAAGTTGAACTTGGTGTGATGATCGAGACGCCGGCTTCTGTTATGATCAGCCGCGAGCTGGCGAAGGAAGTGGATTTCTTCAGTGTTGGTACAAACGATCTGACCCAGTATACTCTGGCGATTGACCGTCAGAATTCTAAGCTGGATCCGTTCTACGACCCGCATCACCCGGCAGTGCTTGCTATGATTAAGATGGCGGCGGACAATGCTCATGCCGAGGGAAAATGGATCGGTATTTGCGGTGAGCTGGGAGCTGATCTTGAACTTACGGAAGAGTTCCTTAAGATGGGGCTGGATGAGCTGTCCGTGTCGCCGGCAATGGTGCTTCCGCTGAGGAAACGGATCAGAGACTGTGAGTAGTACACGGCAAAATCGGTTGAAAATCTACAATAAACTTTATTTTTATAACATATACTATCCGCAGAATTGTGACTGTGCTGTGGCTTGGAAACGTTGTGTTCTCTCTAATGCCCATACAGCATAACTCTGCGGATATTTTATCGTCAGGACAGGACTCTGTTTTCATTTTCCAGAAATCCTTTTATTTCCTCCTTGCAATAACCGAACATATGTGCTACACTGTGAAATAGAACAAATGTTCGAATGAAAGGGGTGGAAGAGATGAAAGACAAGATGCAGTCGGAGATGCCATTGTATGAGAAGCTGAATATTCTATCTGATGCGGCGAAGTATGACGTTTCATGCACGTCCAGCGGCGTGGACAGACAAAATGACGGTACAGGCATAGGCAACTGCAGGAAGGCGGGTATCTGCCACAGCTTCTCAGCGGATGGCAGATGTATTTCCCTGCTCAAAATATTGTTTACAAATGAGTGTATCTATGACTGCAAATACTGCATCAACCGGTCTTCCAACGATGTGGTGAGAGCGTCTTTTACCCCGGATGAAGTGTGTGACCTAACGATGGAGTTTTACCGGAGAAATTATATTGAGGGGCTGTTTTTGAGCTCTGGTATACTCAAAAGCCCGGATTACACCATGGAACTGATTTACGCCACTTTGTACAAGCTGCGCCGCGAGCGCAATTTTCAGGGGTATATCCACGTGAAAGCCATACCGGGAGCGGATCAGCGCCTGATACAGATGACAGGGTATCTTGCGGACAGGATGAGCGTGAATATGGAGCTTCCCACAGCGGAGAGCCTGCGCCTGTTAGCTCCTCACAAATCACGGAAAAATATCCTGACCCCCATGCGGTTCGTGCAGGAGAAGTCAAAGGAGAACAGGCAGGAGATCACACTGTACCGGAATGTTCCCCGGTTTGTCCCGGCGGGCCAGAGCACGCAGATGATCGTCGGGGCTACGCCGGAGACAGATTACCAGATTCTTCACGTGACGGAATCACTGTATAAGAAATTTGGCCTGAAACGGGTGTTTTTCTCTGCCTTTGTGCCGGTCAATGAGGATAAGGCGCTGCCGTCCATCCGCGATCAGGGACCGCCCCTTCTGCGGGAGCACCGTCTCTATCAGGCGGACTGGCTTCTTAGGTTCTACCACTTTGAGGCGGATGAACTGCTGGATGAAGAAAATCCGAATTTTAATGTGCTTCTCGACCCGAAGTGCTGCTGGGCGCTGAAACATCTGGATGTTTTTCCAGTAGAGATCAACAGGGCTGATTACCGCACTCTTTTGCGGGTGCCGGGGATCGGATACAAATCTGCGGGGCGGATCGTGAAAGCACGCCGGATGGGCACTCTTCGGTTTGAGGATCTTAAGAAGATGGGAGTCGTGTTAAAGAGGGCGCTGTATTTCATCACCTGCGAGGGCAAGACGATGTATCCGGTCAGGCTGGATGAGGACTATATTACAAGAAATCTTCTGAACACAAAGGAAAGGCTGCCGGAAGGAGTGGACGGGATGACATACCGGCAGATATCGCTCTTTGACGACGTTAATTTCGGCAGCGGCACGGTTGTGTTTTAAGGAAAAGGAGGAGCGCGGCGTGAGACAGATCTATATTTGCACGGATACCGTAACCGGTCTTTGTTCTGCTCTCCATGACGCGTGGAAAGAGAACAGGGATAATGACGCGGGAATCGAGATCAGGGGAAAGACACAGCAGCAACTCTTCTGCGAGTACCGGACCGTGGCTGAGTGCGAGCAGAAGGCGCTGCGCCTGGAGAGAATGATCAAGCGTCACATGGGATATAACACCTACTGGGACATCTATCATGCTTTGCTTGCGGATGATGGGGAAAAGGGGACGGCGGTATTTAAGACTATGCAGGCTTCACGGGACATCAGGGACAGTCATAAGATCATGGATCATCTCAGCCACCCAGATGTGGCGAAGGTGTTCGCTCTTAGCAGGAGCGTGTCCAATGAGGCTCATATGTATGAAGAGTTCATCCGCTTCCGGGAGCTGGAGAATGGGATTCTATTTTCAGAAATCACACCAAAAGCTCAGGTTCTGACCTGTGTTGCCGATCACTTTGCTGATCGTTTTCCTCTTGAAAACTGGATGATTTATGACAGGACACATCAAGTGTTTCTTGTCCATAGAGCAAGGGAGGAGTGGGGTCTTGTGTGGGGTGAGACGCTGGATCATGAAGCAGCGGGAAAGGTGTCGGACAAGGAGCGGGAATATGAACGGCTCTGGAGAGGTTTTTTTGAATCCATCTCCATTAAAGAACGAGAGAATCCAAGATGCCAGCAGAACCATCTCCCCTTGCGTTACAGGCCCCATATGACAGAAATGACACAGACTTGCATAAAGCCGGAAATCAGATTATGATAGAAGCATCATTAGGTAAAAGGCGGAAGCATACAGTTGTTGGAAGAAGAAAAAAATATTGTCCGGATTTCCGTTAGGAATCTGGTGGAGTTCATCCTGCGTGAAGGCGACATAGATAACCGGCGGTCAGGGGGCATGGATAAGGACACCATGCTCATGGGAGGGCGTCTGCACCGTAAGATCCAGCGGCGCATGGGGCCGGAGTACCATGCAGAGGTAGGGCTTAAGACCCTGTCTGACTGCGGAGATTTCTATATCCAGGTGGAAGGACGGGCGGACGGAATTATCATAAAAGAAGAACCGGGAGCAGATGAAAATGGTCCCCGTGTAATTATAGATGAGATCAAGGGTGTGCTGAAGGACCTCTCCTATATTGAGCAACCGGTGAATGTTCATCTGGCGCAGGCAAAGTGCTATGCGTATATCTATGCAGAACAGCATGACCTTGATCAGATCGGCGTTCAGATGACTTACTGTCATCTGGACACAGAGGAGATCCGGCGTTTTCATTTTGTGTACGGGAGAGGAGAACTAAAAGAGTGGTTCTGCCATCTGGCCGGGAGCTATGAGAAATGGGCAAGATTCCAGATTGAGTGGAAGGGGGAGAGAGATGCGTCTATCCGCCAGATTGAATTTCCTTTCCCTTACCGTGAAGGGCAGCGGGATGTGGTGGCGGCAGTCTATCGGACGATCTTGCGCAAAAAGAAACTTTTCATACAGGCCCCTACAGGGGTGGGGAAAACGATGTCTACTGTATTTCCTGCAGTCAAAGCTGTGGGGGAAGGCCTTGGAGAAAAAATATTCTATCTGACTGCGAAAACCATCACCCGGACTGTGGCGGAGAATGCGTTCCGAACCCTTCGGGATCAAGGGCTTCGCATAAAGGTCATCACTCTGACGGCAAAAGATAAGATATGCTTCTGTGAGGAGACTGTCTGTAACCCGGACGCGTGCCCGTATGCAAAAGGACATTTTGACCGTGTCAATGATGCGGTGTTTGATATGCTCACAGGAAAAAATGAGATCGACAGGAAGTCAATTGAAGAGCAGGCACAGAAATACAGAGTGTGCCCTTTTGAACTGTCTCTGGATATCTCTACATGGACGGACGCGGTCATCTGCGATTACAATTACGCGTTTGACCCGGCTGCTCATCTGAAAAGGTTCTTCACAGAGGGCGGGAACGGAAATTACATTTTTCTCATCGACGAGGCCCATAATCTGGTGGAGCGGGGACGGGAGATGTACAGCGCCCAGCTTTACAAGGAGGATCTTCTGGAGATCAGGCGGCTTATAAGGGCGGATTCTCCTCCTTTGGCGAAAAAATTAGAGGAAGTGAATCGTCTGTTTCTAGCATTGAAGCGGGAGTGTGAGGACTACGTGGTATTAGACAGCGTCTCCCATATTGCGCTCAAGCTGATGAACCTTCTGACAGAGATAGAGAGATTTCTTGAGGAACCCATGGAGGAGGAGAAGAGGGATCAGGTGCTGGATTTGTATTTCCATGTGAGGTCTTTTGTCAGCATCCATGATATTATGGACGAGAACTATGTAGTATACAGTGAGCTGGAGGCTGACGGCCGGTTTAAGGTGCGCCTTTTCTGTGTAAACCCAGCGCAGAACCTGCAGTCCTATCTGGAATACGGGGCGGGAACTGTATTTTTCTCGGCAACCCTTCTTCCGATTCATTATTATAAAGAATTGCTCTCAGTGGAGAAAGATGATTACGCGATTTATGCAAAGACGCCTTTCCCTGCGAAGAACCGCCTCCTGCTTATGGGCAGGGATGTGAGTACGCGATACACTATGCGCGGCGCGGATATGTACGAGCGTATCGCGCAGTATATCGTTACGGCGGCGGAAGGGAGAAAGGGGAACTATATGGCGTTCTTCCCTTCCTATAAAGTGATGGAGGAGGTATACGGGTATTTCCTTTCCTTTGCCGGAAAGATAGATTCTGTGATCCAGTCTCAAAGCATGCGGGAGGCAGAGAGAGAAGCGTTTCTCAAAATGTTTGAAGAAGATAGGGAAAACAGTCTGGTCGGTTTCTGCGTGATGGGCGGGATATTTTCCGAAGGAATTGATCTGACCGACGACAGGCTGATCGGAGCGGTGATTGTGGGAACAGGATTGCCTCAGGTGTGCAATGACAGAGAGATTGTGAAAAACTATTTTGATAGGATGGGAATGAGAGGATTTGACTACGCTTACCTCTATCCTGGGATGAACAAAGTGCTGCAGTCTGCCGGGCGGGTGATCCGTACAGAGACGGACAGGGGAGTGATTCTTCTTCTGGACGACCGGTTCTCTCGGAGGCAGTACCGGGAGATCTTCCCGAGAGAATGGGATGGGTGCCGGACATGCAGCAAAGATACCCTCACTGCCTGTATGAGAGAATTCTGGAACAGACCGCCTGAAAACGGAGATTAGGACGGGTTCTCCTGAAAATAACTGAGAAATTCCATGGCAGCACGAGAGAGGGGAAGGTGTTCGTTGTAGGCAATGGCAAGTTCGCGTTGTGGAAGTTTTTCTTTCGTCTTTAGGACAAAGAGATCTTTCGTGGCATCGGGAATACAGTAATCCGGCACAAAAGCAATACCAAGCCCGATCCTAGCAAGATCAATCAGCAGATCGTTGCTTGTCAGCTCGATCTCAGGAACGAGATCCAGCTGATGCTGTTGGAACACCTGATGAAGGAATTCGTTTGTGGTGCTGTTTTTATCAAGCATCAGGATTGGATAGTGCAAAAGCTGTGAAAAGGAAAGGGTTTCATTCTTAAGGTCAATAAAAGGCTCTCCGGCGATAAAGACATCGTGGAATTTTTTGATCCTCAGCGTGGACGATGAGGTTCCAAGATAGCTGTTTGGGTAGTTCACTACGATCAGATCCACAAGCCCGTTCTGAAGAAGCTGGGTACATTTCATCGAAGTCTGATTGACAACTTTGATGTGCGCCCCGGGGAAAGCCCTGTGAAAACGTTCCAGATAAGGGACGAGGAAGTAGCGGCAGATTGTGTCGCTGGCTCCGATCCGAATCTGTCCTCCCGCGGAAGTCGCGTCTAGAAGCTGTGCTTCCCCTTTCTGTATAAGGTTCATGGCAGGCTCGATGTGGCGTATGAGGATCTCTCCTTCAGGAGTCAGGCGGACTCTTTTGGTGTTTCGTATAAAGAGCGTCTGATCTAGTTTCCGCTCCAGTGTTTTAATGGATTGGCTGACTGCGGACTGGGAGATAAAAAGCTGTTTGGACGCCTCAGAAAAATTCAAGGTTGAAGCTACATGGTAGAATACTTTGTATAACTCATAATTGATATCTATCACTATAAGACCTCCTAATAAATACTGATTGTATTATAAGCTATATCAAATAGAAACACAATATGGGAAGAGGAACATCAATGGGAATTATGAAAAAAATACAGTGGACAGCGGGAATTATCTTCGCGTTTTTGGTCATAACAGCGGCTCTAATCTCAAGTTTTGAGATTGGTATGTATTCGGATTTTGGTTTTTATGAGGAAGAGTATGAAAAGTACGGCGTCCTCACGGAACTGGATATGACAATGGAAGATACAATGTATGTGACGAGGGAGATGATGGCGTATCTGCGAGGGAAAAGAGAGACGTTATCCGTGATGACGATGGTGGAGGGAGAATATCAGGACTTTTTCAATGAACAGGACCGCTTCCATATGGGGGAAGTGCAGGATCTTTTTATCGGAGGGCTAAACATCCGGACTGGCGCGTGTGCGGTGGGGATATTGTGCATAGTTTTCTTGCTTGTGTCCCGGGCAGATATCAAAAGGATTCTTTCCAAATCTTACTGGGTGTCCCTGGGAATATCGGTAGGGGTTGTGGCGCTGATAGGCATTGCGTCTCTGGTAGACTTTAACGCAGTTTTTGTGCGTTTTCATCACATTTTCTTTGATAATGACTTGTGGATCTTTGATCCGGCTAAGGACTACATGATCCGTATGCTTCCGGAAGGGCTCTTCTATGATTTTGTCATGAGAATCGGGGGGATATTTGTAGGAATGCTAGCTGTGCTGTTCTTGTTAAGCATTTTGCCGGTTGTGATTTCAAAAATGAAGAAAAAGAAATGTGATTAGCAATGCTTATCACAAGCCTTTAATTATATTAATTGTACTAATGAAGAGAACTGTGATACGATACGGGCAGATAGTTTCATCATGATACATGTATAGAATGTAAAGGAGACGGTATATGAGCAATGTAAGACGAGTTTTTGTAGAGAAAAGACCGGAATTTGCCGTGGGGTCAAAGGAGCTGCGCCATGAGATCCGGCACTATCTCGGAATTCAGGCTGTGACGGGTGTGCGTGTGTTGATCCGCTATGACGTGGAAGGGATTTCCGACGAGACGTTCGAAAAGGCATGCAGCGGTGTGTTTGCCGAACCGCCGGTAGATATTTTGTATAAAGAAGAGTTCGTGATGAAGGAACAGGACCGGAGTTTTTCTGTGGAATATCTTCCGGGACAGTTTGATCAGAGGGCAGATTCCGCAGAGCAGTGCATCCGTTTCATCAAAGAAGATGAGACGCCAGTGATCCGCACGGCGACTACATATGTGATAGAGGGAGACATTTCTGACGAGGAACTCTCTGCCATCCGCAGCCATTGTATTAACCCTGTGGACTCCAGAGAGGCGCAGGCAGAAAAGCCGGAGACACTTGTGACGGTATTTGATGAGCCGGAAGAAATTAAAATATTTGACGGGTTCTGCGATATGCCCAAGGAAGAGCTAAAAGAACTATACGGATCTCTCGGGCTTGCCATGACGTTTAAAGATTTCCTTCACATCCAGAACTATTATAAAGGAGAGGAACACAGGGATCCGTCTATGACAGAGATCCGGGTTCTTGATACATACTGGTCTGATCATTGCCGGCACACAACGTTTTCCACAGAACTTACGGATGTGGTATTCGACGATGGCTACTATCGGAAACCTATCGAGGATACTTATAAGCAATATTTGAAAGATCACAGCGAGATTTTTGCCGGAAGGGAGGACAAGTTTGTCTGTCTGATGGATCTTGCCCTCATGGCCATGCGGAGGCTGAAAAGGGAAGGGAAGCTTGAAGATCAGGAGCAGTCCGATGAGATCAATGCGTGCAGTATTGTTGTGCCAATTAAGGTGGACGGCGTGGAGGAAGAGTGGCTCATCAACTTTAAGAATGAGACCCATAACCATCCGACCGAGATCGAGCCTTTTGGAGGCGCAGCAACCTGTCTGGGAGGCGCGATCCGCGATCCGCTTTCGGGACGTACCTATGTATATCAGGCGATGCGTGTAACTGGAGCGGCAGATCCGACTGTGTCCGTGAAGGATACGCTCAAAGGGAAGCTTCCTCAGAAGAAACTTGTCAGAGAGGCTGCTCATGGATACAGTTCATACGGGAATCAGATCGGTCTTGCGACAGGCCTTGTAAAGGAGATTTATCATCCGGATTATGTGGCAAAGCGTATGGAGATCGGCGCGGTGCTTGGCGCAGCTCCGAGGCGCGCTGTGATCAGGGAGACGTCAGATCCGGGGGATATTATAATCCTCCTTGGAGGGCGCACAGGACGCGATGGCTGCGGCGGTGCAACAGGATCTTCCAAGGTTCACACAGAGGAGTCCATCGAGACATGCGGCGCGGAAGTGCAGAAGGGCAATCCGCCCACAGAGCGTAAGATTCAAAGATTGTTTCGCCGGGAAGAAGTGAGCAGGCTGATAAAGAAATGTAACGATTTTGGCGCCGGCGGGGTATCCGTTGCCATTGGCGAACTGGCGGACGGATTAAGAGTTGAGCTTGACAAGGTACCGAAGAAATACGCGGGGCTTGACGGCACGGAGATCGCGATCTCTGAGTCACAGGAGCGTATGGCTGTGGTAGTTGATCCGAAAGATGTGACAGAATTTATGTCCTATGCAAAGGAAGAGAACCTCGAGGCCACAGAGGTCGCGGTAGTGACAGAAGAGCCGAGGCTGGTACTTGTATGGAGGGGGAAGGAGATAGTGAATCTATCCCGCGCGTTCCTCGATACCAACGGCGCCCATCAGGAGACGTCTGTTGAGGTGGAGATGCCGAAGCGCGGGGAAAGTTTATTCGAACGTAAAGAGATCGGTGACGTAAAAGAGGCGTGGATTAGTACTTTAGGTGATCTGAACGTATGCTCGCAGAAGGGGCTTGTAGAGATGTTCGACGGCTCTATCGGAGCGGGTTCCGTGTTCATGCCGCACGGTGGAAAATATCAGATGACAGAGACGCAGGCCATGGTGGCGAAAGTGCCGGTGCTTAAAGGCAAGACAGACAGCGTATCCATGATGAGTTACGGATTTGATCCGTATCTGTCAAGCTGGAGTCCATACCATGGAGCGGTCTATGCAGTCGTTGAGTCTGTGGCGAAAATTGTTGCCGCAGGAGGGGATTCTCAGAAGATCCGCTTTACCTTCCAAGAATATTTCCGCAGGATGAGCGAAGAGCCGAAGAGATGGAGCCAGCCGTTCGCCGCGCTCCTTGGAGCATACGCGGCTCAGATTGGGTTCGGTCTGCCTTCTATCGGAGGAAAAGACAGTATGTCCGGCACATTTCAGGATATCGATGTCCCGCCGACCCTTGTATCCTTTGCTGTGGATATGGCCACAGAGAAGGATATCATCACGCCGGAGCTTAAGAAAGCCGGGAATAAGCTTGTATGGCTCCGTGTTGAGAGAGATGAGTATGACCTTCCTGTATATATCCAGATCATGGATCAGTACGGGAAATTTACGGAAGATATCAGAGCGGGCAGGATCGTGTCAGCGTACGCTCTTGACCGCCATGGCGTGATTGCGGCGGTAAGCAAGATGGCGTTTGGGAATAAGATGGGTGTGAAGATCGAACATAGCATGGATCCAAGAGATCTGTTTGCCCCGGCATTCGGAGATATTATTGCGGAAGTGGCGGACGGACAGGTTGGTAACTTGCAGATCGGCTACACTGTGATCGGCGAAGTGACAGACAGAAGTGCCTTTGAATATGGAAGTATGCAGATTCGTATGGACGAGGCGCTTGGCGCGTGGACAGGAACGCTGGAAAAAGTTTTTGCCACAAAATCGGCAGAAAGCTCGGACCAGAAGATAGAGGAGAGGCTTTACAATACGTCTGACATCCATATCTGCAGCCACAAGATCGCACAGCCCACTGTGTTTATTCCAGTATTCCCGGGCACGAACTGCGAGTACGACAGTGCCAAGGCATTCGAGAGAGCAGGGGCGAAGGTGATCACAAAGGTGTTCCGCAATCTGGATGCAGAGGATATCCGATCGTCTGTATCTGAATTCGAGAAAGCGATCTCTCAGGCGCAGATGATCATGTTCCCGGGAGGATTCAGCGCTGGAGATGAGCCGGACGGTTCTGCGAAGTTCTTTGCCACCGCGTTCCAGAATGAAAAGATCAAGGAAGCGGTCGAGAAACTGCTAAATGAGAGAGACGGACTGGCGCTGGGTATCTGCAATGGCTTTCAGGCGCTGATCAAGCTAGGGCTGGTGCCATGCGGTAAGATCACAGGACAGACAGAGGATTCGCCGACACTGACATACAATACTATCGGACGCCATATTTCCAAGATGGTATATACGAAAGTTGTGACGAATAAATCTCCATGGCTTCAGGAAGCGGAGCTGGGAGCTGTATATACGAACCCCGCATCGCATGGAGAGGGACGTTTTGTGGCAAATGAGGAGTGGCTTGACCGGCTGTTTGCCAATGGTCAGGTGGCAACACAATACTGTGATCCAGAAGGAAATACCAGTATGAATGAAGAGTGGAATGTGAACGGCTCCTACCGGGCGATCGAGGGGATTACAAGCCCGGACGGACGAGTGTTTGGCAAGATGGCGCATTCCGAACGACGGGATGATTCCGTGGCGCTGAACATTTACGGAGAACAGGATCTGAAGATCTTTGAGTCCGGAGTGAAATACTTTAAATAATCAGGGGATCGTCCCTTGTTAGGATGAGAGAAAAGCCCCCACGTGGACAGCTGAAGGAAGCTGTTCCCGTAGGGGTTTTTTTGAAACTGGTATTTCTTAGACTGTGCTGCGCTGTATGCGACGTTATTGTCCACTGTAGACTTTTCTTACATGATCCAGCTTGGAAGACATGTTCCGAAGCAGAAGATCGGTCAATGTGATGGCGGTCATGGATTCCACGACGACGACAGCCCGGGGAACAATGACAGGGTCGTGTCTTCCGTGGACGGTGATATCTGCATTTTCACCGTGTATATCCACAGTTTGCTGTATTTTTGCAATCGAAGAGGTAGGCTTGATAGCCGCCCTGAGAATAAGATCCGCCCCGTCGCTCATTCCGCCCAAAGTTCCGCCAGAATGATTGGTCATTTTGCAGATGGAACGGTCGGTGTCTCCATTTCCGCCGCGGCGGAAAGCGTCGTTATTTTTACTTCCCACGGAGGAGGCCGCTGCGAATCCGTCTCCGATCTCCACACCTTTTACCGCGCCAACGGACATGACTGCCTGTGCGAGAAGGGCGTCCAGTTTATCAAAGACCGGTTCTCCAAGCCCTACGGGAAGTCCCTTGGCGATACACTCAATGATACCGCCGCAAGAATCGGTCTCTGACATGAGAGAAGAGATGTACTCGCCGGCCTGTTCTGCCACAGCATTGTTTGGCATATAGAGGCTGTTCTCATAGATTTCAGACATGCGGTAATCGGCCGGGGATATGCTGAATGAGCCGATAGCCTTTGTGTAGGCAAGCACGGTGATTCCCAGTTCTTTTAGCAGGAGAGAGGCAACTGCGCCTGCCGCCACGCGCCCGATCGTCTCACGCCCAGAGGAACGGCCGCCTCCGCGGTAGTCGCGGAATCCATATTTTTCCGTAAATGGGTAGTCCGCATGTCCCGGGCGGAAAAGAACGGCAATATTGCCATAATCTCTGGAACGCTGGTCTTGGTTGCGGACAAGAAGGGAGATTGGAGTCCCTGTTGTCTTTCCTTCGAATACCCCGGACAGAATTTCGACAGTGTCGGATTCTGTACGTCTTGTCGTATATTTGCTTTGCCCGGGTTTGCGTCTGTCCAGATATTTCTGAATATCCTCCTCACATAGGGAAAGCCCTGCAGGGCAGCCGTCGATAACGACGCCGATTCCCGGCCCGTGGGATTCCCCCCATGTGGTGACGCGGAATATTGTTCCAAATGATGAACCACTCATAAATGTACTCCTTTCCAGATAAACTGCACAGCAGTATCCATATGAGCGCCGTGCAGGAATATAGAAACCATTATATAAGATAGAAATATATCTGACAAGCATTGCCAGCCAGAAGACACGGATAATCTTTCGAAATTTTCTTTTAAGAATGGGAAAAGATAAGAGAATTTTCTGTACTTTTTATATGTTTCGTACTATAATGTTGCCGTAATAGTGTAAAAAGGAGAGGAATGGCGAACTGATGAGCAGAAAAAGAAGAAAGAGAAAATCTGGAAACCATCAGGAAGATATAGAAATACTCTACAATACAGAAGAAGATACAGGTATGGAGGGTGAGGAAAAAGAGCATTCCGGGGAGCTTCTTTTTGTAGAAGTGGAAAATGATGAGCCTGCAGATTTCGCAGAAGAGGAGACAGGCGAAGAGAAATATGCTGAGGGCACAGAAGATCCTGCGGACGAAGAGGGATCAGAAAGTACGGACGAGACAGACGATTTGGAAGATGCTGCTGGAGCAGATGATGATCTTGAGGCGGATG
>DSLMC04103__coassemble_357_pt1 | contig 46700 bp, 49 predicted proteins | sample DSLMC04103__metabat2_high_PE_020 | metagenome-assembled genome bin DSLMC04103
CGGTCTTTCTTTAAGGCGCAGATGCTGATTCTCTGCATCTTAAGTACCGCCATTTACTTATCCCTCCTGTCTGCATTGATATATGCTTATTTCTGATTCAGCTGCCGCTCATACCAGCAGTGAGATAACCAGATCCACTACTTCTCTCTCCCGTCCGAGTGCAGAAGTTTTAAGGCTCTCCACTTCTTTTTCTATCTTTGCCAGCGCCTCTGCCTCAGCACGTTCTCCCGCTTCTTTCGCGCGTTCGGATACTTCCGCCGCTCTCTCCCGGGCATTTTTGACGATCTCTTCTGCGGAGCTTAAGGCGTGTTCCTTTGCTATCTCTGTAATCTCCCTGCCTTTTTCCTCTGCCGCTTTCACCGTCTCGTCCGCTTTTCTCTCTGTCTCGCGGATCGACTGGATCGTCTCTTCTACCATAATTACATACACCACCTTTCCTGACAGAATCTGTCTACTTAGTTTTTCCAATACTTCCTTCTTCATACAGAGACCCATCACACTCTTTTCGTGTCTCTCGGAAGTTTTCTTAACATAATCTTAACATCGCATCTAGCGCCATTATATAACACACATGCCGATTATTCAAAACATTTATCAGCGATTTCTTCAGTTATTTATTATTTTTACTAATAAATATGCACATATGCGCATAAATTCCTTGTATCCCGTCACCTGTTCTCAGCCTTCCCAATTCAGCCGGTGCAGGTTCCCTTCCGTCTCCATCCCAGCAAACCCATTCTGCCGCAGTGCTTCATATAGCACAATCGCCGCGGAATTTCCCAGATTCAGTGAGCGGATATCCCCCATCATGGGAATACGCACGCAATTTTCCTCATTTCCGACCAGAATCTCTTCGGGAATCCCCGCGCTCTCTTTGCCAAACATAAGATAACAGTCCGGCTCATAGGAAATCTCTGTGTACATCCTGCGCGCCTTCGTGGTCGCCATATAGATCCTTGCCCCCGGATTTTTTCCCAGAAAATCTGCATAGTCAATGTAAGTCGTCACATCCAGATCTTTCCAGTAGTCCATCCCCGCGCGCTTTAGCGACTTCTCGGAGAGGCTAAAACCCAGCGGCTCAATCAGGTGCAGCCTCGCCCCCGCCGCCACGCAGGTTCTGCCAATATTGCCTGTGTTCGCCGGAATCTCCGGCTCAAAAAGCACAATGTTGATCATCTCTTAAACTCTCTCATTTCTTAGTTTCTGGATAAAGCTTTCGAGACGATCCAGCGCTTCTTTTAAGTCCTCTAAAGAATAAGCGTAAGATATGCGCAGAAAACCTTCTCCGCACTCTCCGAAAGCTGTTCCTGGAACGACCGCCACCTTCTCTTCATTGAGCAGGCGCGTTGCAAATTCCTCGGATGTCATATTAAACTTCTGAATACTAGGGAACACATAGAATGCGCCGAAAGGCTCAAAACAGTCCAGCCCCATGCGCTCAAACTCGTGCATGAGGAACCGCCGTCTCTGATCGTAGGATTTCCTCATCTCTTCCACTTCATCCCCGCAGTTTTTAAGCCCTTCTACCGCAGCGTACTGGCTGTTCGTGGGGGCACACATAATAGCGAACTGGTGGAGCTTTGTCATCTGTCCGATCAGTTCTTCCGGCCCGCAGCAATACCCCAAGCGCCAGCCCGTCATGGCAAAACCTTTGGAAAAACCATTGATAACCAGCGTGCGCTCCCGCATTCCTGGCAAAGACGCAATGGACACATGTTCTGTCTTGTATGTGAGCTCTGAGTAAATCTCGTCTGACATCACATACAGATCATGCTCTTTTACAAATTCAGCGATAGGTTCCAGATCTTCCTTTGTCATGATAGAACCCGTCGGATTGTTCGGGAAAGGCATGATGAGAATCTTTGTCTTTGGCGTTGTATATTTTTCAAGATCCTCTGCGGTCAGCTTAAATTCATTTTCATATTGAAGGGGCACGATCACCGGAACCCCATCCGCCATAATCGTACACGGAAGATAGGAGACATAGCTTGGCTGCGGAATCAGCACTTCATCTCCCGGATCAAGCATGCACCGAAGTCCTACATCAATTGCTTCGCTGCCACCCACGGTGATCAGCGTTTCCTTTATTGGGTCATAGGACACATGGATCTTCCGCTCCAAATAATTGCATATCTCCTGACGGAGTTCTTTCAATCCTGCATTGGAAGTATAGAATGTCTTTCCCCTCTCCAGAGAAAAAATGCCCTCTTCCCGGATGCGCCACGGTGTATCGAAGTCCGGCTCTCCAACTCCAAGAGAGATCACGTCCTCCATCTCATTTGCCACGTCGAAGAATTTGCGGATCCCCGAGGGCTGTATATCCATAATTTTTTTTGCTAACAGATTTCTCATTACAGTGTCACCGGTATCCTTTCCGACTCTTTCTTGGGAACCATGATTGTTCCGTGGTCTTTGTATTTCTTAAGAATAAAATGTGTCGCCGTGCTTAAGACCCCATCAATGGGCGACAGTTTTTCGGATACAAAGCGCGACACTTCCTTGAGCGTCTTTCCTTCCAGTGTCACCAGCAGGTCATAGCTTCCTGAAATCAGGTACACCGCATACACTTCTGGGTAGTTGTAAAGCCTCTCCGCAATGCGGTCAAAGCCTCGATCCCTCTGCGGCGTCACGCGCACTTCGATAAGGGCCGTTACCATTTCCACGCCTGCTCTGTCCCAGTCAATAAGAGTGTGGTATCCGCAGACAATCTTTTCTTTTTCCATTTCTGCGATCTCATTTGCCACTTCTGCTTCTTCCACCCCCATAAGCACTGCCAGTTCTCCCAAGTCAACCCGGCTGTGTTTTTCAATATATTTCAATATCTCAATCCTCAAAGCCGCCTTTTTCTCATTCATACTATTTGCCTCCTCATTTCTTATTTGTTTTTATTTTTTATACAAAATACAAACTTGTCTCATTTCAATTCTTAATGATCTGTCATCTGCCGCATCCTGTCCGCCATCCAGACTGCCAATTCGTCCGGCGCAGGCCTGTCCAGATATCTGACTTCTTCTCCGCTTGTGATCACCCGCGCATTCTGTGCTTTTGTGACCCCAAGCCTAACGGCTCGCGCCCCCGCCTGCTCAAGGATGTCCATAACCACCTGCGCATCCTCTGTCACAATCAGAAAGCTTCCCGCGGACGTCATTTGGTACGGATTGAGGCGGTAAAATTCACAGATCTCCACAGTTTCCTGTTTTAACAAAACTGCTGGCATATCAATTTCGAACCCTGTCCCCAGCGACTCTGACAATTCCCACAGCGCCGCCAGAATACCGCCGCCTGTGATCTGCCGTATGGCTGTAACACGGGGCAGCTCAGGCTTAAATGTATCTTCCGCCCCCGGAGTAATACTTTTCAAAAGAGAAAGAATCTGTGCCGGAGACACCAGATCTTTGACAAGAACCTTCGTCTCTGTAAGAAATGCGGACACAAACCTTGTCTCCAGCTCATTCTCCGCTTCCGCCAAGATACGCAGCGTCCCTTCCAGCCCTGCATAGCCGCAGAGCAGAATCTCCGCTCCGCCTCCCTCCAGTCCGTATGTTTCCGGGTTTAAAGCCACATCAGAAGCCAGTTTTGCATTTCGTTTCTCCGCGGATATCAGTCTGCGTGTCACTGCCTCACCCACGGCAGTGACAAATACTGTCATGGCTGCCACTGAGGAAGCCGTTTCTCCCTGAAAGGAATTTAACGTAATCCCCAGTCTGTCACATGCGGATACAATCTCCGCCGTGACAGCCTTCAGATCTTCTTCCCGCGCCTGCGGCGGAAAAAGAACGCGGACCGATATCCCCTTCGGGAAAACACCCTTAGCCGCAAGTTCTCCCGCTGCGTGGAGCACTGCATAGTATCCGGTCTGCGGATTTGTTCCTGACACATGGGCGTCCGCCCACAAAAAACACTGTTCTCCATATGCAATCCCAGAACACGTCTCAAAAGGAGACGGCGGAAGCAAAAGATTTTGTTCCTCTATATGCAATTGACGCCTGACAGACCGCTGCCATGCGGTCTGTGTAAGCTTCCCGTATTTCATCTTTTTATTCTCCGTCTCCGCTGCTTTCCGAATTCTCGCCGCTTTCTGAATTCTGGATCTCCTCGATCACCGCTTTGATCGTATCCTCGTTCTGCGTCTCTATCGCCGCATTGATCTTCGCCGAATCTTCAGCGTTATCCGAAAAAGTTCCAACGGCTATTGTTTTTCCTGAAGCCATGTAATAACTGTAATTGACTGTATCACGGCTCACTTCTTCACCGTCCTCATAGACGACTTTCCAGAGCTGTGCTTCCAAACCTGTCTTACCGTTATTCTGTGTATACATGGTGCCGATCGCTTCCTCTGTCGCCACGTACAAGGTCTCGTCGGACTCCACTATGCCAAGTTCCTCACTGATATATTCTATGGTACGGTTTTCCGGACGCGTCTCTTTCCCGTAAATATTAAAGGTAAGAGTTCCTTCGGAGCATACAGATTCAATATAAACCGCCGTCTCCATATTGTTCCTGAATTTCAGATCTTTTACGTCATCCGCAATAGCGGCGTCCATGGAGGGTTCCACATAAGATACCTGCATGGAATGCGCGTATCGCTCCGTTATCTCCAGTTCCGCCAGTAGAAGTGCGTTATAGAGAGTTGTTGACACTTGACAGATTCCTCCCCCCATCGATTCCACGACCTGACGGTTCTCGTAAGAGGCTGCCATACCATAACCGTTCTCTTCTGTGTACGGTGCCATCAGCTTATCCGCCGACACCTCCTCTCCCGGCCCCATCAAAGTTCCGCCGATATGAGCGGCTCCTGACTCTACGTTCATCTTCCTGCCACTGTCGCTTTCCCCATAGTATGTGGAATATGTTCCCAGCAGATCTGTAATACCTTCGAGATCCGCTGCGGTAATGTCCGCCTCATATTCTTCCGTATCCACAACAACCACTTCACCGTCCGGCGTCTTGCCGTCTACAATCTCATGATTGATGCTTTCTACGGTCTTTTTTACATCCACCCTCTTGCCCGGCACATCCTCTGTGACAACTCCTGCCCCATCACTCTGGGTCATTTTCGCGTTCTCCGGCTGCGGAAGGAATCCTCCTAACCTCTCATTCAGCACACTGGCTGCCGATTCTTCCGTCACTGCAAAAGTAATAGGGAATACCTTGTTGTTTTCCCCCTTCTCCGCACTTTTTAAAATCTTGTAGCATGCAGCCATACTACCTTCTTTGCCGTAGTCCACTGCCTTTTTGACCGCTGATTCCAGATCAGGCACCGATATCCCTAGTTCCCCCAGAGTTGCTTCTGCCTGCTGTCCATCCTCTAGTGTAAGTATAAGCTTGCGCGCAGAATAATCCTGAGCAGCCTGCATTACCGCCTCTTTTGCCTGATCCATATTCATACCAGACACATCTGTCTCCCCGATCTTTACCCCGGAGATAATGATATCTGGATCATATTTACTGATTGTTCTGTAGAACATCACATTGATCCCGATGATTACCGCGCAGGCGCACAGTACCAGCCCTGCGATTAGCAAGACTGTTTTTTTACTATATACCGCCTTTTTCTGTCTTTTTCTTGTTCCGGGTCTTGTCACGCTTACACTCTCCTGTTATACCTTCAATATGTGCCCGCGGTCTGTCACGCGTTTATATATACGGCAGCACCATCGTCAGCACCATTGCCACAATCACGATGATAATGATGACAGATATGATCCGCCTGACTTTTTTATCAAAAAAATTCATCTGGTATTTCCTTTCTTTTATGCCAGTGTCACTGTTTACCGGCGCTAAAAATTTTCTATGACACAGATCCGGGCATCCCCTATCAGAGCGTCCCTTCTCTGATAATCAAACAAAATCAGTTTCCCGCCGATTCTCTCAAGATGCGTCATCTTTCTCATCTGTCTGCTGTCATATCCCTCGTAGCCCTTCAGATAGCGGCGCTCCGAAGCCTCCGCTCTGTAGAACGCGGATGCCTCTTCTTTTGTCACTTTATTCTCACCTAAAAATGGCGGGCGGTTTTTCACATTATCCCTCAAATAGAGGTCCAATGTCAACCATTCCAGATATTCTTGCTGCTTTCCGGCTTCTATGAAATGATGCAAAATCTCGTATCTGGCAATACGGGAATACTGTCTGCCAAAAAGGCCGTTCTCTCTATAGTATGCTGCCAGCGCCTCATACATGGCAAAGGGAGAAGAAAATTCCTTCCGAAGATGTTTTATCGTATTGCGGAACTGCCCGCTGTTATAATAAACTTCCACCATTTCTTCAATCTGTTTTAGGCGGATCAGCTCTCCATAAGACAGCCATTTCGTAGACAGCACTTCATACGGTGGGCGGTCCTGGTACAATAGTTGATATTCCTCTGCTTTGTCATGCATAAGAGCACCCTTTAGCACTTTCAGAAAGCCAAGCTGAAGCTGCTCCGGCTCCATATCATATACAATATCAAAGGAACGGGCAAAGCTGTCATAACCTTCATACGGCAGCCCTGCAATCAGGTCTAGATGCTGGTGCACGTTTTTCATTTCTTTTATCCGCGCCACCCTGTCTCTGACCTGATCAAGTTTCATGGTTCTTTGTATCTCCCGGATGGTTCTTTCGTTTGCAGACTGCACGCCGATCTCCAGCTGAATTAGACCCGGACGCATAGAGCGGATCAGCTCGATCTCCTCATCATTTAGCAAATCTGCCGCCACCTCAAAATGAAAATTCGTAATCCCCCGGTCATATTTTTTGATGTAAGTCCATACGGCCATGGCATGGTCGTGGCGGCAATTAAATGTCCGGTCCACGAATTTCACCTGAGGCACTCCATGATCGATAAAAAACTTCACTTCTTTCTCTACAAGACGAAGATCACGGAATCTGAGACATTTATCGATAGACGACAGGCAGTAACTGCATGAAAACGGGCATCCCCGGCTCGATTCATAATAGATAATCCGGTTCCTAAAATCTTCAATATGCTCATATACAAAGGGAATCCTGCTCAGATCCATGACGTCCTGCGGCGGGGTTTCCACAACCTTCCCCTCCTCATCCCAGTATGTGATCCCTTTTACCGCGGAAAAATTCTCCTTTTTATCTGGCTGTCTGTGGTAAATGTCCATCAGGTCGGCGAACGTCTCTTCTCCCTCTCCCCGAATGATCCCTGTTATCTCCGGATATTTGTCAAGCATCTCCCGCGCATTGTAAGACACTTCCGGTCCGCCTAGCCAGATCTGGATTCCCGGCAGGATCTTGGGAATCTCTCTCACGAGATTTTCCACAGATATGATGTTCCACAGATAGCAGGACAGGCAGAGGATATCCGGCTGGTGCCCGTAGATATCCATCAGTATCTCATCTGGCGGCTGATTGATCGTATATTCGGCAATCTCAATCTCCCGCGGGCAAATCCCGTCGCAGCGCTGCAGGGCATACGCCCGCAGGCTGTACACCGCAAGATTTGAGTGGATATATTTGGCATTTACCGCCGCTAAAAGCACTTTCATATCAACGCTCCGTTTCTCTCGTCATAAAAAAGATTTTATCATCAATTGGAATATGGAGCAAGTAGCGGGGGTAGGATGCCTTTGATAGATAAAGTGGATTCGCTTGATAGAAAAAGGGCTCTCAAAATGGAAAACAAAAAGAAGGCCTCAGGCAGCCTTCTTTATAAATCTAAGCTATTTTATTCTCAAGTTTTTTAACTTTTTCTTCCAAATTTACCACCATCTTCATAAATAAATTTAAGTTCTCATTTTCCAGATGGTTAATCCGATAATAGGCTTTTAGCTCTTCTAACTCTTTTGCAAGCTTTGCTGTATTTTTCGAACCGATTTCCTGCACCCGGTCTACCTCTTCCAATACGGTATTTTCGGTTTCTCTCAACCTTGACAGAAGTTCTTTTTTCATATCTCTCATTTCTGTACGCAGACCTACCTGCTGTTCTTCCAACATACCTTTCATTTCTACACGCAGACCTGCCTGCTGTTCTTCCAGCATTTCCTTCATCTCTGCACGCAGGCCTACCTGCTGTTCTTCCAGCATTCCCTTCATCTCTGCACGCAGATCTACCTGCTGTTCTTCCAGCATTCCCTTCATCTCTGCACGCAGGCCTGTCTGCTGTTCTTCCAGCATTTCCTTCATCTCTGCACGCAGGCCTGCCTGCTGTTCTTCCAGCATTCCCTTCATCTCTGCACGCAGATCTACCTGCTGTTCTTCCAGCATTCCCTTCATCTCTGCACGCAGGCCTGTCTGCTGTTCTTCCAGCATTTCCTTCATTTCTTCACGCAGACCTGTCTGTTGCGCGTTTAACGCCGCCCATTGTTCTTCCAGCATTCCCCTCATTTCTTCACGCAAACCCGTCTGCTGTTCTTCCAATAGCGCTGATATAGCTGCCAAATCATCCTTTGTCAATGACATGATATTTTCACCTGCCTTATCCGTGCCTGTTTAATGTGTCACTACTCTATCACTCTTTTAAAATCATGTCTATTGACATTTCTTACAATCTCCTTTCTTCTTTCTGCCTCATCAGCACCTTTAGCGAAACTTAAATTCTGGAAAAAGCAATCTACCTCTTCCCTCTTCTGCATTGTGCATTTTGCCTCTGTGCCATATGATCCTTCTATTTGATTTTACAAAAAAGCAACTATCACACAAAAGCATCCGATACCGCTTACCGCTTTTATCTCGGACGACGAACGTCTGATCTTGACATTTTCAAAAAAAACATGTAAAATTAAGGCTCGTGCAGCCGGGGTGTTAGCGGTACCTTGTACCTGCAATCCGCTATAGCAGGGGTGATATTGCGCAGAGGGCGGCAGTCGGCAGGGCTGCCCCCGGTAAGTGATGTTGATGTTTGGGTCTCACGCGACGGGAACCTGTGAACCGTGTCAGGCCGGGAACGGAGCAGCACTAAGCAGGAGCTCCCGGGTGCCGTGAGGGTGCCTGAGCTGAGTTAACTGCCGGGGTAACGCCTGTTGGTCAAGTTCGAAGCGCAATGCACGAAAAAAAGAAAAGTACGCTTTTGAAGCCCAAAGCTTCTGAAAAACAGACAGACGCGTCATCCGTGTATCGTTATTGATCCACGCAAGATGTGCCTGCTTTTTTTATCTTTCTTATCTTCTTCCTCTCTCTCAACTCTTTAAAAAACTGTTTCATCAGCCCGCTGCATTCCTCCCCGAGCACTCCCGTCGTAAGCTCTACCTGATGATTGAACTCCTTTACATCCATCAGGTTAAGAATAGATCCTGCGCAGCCTGCCTTCGGGTTCATACAGCCCACCACCACTCTCGTAAGGCGGGACTGAACAATTGCCCCAGCACACATCTGGCAGGGCTCCAGCGTCACATACATCGTGCATTCCTCCAGCCGCCAGTCCTCAAGCTTTCTGCTCGCTTTTCTGATCGCGGTGATCTCCGCGTGGGCGAGAGGATTTTTATCGGTATTCCTTCGGTTATAACCTCTTCCGATGATCTTTCCTCCATGCACAATCACACAGCCAATCGGCGTCTCATTGAGGGCATATGCCTTCTCTGCCTGTTTAAATGCCGCCCTCATATATTTTTCATCGATCTTTCTCTGTTCTGTAGAAAATAATTCTGTTTTTCCAGACATGCTCTTCTCTCCCACTGTTTCCTTTTTATTTTTCATCCAGCTTTCAGTCATCCCCTGCTTCCGATACCTTATGTTCTTTTTTCTCCCATCCCTGAATACACTAGATTGAAGCAAGACAAGATTAGAGGTAACCTATGAATCCCGGTACATTTTATCTATATGAATACGAAAATAGCAAACGAACCCGAAATGTAGGCTTTATCAAAACATCCCGTCACTACCGGTCCTGCATCCTTCAGATCCACGCCCGGGGCATCCCAGTAGGAAACGGCGCTTCGATGGAACTTAGGGCTTTTTTCCGAGGCGAGGATGATGTCCTGCTGTCAGAACAGATCGCCGTGTTAAATTGCTTCGGGCACAATATTTCCACCCGCCTGTCTGTTTCAGAGTCCCGGTTCCCCGAAGGACGTCCACTGGCACAGATCGATGGCTTTCTCATCAAACTGCCCGGGAATGCTCCTTCCCTGTTCTGGATGGCATCCGATCTCTTTTTCGATGCAGATATCCGCAAATTAAAGACCATCTCTACTATGCAGAATGAAAAACCAGTAGACTCTTCTGCTGTGCAGAACAAAAAACCAGTAGACTCTTCCGCTGTGCAAAATGAAAAACCAGCAGACTCTTCTGCTGTGCAGAACGAAAAACCAGTAGACTCTTCCGATATGCAGAACAGCCATCCCGCCGAGACAGCCGCCGCTGAGACTGATATATCGGCATCTACCAACGCCAGAAAAATCCGGCGTTCAGAGATGTCCCAGCTCCCGCGCAAGTTCTGGCCTCTCGCCAACAACAGCTTCCTCCTGCACGGATACCATAACTACGGTCATCTTCTGCTCATTGAGGAAGACTCCCGTCTGTGGCTAGGTGTTCCCGGTACTTATGCCCCACAAGAAGCCCGGGCAGCGGATCTTTTTGGATTTCCACGCTTTACCCGCTCTTATGCCGGATTACCGGAGCTGACCGCGGAAGAACGCGCTGATGATGAAGACTTCGGCCACTGGTGCCGCTGCGTAGGGAATGTCTCCTGTACAGGGAATCCCTCACCCCGCTGATACCTGCCGTACTGCCTCCGCAATATCTCACAGCATGCCGTTCATTTCCTGATACAGCCTTTTTGCGTAGCTGTCTGTCATACCACACACATAGTCTGTCACGAGGAGGAGACGCAGATAGAGCTTCTCCTCCTCGCTCTTTCCCTCTGCCTGACGCTTATACGCATTTTTATAATTATCCGATATAAATGACACGACCCGCCTGTCGATCGTATCCTGCAGCTCATCCGTATCGTAGTACAGAACCGCATGGACCAGCTTGTCCATAAGATAATTCAGAATTGCTGATTCCGACACTTCCATTTTATAAATCGCCATAGAGGAAAATACCCGGCGGTACGCTATATCCCCCAGCAGATCCATCAGTTTTTCCCCAAACGTACCATAGAACAAATCCTTTGTGTACAAACCTGCCATAATACTATCATAATTCGATGTGAAACCGTACGTGGCGCAGTTGATCAAAAACCCCTGCGCACTCACGATCCAGTTCTTCACCGCGTAGGACTCAGGATCACTCACTCTTTTTGCGGTCCCCCGCTCAAAAAGCTGACGCAGCTTCTCCAATGGGCGGAAAGTCGCCTTGGAGAATTCTAAATCCAGCGCCGCAAGTTCCTGTGCCAGCATATCATACGTAATAAACCCTTTTACAAATGCATCTTCGATATCTGCCGTCTTATAAGCAAGATCATCCGCAGCCTCAAGGATATAGGTCAGCGGATGCCTGTTGTTCCCCGCGCCCGTCGCTTGAGTCACATTCCGGAATATTTCCTCATCCGCAAGGTAATATCCCATTTTCTTATCCTTGATATTCCCGCTCTCCTCGTTGATATCCGTAGATGCACCCGGATATTTGATGATCGTATTGAGAAGAGCATACGTCAGATTCATCCCATGCTCGTCTACGAGATAGTGAAGCCTTGTCACAAGGCGGAGCGCCTGTGCGTTGCCCTCGAAATGAAGCAAATCCTGCTTCATTTGTTCCGTCAGCATGTCCGAGATATTTTTCCCCTTAAAAGAAAGCTTTGGCAGGCTGCGCGCGAACCATTCGCGAATCGCCACTTCCCCAAAATGTCCAAATGGAGGGTTCCCGATATCATGGATCAGGCCCGCGCACTCAAGGATATGAGAGATATCCTCTTTCATCTGCAAAGTAAAACCAGAATTTCTCCGGTATTTAAGAATATTCTCCCCAATATTCTGTCCCAGCGATTTCCCAAGCGAAGACACTTCCAGCGAGTGGGTCAGCCTCGTACGAATAAAATCACTCTTGTCTAGGGGAAATACCTGTGTTTTATCCTGAAGCCTCCGAAACGACGCGCTCCCAATAATTCTGTGGTAATCTTTCTCAAACTCACTTCTTAGATCCGATGATTTCTGCCTTGGCGTGCTCTCGCGCTCACGCTGTGTGGACAGCAGTGTTTTCCATTCCATAGCTATAATCCTTTCTTTATTCTTAGCGCCGGATACATCTCACCCCGCAGACTGCGCTGCGGGGTGCCATATGTCACTCTATTCATCTTATAAGCATCTGCCAAATTGATTTTCAATCCAAATAAACCGGGGGCTCATATGCTTTTCCAAGGAGCGCCTTCTTCCGTTCCTGAAGCCCTAAGAACGCCCACTCTGTCATGTCAGTCCACTTATGGATCGTCCGGTCATACACCTGAACATACCCGATGCGTGTCGGGTGCATACGCACGCTGTTTGACTGGTATTCCCGCCCAGTATAAGGATTCACTTCGCCCACCTGAACATCTTCCTCAGCGTCGTCATGTGAGATGACGGGCTCAAAGCCTTTCTTCTCCTGCCGGGAAGCTTCTCCACTTCCAACGCTCTCTTGAACCCGGGCAGATTCTACGACTCCGATCGCTTCCGCCGCTTTGGACGGTTCGATGGTTCCGCCTGACTTTACATTTTCCTCCAATTCCGTAAGCCCCTTGTGTATATCGTAAAGCTCACCAATAGTCATATCTCTCTCGTCTGGCCCTGTCGCGTCTGCGGATGATGCTGCATGCTCTTTTACAGGCGGAGTCTGCTGCTTTTCGGCAGCCGCCGACTGTTCCTGTGAAGTCTTTACTTTTTCTATACGCTCTGCGGCCGCTTTCTCCAAAGTTCCCGTGCCGCGGCGCTGTGACTGTGCGTCGCCGCTCATAATACTTAGATGAAACGGACACTCCAGAATCTCTGCGATCATTCGCATATCCTGTTCCTGAAAATTATCCCTCCCAAGTCTCTGTGTCAGATTTTGGCGGGACATCTTCTTCCCAGTCTTTTCCTCAATCAACTCCGCAAGTTGCTTGATACTCATGCCTTTTCTCCCAAGGATGATCTTGACCTGTTCCCCAAACGTTAAATCTTCCATGGTTCTCCTCCTTATCATATGTGTATTTATACCCACTCATTAGACGATTTAGAAACAATATAATTGCTTCATAAATCTATTGTTTTACAATTTTAGCAAATCTTATGCGGCGCGTCAATCATTGCTGAAGATATTCCTCCAGTGTCAGATCCTGTTCATAGATCTCTTTTGCGGCTTCTTTCCCCACATACCGGTAATGCCATGGTTCATAGATGATCCCTGTTATTGCTGCCTTATCCTGTGGATAACGCAGGATAAAACCATACTCCCAACAATGCTCCATCAGCCATTTCTGCTCGTCCGTATCACCCTGCCTGTCGTCCAGCGCCTCATACTCTGACGATATAATATCCACTGCCAGTCCCGTCGCATGTTCGCTGGTACCAGGAACCGCCACGGATTTCTTCGTTTCATCATAAGCATCCAGCGGTTTATATCCCTGATTGATCCAGTCGTTCATCGTAGCGTTAAACACTGTTCTTTGATACTCATAATCCCGGTACGCAGACGTCACATACATACTAAGTCCTGCCGCCGCTCCGTCCGCTAACATCTGCTGGAGCGGTTCCGCCACTCTTGCGTCTACCGATCTCTCGCTCTCGATTTCTACAAGCTCTGCCGGAACATAGGAAATATCAAGCGGATGAGATTCATTCACCAGCGCAAGTGACCATCCGTCATCATTTCCTCCTAAAACCGCCGCATTATCGCTGGTAGCATTGACTTTACTAACCTGAAGCGAGAGTGCCTCTGTCTTCTCTGTCAAACTGGAATTTTCTTTCTTATACTGCGCTTCCTTTTTTGATATCACCGTGTTCGCAATCAACACCGTAAACAGAATTCCGGCGAGAACGCCAAGAATCACGCCTGAAAGAAACAACTTTTTAATTTTCTGGACTTTCACTTTTCTCATAGCCTTAACTCCATATGTAATTTGGCGTCTATCTCTTTGTCAGTAGAGCATACCGCCATTTTGTATGGAACTTGCTCAATTTTATATTCCATATAATAATATGCTTCCGGGAACTCCTTGGGCTTCTTGATCAGTAACGGCGGATTCCCCAGACGGATAGAAAACGCGTTGACAGGCAAAGCCATTCCTTTCCCTGTTGCTTTCATAAAACTTTCCTTAAGCACCCAGTACCGGTAAAAAAGCTTTGTCCTGCCTTCTTCTGTTTTCTCCCTCATGAGAGTCTCATATTCTTCCGGGCAAAAAAATCTCTTCGCCACATTTGCCCGGAAAATGCCGATCTTCTCCAGATCGCATCCCACACGGGCTTTTTCACAGGAATGTGCAGCGCCTCGTCCGACTGCTTGGGACAGGCCATCTGTACTTCCCCTTCTCTGTGTGTCTCCTGCGTTGTCCATGACCACTGCGCACATCACATATTCTCCGGAATGAGAAAAGTTGACCGGCGCATCCTCTGGCATCCCATATTCCCTGCGTATCTTTGTCCACAACGCCCATACGCCCACACTCTGTGCCTTCATTTCCTCAGAATGAAGCCTGTCGGCCTTCCTCTTCCGGAAGTCCGGCAGTGTACGGTAATAGTTCTCATAACATTCTTTCTTATATAGCGGCGTCACGTCCGCGGCCCATGCCCTGACCATCCTTATCCCTTCAGATAACGGACTTCAAATGTCTCGATCGTAATCGGCTTGTTAAAGAGCTCCCCCTGCACATGGTCACAGCCCAGCTCTCCCAACACGTTAAGCTGATCCTGTGTCTCTACACCCGACGCTTCCACAGATGCGCCGAGCTGGCGGCAAATCTCAATAACCGCCTGTGCCACAATACGGCTCCGGCTATTTCCCACAATATTTGTAATCAAGCTCTTATCTAGCTTGAGAGCATCGAACTCCATAAGTGATAAGATAGAAAAGCTGGAATCCTTTGCCCCAAAATGATCTAAGATCACCCGGACATTTGCCTTTCTTATCTTGCCGCTTGTCTCCGCCAGCATCTCTTGATTCATGTCATTCCCCGACTCAGAAACCTCCACCTCAAGATATTCGCAGCGTACATGGTATTTATCGATGATCTTCATCATCTTATCCGCGACACTCTCCTGCCGCAAGGTCGCTCCAGCAAAATTCACTGCCACAGGAATCATTGGGATACCTTCCAGTTCCCAGCGGTGAAGAGTCTTGCATACTTCCTCAAACACATATAAATCAAGGTAATGCGACAGCTTCGTCTCTTCCAAAAGATTGATGTATTTGCCCGGGTTCACAATCCCTAAATCTTTGTGGTGATACCGCACAACCGCCTCCGCACCTGCGATCATCTCTGTCTGTACGTCCATCTTCGGCACAAGGCAGACAATAAAATTGCCATGTTTGATATCCTCCAGAAGATCCTGCTTGATAATCGGTTCATGGTGCCCCCGCTTCAGATTCTTATAATATTTTTTCTTCTCCTCGCGCATCATAACTTCCGCGTTGGTCACCAGCTTGTCCACATCAATATCCAGCTTCTCCCATGCGTACCCCATGGATACAAGTCCCAGACTGATATTGTCAAGTTTCGTGTGTGTCGCATAAATCTGTTTGGTGAAATTTTCATAAGAAGTGTTTTCCACAAGTACCAGATACTCGTCTCCTGTAAGCCGGTACACCTCTGCGCTGCGGAAATACTCCTCCAACACTTCTCCTACACGGGTGACAACCTCATCGCCATACTCACGCCCGAACTCTTTATTAAAGTTCTTCAGTCCGTTGATATCAACGGAGAGCGCTCCTAGAGATTTCGGTTCCCGCTCTTTTACCTTATCCAAGTAATCTACAAGGCTGTTACGATTCAACAGGCCTGTCAGATCATCATGGTAGCTTAAATATTCCTGCTGTTTCTGTATCTTCTGAAGGGCTATCGCCTGCGGAATATACGGCAGAAGAGCTCGCATCAGATCGATAGTGCATCCTCCCCGGTGGACCCCTGCCACGGCAAGGATCGCTGTTGTGTCCTCACCAAGCCGCAAGAACACACTGTAGCTGTCAGACGTTGTGTCTGTAATCTCCTCTTTCATCCACTTTGGCTGCTGATCTTCCGGAAGAAGTTTCAAGCGGTCTCTCTGCCACTCCACATTTTCAGCGCACCACTCATAGATTGTCTCGATATCGCCCTGTTCTTTCTCTATATAATAAGCATACTCTGCATCGTAATAATCGCGTACTGTGCTCAGTACATCATTCATGATCTCCACGAGTGAACGTGGTCTGTAATTATCACTCATTCTCATTTCTCCCCTGCCATTATATTGTAAAAAAGCATATTTGTTCAGTAAAATTGAGATATAAACATTGTAGTATACCTACCCGTGAAATGCAAGATACAGATTTTCTTACACTGCATGCCGCAGACATGTATACGCCGCGGCGAATATCCGTCTCCGCACCAGATCAGGCCGCGCCATTCGCAAAACCGCACTCCGTGCTTCTTGCGGCTACGCCGCTACAAATATCCGTCTCCGCACCAGATCAGGCCGCGCCATTCGCAAAACCGCACTCCGTGCTTCTTGCGGCTACGCCGCTGTTTTGCTCATATTCTGGCGCTCACTTCATACTACAGCGGGGGAGGAGAAAACTATGCGAGCATATTTTCTCCTCCCCCGCTGTAGTATGCCTGATCTGGTGCTATAAGTTCCATTTTTTATCTTGCGCAAGTTTAAGGCGGTTCATCGCTCTTGCAAGAGACGCCTGCGTGTGGTAATACTCCTGAATACTCTGCTTCTGACGCATCTGCTCCTGCGCGCGCTCTCTTTGTTCTTCCGCGTGGCGCACATCGATATCCTCTGGATTCTCAGCCGTATCAACAATGAGTGTCACACGATTGTTGACGATCTCCGCGAATCCCTGTCCCAGAGCAATATCCTGCCTCTTCCCTTCTTCTGCTTCCATGTAGGCGATCCCCACCGCGATAGCGATAACCATATTCTCATGGTTCGGGAGAATCCCCATTTCTCCATCCGGAGCAGGGATAGTCAGCTTCCTGCAGCGTCCCTCATAAAACACCTTATCGCTTGCTATGATTTTTAACCCAAATGTGTCCATAGCTATGCCTCCGCTTTTGCTTTCGCTATCACATCATCGATCGTTCCCACATTAAAGAACGCGCTCTCCGGGTATTCATCCATCTCACCGGCTATAATCATCTTAAATCCGCGGATCGTTTCCTTAAGTGACACATATTTCCCCGGGATGCCCGTAAATGTCTCCGCCACAAAAAACGGCTGAGAGAGGAACCTCTGGATCTTTCTCGCACGCATAACGGTCGCCTTGTCCTCCTCTGAAAGCTCTTCCATACCAAGAATTGCTATGATATCCTGAAGCTCTTTGTATTTCTGGAGAATAGCAGTCACTTGGTTCGCCACCTCATAATGCTCTTCCCCAACCACGTCCGCCTCCAATATACGGGAGCTGGATTCCAAAGGATCCACCGCCGGATAAATTCCCTGCTCTACGATCTTTCTTGAGAGCACAGTGGTTGCATCCAGATGCGCGAATGTCGTCGCTGGAGCCGGGTCTGTCAAGTCATCCGCAGGCACATAGACTGCCTGTACGGATGTGACAGAACCGTTCTTAGTAGAAGCAATACGCTCCTGAAGTTCGCCCATCTCCGTGGCAAGCGTGGGCTGGTATCCCACCGCTGACGGCATCCGTCCAAGAAGGGCGGACACCTCAGAGCCTGCCTGTGTAAAACGGAAGATATTGTCAATAAAGAGAAGGACATTCCTGCGCTCTTCATCACGAAAATACTCCGCCATCGTAAGCCCCGTCTCAGCCACGCGCATACGAGCTCCGGGCGGCTCGTTCATCTGCCCGAACACAAGAGCCGTCTTTTCCAGCACCCCTGATTCTTTCATCTCAGACCAGAGATCATTTCCCTCACGGGAACGCTCCCCGACCCCGGTGAAGATCGAGTAACCTCCGTGCTCTGTCGCGATATTGCGGATCAGTTCCTGAATCAGCACAGTCTTGCCTACGCCCGCTCCTCCGAAAAGACCGATCTTACCGCCCTTTGCATAAGGCGCCAGAAGATCGATAACTTTAATCCCCGTCTCTAATATCTCTACAACCGGGCTTTGCTCTTCAAAGGTCGGCGGCTGTCTGTGAATGACCCATTTCTCCGCGTCGTCAAGTTTCTCTCCATTATCAATTGTCTCACCCAGCACATTAAAGAGCCTGCCAAGAGTTTTTCCCCCAACCGGCACTTGGATCCCCGCCCCTGTAGCTGTGACTTCCATGTCCCTGTGAAGTCCTTCGCTGGCAGAGAGCATCAGACAGCGCACCTCGTTGTTCCCAAGATGCTGTGCCACCTCCATAATGCACTTTTTCCCTCCGTTTTCAACTTCAAGCGCATCTTTAATAAAGGGAAGAGCGCCGTCCTCAAATACTACGTCAACCACAGGCCCCATTACCTGTGTGATTCTTCCTTTATTCATAATCATTCTCCTCTACTTCTGCTGTGCTTTTGCGCCGCTGCACACTTCCGTAATCTCTTGCGTGATCGCTGCCTGTCTTGCTCTATTATAGAGGATAGACAGGTCGCGGATCAGATCCTTCGCACTGTCCGTAGCAGCCCTCATTGCCATCATACGCGCATTATGCTCACTGGCATAAGCCTCCACCAGACACCCATATATCATCCCAGTTACATAGTTTGGCACGATACTGTCCATCACCGCCTCAGCAGATGGATACAGATCGATCGCTTCCCTATAAACGTTGAGGGGCATCTTCATCTCATTGAACGAACTGCGCTCCAACGGAAGAAGTTTCAGGATCTCCGCCTCGGACTGAACGGAATTTTCCATGCGAGTGTAAACAATGTATATCTCATCTAAATCCCCTGACATAAACTGATCCAAGAGCACTCCCGCTATATCCCTTGCCCGGTGCATCGTCGGTTTCTGTACCGTATACTGAAAATTTGTATCGATCTCAACACCTCGCTTTGCAAAGTAATGCCTGCCTAGTTCCCCCACAATGAACAATTTGTGAATGCCCGGCCGGGAGAGAATCTCTTCCTCAAGTTTCACAATATTATGATTGTACGCTCCTGCAAGCCCCTTATCCGCAGTCACCACAATGGATGCGATCTTTCGCTCCTCTGCCGGAGTTGTCTCCCGCTGGTCAAAAAAATAGTGCTCCAGCTTGGGGATGTGTCTTAAGATCCTTGAGATCTCGCCTTGAAGCGCATAAAAGTACGGCTCTGTGTCAGTCAGTTTTTTCTTCGCCTGCGTCATCTTAGAGGAGGAGATCATGTACATGGCATTTGTGATCTTCATCGTATCTCTGACACTGTTGATGCGGCTTTGTATCTCTCTGATATTTGCCATATTATCACCTGCTTTTTTAAACCGTTGCTTTAAATTCCATCGCGATATCCACGATCTTTCCGATCAGTTCATCAGACAATACCTTCTTTTCCTCAATCTCCGAAGCAATCTCCGGATGATTTGAATCAAAATAAGTCAGCATATCTGACTGGAACTTCTTGATCTGTCTCTTCTCGATACCAAGCATCACTTTGTGGGTCGCCGCACACAGAGTAATAACCTTCTCATGGAGGGAAAGCGGATGGTAAAGCGGCTGCTTCAAAAGCTCCATAAGCCCGCTTCCATAGTCAAGCTGTTCCCTTGTTGCGGCGTCCAGATCGGAACTAAACTGGGTAAACACTTCCATTTCCCGATATTGCGCCAGATCGATACGTATGCTTCCCGAAGCCTTTTTCATCGCCTTTGTCTGCGCTGCGCCTCCCACACGGGACACAGAAAGTCCTACGTTCACCGCCGGACGCATACCGGATGCGAACAGCCCGCTCTCAAGGAAAATCTGCCCATCAGTAATAGAGATGACATTGGTCGGTATGTACGCCGATACATCTCCCGCCTGCGTCTCAATGATAGGGAGCGCTGTGATGGAACCGCCGCCCATTTCGTCGCTTAGACGGCTGGATCTCTCCAGCAATCTGGAATGGAGATAGAATACATCCCCTGGATATGCCTCACGCCCCGGAGAACGTCCCAGCAAAAGAGACAACGCGCGGTATGCCACCGCATGCTTGGACAGATCATCATACACGATGAGCACATCCTTTCCCTGATACATGAAATGTTCCGCCATGGCAGTTCCCGCGTAAGGAGCGATATACTGAAGCGCCGCGCAGTCACTCGCCGTAGAGGATACAACAATCGTATAGTCGAGCGCGCCATGTGTCTTTAATGTATTGACCACTTTTGCCACCGTGGAGGCCTTCTGTCCCACAGCGACATAGATACAGACAATCTCTTTACCCTTCTGGTTTAAGATCGTATCAATCGCAATGGATGTCTTTCCTGTCTGGCGGTCGCCGATAATCAACTCGCGCTGTCCCCGCCCAATGGGAAACATCGCGTCGATAGAAAGAATCCCTGTCTCAAGAGGCTGGCTAACAGACTTACGGTCAATAATTCCGGGAGCCTCCTGCTCGACCGGACGGTAATCCTCCGCACTGATCTCTCCCTTCCCGTCAATAGGTTCGCCGAGGGCATTGACTACCCTGCCAATATATCCGCTGCCCACGGGAACACCAGCTCTTTTGCCTGTGCGGGACACCTTCGTTCCCTCACGGATCTGCGTATCGCTTCCAAAAAGGATACAACCGGTCTCATCCCTTCGGATATCCTGAACCATTCCCTTTTGTCCGTTTTCAAATGTAACGACCTCACCGTACATGGCGCGGTCAATACCATAGACCGTGGCGATCCCGTCACCTACCGCAACGACAGTTCCGACTTCGCTGTCTCTGCTCATCTCGTCAAAATTCTCTATTTCTTCCCGCAAGATCGAAATGATCTCGTCCGAGTTAATTGAACCCACCTTATCTACCTCCTGCTATTCTCCGCGCAAGCCTGTCCATACCGCCTTTCACGCTTCTGTCATACTCATCGTTTCCCACGCGGAGGATGAATCCTCCCATCAGCGTATCGTCCCTGCGCACCTGGATCCGCGCCGCTTTCGCTTTGTATTTCCTACAGAGGAACTGTTCCATCCCTTTTTTCTGCTCTTCACTGGGCTCTGTGGTGCATGTCAGAACCGCGCGCACAATATCAGCCTCTTTATCCCTAAGTCCATCGTACGAGGCAAAGATTTCCTCCAGCAGACCTACCCTATGGTAAGCGCACACTGTCTTTAAAAAATTTCTCATTTCCACAGGAAATACCTTATCAATCACACTCTGCTTCTTCCTCATAGCAATTGTCGGGTTTCGCAGAATCTCCGTAAGCTTTGGCACTTCCAAGAGTATCTGCCTCGTCTTCCCGACCGTCTCCTGTGGAACATCCATCCCGAAAAGGACCTTCCCGTATGTGGCTGCCGGGGAAGAGCAGCGTATCTCTTTACCTGTCTTCATCTGCATTCTCCTTCAGAAACTCATCGTACAGCGCCTGATCTTGCTGCTCTCTCGTTCCCTCTTTTATGAGCTTTCTCGCTGAAGCCGCCGCCAGCGACGCGATTTCCGACTTCATCTCCCGCATCGCCTTCTCGCGCTCGATGCGCACTGTCTCTTTCGCTGACACGATGATGTTTCCCGCCTCGTCCCCCGCCTCATTTACGATACGGTCATACTCGTTTTTCGCGGAACGGCGTGCGTTCTCCACGATCCGCACAGCCTCCTGCTTTGCCCCGCTTAAGGACGCTTCATACTCCCGCTTCATCTTAAGGGCGTCCTCCTTGGCCGACCGCGCATTTTGGAATCCCTCGTCGATCATCCTCCTTCGTTTCTCCATGACTTCCATCACAGGACGTATGAGGAAGTGTCTTAGCAGAAGGTAAAGGACGATGAGATTTATAATGGTATAGACAAGATTCATATTTATCTGGATCATCTTCTCTGCCTGCCTCTTTTCTTATCAATATTGTCTCGCTTCAATATCGTCTCACTTTCGGATCTGTGTTTATTTCAGGAAGAAAATGATCATGATACCGATGATAAATCCGTAGATCGCAGTAGCCTCCGCCAGCGCACATCCGACGATCAGGTTCTTGAATATCTTGCTCTCCGCCTCCGGCTGCCTTGCGATCGCCTCTGTCGCCTTACCTGTCGCAATGCCGATGCCTACGCCTGCTCCGACCCCCGTCAATACTGCAATACCTGCTCCGATAGCTATAATTGTTCCCATGTTATTTTTCTCCTTTTCTTATGATGAAATATGTATATCTTCTGATTCTGTCCGCTTTATGCGGTCTGCCAGATCTCCCGGCTCATTACCCCCGAGGATCTACTCCATCTCCTCGGTCATAAAGATCGCCGTCAGGAATACGAATACATACGCCTGAAGCAGACCGTCAAAAATGTCAAAATAAAAACTCACCGGGATGGGGATGATCAGCGGCACGAAGACCTTCAAAAGCTCCAGCACTACGAATCCTGCCAGCATGTTTCCGAATAAACGCATACAAAGTGACAGCGGACGGATCACGACCTCCAGTACCATGATCGGCGCCACGATCGGAACCGGTTTAGCAAAATGCTTTACCCAGTGTACCACTCCGTTTTTGCGGATACCTGAAAACTCGATCACAAACATGCTCATAACTGCAAGTGCCGCAGTCACGTTCAGGTCTTTGGTCGGAGGCTTGAACCCGAACAATGCGATCGTGTTCGCCACTCCGAGATAGATAAGAATAGTGATCAGATAGGGGGTGTAACCTCTGTTTTCCTTCCCGATGATCCCCTCGAAGAAATCCTGCGCCCAGCTGATTCCTGCCTCAAGCGCAAGCTGGACCTTGCCGGGGTTCTCCACCCGGAGATTCCGTGTCAGGACGATGGACAAAACGACGAGCACCGCCATGATAATCCATGTGACGACGACGGATTCTGATATTCCTCCTAATACCGGAAGAGTAAAGACTGTCTCACAGTTTAATTCTTCCATCAGTTTCTCTGCCAGATTCCCCGTATTACTCCCTCCTTTACCTATTAAAATGCAGCTTCAAAAAAGCTTTTTCAATCTTACGCCCGGTCAAAATTTTTGTCAATATAAGGTGTCGCCAAGTCTCTTGGACGCCTCTCTTCATTTTTTTCTTTCACTTTGTCTTGTTTTCACGCCTAAAATGCCCTGTTTTTATTTATTTTTCCACTTGTTTTTAAAATTAGTGTAAATCGGTAATTCCTTTTAGATTTATTTCACAATAAAATACCGATTATCCCAAATATTTTTTGGTTAATCGGTATATATAAATGTCTATTTTTTAACAATCCTTTAGTAAAAAGAAAGAAAACCGTATAAGTTATCACAGGAATGAGGTATACTTTAAAAGAGAGGTAGCAGATATGAACAGAGAATTATCATGGACTGAAAAATATTTCCCAAAAGCATCGGACAGATTGTTCTTTCTGTGCGGTATTCTCATGCTGGGCAGCGAGATCTGGAAGCAATTTACCCTGACTTTCAGTGTTGGAGGCGGCGCCTATAACTGGTGGTATCTGCCCTTCCAGCTTTGCAGTGTGCCCATGTATGTACTGCTTGCCTACCCATGGCTGCGCCGGAAAGGAATCCGCCAGACGCTCCTCGCATTTCTCATGAGCTACTGCCTTCTTAGCGGCATCATCGTCTTCTTGGACACGTCCGGGCTTCAATATCCGCTGCCAGCGCTCACCGCGCACTCCTACATTTGGCATATTCTTCTCATCCTGATCGGAATTAGCTCTGGCATCGCATACTGCCGGAACCTCTGCTCTGACAGGAAGAACATCCTCTTCTCCCGTACGCTGTCCCGCATCTTCCCCATGCGCCCCTTCCTGTATTCCACTCTTTTATACCTATCCTGCTGCCTTATCGCCGAAACACTCAACCTGAGTCTGGATCGGTACGGGCTGATCAATATGTTTTATATCAACCTCCACTATCCCATGCAGCAGATAGTTTTCCGGGAGCTTGTCCCCTTCATCGGAAATACTCCAGCTATTCTTCTATATATAGCCGCAACCATACTGGGGTCATTTCTTCTCTTTCTGCTCTGGCGCGCCTTCCGTCCAGTCTTCTACCGCCGCTGACAGCCCGTCCTCTAACCGATCTGCCTCCGCATCCCGTCTATCCGGCGCCAAGTCTTCTCCCTGACAGGAGGAGATCTCACGCGCAATGTTTAAGAAATCCCGGTCTTTGGATTTCCTGCGCGGAATAAAACTTCCCGCCACACTTCCCTTCCCACGGTTCTTCACATAGAAGAAGCCGATAATTGAAAACACAAAAGCTCCGGCAAAATTGACAATCAGATCCTGCATGGTATCGATAAGCCCGATGTCCAGATATCCTCCAATCCCTAATTCCTGCCCGTTTACCGCAGTTTCCCCTATCCCTTTTATCACATAAGGAATATTGTGTCCCGACGGGTCGAGAGTCACCGAACGGATCGTATGGATCACTGTATCTTTCTGCATATCAAGATTGAACAGCGAGTCCATCCCAAACTCGAAGAACTCCCATACAACCCCGATCGTCATGGAAAAACAAAATGCCACGATTGCCGTAAACAGCGGAGATAACTGGAACACAGTCCTCTCGCTCCGATTCAAAAGATCCACAAGAGAAAACCCGATCGCCGCGGCGAGAAATCCGTTGAGCATATGAAGAACAGTATCCCAGAATGGAAAAACCAAGTAAAACTCACTAATCTCACCCAATATCTCAGCCGCAAAGATAAAGATCAGAATAATGATCTCCAATGTCGTAGGCAGCTCTACCTTGAACGTAATCTGCACAAGACTCGGAATAATCAGAAGCAGCAGAGTCAAGCCACAGAGGAATACATTCTCATAATTTCTGTTCAAAAGCTGAAGGATAAGCATGATGATCACAAGACCTCGGAGTGTAAAGTACACAATAAATGAACTCTTGTGCTCGCGGAGCTCCATATAGAGTGCCGCGCCAAAATTGCGAAACCACGTATTTTTCTGACTGTCGTTTTTTCTTTTATCCATTGTTTTAACTCACTTTTCTGTGATGGAATCATTTATCTTTACTGCTATCTGTCTATTCTATCACACTCCTTATTATATGTCTCTGATTTTCTTTCCTGAAACCTGTGAGGCTGCTTTTCACCTCGCCAAATCCGTGCCGCCTGTGCTGTCATACACTCAAAGCATTACATTTCTGTCAGCTGTATTTGCAGGAGACGCTCCCTATCCGCTCCCCGCGACGCACAAGCGTCTCCACGCCTTCCGCACTGTTTTTCAGGATGTCGGCATCCGGCGCGATCCTGCCCTTCTGAAAACAGAGGATGACCGTTGAGCCGCCAAACGCAAAATATCCCTTTTCCTCTCCCTTTTTCACACGGGCCGCGCCGTGACGGTTCACGATCCTGCCTACCATCGTGGCTCCGACCTCTATCATCAGCACCGTTCCGATCTCCCGGGCGGCGAGCAGACTGTATTCCCGGGCATTTTCATGGTATACCGGAAAACGCCCCGCGATATAAGGATTCACCGAATGTAATACACCCGGTATATACACATTCGCCGATTTCTTCCCGTCAGCGATATAACAAAAACGGTGGCAGTCATCCACCGTCAGCCGAAATACAAAAAGAACCCCTCCCGAATAGCGCTCCGCAAGACGGGCATTTCTCAGCAGACTTTCGAGGGAATAGGTTCTTCCCTTGACAGGGAACCGCAGCTTTTCATTTATTTTATAAACCGTCAGCTTGCCGTCGCATGGACTAATGATTGCGTCGGTCTGCGCCGCTATCGGGCGGCTCTCCTGACGTAACTTCCTGCAGAAGAAATCATTCCACGAAGAAAAATACTGCTTCTCACACTCGTCCAGCCGGATGTGGTTCTTCTTCACAAAGATGCGGACGATAGGCGCCGACACCTTCATATCCATGACTCTTCCCACCGAATGGGATATCTTCGGGCACGCCAGAATCCTCAGCAGGAAACACCCCGCCGTACAGCCGCACAGCCACGCCAAAAGCCTGTCCTGCTTCTCATTTCCCCTGACCTCTTCCCCGTTCCGTTTCCTATAAATCATCTTTTCTCTCCTATATAATACCGTCTGTCACACACCTCCTGCTATGCTCCGTCTACCACACGCCGGAAAACATACAGAACACAACCGCGGCAATATCCGTCAGCATCAGAGACACCGCCACGCAGACCCTCGTGCGGGGCACAGGAATATCCAGTATAAAAAACAGCCCGGTGACTGCCAGAGCCACATGAAGCCACGCGGCAAACGCTCCCGCCGGGAGCCATACGCGCGGAACATACGCCAGCGGCAGGATCGCAGACACAAAGGTGATGGGCAGACCGTGATAGTACCGCTTTGCCCCCTGCTCTCTCTCTTCCTCCAGCACGTTAAAATATGCCAGACGGATGATACCGCACACACAGTAAAACACCAGAACCGCCTTCCCGGCGCCCCCGCTGACCCCCAGCGTATAGCAGATCACCGCGGGGAATACTCCGAAACAGAGCACGTCGCAGAGGGAATCAATCTGAATCCCAAAGCTGATTTCCTGCTTTGTCCTCTCCTTTTTTGTCCGGGCGATCATGCCGTCGATACTGTCACAGAAGCCCGAGATCATCAAAAAGGCGACAGCCCACGTCGCATGCCCCTCGACTGCCAGCGTTATTCCGATAACGGAGAACGCCGTACCGATGTACGTCACCCACACCGTATAATCATAAAATCCTATCATCTCATTCACCCTCCACGCATAAAACACGCCGCCGTCAGATTAGGCATCAGATGGAATCTCAGATCAGGTAACGGAGGAAAGTTGCCACCTCTCCCAGTACATAATGGATGATGCAAAGCCCCCATATATTCCCCTGCCTGTGATAAAAGACACCGAGCACGCCCAACAGCAGCGAAGCGCCCACCATGTACGGCAGCCCGTAGGCGATATGAAGCACGCCGAACACCAGCGAGGACACCATAATGGACATAAATGCCGAGTATTTCCCCGTAAAAATACGGCTTAAGTTTTCCTGCATAACACCGCGCGCAAGGAACTCCTGAAGCACGACCGTCAGAGGATACACCACATCCGCAAACGTCCCCACACTCCAGTCCCAGAAAGGCGCGCCTTCCGGAAAAAATCCCGGCGCCACCTTAAGTATCACGATCTTCCCGACGACGAGAAAGACGACTCCGCCCGCCGTTATCAAAATATCAGGAACAAACGTCGCCCTGACATCAGAGATACGAAGACCGATATCCCGTATAGAAAAATCAGTTGTCTTTAAGATAATGATAAACATCAGAACCGAGATCGCCTCGATCACAAGGTTCATGACCTGCCCCGGCAGCTCGATGCCTAGATAGCGCAGCAGGCTCCACAGGAAGAGATAGCCGCACACACAGATCATCAGCACGGAAAAGACCGTAGAGGATTCCGCGCGCTGACGGTTCAGCCTCGCCACCTCAGTGACGTCTGAAAATACCACGACGATCCCTATCCTTTCCTGCCCGTCCTCCCCGTACAGAAACGAGGAGGTCAGACGGAAGCGGCGCGTTTCTTCCACTGTACCCGCCCGGTAGAAAGCCTCTCCCGAGTGGGAATTTTCCTTATCATACACAGCGTCCAGCACAAACTGGTGAAACGCGTCGTTTGCGTCCCCCATATCTGCATCCGTATCCATAAACGTCAGACTGTATTTCTGCCCCTCCGGATCTTCCGACAGTCCCAGCATGCTCCTGCCCTTTTCGTTGAGGTACAGGATCTGACCTCTGGTATCCAGCACAAGGACGCCGTCGTTCATGTCCCGCAGGATCCGTGGGATGATGTTCTTTTGTTCCAAATGCCCCACCGCAGCACCCTCCTTTAATTTTGACGTTCTTTTATTGTTGTCTAAATTATAAATGAAGGAAGTGAGCCGCCGCCGTCTCCTGCGTGAATTGCCTGCTTATGCTCGTGAGTTGCCTGTTTATGTCTGTAAATTTAGGGGAACTACTTGAACCACCCCGCTCCTTCTGCTACATTGGAAAAGAATCCACGTTGTTGAAATGTTTTCGGATACCGACAGTTCCGGACCTCAGTCAAGAAACACAATGGTAATGAAAGATATGTTTGATTATGAGACCATATACAGCAGCCGCAAAACCCTCGCCCTCCAGATCACCGCAGAGGGCAGGGTCATTGTACGGGCGCCCGTGGAGTGTCCCCGCTCCGTAATCAAGTCCTTCGTGCAGCAAAAGGAGCGCTGGGTGAAGACCCATCTCGCCCGTCTTCAGGAGCGGACAGAAAATACTTCTGCTAATCCGCCGATATCCGAAAAAAACCGCGCCCGCTACATCTCCATCGCGCGGGATATCTTTACCCGAAAGACCGAGTATTATGCCCGCATCATGGGCGTCTCCTACGGGCGCATCGCGATCCGCGAGCAGAAGACTCGCTGGGGAAGCTGTAGCAGCAAGGGGAACCTCAATTTCAACTGGCGGCTCATCCTCTCCCCTGAGCAAGTGCTGGACTATGTGGTCGTCCACGAGCTTGCCCACCGCAGAGAGATGAACCACTCGAAGGCATTTTATGCCATAATAGAAAACGTGCTTCCCGATTATCGGAAAGCACGCAGATGGCTGAAAGAAAATGGGCACACGCTCTGGGAACAGTTGAATTATTCTTCCCTGAACAATGCCTGATACACATAGGATACGGGAAGACCGACCACATTATAGTAGTCTCCGTCTATGCGGTCTATGAACTTGGCGAAAGCACCCTGTATGCCGTACGCTCCCGCTTTGTCCATGGGCTCACCCGTGGCGATATATTCCCGTATTTCCCGCTCCGTCATCCCGCAGACATACACCTTTGTTCCCACAGCATGATTGACGGTGCGGCGGTTTCCCTCACTGTCAAGCTCCAGAACGGCGACCCCCGTATAAACCTCGTGCGTCCTCCCCTGAAGAGAGCAGAGCATGCGGAACGCGTCCCCCTCGTCCGACGGTTTGCCCAGTATGCTGCCGTCAAGGACGACGACTGTGTCCGCGCCCAGTACCACGGTATCCTTCAGCAAAGCGCCGTTTTTCTCCCGCGCGTCTTGTTCTTCCTGCATATCCGAGAGCACATTCTCCGCTTTCATGAGCGCCAGTTCCTTTACGATCTCTTCCGGCGTCTCGCTGTGGTAGACTTCCTCTTTCCCGCTTACTCTCACCTCGAACTCCACGCCGATCTGCGCAAGCAGCTCCCGCCTGCGGGGGGAAGCCGAGCCTAAAATGATCCTTCTGCTCATAACTTATCTCTCCTTATCCGGTCCTCTCATGAATCCAGTCTTTTCCCAAATCTGCGATTCTTTTGAATCCGATTCTCTTCTGCTCTTCTGACAAGAGAGGGCAGCGTGTCTCCTTTATACACAGATTACGTCAAAATGTCAAGATACGGTACCCGCTCTCCGGCATCTGTGCTATACTCAACTCGCGGACATTCCAACGCACGAAATTGATGGGCACTTGGAATTTATCCTCGCATAAAGTTTCACAATATGTCAAACTTCCCACAATACAGAATATTAAAGAAAGGAATCCCCATGCTGAAAATCATTATTTCCCCCGCCAAGAAAATGAACATCATCGAAGACTATCCCTGCGGACTGACCACCCCTGTCTTTCTTGACAGGGCGCACAGCCTCCACGAAAAATTAAAGGGCATGGGCCTTGCAGAGTTAAAAAACCTGTGGGGCTGCAGCGACAGGCTCGCTGCGCAGAACTACGAGCGGCTCCATACATACTCCCCAGAGCATGCTTTAAGCCCCGCTCTTCTCTCCTACGAGGGAATCCAGTACCAACATATCGCCCCGTCGGTCTTCACAGACGCACAGTGGGAATACGTCAACTCCCATCTTAGTATCCTCTCCGGGTTCTACGGGGTTTTATCCCCCACCGACGCCGTCATCCCCTACCGTCTGGAAATGCAGGCGAAGTTAAAGACCGAACAGGGCCCAGACCTGTACGGCTACTGGGGAGGTTCCCTCTTTGAAGAGCTTGCGGGCAGCGGAATGACGGAGCTTGTCAATCTGGCGTCCGCAGAGTACAGCAAGGCTGTCCTTCCTTATCTGACGGCTATCCCCTGCATCACCTGTATCTTCGGTGAGATAGTGGACGGCAAGGTAAAGATGAAAGGCACACAGGCGAAGATCGCGCGGGGCGAGATGGTCCGCTGGATGTCCGAAAAAGGCATTGAAAAGGCGGAGGATATCCGCGAGTTTAAGGAACTCGGATACCGCTTCCGCCCTGATCTGTCTAAAACGGATGAGTATGTATTTACGCTCACGGCAGGCAACCCGTCCGCCTGACAGACAAGCCTCTGTTCTCGCAAAATTATACTCGTTTATTCCCCTGCCGCTGTTATGATCTCCTTCGGAAATCCTGCAAACTCTAGCAGTTTTACCGCATTGTGCGAAGTTGCCGGTCCCGGCAGCAGCTTGTAGCTAAACATAATGTCCTCGGTACCAATCTCTTCGCTGAAATGATAATTTGCATAAGCATCTCCCATCAGTTCTATCAATTCCTTATCGTGGGTCGCCACAAGGGCGATACAATTCTTATCCGCCAGATAATCCAGAATCGCCCTTGAAGCCCGGATGCGTTCCCATGTGTTGGTTCCGCGTAAGATCTCATCAATGGCGCAAAGCGTCATCTTCCCTTCGTTCAGACTGTCCAATATCCTCTTAAGATAGCGGATTTCGCGGATAAAATAACTTTCTCCCGCCACTAGATCATCCTTCACTGCCATGGATGTAATCACTTCGGACTGTGGTAGGATAAAACATGCCGCTGCGCACGTGTTCAATGACTGAGCCAGTATGGCGTTTACCGCCACCGCCTTGATAAATGTAGATTTTCCCGATGCGTTGGATCCCGTGATTAGGCAGGCTCTTTCGGAAAGACGCCGTGCACACGGACACATCCAGTTCCCCGATACATTCATATACTGCAAGATATGCCGGCACGTTTTCACTTAGCCTGCGCATCACTTTATTGTAGGTAGTTACTTGCCACAGCGTAATCCCCATCACATAATCGAGAAAGACTTCTAGCGCATCTCCGCCCTGTCTGCCGTCTTTCTGTATGCTCAGGAATCTTGCGCCCCTCATCACGCCCTTTAATCCGGACAACGCCTGCTTCAGCTCAGGAAATAAATTATCTATCTCCCTGCGTCTTGCGATCTTCTTCGCGTTCTCGATCAGACTGACCGCTGTTCCTACCATGGACAATTCCACTGCACGTCCCATTTTTATGAAAAAATAAATTCCAAGATTGACAATACATACGCCAAGAAACGTCATGCCCGCCACATCGTTTCTAAGAATCAGGAAAAGGATGAGCGCACACAGTAAAATCACCTGAAGCACCCGGTATACCACGGAAACCGAAGACGGTATTCATCAATGGCATCCATATATGCGGGAATAAATCTTGTTTTTCCTCAGCTTGTGATACAGGATTTCCTCGCCCACGGAAGTATTGCGTTTGCACATGGTATTTTTTTGAGCTATAATTATTGGGCTGCACACCAGTTTTGGCGCTGTTGTTTATACATTAACGCAAAAGAAAGAAGTGATTGATTTGCAGGAAATACAAAACACAGAAAATCCCATCATTGACGGGGTTATATGGAAACAGCTTCTATTCTTCTTTTTCCCAATTCTTATCGGTACATTTTTCCAGCAGCTCTACAATACTGTGGACTCAGTTATTGTAGGGCAGTTTGTCGGAAAGGAGGCGCTCGCCGCCGTAGGCGGTTCGTCCGCCCAGATCACAGCGCTGGTAGTCGGATTTTTTACCGGTCTCTCCTCCGGCGCCACTGTGACGATCGCCCAGTTTTTCGGAGCGCGGGACCAAAAATCAGCTAACCGGGGACTGCATTGTGCCTATGCTATTGCGCTGACAGCCGGTGCAATCCTGACCATAGCAGGCATTGCCCTCACCCCTGGCATGCTCAGACTGATGAATACCCCGGCGGATATCATAGAGGATTCTATTGTCTATCTACGCATTTATTTTGGAGGTATCCTCTTTGTCCTTGTCTATAACATGGGCTCTGCCATCCTACGCGCGTCGGGAGATTCCAAAAGCCCTCTCTATTACCTGATCGCCTGCTGTGCTGTCAATATCGTTCTTGACATCCTCTTTGTGGTGGGGTTCCATATGGGGGTTATGGGCGCGGCAATCGCCACGCTGGCAGCGCAGGCAGTAAGCGCAGTACTGGTCACATTAAAACTGATGCGGTCAAAGGGAATCCTCTCCCTCTCTCTTAGAAAAATCCGCTTCCACGGCTCCATCTTGAAGCACCAGCTCCGCCTGGGACTTCCCACAGGATTTGAGTCTGTTCTGTTCGCCATTACAAACATTGCCATTCAATCTGCGGTCAATACCTTCGGAACAGATACCTCTGCCGCATGGTCCGCTTACGGGAAGCTGGACGCTGTCTTCTGGATGGTCAGCACCGCTTTTGGAATCTCAATTACCACCTTTGTCGGCCAGAATTTCGGCGCGGGAAAAACAGACCGCGTACGCCGCAGCGTCCTCGTCTGTCTCACCCTTGACCTCATTGTCTCCGCACTGCTTGTTCTCTTTCTTATCGCTGCCCGTTCCGTCCTGTTCCGGCTCTTTACTTCAGACGAGCATGTGATCCAAATCGGCTGTGATATGCTGGTTCTGATCACTCCATGGTACGTGGTCTATGTGTTTATCGAGGTTCTTGCCGGCGCCCTGCGCGGCGTGGGAGATGTGATTGTCCCTGTCATCATCACCCTGCTTGGCGTCTGCATTCTACGCATTATATGGCTTGCCGCCGTAATGAAAGTTTCTCCAACCATACCGGCAATCATCCTGAGTTATCCGGTGACATGGGTAATCACTGCCCTTGCGTTTATCTGTTATTATCTGTATAAACGCAAATATCTCCAAAAGAATATCTGACATAAAAAGAAAGCGGTTTTATTCTCCTGAATTTAACCGCTTTCTTCTATTTTTACATTGTCAGGCACGCTTTAAACTGGTCGCAGTCGATCTTAATGTCAAATTCTCCTCCAAGCGCCTTTGCGTAGGTGCTCACGATGGCAAGCCCCAGACCGTTACCGTCACTGGCTCTCGCCTTGTCCCCTCTGGCAAATCGCTCCACAATATCCTCCTTCGTAAAATCCATAGGATAGCCGGAAGTATTCGTGATCTCAAGACATTTTCTCCCGGTTTCCTCCACGGACGTCTTCACAAATACCCTCGTACCCTTGGCAGAATATTTCAGCGCGTTTTCAATCAGGTTCTGGCAGATTCTATACAGATAACCATTGTCCGTAATCAGTTCCGTATCTTCCGCGGTAAGCTGTGTCACAAACTCAAGTCCGCTCTCCTTAATTCTGTCATCCATGTCCGCAAATATCTGCTCGATCATCCTGTTTAGTTCCAGCTTCTCTGGATACAGTTCAATGTTCCCGCTGCTGGCCTTCGCCAGATTGAAGAGACTATTTATCATCTCTTTTAGCTTCTCCGCCCGGTCTGAGATCACATCCACATAATCCTGAACCACTCCGCTTAATTCTTCCTTTTTAATCAGCTCGAGGTAACCGATCATAGAGGTGAGTGGTGTTTTCAGATCATGGGATACATTTGTGATGAGATCCACCCTGAGCTGATCGCTTCTGGATACCTTCTCCGCACTCTTGCGTTCGATCTCCAGCGCCTCCTCAAGACGTCTCTGCCCTTCCTCTAATACTTTGTCAATCCGAGCCTGATTGTGCTCCTCGATCTGCCCCATGAAAAGATCCAGTTCCCGCTTCATGAAGCGGATGAAAATCCTGCACAGGATCAGGAACTGTATCAGCACAGTAAAAATCATAGCGTAACCCGCGGAATAATTATAGTACCAGCCCCCGCCGTTCCACACGCCGCCCGCCATGAGATGCCACATATACCAGCAAGCACATAACAAGGCTGCCGCCCCGGTCAGAACCAGTCTCTTTCCCAACGTTTTCCCGGTCTCTTCTAATTCTGTATACGCATTTTCCTCCTGCGGCATCCACATGCCCGCATACCGGTCGTTTAATAGTCTGCGCCAGACAAGCGCCAGCCCTGTCCCCAGCAAAACATTGGCCAGGATAGTAAGGGCAATTGCCTCCCCGGTGGGATGCCATGTGCGGTACACAATGATTTCATAAAGAAGCACAATTGCCGCCAGAAGCAATATTGACCCAAGTACATACGCTCTGTAGGATTTTAAAAACGAAACGATCTTATGAATTGTATTTTTCCATTTTGTAGCCAATGCCCCACACCACCTTTACATATCTTGGTTTTTTCGTATCAATCTCAATTTTCTCCCGGATGTGCCTAATATGCACCATGACCGTATTTTCCACCGTATAGTCAGCCGACTCCTGCCAGGCATTTTCATATATCTGCTCCGAGGAAAACACTTGTCCCGGGTGTTCCATAAGAAGCTCCAGTATCTTATATTCCGTGGCGGTCAGGCGTACCTCTTCGCCCTCCACAATCACCACTCTCTGCCTCTTATCCAGAATTAGCCCGCCGTTGACGATCTGATCTTCCTCGCCCTTTGGCGTCTCTCCTCCCCACGCTCTGTATCTCCTTAGATGGGCCTTCACCCTTGCCATGAGCTCCGCTGGATTGTACGGCTTTTCCACATAGTCGTCGGCGCCAAGGACAAGCCCCGAGACTTTATCGCTCTCCTCCGTCTTGGCCGACAGGATGATTACCGGTATCCTCGACTTTTCCCTCAGCTTCATGAGAGCTGACAGGCCGTTGAGCCTCGGCATCATCACATCCAGCAGAATCAGGTCAATGTCGTGCTCCTCCATGGCGTCCAGCGCCTGCATCCCATCGTATGCCTTCACCACATCGTACCCCTCATATTTCAAAAGCTCGCTGATCGAATAAACAATCTCCCTGTTGTCGTCCACCACGAGAATCGTTCCCTCCGCGGACTTTCCTGCTGCCGTTCCCTGCGTCTTTTTACTATCCATGCACGCCTCCTCTTATTTCCCCGCCGCTTCCGCTATTTTTCCCGCGGCGCTCTCTCCTTTCTTGGCTAAAACTATAATAGTGGAGAATTAAAAAAACCTCAACGTAAATCTTAAAAATTTCTTATCACATACTAAAGCGTATACGTCCTTATCAAAAGAGATATGGAAACCCCGGATATAAAACATGGGCTGATGCGACCCCTGTGGTCGGACACCAGCCCATGTTTGACATCCCCTTGAATTTTTGTTTAAAAAAGATAAAGCTGTCTGTAAAAAGCAAAATGGTTCTTCGCTATGATACAGCTGTCTGCTTTACGCGGTTCAGCCCCTTTGCCGCTGCCGGAATGGAGATGATGATAATGGTGATAACCGCCTCCGCAAAAATATAGCTGTAATTGTACGCGATCGGATAGATGCTGCGCAGCGACTGCGGGAAATTGTCCGGCATATAGTCCATCCAATACAGGTATCCGCCCAGCGCGTGGAAAGCGCCCCTTGCGACCACTGCCGCGATATAACCTTTGAGCAACCCGTGGTTCTGTTTTGCGAAGAATCCTGCCACTCCCAGCGCGGCAAACGCCAGTATGTAATCACAGCATACCTGAAAGAAAGAAAGCACATAGGGCTCTTGGATAAACTGAAGAATTCCGTAGGCAAGCCCTACCAGAACTCCCGTGCCCGCTCCGTACCAGTTTGCCACAAGCACGATAAACAGCATACTGCACAGAGTCACACTTCCTCCCCATGGCATATTCCATATCTTAAGATACGATGTGATGAACGCCAGCGCCATCGCCACTGCGCAGAATACAAGCTGTTTTGTGGTCAGTTTGTTCTTTGAGGAATGTTTCCCCGCAAAATAGACCGCCGCCAGAAACAACACGATCCCGGCGATAATGGTAATCGCATAGCCGGCGGTTGTAAGCCCGCCATCTGCGTTGACAAATAATTGTGACATAATAAAAACCCTCCTGTTCTCAGATTGAAAACAAAAGGGCTCCAAAAGCACTCATAACATACTCCTACGCTGGTATTATCCAGATCAGGTTATGGGTCGAAGTTTCAAACTTCCTCTCAGCCTGTCGCACAAGCTCCCCTTGTTATCAATCCTATTTAATTGTAATTTTGTGTCGGATTTTATTGTAAATATCTCACGGCAGATTGTCAATAGCTATTTGTTCTGATCAGCCAATCCGGCAGATACTATACCTCAATCGTATCAATGCCCGGAACGTATAAAAGTCCGGCATTTGGCAAGATTCCTCCTTACCTTTTTTAGCATTTCCCCATGTGCAAATATCATAAGAGCTAAAATTACCAGTAAATATAGAGGCAGCAGTGCAGCGCTGATATGATTTGCGATCAGCCCGAACACTGGCGGCATAAGGCAGGTCCCGACATAGGCAGACGCCATTTGCACGCCAATCATAGCCTGTGATTTTTCCACCCCAAAATGCTCCGGGGTAGAATGGATAATAGACGGATAGACCGGGGCGCATCCCAAACCAATCAGCACCAGCCCTGCGAGAGCGCTCCCATTTCCAAACGGCAAAAACAATAACAGAATGCCAGCTAAGATCCCTCCTTGTCCCAGCCGTATCATTTGCGTATCGTTAAACTTTAAGGTAAGGAATCCACTCAGCGCCCTGCCTGCTGTAATTCCCACGAAAAACAGGCTTGCAAAGCCAGCCGCTGTATCTGCCGACAGTCCGCGTCGCAGCACCAGATAGCTGCTCGCCCACAGCCCGGTTGTCTGTTCCAAAGCGCAGTAGCAGAAAAATGTCACCATAACTTCTTTTGCACCAGGTATATGAATGATTTCAGGCAGAGAAAGCGGATTATTGCTTTCATCGCCGCTGTGATCGCCGGCTTTTACGTCCTGCTTTTGCTTCCATAACGGCAGACTGAACAGAAGGATCACAGTTAGTGCGATCTGGAGAAGCGCAATATACCGGTATCCCATATTCCATCCCTGCCCGCCAGACAAGGCATACCCCATCACATAAGGCCCCAACGAAGCTCCGACCCCCCACATGCAGTGAAGCCAGCTCATGTGCCTGCTCTCATAGTGAAGCGCAACATAGTTGTTCAGAGAAGCGTCCACGCTTCCGGCGCCCAATCCATAAGGAATTGCCCACAAACACAGCGCTATGTAGGAATGGCTGATGGAAAAACCAAACAAAGCAGCCGCGGTCATAAGAACGCTGAACGCTGTAACCTTTCCCGTTCCAAATCTTCTTGTAAGCCGGTCACTCTGCAAACTGGAAATGATCGTACCTATCGCTATAATCATAGAAATTCCGCCTGCGTAAGAAACTGGCACGGAAAGCTCTTTATACATCGCCGGCCACGCAGAACCTAAAAGTGAATCCGGCAGTCCCAAACTGATAAAAGCCAGATAAATAATCGCTAGCAATAGTTGAAACATCGTATTTCCCTCCTGTGATTTCTTCATGAAAAGAATACCGTCAAACAGTACTTGATACAACTTCTATTTCGCCATATAATATAACAAAACCGCCAATATAAAAGGAAAGAGGAAATAAATTTATGGCATTACAAGAATGCGGATTAAATTTGAACAATGTATCAAAGGAACTGCGGCCACATGGGACCATTGAATTTCCCTGTGCCGGTTATTCTTCATGCTATACCGAAGGGACACAGGATGTCATTCCATGGCACTGGCATGAAGAAATTGAAGTCATATATATAAAGCAAGGGCAAATGAGGCTAAAAACATCTGCGTCATCCTTTACCCTAAACAAAGGAGATTTAGCAGTTATCAACTCCAACATCCTCCATTATGCTTCCGCGGTCTCTGAATGTACCTTACATTCCCTTGTCTTCAGCCCAACGCTGATTACCGGGAACAGCGATTCTGCGTTTGCAAAAAAATATGTTCATCCCCTCTTATCCTGTAATTCTTTCTCCGGATATCAGATTGATTCCACTGATAATGCAATGGTATCTGACTGGTTTATTCAGGCATTTGAAGCACTTATAAATGAGAATTATGGTTTTGAATTTACTATCCGTGAAAATCTTTCCCGTATCTGCTTCTACCTTTACAGAAAATTTGAACCACAGATTGATATAAAATCTTCATCTTTAAATCAAGATAATATCCGTATTAGAAAAATGCTGGATTATATTCATAAGAATTTCGCTGACAATATATCCCTTATGGAAATCTCCGATACAGCAGATATTAGCGAGCGGGAATGTCTGCGCTGCTTTAAAAAGATACTTCAGATTTCCCCCATTCAATATTTATTGAAATACCGAGTTATGCAGGGGGCGGAAATGCTGCTTGCGAATCCTTCGGGCAGCATTTCAGAAATCGCAACCCACTGTGGTTTTGACAGCCCCAGCAATTTTGCAAAAATGTTTAAGCGTTTTTATAACTGTACCCCGAGAGAGTACAGAAAGATCAATATTAAATAAATAGCTGCAAAAGATCTTTCCTGTCCTTGCATCCTTTTTCCTGCGTGGCTCATTGTTTCACACAAAAAAACCGCCGACCCCAAGGCTTCCTTGTCCTTAAAATCAGCGATTCCTAAATGCGCGATCAGGGGTTCGAACCCTGGACACCCTGATTAAGAGTCAGGTGCTCTGCCAGCTGAGCTAATCGCGCTTTTTGCTTGTTTCGCCGGGTAGTTCTCCCGACGCAAGTGATATTATATTACAGAGTGTACCACTTTGCAAGCATTTTTTTCAGTTTTCTACCTTTTTATTTTCGCCCGTTCCTATCTCTATGCCCGCACCCGCTGTTTAATATCCTGCAGACCTCCAGCAAAGATCTGCGGATACACAGCAGGTGTTTATTCAGCGCCGGCCTGCAATAACACGCTTCTTTTACACAAGATTTCCAGCCTTTTTTCTTCATTATTATATTATCCTCCGGCTTATATATAAATTACTATATGCCCTTTTTCATCCGGATGTGCAAAAGGACAGATCCGAAAATCCGTTTACAGATTCCCATGCCTGTCCTGTTTCTTGTCCCCTTACATTATCTCCGCGCGGCGATCAATTTATTGATCGGGTTGCCCCGAGAAGAAAACTTTTCCTCATACTCCGTCATAATATTCCCTTTGTTCATTTCCACATGACGGTGGAGATCATAGGTGAACGCGCGCAGTACCCACCCTGCTTCCCTTACCTGCTCCAAAGAAAAATTAAAAAGCCCTGTATTGTCCGTCTTAAACTCCACAACTCCATCCGGCGCAAGCACGCTTTCATACCGTTTTAAAAATTCCACGGAAGTAAGGCGCCGTTTTGCATGCCTTGCTTTTGGCCACGGGTCAGAGAAGTTCAGGTATATCTTCTTCACCTCTCCCTCCGTAAACACATCCCCGATATTCCGGGCGTCCATGCAGACGAACCTTATATTTTTCAGATCATGGAACTCCTGTGTATCATACTTCTCGATGGCTCTTAAAAGTACACTCGAATACCTCTCGATCCCTATAAAATTAATATTCGGATATTTTTTCGCCATATTCAGGATGAAGCGTCCCTTTCCCATCCCTATCTCGATATGGACAGGGTTCTTATTGCCGAAAACCTGTTTCCAGCACCCTCTCTGGTCCTCTGGTCTTTTAATCACGTCATGGTGGGACTGTATCGTTCCCTCTGCCCTCGGTATGTTTCTCAATCGCATAACAAAATCTCCTGCTTTTTATATCTTGTTCCAAGAAAATAAATTCTCTCTTAAATATTATTATCATAACATGACAGACAGCTCTGGTCAAAAGCCCGCCTCATTTTTCCAAAAATATAAGGGCTGTTTTTTCTTGTAAAATCAGTGGAAACTATGTAAAATACATCCCCGTAAAGGCTTGGTTAAAATTAACCCACGCACCTTGCATTTTCATTTAAAAGGTGTATGATAAAGTATATTAGCGTTTTCTCAAGACAGGAGGCTTTTTATGGAGTCTATTGTAAACAAATTGACAGAAATTGAGGATGCGGCATCTGCCATCGTCGCGCATGCCGAGGAGCAAAAGGAAGCGCTCGACAAGGAATACGAACAGAAGCGCAGAAATTTTGACACGGAGCTGGAGGAGCAGACGCAGGCGCGCCTTTCCAGTATACGCAGGGAACTGGAAAAGAACACTTCCGGTATCCTTGAGAGTCAGAGCGGTGCCAGCGAGGATATGATCCGCGCGCTAGAAAAAGAATATGAAGAAAAGCATACCGAGTATGCCCATGAAATATTGCGCAGAATCACCGAGGTGTAGCCTATGGGAAACTTATTGGAATACAGCGGAATCGTGACGAAGATCCGAGGTATGGAGGCGAAGCTTCTGACGCCAGATCAATTCACAGAGATCGTAAATCTTGGCAGCGTTCCAGAAATTGTGGAATATCTCAAGAAAAATACCGCATACGCAGATGTCCTTGAGACACTCGGGGAAGATCAGATACACAGAGGCAATATCGAAAAAGTGCTGACTCAGTCACTCTATCACGACTATACGAAGATCTATCGGTTCTGCAGACAGAAGCAGCGGCGTTTCATGAAACTGATCATGAAAAACTACGAGATTGACCTGATTAACTACTGCTTAAGGATTGTAATCAACCATTACCGGCAGCCCTTTGACCTGAATTATAAGCGGGCATTTTTTGACCGCTATTCGCAGATTTCCATAGAGAAACTCATCACATCGCGCACCACTGATGAGCTGGTGGAAAATCTAAAGGGAACCGAGTATTACGCTCCCCTTAGGAAGCTAAAAGACTCTCAGGACGTCACGCTCTACGATTATAACCTGACTTTAGACCTTTACTTTTATATTTCCACATGGAAAGAGCAGAAAAAGCTCCTAAAGAAAGCCGATCTTGAACTTTTTATGAGGGACCGCGGTTCCAAGATTGACCTTCTGAACCTGCAATGGATCTACAGAGCGAAGCAATACTATAATATGAAACCTGCAGATATTTATCTGATGCTCATACCTATCCACTACAAATTATCAACAGATCTGGTTAAAGAACTGGTTGAAGCGCCGGGTTACGAAGAATTCAAAAATGCTGTGGCAAAAACGAGTTATGCACGGCATTATAATTTTAACCAAGACCTGACCATTGAACGGATGTATGCGGACTTTCTGCATCATCTGTATACAGTAGACCGCCGGCGGGATCCCTATTCTGTCGCCGCGATCAATACTTATCTCTTTTTAAAAGAAGAAGAAATCAAAAAGCTGACGACCGCCATGGAGTGTGTACGCTATAAGTTAAGCCCCGGCGAGACGTTTGCCTATGTTGGAGGTAAGACCCAATGATCGTAAAAATGAAATTCATCAACATCTCCGGACCGCGGGGCGACATCGACCGCGTTACTGACCTGTATCTCTCACGCTATGAGATCCAGCTTGAATCCGCGCTGTCCGAGCTGAAAACCGTAGACAACCTAAGGCCTTTCGTAGAACTCAACCCATACCGGGATGCACTGGGAAAGGCTGTACAGTTCGTTGGCTATCTTGCAAACGCCGACGATGTGGAGCCAGATACTTCCCTTGGTCTCGACGATATGTTTGAGGTTGTACGCAAGGCAAATGAGGATTATCAAGAGCTTCAGGAAAAGAAAGAGAAATTAAAGAAAAAGATCGACGAGCTTCGCGCGAAACAGCAGATTATCGCTCCCTTCCGCCCGTTAGACTGTGATCTCCACAAGGTGCTGCATTACCGTTACATCACTTACCGCTTCGGCCGTATTGCCGTAGAGTTTTACCATAAAATGCAGAAGTATCTGATGGATGATCTGAAAGCTATCTTCGTAGAGGGGGAAAGAGACGATAGTTTCGTGTACGGGGCTTATTTTGTTTCCCCTGCCGAGACCCAGAAGGTGGACGCCGTATTCCGCTCTCTTCATTTTGAACGGATTGAACTAAAGGATGAATTCGAAGGCACGCCTGCCTATGCCTACCAGTCTTTGGAACGGGAGATCGCAAGAGTCAATCTGGAGATAGAAGATATTGATAAACAAGCCGGGGAGATGCTCTCCGGCCGGGCGCCTCAGCTCATCGCGGCGCGCAACAGGCTGGAAGAACTATCCAACAACTTTGATGTGCGCAAACTTGCGGCGCGTATGGAAGATAATAAGGAAGATTACTACATTCTCTGCGGATGGATGGCAGAGGATGATGTTGAAAAATTTGTAAAAGAGGTGGAGGACGACGACAAGGTCTTTGTCGTTGTGGAGGACGACCACAACGCCTACTTCGGGGAACCTCCCACCAAACTGGAGAACCCGAAGCTGTTCAAGCCTTTTGAAATGTTCGTCCAGATGTACGGCCTTCCCTCCCATAACGAATTTGATCCGACGGTATTCGTAGGGCTGACCTACTCGTTCATTTTCGGAGTCATGTTCGGCGATGTTGGACAAGGATTACTCCTTCTCATCGGCGGAGCGCTCATCTATCACTTTAAGAGGGCGCCTCTGGCGGGAATCATTGCGACAGCGGGAGTATTTTCCACGCTCTTCGGGTTCTTGTTCGGCAGTATCTTTGGATTCGAGGATGTGTTGCCTGCCCTGTGGATACGACCTATCGACCACATGACCACCCTTCCCTTCCTCGGGAAACTGAACACGGTGTTCATCGTGGCAGTCGCTTTCGGAATGTTGCTCATCATGATTGCAATGGTGCTCCATATCTTTAACGCCGTAAGGAGCAAAGACATTGAGGGAACATGGTTTGACCCGAACGGTGTGGCTGGACTAGTATTTTACATTGCGGTTGTTGTTACCATCGTTCTGTTTATGACAGGCAATCCTCTTCCGGGAGGAATCCTGATGGGAATTATGTTCGGTGTACCTCTGATCCTCATCCTCTTGCGGGAACCGCTCACAAGAATCATTCAGAAACGGGCGGATAAGATGGAAACCGGCAAAGCAATGTTTCTCGTACAAGGATTTTTTGAGATGTTTGAAACCTTGCTGAGTTATTTCTCAAACACCATCTCCTTCATCCGTATCGGCGCTTTCGCGGTAAGCCACGCAGCGATCATGGAAGTCGTCCTGCAGCTTGCGGGAGCGGAGAGCGGACATCCAAACTGGCTAGGCGTTATTTTCGGCAACCTGTTTGTATGCGGGTTTGAGGGATTGATCGTGGGCATTCAGGTGCTCCGTCTGGAATATTACGAGATGTTCAGCCGGTTTTACAAAGGCAGCGGCCATTCATTTGAGCCATATACAAGAAAGAATACAAAGAAAAAATAAACTACAATTTTTAAAACTATTTTTAATCAGGAGGATCCTACCATGACTTTAGGAACAAAAATCGTATTTATTGCCGCTTTGATCTTAAGCATCATCATTCCTTTCGGTTATTACCTGCTTGGGAAGGAAAAATCACGCAAACGCTACAAACGCGCGATCGGCTCCAATGTATTTTTCTTCTTCGGAGCTTTTGTGATAGCATCAATCATGCTGCTTGGCGGCCCGGACGTACAAGCCGCTGAATCTGCCGCATCTGATTCCGGCTTTGCCACAGGGCTTGGATATCTGGCGGCAGCCCTCGTCACAGGCCTTTCCTGTATCGGCGGCGGTATCGCTGTTGCAAGCGCGGCAAGCGCGGCTCTTGGAGCAATCAGTGAAGATTCCAGCGTACTGGGTAAATCCCTCATCTTTGTAGGACTCGCAGAAGGCGTATGCCTGTACGGACTAATTATCTCCTTCATGATATTAGGAAATCTGTAACACCAGTCAGCCGTGCGGGAATCCGCGCAGACAAACGGAGAAAGAGGTTCACAATGAAAATGTATCTTATCAGTGATAATGTAGACACCTACACTGGCATGCGCCTCGCAGGTGTTGACGGAGTCGTAGTTCATGAGCGCGACGAACTGAAAAAAGCTCTCGAAGACGTGCTTGCGGACAAAACCGTAGGCATTGTCCTTCTGACTGAGAAATTCGGTCGGGAATTCCCTGATATCATCGATACCTTCCGTCTGGAACGCAAGATGCCTCTCCTCGTGGAGATCCCGGACAGACACGGAACCGGCCGTCAAAAGGACTTTATCACATCATATATCACGGAAGCCATCGGGTTGAAGCTGTAATTCCGCCCAGCCTATAATGTCTGTCGTATTCTGTATCCTCTGCGGACTCTCTCCCGCTTGGGGAAAAACGCAGCGGTACATAAGACCGCGCAATACGCGGTCTTATGTACCGGCGTTTTTCACAGTCCTTATCGGACACAGAATACGACAGACCCGCAGCCGGAACTACAAGCAATAAGATATACTTGCATCAGAAAAGGTATTTTTTAATCAAAAGCGGTATGCGTCAACCGGCAGAGATATATTTTAATCAAACAGAAAACGTAAAGGAGGTATTCCTCTTGACAGTAGAAGAAAAAATTGCTCATCTGAAGACTACATCTATGGAACAGGCCCGGGCAGAGGGAAACGCCATCATCGACTCTCACCGCGAAGCTCTTGAAAAAGTCCTTGAGGATCACAAGGCGGAAGCCCTGCGCCAGTCCGAGACACGCATCAAGGCAGAGACGACCAATGCGAAGCTTTCTCTGAATCAGGCGTCTGCAAAGTCCCAGCTTGAGATCAAACGCCGTCAGGGAAAAGTCCAGCAGGAGCTGAAAGATAAAGTATTTAAAGAGGCCTTAGAGCTTGTGAAGGATTACATGAAAACAGAAGCCTACGATGATTTTCTCGTAAAATGTATCCGTAACGCAGAACGTTTCGCAGGGGATGAGGCTCTGATTGTCTATATCAATCCGTCCGACGAGAAAAGACGCCCTGATCTGGAAGACGCTACAGGTATTCACCTGACTATCAGTGCGGAAGACTTCATCGGAGGGATCCGTGCGGTCATTCGCAGCAGGAACATTCTGATCGACAATTCCTTCCGGACACAGCTGCGCAATGAGTATGACAAATTTATCTTTTTGGGAGGTGACGGCAATGCCAGCGCTTAAAACCGGAAAAATATACGGGATCAACGGGCCCGTCATCTACTTGAAAGGAAATACTGGATTCCGTATGTCAGAAATGGTCTATGTGGGCGAAGAACAGCTAGTCGGCGAAGTCATTGCTCTGGACAAAGACATGACAACCATTCAGGTATACGAAGAGACATCTGGTCTCTGCCCCGGCGAAACCGTAACCGCAAGCGGAAGCCCTGTGTCTGTCACGCTTGCTCCGGGCATCCTGAATAACATTTTCGACGGTATCGAAAGACCTCTGGAGCGCATCGCAGATTCGGCAGGCGCCTTTATTACCCGTGGAGTGAGTGTAGATTTTCTTGACAGGAAAAAGAAATGGCAGACTCACATTACAGTGCAGAAAGGACAGTATCTCCACGGAGGGGACATCATAGCGGAAGTCCCTGAAACCCATGCCATCGTACACAAATGTATGGTTCCTCCGGATCTGGAAGGCACAGTGGTCAGCGCCGTACCGGATGGGGATTATACCATCGAGGAGACACTCGTAACGCTGAAACTTCAGGACGGTTCGGAAAAAAAGCTGACCATGACGCAGCGCTGGCCCATCCGCACACCAAGGCCGACGCACCACCGTTTTCCCGCGTCTGTTCCACTTATAACGGGACAGCGTATCATTGATACAATGTTCCCCATCGCCAAGGGAGGCACCGCCGCTATCCCCGGTGGATTCGGAACTGGTAAGACCATGACACAGCATCAAATCGCAAAATGGGCGGACGCCGACATTATTATCTATATCGGCTGCGGCGAGCGCGGGAACGAGATGACACAGGTGCTGGAAGAGTTCGGTGAGCTGACCGATCCAAAGACAGGCAATCCCCTGATGGATAGAACCACACTGATCGCAAATACATCCAACATGCCCGTGGCTGCCCGCGAAGCAAGCATTTACACCGGGCTTACACTGGCGGAATATTACCGCGACATGGGCTATGACGTAGCGATCATGGCGGATTCTACCTCAAGATGGGCAGAGGCTTTGCGCGAGCTGTCCGGCCGTCTGGAAGAGATGCCCGCGGAGGAAGGATTCCCCGCATATCTGGCATCCCGCCTGTCTGCTTTCTATGAGCGAGCCGGCATGATGCACAACCTAAACGGTACAGACGGATCCGTGACCATCATCGGCGCGGTATCCCCGCAGGGCGGTGATTTCTCTGAGCCTGTCACCCAGAATACGAAACGATTTGTGCGCTGTTTCTGGGGTCTGGACAAAAGCCTCGCCTACTCCAGACATTTCCCGGCTATCCACTGGCTCACCAGTTACAGCGAATATTTGAACGATTTAAGCCACTGGTATCAGGACAATGTATCCCAGCAGTTTGTGGATTACAGAAACCGCCTGATGGCGCTTCTCAATCAGGAAAGCAGCCTTCTGGAGATCGTAAAACTGATCGGAAGCGACGTACTCCCTGACGATCAAAAGCTAGTGCTGGAAATCGCGAGGGTCATCCGCCTCGGTTTCCTGCAGCAGAACGCATTTCACAAGGATGATACTTGTGTCTCCATGGAGAAGCAGTTCCTCATGATGGACACCATCCTTTATCTTTATAAACAGGCGCGCACCCTCGTCACGATGGGACACCCCATGTCCGTGCTGAAAGCGGAAAATATCTTCGACCGCGTCATTGCGATCAAATATGACGTGCCTAATGACCGGCTTGAGATGTTCGCCCAGTATCACAGAGACATTGACGCATTCTATCAGAGAGTGCTCGAGAAAAACGCGTAAGGAG
>DSLMC04103__coassemble_411_pt1 | contig 38762 bp, 34 predicted proteins | sample DSLMC04103__metabat2_high_PE_020 | metagenome-assembled genome bin DSLMC04103
CCCTTTAGCGGGTCAGCTCAAATATATTACCATTTTCCAATACCGTTTGTCAACTATTTTTTACAAGTTTTTCAACTTTTTCCTCGAGTTAATTTACCGGTACTATATCTGGTATTTTGCTCTGATACCACCCACAATCCGCTCTTGAGGACACAAAAACTACTGGAACTTTCCAGTAGTTTTCGGATGATATCAAACGGAGAAAGAGGGATTTGAACCCTCGCGCCGGTTTCCCGACCTACACCCTTAGCAGGGGCGCCTCTTCAGCCTCTTGAGTATTTCTCCTGATTCTGAATGAGACCGCGGCAATCCACCGCAGCAATTTATTCAGTTCTGCACTGATGTGCGATGTTTATTATACTAAACACATTTTCTAATGTCAACGGAATTTTTTAAAAAAATAAGTTGCTTTAAGAAGTATACGCGTCAATCACTTTCTGGATCCGCTCCTGAACCAGTGCAGCAATCGCCGTTGTTTTCATATCCTTATATTCCTCATAAGCGATGGCCTCCATAAAATGAACCTGCACCGTGACCGGTTTAATACTGTTCGTGTCAAACGGACGAAAAGAATCAATCAGCGCCACGGGCACGATCGGACACTGCGCTTTTGTCGCTGATTTAAAGCTGCCTCCCTTAAACGTACCGACACGATTTCCATTTTTTGACCTTGTGCCCTCTGCAAAAATAAGGTAGTTTCTTCCTTTTTTAACCTCATTTGCTACATCAACAATAACCTGCATCGCCTGGCGCACATCATCACGGTCGATTAGGAATGCCTTCATACACGCAAAAACTTGTTTTAAAAACGGAATCTTTCCGACTTCTTTTTTTGCCACTACCGAAAACGGACGCGGGCATGCTTCAATGATCGCCAAAACATCGTAAAGGCCTTGATGGTTCGGGAAAAGCATGAATCCGTCTCGCCCGGGAATATTCTCTCGCCCGTAAACGTCGATATGGACATTTCCACCCCTATTCGCGCGAAGGTCAATCCATTTGAGAAAGGCGTACATATTCTCTTCTGTATATTTGTCCACATGAGCGGCTCTGTAGCAGAGACGGATCCATCCATATGGCACCATAAATATATTTCTCAGTACCATCATCCATATACGTTTCATGACATATCCCCCTCTATCTCCTTGTATTCTCTAATCGCCGTTTCATACAGGTTATTCCCTTCACTGTCAACGACAACGATAACCGGGAAATCCTTCACCGTGAGCCTGCGCACCGCCTCCGTCCCAAGGTCATCATATGCAATCACTTCCGATGATGTAATACACTTAGACAAAAGGGCGCCCGCGCCTCCCACTGCCGCAAAATAGACCGCTGCGTTTCTCACGATGGCATCAATCACTTCCGGTGATCTTTTCCCCTTGCCGATCATAGCTCCCATACCAAGATCTAACAACTGGGGCGTGTACTTATCCATCCTGCTCGCTGTCGTCGGCCCCGCGGAGCCAATCGGCCGCCCCGCCCTTGCAGGAGAGGGGCCCATGTAATAAATCATCTGGCCTTTTATATCAAACGGAAGCGCGCCGCCGCTTTGGAGTGTCTCCTCCATTCTTTTATGAGCAGCATCCCTCGCCGTATAGATCGTTCCACTGATATATACATAATCCCCTGCCTTCAAGGATTTTGCCGTTTCCTTATCTACCGGCGCCGCGATATGTTTATCCATCGCCATACCCTCGTCTTTCTGTATTTTTTCTATGTACTGCCTGAAGCCCCGCCGTTTTTCGAAAATACCCGTCACCTCTGATCCGATCCTTAAATCACCCTCACTACATGCCGATTTACATGGCAGCATATATTGACCGCCACAGGCAGTCCCGCAATGTGGGTGGGATAAGTATTGATATGAACCGCCAGAGCAGTGGTCGTACCGCCCAAGCCTCCCGGGCCAATGCCTAGATGGTTGATCTTCTGCAGGAGCTCCTCCTCCATCTCTTTGATAGCCGGAATCTTTGAATGGCTTCCCGCCTCTCTCGTAAGAGCTTCTTTCGCCATAACTGCGCACTTTTCAAAGGTACCTCCGATACCAACTCCTACAACCATAGGAGGGCAGGCATTGGGCCCCGCGTCTTTCACCGCAGTAAGAACAGCATTTTTCACACCCTCAATCCCTTCCGCTGGCTTTAGCATAAAGATCCTGCTCATATTCTCACTTCCGAATCCCTTCGGAGCAACTGTAATTTTTACCTGATGTCCCGGCACAATACGGGTATGAATAACGGCAGGCGTATTATCTTTCGTATTCTCACGAATCAGCGGATCACCAACCACAGATTTTCTCAGGAATCCATCCCTGTATCCTCTTCTCACACCCTCGTTCACCGCGTCCTCCAAGGCCGCTCCTTCCAGATGGACATCCTGCCCGATCTCCAGAAATACGACCGCCATTCCAGTGTCCTGACAAATAGGGATCATATCCTCAGACGCGATTTTTAAATTTTCCTGAAGCTGTTCCAGTATCTGTCTTCCCAGAGGCGACTTTTCCTTTTCTGCCGCGCGCTTCATTACATTTTTCATATCGCCGGAGAGGAAATGATTCGCTTCGACACACATTTCGCTGATCTTCTCTGTAAGTTCTTCCGCATTGACTGTCCGTATCATAATTCAATCTCGATCTTTCTGTTCGTCCTTTTATAAGGATAATATTTCACGCCGGCGGCGTCCATCATCTTCTTAGAAGCGATCACACTGGGCGTATCTGCGTATTTATCACAGTCATAAATGACTTCCTTAATACCCGCCTGAATAATTGCTTTGGCACATTCATTACACGGGAACAGCGAGACATAAAGCTTCGCTCCTGAAAGGCTTCCTCCGCTGTAATTGAGGATTGCGTTCAGCTCGCTGTGAGTAGAGTAAACATATTTAGTCTCCAGCGGATCCTCTCCCTCCCGCGCCCACGGGAACTCATCATCTGAACACCCCATCGGAAATCCATTATATCCCATAGACAATATCTTATTGTCCTGACTTACAATACAGCATCCCACCTGAGTATTGGGGTCTTTTGAGCGCATTCCCGACAGCATCGCCACTCCCATGAAATATTCATCCCACGACAAATAATCTTTTCTTTTCTCCGTCATAATTCCCATCCCCTTTCTCTTTTTCATCGCCATCACCCATACATGGATTTATTGCGTTCCAAAAATGCGATCCCCCGCATCACCCAGCCCGGGCACAATATACCCATGATCATTGAGTTTTTCGTCCAATGCCCCGATGTAGATATCCACGTCCGGGTGCTCTTCCCGCATTCTCTTCACCCCTTCAGGAGCAGCGATAATGCACAGGAAACGGATATTTTTTACGCCTTTCTCTTTCAGCATTCGGATAGCCGCCGCGCTGGAACCACCGGTCGCGAGCATTGGGTCCACGACAAACACCTGCCTCTCGCTGCAATCCGCCGGAAGTTTACAGTAATACTCCACCGGCTCCAGGGTCTCAGGATCACGGTAAAGCCCAATATGTCCCACCTTAGCTGCGGGTATGAGCGAGAGCATTCCGTCCACCATACCTACGCCCGCGCGCAGGATCGGTACGATCGCAAGCTTTTTGCCTGCCAGCTCTTTCCCTGTCATCTCAGTGATAGGAGTTTTAATCCTCACATCCTGTAATTCCAGATCCCGGGTAGCCTCATAGCACATCAGCTGCGCGATCTCACCGATCATCTCTCGGAATTCTTTCGTACCCACAGTCTCCTGTCTAATATAGGTGATCTTATGGGCGATCAACGGGTGTTCCATAACAATTACTTTTCCTGTCATTGTTCTTCCTCCACTAGTGAATCTAATTTTTTTGCAAGCTTCTCAACCAGCTCCCGCAGGATCTCAAAACACTCTCCATATGCGGTCAGCGGTTTGCCATAAGGGTCAGGGACCTCAACGTCCGACTCGACAAACTCGCTTAATGTATATATATTTTGTGCCTGCCCGTATTCCGCCAGAAGTTTATGCTTCTGACTTTCATCAATGGCGAGGATCAGGCTGTCTTCCTGAAAATTCTCCTCGTCAACCCCCCGGGAAACATGTCCTTCCAGTGTCATCTGCGCACTCTTCATGATCGCTTCTGCCTTCTGGTTCGCCGGTTCAGGAAACAGGACTACGATCCCCCTTGAATCGATCACATATTCCTGTTTTAAGTCATAGTGCCTCAGGATCTCGGCCGCCATAGGCGCCAGCGCGGTATCCGTCCCACACACAAAAGTAATCCGTCGGTATTTCTGCTGTTTCGCCACTGCCGATGCTGAGATACGCAGATGTCCCGCTGCTTTTTCCAAACGGTTCATAATCGCTTTTCCCATGCCCTGAACAGCAAAGGATTCGCTATATATCGTTTCTACATTTTCTTCATCAAACTCTCTGAGCACACGGTATAGATTCCGGGCAATTGTCTTTTCATTCTCTCTTGTTCCAATATTTTTGACGATACCATATTTATAGAAGGGAAGCGTTTCATCAGTGGCTATAATCCCAATCTTGCAACCCTTCCTGTCAGCCTCGTAAGCCAGCTGGCGGATCGCCAGAATTTCCTCGCGGAGATCCCCCTCGACAATAACGAGCTTCGCTTTGGGCGCATAATGCCGGTACTTCATCCCCGGAGCCTTCGGCGCTGTCTCACTCTCATCACCCAAAAGCGTCTCATCCACGCTTACTTCTCCGATTACTTCCTCAAGCATCTCTGCTGTGACTGCCCCGGGTCTTAAAATCATCGGCGGATTGACTGTCATATCCAATATCGTTGATTCCAGCCCTATGTCCACAGCTCCTCCATCAAGGATCATATCGATCTTACCACCCAGATCTTCCTCCACATGTTCCGCCGTCGTAGGGCTGGGCCGCCCGGATGTATTAGCGCTAGGCGCGGACACAAATCCGCCTGCAGCGCGGATCAATTCTCTCGCCACCGGGTCCTCCGGCATCCTCACTGCCACCGTATCAAGCCCGCCTGTCGTCCCATAAGGCACAATTTCTCGCTTATCAAAAATCATGGTCAACGGTCCCGGCCAGAAATGGGCCGCCAGAATGTCCGTCTCTCCCGGGATATTGACCGCAATCTTTCTTAGCTCTTCATAGTCAGCTATATGCACGATAAGGGGATTGTCCGACGGGCGTCCTTTTGCTGCGTAAGTTTTAAGCGCAGCCTCTTCTTTAAGGGCGTCGGCTCCCAGTCCGTACACTGTCTCTGTCGGAAAGGCGACAAGTCCGCCTGATCGCAGAACTTCCCCCGCTTCCTGTATAACAGTCTTATCTATTTGATTCTTATCAATTTTTCGTATTTTTGTCTCCATAAGATTTATTATATCATTATTAAGAATAAAAAAAAACTCTTTTATCTATCCACGTTATTCCTCTATATATTGAAGAATCCCTTTTACTATAGCTTCCGCCATCTTCCTCTGATAATCTTCAGTGATCAGCTTCTCTGCCTCCTCATAATTACTCAGGAATCCACACTCTGCGATGACTGTCGGCACTTCCGTTTTCTTCAATATATAATATGTATCGTTTGCCTTGGCCTCTTTTGTATTCTCAGGATCCGCTTCCCGTAGAGCTTCCTGAAGCATAGACGCGGCGCGGGCGCCTTCTTTGGACTCGCTGTAATAGAATACTTGAGCGCCATGTACACTTTCTTCATGATAACTATTCTGGTGGATGCTGACAGCAAGAACAGGATTTTCCCGGTTCATGATATCAACGCGCGCCTTCAGGTCACTCACCTGATCCTCGCCGATACGGTTCTCGTCCGAGCGCGTCATAACAACCTCCACGTTTTCCTTTTCCAGCAATTCTTTTATAATCAATGAAATCTGCAAATTGATCTCTTTTTCTTCAGCTCCGTTTATCCCTTTCTTCCCGCCATCGATTCCTCCATGACCGGGGTCAAGGACAATAAGCCTTCCTCGTCCCGCTGAAGTCGCCGTCTCCGAACTTTCCCGCCCCTTCATAAACCCTTTCTTAAGGAGCCCTCCTCCTGCCTGACACAGCACGATCAATACCATCAGCGCAACGATGGCAGCTACGAATTTGATTTTTCTGAGCATAAAAACATCCTCCTTTCGCATATATCAATATATATGCGAGAGAAGGATGTCTCTTTCTGGACTATCTCCGATTTTATTCCATTTTATCTGCTCTTGTCAATTTACATACTGCAAGATCAAATCCCAGACTCCGGACGCTTCCATGCCAAGGCACCATTCCGCCACGCCTGCAAGATTGTTGGCTTTTATCACTTTCAGTTTTTCTTCCAGCGACTGACTGTCCTCAAGCCATATCTTATACGTTCCGCCGTCGCCTTCCCACTGAGCATAATTTTGCTTTGCCACCGCATCCCACTCGGTCTGCGCCCCAGCGTTCGCCACCACACTGGCCGCTTCTTCCATTCCATAAGCTGAACTTGTAATCTTATTTGGGTAGGAAGCCGCCTCAGTGCCCTCCTCCTCTGCCAGCTCGTCGGCTGTCTTCGGAGTCTCATGCCACAGCCGAGTGTAGAAAGGAATTCCTGCAACTAATTTTTCTGCAGGAACAGATTCCAGTGCATCCGCGATACCATTTTCCAGATATCCGATGGACGCCACAGAACCCGCTTCATAGGAGCTGTCCGTATGCTCATCATATCCCATAATAAACACGTAATCCGCTACAACGCCCTGCTCTTTCAGATCATAATGCTGATTATATGGCTGAGGCACATAGTTGTCCACCGAGAACACAAGTCCATTCTGCCGGCATTTCACAGACAGTTCTCTGACGAACTGTATATAATGCTCTCCGCAGTCCGCAGATATAAGTTCAAAATCAAGATTGATGCCATCCACTCCGGATTGCAGGGCCTCCGCGATCACTTGATTGATTACCCTCGTCCTTTTTGACGTATAGCTGAGTACTTCGTAAGTTTCCGCATAGGAATTGATCCCCCCGTGGAAATCCCGGAGCACAGCCCAAACCTCAATATTGGACTGATGTGCATAGTTGACGTAGCTTGAATCTGCAATCGAAGACACATTCCCCTCCGTGTCGGAAAGGCTGAACCATGTGGGGGCAATGGTTGTAAGTCCCTTGGTACCCGCAATCATCTCAAGCACATAACTGTTGGCAGTCGTGTTAGTCACGTTGTGCCATGCCATATTGATGGTATAATCTTTCTTAATATTACTATATACCGGCTCCTCAAACTCGCGGGAAGTCGTCTCTGTACCGATATCCCTTAGGGCACTCGTTTTAATATAGCCTACAAATCCATCCTCCGTACCAACTTTCATCCAATCGTCCTCATCCTCAAGAACTGTAACTTTATCGGACTTCTTCACTTCTGTTAGAATCGGGCTTTTCACTCCGCCTTGATAGCGAACTTCTGTATCCCTTTTAACCGTGGCGGTCTTAGTCTCGCCCCAGTCAGATGTGATGACAGCTCTTACCGTCTGGTCATCGTATACCGTATAGTCCATGTTTGTATACGTCTGGATGAAGGGAAGCGCAATATACGCTGTTCTGCCTTCTGTCTTAAGGATCACATAATCTTCGCTCTTTTTCTCTGTTATATCTGTATATTCTCTACTGCCCACCTCGACAGAAACGCTTCCGCCCGGCAGGGTGTACAAAAGGACATTCTCATTTGAGTCCCAGTAGAATCTGCTGTTGATCCGATCACGCACTACAGAATACTCAATATAATACTGCCCGTCATAGATCTTCCCCGGCGCAGGATCCTCTGTATCGGCTCCTTCTGCAACAGCGTCGCTCTTTCTGACCACTTCATTATTCACAACCACAGCGATGTCGTTGTCCGCTTCCACTTCATAATATTGTCCCAAATCGGCCCTCTCATCTGATGGCCCGTACTTCTTCCAGATCACGAACCCGCCAACCGCCGCAATAATCAATAAAATAAGGATCAATGTGCGGATTACCGCGTTGCGTCGTCTCCTTCTCGCTCTGCTGCTCCTTCCGCCCGGCTTTCGTCTGCTGCCGGGACTGCTGCCCGCCGGTCTTTGGGCGTATCCGTCCGGACGCCGCCTGCGTGTGCTTCCATCTCCGGTTCGTCTCTGAGCCGCGCCCTTTCTTCCTCTTTCGTCCATGCCGTACCTCCTCACAGGAATGAATGCTTGCGATTATTATACCGCCTGCGCAGGAAAGAAAGCGCCCGAGAGGGCATTTTCTTTCCAAGTGGTGGATAGCCGGTATAATCCCTACGCAGCAGGGCGGACCGCAAAAGCGGTCCGAATCGCACTTCGTGCGATTATTATACCACACTTTCTCCATACTTCATTAACATTTTTCCTGTTTAGATATATTTTAAACAGCATTTTACAATACAGCTATAACTTTGTCCGGCAGGTCATGGGGTAATCCCCGCCCAGTTATCCTCTTTGATATCTGTAAATCTAAGCTCCTTTATGCTGCCGTCATGACTTATGACATAATCGCGCATGTATGTTCCTTCCTCTTTTATCATATGGGCCGTCACGATTTGGAGCGCGCTTGCATGATAACCGTCAAGAGAGATATCAATTCCTCGTTTTTCATATTTCTCCAGTTCCTCAAACAATTCCCTATACTTTGTTTCATCCATTTTCATCTGACGTATACTCCTTTCCCCCGCAGACCGTGATAAATAGTGCAGTCCGTCTTCTTTCCCATATGGAAGTATCTGTGACATACCCTCGGAATCCGAACGGAACAAAAGACAGCGGGACTTGCGGTGGTCTTCCTTTTTCCTTGTTTTCTCCTTTCATTTGTTATTTACTTATCAGACGATACCATCTTTTGTAAGTGCCATTATAAGAATGGAATTTCTCATTTTCAATGTGTTTTTTGTTGATAACCTATGTGGATTCGTCGATAAAGTATTCCACAGAATTTTCACATTTTATACCATATATTTTACCTTTACAATTTTCAGTTTTTTGTTTATACTGATGATGAGAATATGTATCCAAATCTATATCAGGTGCATATTATCTTATATAGTATAAGGATGTGATTATATGAAAATTGAGAAACTCAATGAGAATCAGATTCGTTGTACGTTGACACATGCCGATCTGGCAGCACGCCATTTGAAACTGAGCGAGCTGGCTTACGGCACCGAGAAAGCAAAAGCTTTATTTCGTGACATGATGCAGCAGGCATCCTTTGATTTTGGGTTTGAAGCGGAAAATATCCCGCTGATGATAGAAGCCATCCCATCCTCCGCAGATTCGATCGTTCTCATAATCACGAAGGTCGAAGACCCGGAAGAACTGGATACCAGATTTTCCAAATTCACCCCTTCCGGTGACGCGGATCCAATCAATATGGAGGCTTTGGAGAAACTCCACGGCGCAGAAGACTTCCTTAATCTTTTAAATAAGGTAAAAGAGGCTGCTGCCGGGGCACAAATCCCCGAATCAGATCCTGCTCCATCCGCATTCTCCGTGCGTCTCTTTTCCTTCCAAACTCTGGACAGCGTGATCCGGGCAGGCCGGCTTCTCGCTCCGGTATACAAAGGTGGCAATACCTTATATAAAGATGAGAGCAATGGGATGTTTATACTGGCGGTCACGCCGGCAGAACATTCCGCCAGCGAATTCAACAAGATATGCAATATGCTTTCTGAATACGGTTCCCCCGAAAAAGCAGATTCTTCAATTCTCGCTTTTCTCGAAGAGCACTGTAAACTCGTCGTGTCAGCGGATGCTGTACAGAAGTTATCTTCATTGTGATACACAGCGGATCAACACGGATTCACTTCGGTGAATGAAAACAGGGCTTTGCCCTACAACAAAACCCCCGGATTAATATCCGGGGGTTGTATCTTCCTATATTATTTACCTGCTGCTGTCATAGCTGCGTTGATCTTCTCTACGAGAAGCCCTCCGTCAATGCCATGTACCATGGCAGCCTCCTCAATCGTCTCCATCTGGGACGCTGGGCAGCCAAGGCAGTGCATCCCGATCTCCATCAATATCGGTGCGCTCTCCGGAAAAATATTAAGTAATTCCCCAATTTTTGTATCTTTAGAAATCTGTGCCATTTCTATTTCCTCCTTTATATAATAATGTTATTTTCCAGTGGTTATTATTATAATCCCTGCTGTTGAAATTATCAACCTCGTTTTCCTTTATATCCACAAATATTGTTCTGAATTTTCTGACATGTCCATCCCATTTTCCCGTTTTTTTAAATACTTAAAAGTCAAGAAAGAATCCGTTTTTTTTCGACAAATTTTCATTTTCATGACAACTCACCAAAACGTCCGTTCTTTTTTCCTCCTTGAATAATCCACCAAAAACGTATGTTTTTATGTGGATAATGTGGATAACTTTGTGTAAAACCTTACTTTTTCCACGTTTTTCATTACCCTTGGTGTGGATAAGTTGAAAACTTTATCTCCACTGATTTCGACTTTTTTTTACAAATAAAAACATTTTTGTGCATTTTGCTTATTTTTATGCTTTTTATGTCGAAAACGGGGATAATGCACCTCTTATCCTGAAGTACAACTCCCCGTTTCTTTTTTAGAGCACGCGTCTTACCGCGACAATCGTTGTATAGGTAGCGCTGCATATCCCGATGCCGTCCGCTTCGTTCATAGCGTTAACGATATTCCCGTCTCCCATGTACAGTCCTACATGACCATCATAGAGAATCAGGTCACCCGGAAGTGCCTCCTCATAACTCACGGCATAACCTGCGCTGCGCATCTGGCTGCTTGTGCGCGGGAGGCTGATGCCGAAATGTGCATATACCGACTGGACGAAGCCGGAGCAATCTGCGCCGTTGGTGAGACTCGTGCCGCCCCATACGTACGGGTTGCCTATAAACTGGCAGGCGTAATCAATCACTGCCTGTCCCGAAGCGGCGGCTCCTACCGTGCCTGTCTGCACAGCCTGAGCTTCTTCCTCCCGGCGCTTCTCCTCTTCGACGCGCGCTTCCTCCTCTTCCTTTGTCTCCCCATAGGAATAAGAGGTATCCGCCGTCACATAATTGCCTGACACCCAGCCGTCAATCTCCCCGACTTTCACTGGATACCAGCCATCCACCGCAGCCCCTGTCACCTTGTATGTCTCGTCCCTTCCAATCTGTGTCAGAATCTTTGACGACGTCCCTTGCCCGTCTCTAACATTCAGAGCATATGCGGTGACTGTGACTGTATTATTTTCATACTCGGAAGCCTGTTCCTCCGCCGCTGCTCCTGTAATAAGCGATTCAGAAGGAACATAGCCTTCCGCCGAACCTGATCTGATCTTCGTCCAACCGTCCAGATATTCCAGTACCTGAGCCGCAGAATCCGTATAGAGCTTTCCGACCCAGTCACTGTTTTCATCCGGGGCACTTCTGATATAGGTGTAATCCTCTGTATCAGAAAATGCCATATTCAAATACTCTCCCTCTTCTGTTGGTACCAGATAGAGATTGATATTGTCCTTTACCTCCGTTTCATAACATTTCTCCAGTACCGATTCGATCCCTTCCGCCTGTATGAATGGCTGCTTCTCTGTCTGCTCGGCAGCCGAAGCCTTAAAAGCGCTCCCCGGGATCATGACCAATCCTGCCAAAGCAGAACAGATCATCCTTTGCCTGATGTGTGTCTTTTCCATATAAAACCTCCTTTATACCATGCCTTTATCTTTTGTAGGAAGTTCTAAATGTTACACATTTGTTAAATTTATTACGTTGACATTATATCAATAGAATTATGCATTGTCAACCGAAATTCCTTGATTTTTCGTTGACATCCCTCGACATACATCACTAATTTTTCTGCTGCCCAATCTTTTTACCCATATATTCCTTAACTATTTTGTAACATATTGGCGAAATTATTCTTCTATATAAATCATCTGTCCCAAAGGAGGACGTACATATAAAATCTTAATGTGCTAAATTTTTTTAAAATATTAGTTGACAAATCAATTTTTATGTATTATATTCTAATTACAGTAATCGTTACTATTATTATTTAATAACGGTTCTCATTTAGCTATGAAAGGGGGATTCCTATTGGCAGCTTTAAAATATAGCCGGCAACGAGAATCCATCAAAAATTACCTTATGGCAACAAAAGAGCATCCCACCGCTGACGAGGTCTACATGAATGTGAAACAGGAGTTTCCCAACATTAGCCTCGGCACGGTATATCGTAACTTGAATCTTCTCACAGACATCGGGGAAGCAATAAAGATATCCACTCCCAATGGCGGAGACAGATTTGATGGAAAGCTCGAACCGCACAATCATTTTCTCTGCACAAAGTGCGGACGATTACTGGACTTGGAACTGGACATGCAGAGTATAGACGAGGTCAACCGCCTTGCCGCAGAAAATTTTGATGGAGTCATCACTTCCAGTTCCACACTCTTTTATGGGGAATGCAGTGACTGCATTAAAAAGTCATAACAATAAAAATTTTTTAAGAAAAGGAGACAAAAATTATGAAAAAATGGGTATGTACAGTATGCGGATACGTTCACGAAGGAGATGCTGCACCGGCTGAATGTCCGGTATGCCATGCACCGGCTGATAAGTTCAAAGAGCAGACAGGTGAAAGAGAGTGGGCTGCTGAGCACGTTGTAGGCGTTGCTAAGGGCGTAAGCGAGGACATCCTTGCTGATTTAAGAGCAAACTTCGAAGGAGAGTGCACTGAGGTTGGTATGTATCTTGCAATGGCAAGAGTTGCTCACAGAGAGGGATATCCGGAGATCGGACTGTACTGGGAAAAGGCAGCTTGGGAAGAGGCAGAACACGCTTCTAAATTCGCAGAGCTTCTTGGCGAGGTCGTAACAGACAGCACAAAGAAGAACCTTGAGATGCGTGTAGACGCTGAAAACGGCGCTACAGCAGGCAAATTTGACCTTGCAAAACGCGCTAAAGCAGCGAACCTTGACGCTATCCACGACACAGTTCACGAGATGGCAAGAGATGAGGCCCGTCACGGAAAAGCATTCGAGGGTCTTCTTAAGAGATACTTCGGCTAATCTGAAGGCTGGCATATTATATAATAGATAAGAAACTTTCGGCTGCCGTGGGGATCACACAAGATTGAAACGGCAGCTTTTTTACACTTACATAAAAGGGAGAATTTGATCATGTCTAAATACGCTGGAACAAAAACAGAAAAAAACTTAATAGAAGCCTTTTCAGGTGAATCACAGGCGCGCAATAAATATACTTACTACGCATCTGCCGCAAGAAAAGCCGGTTTTGTACAGATGGCTAACATCTTTGAGGAGACAGCAAATCAAGAGAAAGAGCATGCAAAAATGTGGTTCAAAGAGTTCCACGGCATCGGAAATGTAGAAGAAAATCTTGCTGACGCTGCCGCAGGCGAGAACTACCAGTGGACAGATATGTATAAGAGAATGGCTGAGGAAGCCGAAGAGGAAGGCTTTACAGAACTGGCGGCTAAGTTCCGAGGCGTAGCTCAGGTAGAAGCTTCTCACGAAAAACGTTATCAGAGACTTCTGGATCACTACAAGGCAGGCAAGACATTCAAGGACGAGGCTCCTCTTGGATGGAAGTGCGGTAACTGCGGTTACATCTACGATGGGGACGAGGCTCCGGAAATCTGCCCGGTATGCGCTCACCCAAGAGCTTACTTCGAAAGAAAGGCCGAAAACTATTAAACAAAATGATGCTGCTGCAAAATACATCTTTTTGACATAGATAAACAACTTGTATTTTAAACTTCATTTTCCATAACATACAATATCCGCAGTCTATGATTGCATCGCGTCTTCGGGGCCGCTGCGCTCTACTTGCCGCTCACGCAACATAGACCTGCGGATATTTTGTTTTCCGAAAAGGGAAATTTTGATATACACTTGGTTATTCATCTATATAAAAAGATGTATTTGCATGAGTACCTCAGATGGCAGGTTCTTCTGATTGCTACACGTTACCGGAAGCTGCAAGATACAGATTTTCTGATATGAGTAGAGAAGTTCCAAGGGGGGCTCCAGTGAGCAAAACTTTAAGTGAGAGCGTTCTGAAAAGCATTTGAGCCGGATGTTAAATATGGGCTGATGGAGACCCTCTGGTCGAACATCAGCCCATATTGTTACATCCGCCCAAATCTTTGAAGTAGAGCGGAACGGTTTTGCGATAGGAGACGCCCCGGGAACATATACTATCTATGTTAGAAAGATGTATTTTGCGTCATCGGAAGCATTGCTGCGCCCATAATGCCCGGCTCCTCCAGAACAGCCTGTTTAAATACCACCGGCTGCATTCCCACATGAATCATATCGCGATAGTATTTCTCCATCTTTTCAAAGAACACATCTTTGCCCTTCATAACACCGCCGCCTACAACGAACACATGCGGATCTACAATATGACCAATGGCGCAGAACATCATGGCAAGATCATATGCCATGTCGTCCACGATCTTCAGCGCTTTCTCGTCGCCTTTTCTCGCCAGTTCAAATACATCGCCGGCATTGGTGATCCGCTCGCCAAACACTTCGCGCCCTTTTCTTGTAATCGCCGTGCCGCTCGCCTCATTTTCTACCGCGCCCACATTAAGAATGTTATATTTCTCTCTGTTGCGGTCAATACAGATATTTCCGATCTCACCCGCATGCCCGTTCTGACCGCTGATCACCTTCTGATCAATGACAAGGGCGCCGCCAATGCCTGTAGAGATCGTCACATAATAAACGATCGGATATCCTTTTCCGCCGCCGAGAACCGCTTCGCCGAGGGCTGCAACCTTCACGTCATTATCCATGTATGTTGGCTTTTTAAAATGATTTCCGATATACTCTGCGATCGGAAAGCCGATCAGCTTCGGAAGGTTTGTTGACACAATGATCTTTCCATTGACCGTGTCGATCGGTCCGGGTATGCCCATCCCAATGCCTTCGCACTCCTCGTATCCGTCCAGGGTTTCAATCAGGTCGATCATCGTCTGCATAACAGGCTCCGCCCCCCTCTCAGGATGACTTTCCGACTTCTTCATGCACAGAATCTTTCCATCTTCTTGTACAACTGCCGCGCGGATATTCGTTCCCCCAAGATCTACTCCGATAAATTTACGCATACTTACACCTCGTCTTTTTCTTTTCATTATATCTCTCCGGCGCAGTTGTTTCAATCTTTCTTTTCTTCTCTTCTGTCTTTTTCTCCAACTTGATCTGTTTCCGGAGTCTGACGAAGAACGAGCCTCTTCTTCTCTTTTCTGCTCATTTGCTTAATCTCCCACTCCCTGCGCATTGCCTCTTCCTTTGTGCTGAACTCCTCATAGTATACAAGCGCAACCGGAAGACGTGTTTTTGTATATTTAGCTCCTTTTCCATTATTATGATCACTTATTCGTTTCTCAATATTATTTGTCCATCCAGTATACAACGATCCATCCCCGCATTGAACAATATATGTATAATTCATGGCGCCACCTTTTCTCTTTGTCATGCTAAAAGTATTCTATCAAAAGGAGAAAGCAAAAACAACGGGGCGGTGCAAAATACAGCTTTGTTATAAGAAAGCTGTATTTTACACACTTTGAGAACTACTCCATAAAATTCATAGGATCCACAGGTTCCCCATCTTTGAGTACCTGAAAATACAGGTTCGGTCCTTCCACACTGTAATATTTCGTTGGTTCTTTTAGCGTTCCTATTGTCTCCCCTGCATTGATATAATCTCCGATAGACAGTCCCACATCCGCAAGCTGGCCATACACTGCGCTATATCCATTTCCCATATCAAGTGTAACCGTCGTTCCAGTCTGTGCTGTCTCCTCAATATCTGTGACAATTCCGGCTGCGGAAGCATTGATGCTCTCCCCTACCTCCCCAGAGATAATCATTGCAGGATTATACTTGTACTGCTCTAACGTCTGGAAAAATACAGTCTGGTCCATATTGTATCCCATGATCACAGCACCGCTCGCAGGCCATGTAAGAGTACTCTCTTCCGTAAACCATACGCCTGATGTATCTGTTCCCGCTGTCGCCTGCTCCCCGGAGGCTCCATTGTCTATTTCTCCGTCATCCTGCTCCGCGCTTTGAACCTCATCTTCTGTACTATCCGTCTCATCATCCGCTTCCGGAAGAACGATATCATCCGCCGTCGTCTCCTCTGTTTCGTCTTCTGTAAGCTGTTGTGCCTGCTCCTCGGCTTTCGCCATCTGTTCGTTCATGTCTTTCTTATAATTGCTGAAGGTGTAAGCCCCTACCAGCGCGATCACAGCAACAAAACAGATCACAATGCCAACTGCGGCACCCTTTCCTTTTAACAAGGAAGGTTTTTCATTTTTATTCATTATCATCACCTCTGGCTATATTTTTGCCAGAAACAGATTGTATTATTCAGTAATATATACGGTAAATGTACGGCTGCATATCCTCCCTTTTATCCATCAGAACAGTTCCGTCTCCTGAATATCTTTGCGCAGTTCCGTACCCTCAAAGAAAAAGGATAATATCTCTTCATACGTCTTTCCCTCCGCCGCCATCTGACGGGCTGTCCACAAGCTCATTCCCAGACCGTGTCCTTTTCCCGTAGTCGTAATCTTCACCGCATTCTCATCTCCGCTGTCTGCCGTCTCTGCTTCGCTAAATGAAAACGCGCCCGAAGGAAGAGAAAGCGCATCCCGGAACTGATCGCCTGTACAGACTGTTTCCCCAATCCTCATCTCACTGACATAGCCTGCCGAATCATATTTTGTGATCTCAAAATCTTCAAAAGAATACCCCATTGCCGCCCTGTCTCCGTCTGCCACAGCTACGAGGAAATCCCTGCACAGCTTCTGAATCTCACTGCACGTAAATGTGAATACCTGTATCTCATCCTCTGCTTTTTTATCAAAAGGACACTCTCTCACCGCCACATATGGATATTGGTCTGTCCCCATAGCTTCCGCGGCACTCCGGGTCATCCCGGCGCTAGACTGGTGAAAAGGTGTCCACGCATATGTATCGCCATACAATAACACAGTGTCGTCTGTTTCCTCTATCGCGCGGACATACTTTTTATAAGCCGTATCAAATTCTTCTGCGCCCCACCTTTTACGCAATTCCTCTGCCGTCAAATAATTTTCCTCAAGGACCTTGTCCTCTGACTCTTCCAGCTCCCGGTATATCTGTGTGCGGATGAGGACAGCCTGCGCTTTCAACGCTTCCTCCTCACTGTCTTTTGGCATCTCTTCCGCCAGTATTCCCGCCAGATATTCCGTCCACTCGACCTCGCCCACTCCATCCGCCTCTTCGTTATCCGGCACTCTTACCCTAACATAAAAAGGGCTGCCGCTATTATTCCCTGTGACATCTACGCCGTTTACAAACACAGAAACAACATACGGCAAAAAGATCAGAATAATGAGGAAAGCAGCCGCGGACTTTAATTTCTGCTTAACAGTATATCGTCTCATAAAACAGCCCTCCATATTGTATTATATGGAGGGCGTAAAAAGCTTATTCTGTTTTCCCGGGATCTCCCTCACTATCCTGCTCTTCTGCCGAGTGTACCAGGGAAACCGGCGGCACAGGTCTATCCGGGTGTACTGGAGGAACCGGCGGTACAGGTCTGTCCGGCTCTCCTGCTGGATGTACTGGGGGAACTGGCGGTATTGGCGCTGGAGGGGGAGTCAGTACAGGCTCCTTCCCCTCCCTGAAGTTCTTATTCCTCATTGCAAAGAAGCAGAATGCCTCATAAAGAGGAACAAACTGCGATACCACGGAGTGCACAAGCGCCATATTCTCCGAAGTGAATTGCTCAAGAATCTGCTTATTGATTAGAACCAGCAGTATAGTTCTTACCACGTTGACCGCAATAAGCAGTAAGATATAGATAACATACATCAGAAGCATCCATATCAAAATAAAATCAGCGCTCCTCCTTCCGCCTGCCATGACGCCAAAGCCTCCAACAAGCATAAAAACTATCAGGAAGATTCCAGAAGACACTCCTCCGATAATCGGAATCACCAGATTCCAGATTCCCGGATTTTTAATCGTCTTATTCTTCAGTACAATTTCGCCTGCAAGTTCACCTTGGAAATAACTCCGGGCAAAGGGGATAAACGCAAGCCACGGATATTTCCTGCCCATCCGTTTCCCAATGGTATAAAGGCCCACCGCGCGGAAAATATAACTTACCAGAGCAAAGATGAGCACTGCCGTAAGCACAATAAGATAAATAGAAAAAAGCATTGTAACAACCGCATTTTCAAAATTGCTGCCTAACGGATCATAGCCATAACTGTATCCATAATTGTAATCAAAATCCATAGCTCTTCCTCCTGTTCTTTTAATCTTCTTCTCCTGACGGTACCGTAACCTTCTCTAGTTTCCAAATATCGTCTACGTACTCTTCAATGGTTCTATCGGATGAGAACTTTCCGCTGCAAGCCGTGTTAAGCATCGCCATCTTAGACCATCTCTGCTGGTCTCTGTATGCCTCCTCCACTTTCTTCTGTGCCTCGGCATAAGAGCGGAAATCCTTGAGAATAAAATATGTGTCCGCCCTGTCCGTGCACTGTGTATTAAGCAAAGAGTTATAAAGATTCTTGTACATATTGTGGTCGCCGTGAGAGTATGTGCCGTCCATGAGCTGATCCACCACACGTTTTAACTCCCAATCATTAAAGTAGATGTCTGTCGGATTGTATCCGCCGTTGTTCTCATAATTGATAACCTCCTCAGAGCTAAGTCCGAAGATAAATGCGTTCTCCTCTCCAACTTCCTGGACGATCTCAACATTTGCGCCGTCCATTGTTCCCAGCGTCGGCGCGCCGTTTAGCATAAACTTCATATTGCCTGTGCCGGACGCCTCTTTGGAAGCTGTGGAAATCTGTTCACTGACGTCAGCTGCCGCAAAGATGATCTCCGCATTAGACACACGGTAGTCCTCAATAAATACAACTTTTAGCTTTCCATTGATGCTGCGGTCATTATTCACCACATCAGCGACAGAGTTAATAAGCTTAATCGTCTCTTTCGCCCGCAGGTATCCGGCCGCCGCTTTTGCCCCGAAGATAAATGTCCTCGGATAGAAGCTCATCTCCGGATGCTCTTTGATCTGGTTGTACAGATACATAATGTGCAGCACATTAAGGAACTGTCTCTTGTACTCATGGAGCCGTTTTACCTGAACATCGAAGATAGAACGCGGGTCAACATCGATTCCATTGTGTTTCTTAATATATTTTGCCAAGCGGACTTTATTTTCATACTTGATTTTCATGAACTCACGCCTTGCGTTCTCATCATTGACATATGGCTTTAAGTTCGCGATCTTAGACAGGTCTGTAATCCATCCGTCTCCAATCTTTGCTGTAATCCAATCCGCCAGCAACGGGTTCCCATGCGCAAGAAAACGTCTCTGAGTGATACCGTTAGTCTTGTTGTTAAACTTTTCCGGCATCATCTGATAGAAATCTTTCAGCTCCTGATTTTTCAGGATCTCTGTGTGAAGCTTTGCCACACCGTTTACTGAAAATCCCGCGATGATAGCCATATTTGCCATGCGCACCTGCCCGTCCATGAGAATCGCCATCTTTTTTACCTTATTTTCATCGCCCGGGTACATCTCGCGGACTTTGATAAGGAAGCGCCGGTCGATCTCCTGCACAATCTGATAAATGCGCGGCAGAAGCTTGGAGAACAGGTCGATCGGCCATTTCTCAAGAGCCTCCGCCATGATCGTGTGATTCGTATAAGCGCATGTCTTTGTCGTCACATCCCACGCCTCATCCCAGTTTAATCCTTCCTGGTCGATGAGCAGACGCATGAGTTCCGGAACCGCAACCGTGGGATGGGTATCGTTCATCTGAATCACGACTTTCTCATGAAGCTTTCTAAGGTCTCTGTGCTTCTTCTTATATTTTGCAAGCAGAGCCTGAAGGCTGGCAGAGATAAAGAAATATTGCTGTTTCAGACGGAGTTCCTTACCAGAATAGTGATTATCATTGGGATAAAGAACATCGACGATCAGCTTTGCAAGATTCTCCTGCTCTACTGCTTTATGGTAATTTCCCCGGTCAAACTCATCCAGCTTAAAGTCCGTGATCGCCTTAGCGTCCCACACACGAAGGGTGTTTACCACATGGTTTCCGTAGCCTACGATGGGCATATCATACGGGATTGCCAGAACAGACTCGTAGTTCTCCTGAATGAAAATGTCCTTACCTGTCTCCGGATCTTTTTCAAAACGAATATTTCCGCCGAATCGTACCTCTTTTGCATACTCTTCTCTGCGCAGCTCGAAAGGATTGCCTTCCTTAAGCCAGTTATCCGGCACTTCCACCTGATACCCGTCCTCAATCTTCTGCTTAAACATCCCATAGTGGTAGCGGATCCCGCATCCGTATGCCGGATAGTTCAAAGTCGCAAGAGAATCAAGGAAGCAGGCAGCCAGACGTCCCAGTCCGCCGTTTCCGAGCGCCGCGTCGGGCTCCTGATCCTCGATTACATTCAAGTCTATCCCCATCTCCTCAAGAGCTTCTTTCACGTCTTTGTAAGCTGTCATATTGATAAGGTTATTGCCGAGCGCACGTCCCATCAAGAACTCCATAGACATATAGTAGACTGTCTTAGCGTCCGCTTCATCGTATGCTTTTTGTGTTGCGAACCAGTCGTCAAAAATGACGTCTTTGACCGCGTAAGAAACCGCTTGAAAGATCTGCTGGGGAGTCGCCTCCTCAACAGTCTTCCGGTACAGAGTTTTCACGTTTTCTTTTACGGTCTGTTTAAAAGTTTCTTTTTCTAATCTTTTGCTGAACATCTTTATTTTCCTTCCTTTTCCACACCCATTGTAACAGCTTCGCCGTTGATCTTCCATTCTTTCACATATCCGGCAGGCTCTGCTTTCACAACTTCGTCTGCCAGCACTTCTCCGGCGATCTGCGCCGCATATTTTCCAAAGATGCTTTCTGCTTTCTCTGTTCCGTTATATGTCACGCGGATGCGGTCCATAACCTCAAAATCAGCCTCTTTTCTCATTGTCTGCACTTTGCTGATGATCTCGCGGACGAAGCCTTCCTCAAGGAGTTCCTCTGTCAGGTTTGTATCCAGAACAACTGTGATTCCGTTGTCATTTTCAGACACATAGCCTTCCATCTGTGCAGTGTCGATCAGCAGATCTTCTTTGAACAGTGTGATCTCTTGTCCGTTTACATCCAGCTTCAAGGAGCCTGTCTCATTGACCTCGTCCATCGCTGCATTGCCGTCCATACTGTCGAGGGCTGCTTTGATGCCGCCTAACATTTTACCATATTTGGGTCCGACTGTCTTTAGCTGCGGTTTGAATGTATAGGAAGTAAAGTCTCTTACATCGTCGGTGAATTTTATTTTCTTCACATTCAGCTCATCTGCCACAATATCCAAATAGAACTCAGACAGAACAAATGGCGCTTTCACGAACATCTGGCCGATGGGCTGGCGGTTCTTGATATTTGACGCATTTCTGCAGGCGCGTCCCATCACGACAAGCTTGAGCACGTGGTCCATGCTTTCCTCCAGCTCTGTGTCGATCTGCTCGTCGTTTACCTCTGGGAACAGACACAGGTGAATGCTCTCTGGCGCAGATGCGTCGATGCTGCGCACGAGGTTCTGGTAGATCTCCTCTGTCATAAAGGGGATCATGGGCGCCGCCGCTTTGGATACCGTCACTAGAGCAGTATAAAGCGTCATATAAGCGTTAATCTTATCCTGTTCCATCCCTTTTGCCCAGAAGCGCCCGCGGCTTCTTCTGACATACCAGTTACTCATGTCGTCTACAAATTCTTGAAGTGCGCGCGCCGCCTCTGGAATACGGTAATGATCCAGATTGCTGTCCACTTCTTTCACCATGGTATTCATCTTAGAGAGAAGCCATTTATCCATCACGGAAAGTTTATCATATTCCAATGTATATTTTGTGGCGTCAAAGTTGTCGATATTCGCGTAAAGCACGAAGAATGCATAGGTGTTCCAAAGTGTTCCCATGAACTTCCTTTGTCCTTCCACGACCGCTTTCCCATGGAAACGGTTCGGCAGCCACGGAGCGCTGTTGACGTAGAAGTACCAGCGGATGGCATCCGCCCCGTAAGTCTCAAGGGCATCGAAAGGATCCACTGCGTTTCCTTTTGACTTGCTCATCTTCTGCCCGTTCTCGTCCTGAACGTGTCCAAGGACAATAACGTTCTTGTACGGCGCTTTATTGAAAATAAGCGTGGAAACCGCCAGCAGGGAATAGAACCATCCTCTTGTCTGGTCAACTGCCTCTGAAATAAAGTCTGCCGGGAACTGTTTTTCAAATAATTCTTTGTTCTCAAAAGGATAGTGGTGCTGTGCGAAAGGCATTGCCCCGCTGTCAAACCAGCAGTCGATCACCTCAGGCACACGGCGCATCTCCTTGCCGCACTTCGGGCACTTGATTGTCACCGCATCGATATACGGCCGGTGCAGTTCGATATCATCTGGGCAGTTATCAGACATTTCCTTAAGCTGGGCAATGCTTCCGACAGAGTGCATGTGCCCGCACTCACACTCCCAGATATTCAGCGGTGTTCCCCAGTAACGGTTACGGCTGATCCCCCAATCCTGAACATTTTCGATCCAGTCGCCGAAACGCCCTTTTCCGATACTCTCCGGAATCCAGTTGATCGTATTGTTGTTGGCAATCAGATCGTCGCGCACTGCCGTCATCTTAATGAACCACGACTCACGGGCATAATAGATCAGCGGAGTGTCGCACCTCCAGCAATGGGGATAACTGTGCTCGAACTTCGGCGCGTCATAAAGAAGGCCCCGCGCGTTCAGATCTTTTAATACTTCCGGATCTGCCTTCTTCACGAACAGGCCCGCAAATGGCGTACTCTCCGCCATATTTCCTTTTTCATCCACGAGCTGTACAAAAGGCAGGTCATACTTTCTTCCCACGTTCGCGTCATCCTCACCGAACGCCGGCGCAATGTGTACCACTCCCGTACCGTCTGTCAATGTGACATACTCGTCGCACACCACATAAAATGCTTTCTTCTTCTGCTTTGCAGCAGCATCCGCCGCACACTGGAAAAGAGGTTCATATTCTTTGCCTTCCAGCTGTTTCCCTTTGTATGTCTCAAGGATCTCATATGCCGGCTTGCCTTCTTCCGCAAGCCTGCCAAGCACTGTGTCCAAAAGGGCGCACGCCATGTAATACACATTTCCGTCCGCCGCCTTTACCTTAGCGTAATCCTCCTTAGGATGCACGCAAAGCGCCAGATTCGACGGAAGGGTCCACGGAGTCGTCGTCCATGCAAGAACATAGGCGTCCTCGTCCACAAGCTTGAATCTTACGATGGCAGAACGCTCTTTTACATCTTTGTAACCCTGCGCCACTTCCTGAGCGGACAGCGGCGTGCCGCATCGCGGGCAGTAGGGAACAATCTTAAATCCCTTGTAAAGCAGCCCTTTGTCCCAGATCTGTTTTAATGCCCACCATTCCGATTCAATAAAACTGTTGTGGTAGGTGACATAAGGATTCTCCATGTCCGCCCAAAAACCAACCGTACCGGAAAAATCCTCCCACATACCTTTATATTTCCATACGCTTTCCTTACATTTGTCGATGAACGGCTCAAGCCCGTACTCTTCGATCTGCTCCTTACCGTCCAGGCCCAACATCTTCTCCACTTCAAGCTCCACCGGGAGTCCATGTGTATCCCATCCTGCTTTTCTGGGCACCATATTTCCTTTCATCGTGCGGTATCTCGGGATCATATCCTTGATTACGCGGGTCAGCACATGACCGATGTGGGGCTTTCCGTTAGCCGTCGGTGGCCCGTCGTAAAAGATGTAATCCGGACATCCTTCCCGCTCTTTCATACTCTTCTCAAAAATGTGGTTGTCATCCCAGAACTTTTCGACTTCTTTTTCCCGAGAGACAAAATCCATATCAGTGGGAACTTTTTTATACATTTTTCTCTTCCTTTCTGTAGTTGTTCTAGCACAGCGATGTCTCGCCGACGGACACGCTCTTGCTTGGGACGGAACACAGTGTCGCATAAGACCGCAAAATACACGGTTTAAACGGAGGCGGCAGGCGGGACGCTCCTCCCTGCCACAGATAAAGAAAGGCTTTCGTCCTGTAATAGGACGAAAGCCTGATATCCTCTCGTTTTACCACCTGTTACATCATACTTGGACGCCTCTGCGTCCGCATATGGTATCCTCTAACGCGGGACTTACGTCAGCACTTACTCCGCATATTCCTTGACATTGTTTCAGATGCCGCAGCTCAGAAGTGATGTTTGGATGCTGTCTACTGATACCGGACTCACACCATCTCCGGTTCGCTGTGACGTTCGCTCAGCTCCTACTGTCTCCGTCATTGCCTTTGCTATTGAAATTTATACAAAGGTAATTATAAGAAGAAAATGCCAGTTCGTCAAGACCTTTGTGATTGGGGACGTAGTAAAATGCGATTTTACTACGTCCCCAATCAAGTTTTACCCTGTCCCTTTTCACAGTTTTTTTACAAACAACGCGCGTATGGCATTTAGCACCGCGATAATCATTACCCCTACATCTGCGAAAATCGCCATCCACATATTCGCAATACCGACCGCGCCTAATAACAGGAAGATAATCTTGATGCCAATGGAGAACCAAATATTCTGGTACACAATACGCAGGCATTTTCTTGAGATACGGATCGCCTTCACAATCTTGAGTGGATCGTCATCCATGAGAACCACATCCGCCGCCTCGATTGCCGCGTCCGAGCCCATGGCGCCCATCGCGATACCGATATCCGCCCGGGAAAGTACCGGCGCGTCGTTAATCCCGTCTCCCACAAATGCAAGCTTTGCCTTCTCCGGCTTCTGTTCCAGAAGTTCCTCTACCTTTGTCACCTTATCCTCCGGGAGCAGCCCACTGTACATCTGATCAATATTCAGCTGCTTTGCCACATGCTCCGCCACTTTCTCCGTATCGCCAGTGAGCATGACTGTGCGTTCCACGCCAGAGTGTTTCAGGGCTTTCACCGCTTCCTCCGCGTGAGGTTTGATTACATCTGAAATCACGATATGCCCGGCATATTCTCCATCGATCGCCATGTGGATGATCGTTCCTGCCCGGTGGCAGTCAATATACGGGACCCCAAGCTTTCGCATCAGCTTATCATTGCCTGCTGCCACAAAAGTACCGTCCACCTTTGCAGTCACTCCGTTCCCGCTGATCTCTTCAATATCCGTCACGCGGGTCCGGTCTAATTCTTTTCCGTAAGCGCGCTGCAAACTCCTGCTGATAGGATGGGACGAAGCGCTCTCCGCGAGAGCCGCATACTCCAAGAGCCGCTGTTCCTCCATCTTGCTGTGATGAACCGCATCTACCTCAAAAACTCCTTGAGTCAGCGTCCCTGTCTTATCAAACACAACATATTTGGTCTGGGCAAGGGTCTCCATATAATTGGAACCTTTGATAAGTACGCCCGCGTTGCTGGCGCCGCCAATGCCCGCGAAAAAACTTAACGGAATGCTGATCACAAGGGCGCACGGACAGCTTATGACAAGGAATGTAAGCGCCCTTTCCACCCATGTCCCCCAGTCCGCAGCAACCCCCATCCCCAGCATCCGCACAAGGGGCGGAATCACCGCAAGAGCAACAGCGCTGTAAACGACTGCAGGCGTGTAGATACGGGCAAACTTTGTGATAAACTCTTCGGATTTTGATTTTCTGGAACTTGCGTTTTCCACCAGATCCAGTATCCTAGACACCGTAGATTCCCCAAATTCTTTTGTCGTGCGGATCTTCAGTACGCCTGTCATATTGATACATCCGCTTAAGATTTCATCGCCTTTAGCCGTTTCTCTGGGCATGCTCTCCCCGGTCAGGGCGCTTGTGTTTAACATGGAAGTCCCGCTAAGGACAATCCCGTCAATGGGCACTTTCTCACCGGGCTGTACCACAATCGTAGAGCCAATCTCCACCTCATCCGGATCTACCTTGTTAAGCCTGCCGTCCGATTCAATATTTGCGTAATCTGGACGGATATCCATCAACTCACTGATATTCCTGCGGCTTTTTCCTACCGCATAGCTCTGAAACCACTCGCCCACCTGATAGAACAGCATAACCGCAACTGCCTCTGTATAGTCGCCGCCTTCCTGCCCCGCCATAAGCCCAACATTTCCGAAAAGACCATCGTCATACGCCGCGATGGCAAATGCGCCGATGGTGGCAATCGCCATCAGAAGATTCTCGTCAAAGGGCTGCCGGTTTTTAATTCCTTTGAATGCTTTTATCAAAATGTCATAGCCGATCACAAGGTACGGGATAAAATAACAGAGAAATCTTGCCGCTCCTTGGACGAGAAGAAAATGAAGTCCTATCAGAAGCACCGTCGCCAACAAAATGCGGACGAGCATCTTTTTCTGTTTTTTACTCATAATGCCACCTTCCTTTGAAATAATCTGCTCTCTTACAGGAAAATTTCACAGTCGTCCTCTACTTTTTTACAATTCTTAAGGACTTCTCTCATGACTGCTTTCGCGTCCTTTCCTTCCTCGAACTCCACATTCATTTTTAATGTCATGAAATTCACTGTTGCATCTTTAACACCAGCAGTATTTTTCGCGGCCTGCTCCATTTTATTCGCACAGTTTGCACAATCAACATCAATTTTATATGTCTTTTTCATAAGTCATTCTCCTTTTTAATTAAATAATTATTTAATCGTTGACTATACTGTACTCCTTACAGTATAATTAGTCAATAGAGGCACGGACAGTTTTTCTGTTCGGGAGAAAAATGTTTCTGATTGGAGTAATTGTGATATGATTGAAAACCATATAGACACAGCCAAGGTTATGAAAACGCTGCCCCACAACCACGGCCATAAAAACGAAGAACAGATCATGGAGCACCTTCCGGGCGAACAGGAAATCTCCGGTGTGTCTGAAGCCATGAAACAGCTGGGCGATCCGAGCCGCCTTCGTATCTTCTGGCTTCTGTGCCACTGCGAAGAATGTGTAGTTAACATCGCCGCCATCGTGGGCATGACTAGTCCCGCTGTCTCCCATCATCTCCGTCTTCTTAAAGGAAGCGGGCTTATCGTAAGCAGGCGGGAAGGAAAAGAAATGTATTATCGCACGGCGGATACCGAACTAGCGCAGGCACTCCATCTTATTATAGAAAAGATCGGAAAGATTACCTGTCCCCATCCCGCAGGAGAAGCCTCTCCTAATCCATCGGATAAAGAATCCTCCCCCGGCAGCAGAGACTCCGGACAGGAAGAGGTCATCCGGGAAATCCATGATCTCATAACTGGAAACCTGCAGACACGTTATACGATTGAAGAGCTCTCCCGGAAGTATCTGGTCAATACCTCCACCCTAAAAACCCTGTTTAAATCCGTATACGGCATGCCTATCGCCGCCTATATGAAGCAGTACCGCATCAGCCGTGCCGCCCAACTGCTCCGTGATACAACGCACAGCATCGCCTCGGTCGCCGCTTCCGTAGGGTACGAAAGCCAGAGCAAGTTTACGGCGGCATTCAAAGACATCATGAAAATGCTGCCTACGGATTACCGTAGACAGCATCGTTAAAAATACACCGCTATCAGTTATCTCTTTCATGACTTATTATCTGTGCGGCTTATACCTCCCCTGTACGGCCGTCCCCGGTAATCCCCGGTATGCTCTCCCCTAAGGCCGCGCGCCTGATTGCGGCTCCCTCCCATGCGGGAATGTGAAGCAGAATACTGCCGGACGCCTCGTTGCGCCTGTCTGCGGCGTCTTGCCCGCTCCATCCGCATTTTCCTGCGTTTCGCAAGCTTATAGCGAAGATACACATACAAGATTATAAACAGCAGAATGATTCCCGCCGCTATGCCAATCACAATTTTGGCTGCCAACGGAAGCCCTCCTTTGCTGTTCTGTCCTTTATCTGACGTGCCCGTCCCTGTGATCTCCGGCGTAAGACTGTATCCAGTCTCTTCCTTCACGTATTCCTCTGTGAGCTTCACCGCCGCGCTTCCTACGTTCTGTCCCTGATAAGTATATGTCACTGTGCCGGCTGCCTTCGTTTTATCAGTGACGGTGATCTTAGCCCTAACTGAAGAAAAGTCCGCGCCTGACGGGAGTACGATATAAGCGTTTTCATCCTCATAAGAACTGATCCCTGCTGCCTTCTCCTGATCATTCAAAGGTACTTTTACAAAATTAGCAAACGCATAATCAAACATCGCCCTCGTGTCTATGTAGGCGTCATTTCCGTAATCACGGAGTACCACCGCGGCAAGCGGAAGATTTCCATCGTCTGCCATCGTCACAAGCGTCGTCCGCGCCTGATCCGTGTACCCGGTCTTTCCGCCGGTGCAGTATTCATAGTAATTGGCGTTCTGAGGCCAAAGCATTTTGTGATTCTGCTGAAACGTCCTCGTCTCACCCACCAGATTCGTCGTTCCAATAGTATAATTCAGCGTCTGGACAACGGTACGGAATTCTTCAAACTGATATACTTTTGAGGCGATCAGCGCCATGTCGTGAGCAGTTGTATAATGCTGCTCATCATGAAGGCCATTTGCGTTCACCCAGTGGGATCCTGTGCAGCCGATCTCTTCCGCCCTATCGTTCATTTTCTGGATAAAGGTGTCGAATCCCCCGCCTGTAAGCTTTCCTACACTCTCCGCAATAGCGTAAGACACTTCATTTGCCGAAGCCAAAAGCATGCCGTAAAGAGCGTCATTCATACTCAGGATCTCGCCCGGCGTCATGCCGATGCTAGCGTCCCCGTATTCCAGAAAGGAAACACTGTCCTCCGAAAAATATACCTCGTCCTCAAGGCTTGCGTTTTCCAGCGCCACCAGCGCCGTCATAAGTTTTGTAATACTCGCAGGATAATGCCGTTCATCCGGCTTTTTCGCATATAACACAGCCCCGCTGTTCATATCCATCACAATCGCAGAATTTCCATATACCTGCGGTCCCTTCGGCCAGCCTTCAATATTATTCGTATCCGGCACAACCTCATAAGACGCCGCTCTCTCCGCTTCCCGCGCCTCCATCTCCTCGTCCGCATAGGCTGTTCCGGCTGATGCCAGAAGCACCGTTGTCATAAGAACCGCGGAAGCAATACGTTTTATGGCAGCTTTCATTTTCCCCTCCAGCTAAAACAGTAAAAAACTACTGATAATTGTCTATATTATAGTTGATTGCCAAAAGGGTTGCAAGTCGGGAAACATCACTGTTTCTCTATATAAAAAATATATCAGCACAAAATCTCTCTAGCTTCGATCCCCGCCTCCTTTGCCTCCACGCGGACGTGTGTTTTTTCCGGATAATATCTTGTCGTGAGTACATACTCCCCTCCGTTTACAAAAACCTCCACGGAAGAGATATCGGCTAGAATCCTCACATCCGTAATCTTTTCCACCTCTACATGCCGAATCCCCCGCCCTGCAGATACGGAAGCTTTATCCTGATTGTCAAACCGCATCTCAAATCTGCCGTTCTGGTACTCAAGGATCAATTCTTGGCCCAGCACAGCACGAAAAGCGTTCTCTGTAATGCCGGATACAGCCAGATCATATGTCTGATACCCTTCCAGTTCGAATGCTTCTGTCCCATAAAGGACCTTCACACTTTGTATCTTCCGTTCTCTCATTTTCAGCTCTCTGACCGGACGTTGGCATAAGATACCGTCCTTTACATAGATTTCTCGTGGAAAGGTGAAACAGTGCTGCCATCCGTCCGCGATCGTTGGATTGGTGTACTCCTTGCAGTCCGGCATTCCCATCCATGCAATCATGATACGCCGTCCGTCATCTGTCTCAAAGCTCTGGGGGGCATAATAATCAAATCCGTAATCCCACAGACAGTACTCTGACAGCGCATACTCTCCGCAAAGATCGCCTGCTACTGTAAAATATCCCGACTGATAGACATTTCGCTCCTCCCATACCTCGCCTTTTAATCCCTGTACCGACGCGGAGAGTACTTTTATGCCATCCGCCTCAAAATAATCCGGGCATTCCCACATATAACCGAAAGGTTCCGCCGTACTGATACGGCTTTTAAAAGTCCAATTCACCTTATCCGCCGACGTAAAAATAATTGCCTGACCAACGTCTTCTTTCGTCCTTGCGCCTTGTATCATATAATACACGTTCCCCTCTTTCCACACCTTCGGATCTCTCACATGAAGGCTCAAATCTGAGGGATAATCCGTGTTGCTCATAAGTTCTTTCTTCGCCCCGAAATGGATTCCATCCCTGCTGGTCACCAGCACGGTGTTCGCCTCTCGACCAGTATTGATATAATCATAATCTTCCCTGTCCTCGAGTTTCACATTCCCCGTATAATAGAGGTACATCTCTCCGTCCTCGATAAAGGCGCACCCAGAGTAAACGCCGTGGCAGTCAAAGGGCTGATCTGGATAGAGGCTTACTCCCTCATATTCCCATCCGGCCATATCTGTACTTATGTAATGCCCCCACATCTTCACCCCTCCCTCCGGATCAAAGGGGGAATACTGGAAGAATGCGTGGTATATGCCCCCGAACTGACAAAGCCCGTTGGGATCGTTAAGCCATCCTACAGGCGGCATCAGGTGGAACCTCTGACGGAAGCGGCCCGTATTTTCCGCTCCGTCTTCCACCATCTTTACCAGTCTTACCAGATCTCTTGTCAATGCGTTCATGCTCTATCTCCCTGCTTTTTAATCTTTTCCATACTGTTTCCCACTGCGTGTTTTAACCAGCAGTGTTATTTTTTTACCGTCATAACCGCCGTCTCTGTGCCCACTTCCTTGGGTTCTGATTTATTTACTTTGGAATACTGATCCGCGTTAGTTAGAATAACCATTGTAGTCACCGGATAGCCTGCGGCTTTGACCACATCCAAGTCTGCTTCAATCAGCACATCCCCTGCGCGGACTACGTCTCCGTCAGACACCTTCTTTGTGAAGCCTTTTCCTTCCAGCTTCACTGTATCGACGCCTACATGGATCAGCAGCTCTCCGCCGCTCTTTGTTGCAAGACACACCGCGTGTCCTGTCTCAAATATATTGATAATCTCGCCGTCGCAGGGCGCTACGATTCTGCCATTCTCAGGCTCCACCGCTACAGTTGCTCCGAGCATCTCAGATGCAAAGGTCTCGTCACTGACCTCTGACAGACGAATGATCCGTCCCTTTACTGGGCTGTTTAAAACTTCTTCTGTCATACCTGACGCGCCGTTTTCGGCTGTATTTTCCACTGTATCTGACGGCGTGTTTTCCCCGGCTCTGGCCGCGCTTCCAGCTACTGCAGCCGTAGACACTGTCTCTTCTTTCTTATCTTTATAGATCACAAAGGAGATGATAAATGCAACGCATACTGAGATCGCCATCTCGATGATGTACTGTACCGGTCTCTCAAGGCAGAGCAAAACTCCGAAGATACCCGTAACCCCAGTTCCTTTTGCTCCCAGATGTACGAGAGACGCATACAGCGCTCCACATCCTCCACCGATACATCCTGCGATAAATGGTTTGAAGAACCGTAAGTTCACACCGAAGATTGCCGGCTCTGTGATTCCCATAAATGCACTTAAAGATGAAGGAAGCGCAAGTGATTTGATCTTTTTATCTCTGGATTTTAATGCCACCGCAAGAGCCGCCGCGCCCTGAGCCACATTTGCCGCGCTCGCCAGCGGGAGCCAGTATGTATATCCGTACTGAGCGATCTGTCCGATATCAATAGCTGTATACATCTGATGGATACCTGTCACAACAGTCGGGGCGTACAGACCTCCCATGATCAGGCTTCCGATACCTAACGGAAGAGTAAGCAGCCATTGGATGCCTCCAAGCACCGCGTTCTCAGCCCACACAAATACGGGACCAATGATGGATAAGGTGAGATAGCCTGTTACAAACACACTGACAAGCGGGGTTACAAACAGATCTAACACCTCCGGCACGATCTTGTGCAGCTTCTTCTCAATTGCTGAGAGCACCCACACTGCGATAACAACCGGGATGACGTGTCCCTGATATCCCACCATATCGATATCATAAAGACCGAAGAATACTGATTGTGTCTGCTGCACTCCTTCTGTCGCCACAGTGTACGCGTTCTGGAGCGCTGGATTGATCATAATCATACCGATAACCGCTCCCAGATACGGGTTCGCGCCAAAGGCTTTCGCCGCGGAGAACGCGATCAGGATCTGTAAGAACGTATAAGCCGTGTTGCTGAACAGGTTGGCAAACATATAGATGGAACTGCTTGTGTCCATGCTGATAAATCCATTGTTTATCATAAAGTCCAGAGAATTCATGATACCCATGAGGAAACCGCTTGCCACGATTGCTGGAATAATCGGCACGAAAATATCTCCCAAGAGCTTTATGGCCCGCATAAAGATATTTTGCTTCTGTGCCGCCGCTTCCTTGGCCTCAGCTTTGGAGCTGGCCGTGATCCCTGCCAGCGAGATAAACTGGTCAAACACTTTATTGACTGTCCCTGTCCCAAGGATGATCTGAAGCTGACCGGACGCTTCAAACACGCCCTTTACCCCTTCAATATTCTCGATCGCTCCTTTGTCCGTCTTGCTGTTGTCCGCAATTACAAGACGAAGCCTTGTCGCACAGTGTGCGGCAGAGACAATGTTCTTGTTCCCGCCCACTTTTTCAAGGATTTCTTTCGCGGTTTTTCTGTAATCCATATTATCTCTCCTTTCCTTTTAATACGTTGACTTTTCACATGAAATCTTTATTTTTATGTAATCGATTTCATATTTTCTATATAAAATAATATCGGTAAAAACGGCATTTGTAAAGTCGGCATTTTTACCGATATTCAAGATATGAATTTGTGCAAATTTACTCTTCTTCTCCGTTTACCAGCCGGAACCCCAGCTTTATCTCCACTGGGATCTTCTCCCCCCGTTCAATCACATCCAGCAAAAGCTCCGCTCCGCGGATGCCGCTGGTTTTATACCCAAAATGAATCGTCGGTATACCGCCTGTGACAGCCTTTAAAAGCTGGTTGTCGCCGAAACCCGTAACTGTCACACGCCTGCTGTTTGGGGCGTGCTTCTCAAAGACATGCAACGCTTCGATCGCTCCCGCCGCAATTGTATCAGTAGCGCACGAGATAATATCGATATCAGGCTTTTCCTCCAGAAGGGATAAGGCTGCATTGTAACCGGACTCTGTGCGGAATTCAGACAGGCGCACATAGTCCCCGCTAAGTTCTATTCCCGCAGACTTAAGTCCCGCCCGGAACCCATCCTCCCTTGCGGCTCCAGCCGACTTATCTTCTCTTGTCACTCTAATGTATGCAATGTGTCCGCCTCCTGACGCCTGATTCAAAGAAGCCGCCAGCCTCCCCATAGCCTTTCCGGCCCCGTAATCATCATGGTAGATACAGTTCGCATGCTTGGTATACTGCCCGATTACTACCACGGGCACTTTCGAACCTTTAAGAAATTTCTTGTGCTCTGCTGTGATCATCGTGCCAATCAGAATGATCCCATCCACAGGGTAATTCTCGAATAATTTCAGATATTCGACCTCCCTCTCCGGACAATTGTCTGTACTGGCAAGCAGCATCTGGTATCCCCGTGCGGCAAGCACTTGCCCAATCCCTGCAGTGATGCGACTGATAGATTCGGAATTGATCTTGGGCACGACCACGCCCACGAGGCTTGCCCGTTTTGTCCTCAGAATTCTTGCTTGGGTGGACGGATGATACCCTGTCTCCTCTATCACTTTCTTTATCTGTTCTTTTTTCTCATCGCTAATGTAACCGCCGTTTAAATACCTTGACACAGCGGCGCTCGATACGCCTGCAAGCGCGGCGATCTCCTTAATCGTCATGATCTTCACCTCTAAGTGCATTATATGGTCTTATGTGACATCAAATATCATAGATTATAATCTGTTTCTATTTCCCACTTCTAGAATATTACACTGTACGAACAAAAGCAATATATTATACAGAGACTAAAATTCAATTGCTTTGTGATTTTCTCACAGAAAAGCGAGATCTTTCGCTGTATAATAAGGCAATAAGATAAATCAATTTAGAGGAGTAAACATTATGACTGTAATTAAGAAAAAGCGCAAGGCGCTTGTTGAGCAATCCAATTGTGTGGCCTGTGGCTGCTGCGTAAAAGCCTGTCCAGTGGGGGCAATTCAGATCATAACAGGGATTATGGCTCAGGTAGACGTGGAAAAATGTGTCGGATGCGGTAAATGTGCAAAAGAATGTCCGGCCAGCGTAATTAAAATCCAGGAGGCAGACGTATGAAAATGAAGAAAAAATGGTATGATTATTTATGGATTCTTTCTCTTACTTATCTAGTTTTAGGATTTTTTAATATCCTGTTCGCATGGCTGGGGCTGATCTGCTTTTTTGTTCCTCTGATTATTTCACTGATGAAGGGAACAAAGGGATACTGTAATCGTTACTGTGGCAGAGGACAATTGTTTGGCCTTCTGGGCGGCCGCTTTGGTCTTTCCCGCAGGAAAGATATTCCAAAATGGATGAAAAGCAAATGGTTCCGGTATGGATTTCTAGTGTTCTTTTTCGCAATGTTTTTTCTAATGCTCTGGAATACTTATCTGGTATTTTCAGGTGCTCAGGACCTGAAACAGGCAATGACACTGCTGTGGACCTTTAAAGTTCCGTGGCATTGGGCTTATCACGGAACACTGTTCCATGAAGGCACAGCTCAGTTCGCTTTCGGTTTTTACAGCGTAATGCTTACTTCTACAGTGCTTGGTCTGATCACAATGATATTGTTCAAGCCCCGCAGCTGGTGTGTCTACTGCCCTATGGGAACAATGACGCAGCTGATCTGCAAAGCAAAAAATCGGCGCTTCTGAGTACGCCTCATGATTATTTCAGCGTAAATGCAGGATTTCCCCAGACAGCCGGATAATCTCACACTATCCCACCTTGGAAAACCCGCCTGCCGGAGCTTGCCGGCAGGCGGGTGAAAAAACCTTTATTTCCAAACACTGGGAATAGTATCCGTTCAGCGTTCACTTCGCTGTTCCTTTTGCCTTGAACAAAATATTTGGATTGCTTTATTGAAAAAAGATGCAAAAGAGACTCTATGTTCTCCCTCAATTTCTGATTTTACGAGAGAAATCAAAGCGTTAATACGCTCCTTTTGTGCTTGTAAAATTTCATCTCCGTACAAATAAGCGTTGAGATTTTCAATCCCCTGCACATTTAAGCCATCGTAAATAATAGGCTTGATATACTCGTTTAATGTTTTTATACCTGTTTTCGTTACCCACAAACCAGCTTTATCCTCTCCATACAAATAAGTTGCAAAGTTTTCAGCAAGACCTTCGCTCACCATCATTTCACCAAGGGTAATATCGTTTTTCCAACGGATAAACTGAAACCGCACATTGTGATTTGTTTCGTGAGCCAGTGCGACACAAAGATGTTCTAAAGTGTATTCATTCGGAATAAGCCATGCAAAAATGTAGCCCGGAATACCCCATCCCCGCAGTATCCCTCATTCAGAGAAATATAGGGACTTTCGGCATTTGCCAATAAAATCGTAAACAAATACTCCTGAGTTGGTAATGAAATTCCATTACTTATAAAACATTCCAGCGATTTCCTAATAGACTGTTCACAGGAACTCCAAAGCAAGTCCGGGGAAATGCTCTAAATATTTGCTTTTTGGGAATAATCTACTTTGGTTGGCGCAATATGACCAAGCATACTGCTTGCCATAATAACATCGTATCCGTTTAGTGCAGCCGCCTTCATCGGAACTCTGTAACAGTCCCATTTCCCTTTAAATGGCATCATTAACTCATACCGGTAAATATCATTTTTCTTCTCTATGGGAGCCTCCATGATTTTTCGATAAATCTCATCTGACCGGACATAGGTCACCTTCATTTTGTCTCATTCCTTTCTCGCTTTTTTTACAGCATACACTATGACGTAACATGAGAGTCAATAGAAATAAACAGATTATGTTTCCAGTAAATAAAAAACGCCGAAAACCTTGAAAAATCAATGTTTTCGGCGGAGTTTCTGGCGTCGCTAAGAGGATTTGAACCTCCGACCTACCGCTTAGGAGGCGGTCGCTCTATCCAGCTGAGCTATAGCGACATTTAAACAAGCTATATGGTGATATATTATTTACCCCATCCTTCCCGGACGCAATAAATAATATACCACGTTTTTCTTCAATTCTCAACTATTTTATGTGTTTTCTTTTATATCTCTCGGAACCTTTCCCCGTCGTGACGACGCTTCTAGAAATTGATACAGCCCTGAAGCCAGATCGTCCCTTTGAATCTCCGTCCAATCTCCGGCTCTCCCATCACTTCTGCCACAGGAACACACACATCGAACTGAAGCTCATTGACATTTAACTTCATCTGATACAACTCGATCCCTGTCGCCGCGTTCTTTCTCCTACGCACTGCCAGTATCTCTCCCATGATGGAGTACAAATCACATTCCACTCCATATGGCATAAAATATGTGTCCACAATGGAGAATACGTCTTCCTTTTCCAAACGCCTTGACACCTGAGAATAGATATCAATATCATCCAGCGTCAATGTTTCGATTGCTGTCTGATCCCCATTCCTTGCAGCATTAAGGAGCATTTTTCTGTTATCGGACGCTTCCTGTTCACTTTTGAGCTGTCTCTCATCCTTGATCACTGGCAGGAGGATCATGCCTGCCAGTGCCAACCCCGATAGTGTAACGGAAGTTGTGATATCTGTGGCAAACCCTGCCTGACGCTCTCTCATATATTCAAGACCGTTCTGAAGGGTGAAGATAAGGCTGATCCCAATCTTAGAGTCCTCGCACATCCCCACATACTGTTCCGTCTCGATCTTTCGCTCTACCGCGATCTCTGCATAAGTACTGATCCCGCTCCCCTCAAAATAGGGGAAATAATAATCCAGTTCAAACTTTTCCTGTTCGTCCAATTCACCACACAGAGAAATACCGACACATTGTCCATATTCCTTCCGCATCTCACAGAAATCCTCATTTGGCCTGTAAGAGACGATCGTCTGGTGAGTAAACTCATTTTGAACGCTTTCCAAAAGCTTCTTTAAGTCGTTTTTTGTATGGATATTATTGAATCCAATCGCTTTTAAATATTGGTGCATGTGTTCTTATTCTTTCTTTATTTTTTCGGTATAAGCCTGTCGTTTCCGCCCATGTACGGTCTCAAGACTTCCGGTATGGTAACGGAACCATCCGCCTGAAGATGGTTTTCTAAGAAAGCAATGAGCATTCTCGGAGGTGCAACCACTGTATTGTTCAGTGTATGCGCAAAATAACTTCCGTTTTCACCCTTTACACGGATACCAAGCCTTCTCGCCTGAGCGTCTCCCAGATTGGAGCAGCTTCCCACCTCGAAATATTTCTTCTGACGCGGTGACCATGCCTCTACATCCACAGATTTCACTTTAAGATCAGCCAGATCACCTGAGCAGCACTCCAGTGTGCGCACTGGGATTTCCATGGAGCGGAACAGATCCACTGTGTTTTGCCACAGCTTTTCGTACCATTCCATGCTGTCTTCTGGCTTGCACACGACGATCATCTCCTGCTTCTCAAACTGATGGATTCTGTACACGCCTCTCTCCTCAATGCCATGCGCGCCCTTTTCCTTGCGGAAGCAAGGGGAATAGCTTGTCAATGTCTGGGGAAGCTGATCTTCCGTAAGCTGTGTATTGATAAATTTTCCGATCATGGAATGTTCGCTTGTGCCGATAAGATAGAGGTCTTCCCCCTCGATCTTATACATCATGGCGTCCATCTCCGCAAAGCTCATTACACCTGTGACCACATTGCTGCGGATCATGAACGGCGGCACACAGTATGTGAATCCTCTGTTAATCATAAAATCGCGTGCATATGCAATCACCGCGGAATGGAGCCTGGCAATGTCTCCCATCAGGTAATAGAATCCGTTTCCGGCAACCTTTCTGGCGCTGTCAAGATCAATTCCGTTAAATGATTCCATGATCTCCGTGTGATAAGGAATCTCAAAATCCGGAACAACCGGTTCTCCAAATCTTTCCAGTTCGACGTTCTCACTGTCATCTTTCCCAATCGGAACAGATGGATCGATGATATTTGGAATCGTCATCATGATTTTTTTAATCTTCTCTTCTACTTCCTTCTCCTCAGCAGACAGCTCATCGATCCTTCCCGCGCTTTCCGCGACCTTTTTCTTAAGCGCCTCCGCTTCTTCCAGTTTCTTCTGTGCCATCATAGCCCCGATCTCTTTGGAAGCCTTGTTTTTCTCAGCGCGGAGCGCCTCTACTTCTTGCTTGATCTCGCGGTTTCTCTGATCCAGTGCGATAACTTCATCCACAAGCGGGAGCTTCTCATCCTGAAATTTGTTTTTAATATTCTGTTTTACAATTTCCGAATTATTTCTCAAAAACTTAATATCTAACATACCTCTATCCTCTCATTCTCTATTTTTTTATATCTTTTATATCGTATTCTTCCTGATAGACCGCTTTCTCAAGACATTGTCTCTCTTCCGCGGACAATTCTATATAACTGTCTCCTTTTACAACCTCTTTAATATAAGTGTAACACCCTTCCCTGCTGTGCATTGCATTGAATATCCATCCATTGTCATTCTCATCCAACATTGCTAGAACAAAGCTAAGATTTCCACCCATCTCATGGAAGGCATCATATTTTACAATTCCTGCCTTTTGATAATGACCTTCCATTTTTTTCCGTATATCTTTGACCTCCTTTTCATTTTCTTTAACAAGCGCAGATATTTCCTCTAACTCGCTAAATTTCCTGAAAATGCTTTTTTCCAGATTC
>DSLMC04103__coassemble_413_pt1 | contig 38706 bp, 30 predicted proteins | sample DSLMC04103__metabat2_high_PE_020 | metagenome-assembled genome bin DSLMC04103
AGAACTGGGGACGCACGACGTACATTTTCTCGTAATTCTTTAATTGCATCTTCAGATGTTTCCCCTTGTCCAACGCACCCTTTTAAGGACAGACTTTCTGCTACCCAGAATATATGATTTTCGACTTTCATCTGATAAACTTTAAATTCATATAACATTATTGGTAGTCCTCCTTAATTAAATCGAATAAGTCTTTAAGTTGCTTAATATAGGCTTCCTTTACGGTTTTCCCGTGAATAGGGATAGGAATAACAGTTCCAGAAGGAACATGAACAATTTTTTTGCTATGATTTCCGCCTGTAGAAACTTGACACCCATAATATTTTGCAATTACTTCTATTTCTTCAAAAGTAATGTCATTTGGTATAGGTTTCCTATAAAATTTCTTCAGCCTCTTTTCAATAGTACTCATATTATCTCCTATTGTATGTTTATAATATCATATATGATATCAAAATTCAAAATAAACTTCTCTTTCTCCAAGAAATACCACATAGATTATCTCTTCCGAGGTTACACCTTTTCCGCTGTATTACCGAGATTAAATTATCGGTATATATTTATCACTTGTCTTTTAAATAAAAATCTTCAAGTAGTTTTAAATCTTGAGTTAGGTCATATTTGTAATCACCGACTTGTCCGACGGGGTTATTGTTTATGTATCGAATTACCGGGAGACACAGCTTTTGTATTTTTTCTACATCACCGGGGTCGTCACTAGAAAGCCCCAAAGTATGGCACAATGTTTTAATTTGTGAGTTGATAATACTTAATTGTCTAGCATCATTTTCCAGTTTTTGTTTCCGAGTGCTTTCTTGCAATGCTTCTTTTTCAACCGATGTTAACCTGAAAGTTCGGATCGCATCAGTAATAGCACGGATAATTTCCGAGATACTTGACAATTCAACTGTATTACTTCCGAACACAAGCCGGAGAGATCCGCTTTCCATTTTGCGGAGGTATATACGGGAATTCTCTCCGGCTGGTTTCGTTAATATTTCGAGCTGATTAAGAAAGGAGAAAAGCAAAGCCTACGGGAACAAAGTCTTTTTAGCAGTTTCGCTTATGACATCAATTAAAAGCTGGCGCAGAGAGTCCTTTATAATTTGTCCGGCATTTGCAATTCCTTTACGATATTTTGCTATGGCAATAGGAGTCGTAGGTGTATCAACAATTAAATCCGGGATGGCACTTTTAATCAGTTCTTTAGAAGAACTATCTAATTCATCATCCAGAGAAAGGAGTTGGGGCGAAGCTATTCCTGTCGTGGCAATAATCATGAGCTGTGGCGCTGTATTTATCTCGATATTAGGGATGACACTCTATGAGAATGGGAAGGAACAGAGAAAGTACGAGAACTATACGACGCTGTCTTGTATCAAAGAAGAAGCAGGCGGCATCTGGGAAGTAGAGATGAGGCAATCCTCGGCGGATACGGATGCGCGGTTGGCAGAGCTTGAGGAGAAAGCGGAACAACAGGAGGGCGATATCGAACAGTTAAAGAGAGAGGTAGAGGAAGGCAGCGCTGGTGTGGATCGGGAGTTATTTGCGGCAACTGCTGTTGTGGCCCGGGCAAATGCTCAGGCATTATCTGATATGGCGGCTCTGGAGGCAAAGGTGTTGTACCCTGACTGGAATCCAAACAGCATAGAATATACGACAGGGTTCAAAGTTCTACATGAGGATATCCTATACAAGTGTATTTCCGAACATACCTCTCAGGCAAACTGGGCCCCCGGAGCTACACCGTCTCTTTGGACAGCGATTGAGTCGGGGGAGCGCGCTGGCACCCTGAAAGACCCGATTCCAGTTCCAGATACGGTCACGACCGCGGGCATGGAATATGAGAAAGGGAAATACTACAGCGAGGGGGATACTGTCTACTTAATGAACCGACAGGGCATGGATGACGGTGAGAAAGTTACACTGTACTTTGCTCCTTCTGCTCTTGTCGGACAGTATTTCAGTGTGGCAGAATAGGCGGTGATATATATGGCAATCAGAGCAAGACCGTAACAGGTCTTATTTTTATGCGTAGAATAGTATTGAGGAGGCTGTCATGGAAGATGTGATAAGCAGAAAAGAGCATGAAGAATTCGCTCGCCGAATAGATGATGAGCGCAAGAGAGTAAATCACAGGCTGAGTAATCTGGAAGATACTGTCCGGCAGATCGGAGAACTGACAGCCAGTGTGCAGAAACTTGCATCGAGCGTAGAGAGCATGGCGAAGTCCCAGATCAAGCAAGAGGCACGTCTCGAAAAACTGGAGGGCAGGGATGGCGCGATGTGGAGAAAGGTAACAGGCTATGCTATTACGGCAGTGATTGGCATAGTAATCGGGTATATATTTAAACAAATCGGAATGTGAAAAGGAGGCAGAGAAGTATGAAAAATAAAGAGTATTGGATCAATTGGGCAAAGGCAGCGGGAGTCAGGGCGGTCAAGACAGTGGCCGAAACAGCACTTGCACTTATTGGCGCGGATATGGTTAATATCGTGTCACTGGATTGGATGAATATTGCTGGTGTGTGTGCCACTGCAGGGGTAGTTTCTCTTCTAGTGAGCCTGAAAGGTCTGCCGGAGGTAAAGGTACCGGAACTCCCGGAGTAAAGAGAAAGGAGAAAAAATTATGGCATTAAAAATATATCTCAGTCCGAGCTCTCAGGTAAGTAATCCTTACAGCGCGCAGGGCACGAACGAACAGAGACAGTGTAACCGGATCGCAGAGGCGGCAAAGGTTGCACTGGAGCGTAATGGCTACGAGGTCAAAAAAGCCCCGGAAGGGCAGAGCTACGTTCAGAATGTAGCGGAGTCTAACGCATGGGGAGCAGACATCCACATGCCGATCCATACCAACGCAGGAGGCTCTGCAAAAGGTACAATGGGACTCTGTTATCAGGGGTACGTCACAAACAAGTACATGCAGGCAGTGTACAAAGCTGTTGCAGAGCTGACACCTTGGGCAGACAGCGGTATTATTGTCAGGAATGACCTTTATGAAATCAATTCCACAAGAGCGATGTGCGTGTATATGGAGATGGCGTTCCATGACAAGGCAGACTCGGCACAATGGATCATTGACAATGTCGTACCGCTGGGTGAGGCAATCGCAAAAGGCATGTGCGTCGCAGATGGCAAGACGTATATCGCTGGAGACGGCACAGAGGTTGTGCCGCCGATGAGCTCCGCTCCATCCACTTCACCTATTGGCTCTGGTGGAGCCGGCATTGTTTTTGAATACGCAGTGCGCGCGGGCGGGGTCACATATCCGCCCGTGACAAATTTGAGTGACTACGCAGGGGTACGAGGTAGAGCAATCACAGATGTTGCAATTAAAGTCAACAAAGGAAGCGTTAAGTATCGCGTACATGTAAAAGGTGACGGATGGCTGCCGTATGTGACAGGATATGACTGGACTGATTATAACAACGGATATGCCGGAAATGGCAAGATTATCGATGCTATTGAGGTATATTACAATACCCCGTCAGATGTTGTGGCTGCTCACGGATACCAGAAAGCCCAGTACCGTGTCAGCCCGCTGAACGGAAATTACTGGCCGTGGCAGTATGACAACGAGACCGGCGGCGGACAGGACGGCTATGCCGGAGTGATCGGAAAGGCTATTGATAGATTCCAGCTCTTCTAAAGGCATAATAATACCCCGGGGCATCTGCTCCGGGGTGGAATATTGTATCATCATTCAGTTGATTTTCGTGTTGCATTTCGTGTTGCATAACTTTCTAAAATGCAACACGGATTATGATATTCTATAATTTTTGTTAAATAACTAATATCTGGAAAAGCGCGTATTTACGCTGATTTCCGAGCATCCCAGTAAATGCGCAGATTGATGAAAAATACTCTGGAGCGGGTTCGAATCCCGTATACTCCATTGTCAAAGCAGCAGAGGTGTTTGAATAAGCATACATCGGGATGGGTTTTGAAGGGCCCATCCCGATTTGACGTTAATCTTCCATAAAGTTAAGAAGATACGGTCAGTAATTATGAATGAAACTTATGGCGTTTTTCACAGAAAAATGTCGAAATATTTATGCAATACTACAAAATGACAGAAAATTACAATAAATAAATTGACAGCCATCAAAAAGTATGATAAAAAGTGATCAACAAAAACGTTTTTGAAAATGGAGGTGGCAGACCATATGCCTTCAACGATACAGGATGTGGCAAGAGCGGCGGGAGTCTCCGTAGGAACTGTGTCCAGAGCCATGAACGACTATCCGGATATCAGTGAAAAGACCCGGGAGAAGATACTGCGAATTGCCCATGAGCTTGGCTATCGTCCTAATCTTGTCGCAAAGAGTCTGTCATCAAAAAACTTCCGGGAGATCGCCCTGGTATTGTCAGGGTTCCTCGAGGATGTGATGTTTAATGACTTTGAGACTATGCTGATGAAAGGGTGCTATCAGTTCGCGTTCGAGCACGATCTGGATATCTCAATGTATGTGATCAATTCAAAGATTCAGGAGGAGAAAACGTTTGAGCAGTTGTGCTATGAACACAACATTGCCGGAGCAGTGCTGTTCGGATTAAAAAGTACAGATCCTTACTTTAAGACACTTGCACAGAGCAGGAAGCCGTGCGTTACCATCGATGTAGAGGTGGGAGGAGCCTGTGTAGGTAATGTGACCAACGACCATGCAGCTGCTTTCGATGAGCTGACGCAGTACCTGATCGATCAGGGACACAGAAAGATCGCTATAGTATGTGGCCGGAAGAATGCGACGGTCACATCGGAAAGACTGGAGGGAGCTGTCCGGGCGATGAAGAGAAACGGATTAGAGTTTCAGGAAGATTTCATCATTCAGACAAACTTTCTGAAAGAAGAAGCGACAGAGGTTGTGAAGCAGTTTTTTGAGGGGCATTCTCCAGATAGTGTTACTGCATTTCTCTGTATGAGCGACATGCTTGCGATTGGAGTGTCAGAGAGCCTGAAAAAAATGGGGTACTCCCTCCCAGACGACTACTCGGTGGTAGGATATGACGGGCTTTATGTGACAGACTATACGGAACCGAGGATCACTACAGTAGACCAGAACATTAAGGAAAAGGGATATGAGGCAGCTAGCCTTTTGTTCGACATGATCTGCGGCACAAGAACGGCACAGAACCTTATACTGCCTCACAAACTTGAAATTAGGGACAGTGTGAAAAAATTGTAAGCAGAGAACGGTTTTGAAAAAAGAAATAAGCGGAGATACCGCTTTTTTCAAAACTTTTTTCGAAAACGTTTTCGAAAAGGCGCAAAAGGGCGTCTAGAAGAAAGGAGAGGTAATATGAAAAAGAGGCAAATCGCAGCGGCATTACTGGCAGGAGCTATGCTTGTATCCGTCACAGCATGTGGCACAGGCGGAGATAACAGTGCTTCAGGAGGAGACAGTTCAGGAGGGATTTCCATTACGATTCCTTCCTACAAGACAGGAGAGAACGTGGGGGCCGTATTTTTTGAGCCTCAGGTAGAGCGCTTTAATGAGAAATACGAGGGAACTTATCATATAGAGTTGGAAAATGTAGCGGAAGATGCGTTTAATGACCAGATTAAGCAGCTGGCGCAGCAGGACGCTCTTCCAGCGCTTGTCCAAGGCGGGGATAAGGAATGGCTTAAGACTGTCGCGTTCCCCAATGGTATGGCTTATGACTTAAGTGGATGGCTGGACGAGACACCGGAAGTAAAAGACCTTCTTCTTGCGGACGGAATCGACTACTGTACTTCGGAGGACGGAGCAATTTACAGCATGCCTCTGGCTACGGTAAGGCCTACAGGATTTTTCTATAATACTGCTCTGTGGGATACGCAGGAGGATCTTAGCGCTATGACAATGGATGATTTTACCACTGCCCTTGGAGATCAGAAGATCGCTTTTTCCACGGCAGAAAATGCGTGGGTGACAGCTCTGTTCTGGACTGCGCTGATTGCGAATGAAGAGGGCGGTGCAGAGATTCTTAACAGCGGTATTGACGAGAAGATAACGGATTTCAATCAGCCGGTTATTCTGGATTCTGTGACAAAACTACAGTCATTGCTCCAGAACAATGCGTCTTCCAACTCTGTGGGAGCAGCATATCCAGACGCAGCAAATACCTTTATGAGCTCGGGAGCGGCGGTTATTGCAAACGGGCCGTGGATGTCTACGGATTTTGAAGAGACTAACTCTTCTAACTGGAGCAATGATTTCGACGGAGCGAATGTCCGGGCATCGTTGTTTCCCGGACAGGTTGGGATCGCACAGACACGTACCTACGGAGAATGGTGGATCTCATCAAGTGCTTCTGAGGAGGAGGTAGAGCTTGCCCTTGCATTCCTTGAGTTTATCAATTCACCGGAGGAGCTTGAGGCATACCTGCTGGCAGAAGGCGGCGATGCTCCCAATCTTGAGTATACAGAGGACTTCGTGGCACAACAAGGAGAGACTCAGGTGCTGGCGGATCTGGCGGCTGATACAACAGAGGAGACAGTCTATGTGCCGTGTATTCTTGATGTGATTCCTTCTTCCGTGGCGAATTCGGATTTGAGCAGGCTTCTTCCTTCACTTGCGGACGGAACTTACACTCCTGAGCAGTTCTGCGAACAGCTCTCAACTGCGGCAGCAGAGGCAACTGCACAGTAACATGTAAAAGGCGTCCCTTCCGGGACGCCTTAAAAGAAAGGAAATGGCCTATGAAAAAACTTATAGGAAAGAAAGGGCGGGGATCTGCGAAACATTGGGAAAAGAAAAATTATAAATGGATCTACTTCTTTTTACTGCCTACGATCCTTATATTTCTCATGTTTTACATGGTTCCGATTATTCAGGTATTTGTCACTTCCTTTGCTCAATGGGACGGATTTAATGCACCTCAATTTAACGGCATACGAAACTATGTCAATCTGTTTAGCAGCAGTTCCTTCCTTGTTTCGCTGAAAAATCTCTTTTTGTGGGCTCTTGTGGCAATGTTTCTCCACGTAGGGTTCGGCACGCTTGTGGCATTTGTGTTTTACCAGCGCAGGCGGGGATGGAAAGTGGCCCGTGCCGTATTTATGATACCGAATGTGATCAGTGCGGCTGCATGGGCAATGATTTACAGGTTTTTCTTTAATAATGATTTTGGGATTCTCAATTCTATAATCCGAATCTTTAATCCTGATTTCAATGTTCAGTGGCTTTATTCATCACCATGGGCCTTCTGGGCGGTAACATTTACATGGCTGTTCTATGCGGTAATCGTAACGCTTCTGGTACTTGGTGATTTGATGAACATACCGCAAGAGCTGAATGAAGCGGCCATCATTGACGGGGCCGGCGGATGGCAGCTGATACGTCATATCCAGATTCCTCTGTGCCGGAGCGGCATAGCTACAGGCGTGATTTGTTCCCTGACCTCAAGAATCACAATGTATGAACAGATCTCGCTTACAACTGCAGGAGGGCCGGGGAATGACACGATGAGCCTTCCGATCCTTCTGGTCAATGCCGTTACAGATTATAGATATGGGTACGCGAATGCAATAGGCGTTCTGATGTTTATCATAGGGCTTGTGATGATGTTTGTCGTCAATAAGGCGTTCCGTATGAACGAGACAGATTACTAAAATGGGAGGTGGGAAGATTATGCCAAAATTAAAAAAAGGATTGGTCTCGGGCTTTATCTATGCTATTGAGATTCTTGTGATTGTGATATCCCTGTTTCCCATCTTATGGGTGATTCTGTCCGCATTTAAGACAAACGGAGAGATTTTGAGCAGTCCGCTTGACCTGCCGCAGTCGGTGTCCTTTGATGTGTTTATACATTTGTTTCAAAACTATAATTTCCCGCGGTATTTTCTGAATTCCTTGCTGGCGGCGGGGGTTTCTACAATCGTATCCCTTCTTTTCTATGCGATGGGAGGCTATGTGCTGGCAAAATACAAATTTCCGGGAAGGACGCTGCTTTTTACACTGTTTACTATTACGCTACTTGTGCCTGCGCACAGTAAGACACAGCCTATTTTCAATCTTATATCAGATCTGGGGCTTTATAACAACATCTGGGGAGTTACTCTTGTGTATCTGTCTACTGGCATGGCAATGTCTATCTTTATCCTAAGGGCAGGATTTCTCTCTGTCCCAAAGGCTTTGGATGAAGCGGCGATTGTGGATGGAGCAGGATTTATTCGTATCTTCTGGTCTATAAATCTCCCGCTTGCAAAAGGAGCCTTATCAACTGCCGGCATACTGATGTTTCTAAGCAATTGGAACGAATATTATTTTGCCTCTCTTCTTACAATGTCAGATTCAGAGAGGACGCTGCCAATTGCACTTAGTTATTTTACAAGTGAATTTTCCTATAACTACACGGAGCTTTTTGCGGCCCTTGCCATCGTTGTCCTGCCGGGTATCATTCTGTATATTTTTGCTCAGGAGCAGGTTCAGGCGAGTATGGCGTCGACGGGCATCAAGGGCTAACATTTGACATAAAGGAGAATATTTATGAGTTTTCATATGAATTACAATACAGAGCCAAGAGGATGGATCATGGAAGAGGACGGGTTCGGCGCCCGCAGTATCGCTAAATGCGAATCCATCTTTGCCCAGGGCAATGGTTATCTTAATATTCGGTGCGCACTGGAAGAAAGTTATGTGGGTCAGTGCAGGGATGCGTTTGTAGCGGGCACATTTAACAAGGCAATGCCGGACGAGGTCACAGAGCTTCCGAATCTTCCCGATGTGACAGAATTGGTAATTCTGGTAAACGGAGAAAGATTTTCTTTAGATAAAGGAAGGATACACAGCTACTCAAGAAAACTGGATCTGCGCACGGGGGAGTGTGTGCGGAAAGTAAAGTGGGAGAGCCCGGAGGGGGTGGAGTTGGATCTTTGCTTTAGAAGGTTTGTTTCCCTTCATGAGGAGCATGCGGCAGCATTTCAGACAGAAATTACAAGTGTGTCAGCGCCCATGGAATTGGTCATTGAGAGCGGCATAAGCTCCCGGAGTTCGAATACAGGCTCCCAGCATTGTTTGGACGGGGAGAAGCGGATGCTGGGCAGAGATACTCTCAGGCTGTCCACCTGTACAGTCCAGTCAGATATTCCAATCGTTGTACACTGCGTACATAAATTCAACAAAGAAACTTCAATGGAGCTCCCTGTGATTGAACGGAGGAGGTTTGTAAAACAATTCCGTTTTCAGATCGGTAAGGGTGAGACTCTGCGTATGGAAAAGACAGCATGCTACCATACCGGGCGGGATATGCGTTATGAGCTCCCGGACTGGCCTGCCGGTGTCACGGACTCGAAGCCTGTGTGTGCGGATGGGGACGCGCTGATTGAAAAGTTGAAAGGTTCTTCCTATGAGGAATTGCTAAAAATGTCTGCAAGGGCATGGGCGTCATACTGGAAAGATACAGATATTGAAATCGAAAGCAGTGACCCTGTAGATCAGTTGGGAATGAGATTTGCTCTTTACCATTTGAACATTATGATACAGCGTAGGGACAGCCGTGTAGGCATTGGGGCAAAAGGAATGACAGGGGAAGGATATAAGTGTCATTCATTCTGGGATACAGAGATGTTTCTCCTTCCATTCTACCTGTTTACCCACCCTCAGGCAGCGAAGACTCTGTTAAAATACCGATACCGAAGCTTGCCGGGAGCATACAGGAAAGCAGCTGAAAATCACTATGAGGGAGCGATGTTCCCGTGGGAAAGCGCGTGGATGGACGATGGGGAAGTGACACCTCTTTATGGGGCCGCAGACATTGTCACAGGGACAAGCATCCCCATACTGACTGGTATGCTGGAGCATCATATCACTGCGGATATTGCTTGGGGCGTCTGGCTTTATTATGAGGGTTCTATGGATGAAAAATTCATGGATAAGTACGGCTGTGAGCTGCTCGTGGAGACTGCAAGGTTCTGGTCTGACCGGCTGGAGTGGAAAGAAGAGAGAAAGCGCTATGAGATCTGTAATGTGATTGGTCCAGACGAGTATAAAGAACATGTGGACAATAATGCTTTTACAAATTACCTTGCGGCGTTTAATTTAAGGACGGCCGCCCATGTAATCGGTATTATGGAGAAAAAATGGCCGGGTGCGTGGAAAAATCTCAGCAGGAGATTTAATTTGGAGGAGTTAAGAGAGGATTTTCAGAATAAAGAAAAAAGCCTTTATCTTCCGGAGCCGGACAAAGACGGGATCGTAGCCCAGAATGAGCAGTACATGGGGCTTGAGAAGGTGGATCTGACGAAATACAAAACTCAGCAGGGTGTCTCTTCTATCTATGAAGATTACAGCCAATCTCAGATGAACCAGATCATGGTTTCCAAGCAGGCGGACATGGTAATGCTGCTTCGGATTTTTCCAGAATTGTTTGATAGGGAAACGCGGAGAAAAAATTTTATTTTCTATGAGTCAAGGACTCTCCATGACTCATCTTTAAGTCACGGACAGCATTGCGTGGTGGCATCGTGGCTTGGAATGGACGAGATGGCACTTGATATGTACCGGCATGCGGTCAATATTGATATGGGACCGAATCCATCTTCATCTGACGAGGGAATCCACAGCGCTTCTATGGGCGGTGTGTGGCAGTGTGCAGTGTGCGGATTTGCAGGCCTGAAGTGGAATGGCAGGCTATCCCTTGAAAATCATCTCCCTAAATGCTGGAAAAAAATGACATTCCGGCTTTGCTGGAGGGGCGCTCTTCTGAGAGTGGAACTGACAGAGGGAATAATCAGCATCAGCCATCAGCAGGGGCCAGAGATCAGCCTTTGCGTAAATGGCCGCGAGCATATCCTTTCAGAGGGTGGATCTGTGAGGGAAGAATCATAAAAATCAGAGAGCGTAAGGAGAAGATATGAAGTACAAAGGAATTATATTTGATCTAGACGGTGTGATCTGTCATACGGACCGATTCCATTATGCGGCATGGAAAGCCCTTGCAGACCGGCTGAATACACCCTTTGATGAGGAAATTAACCAGCGGCTGCGGGGCGTGAGCAGGATGGAAAGTTTGGATATTGTGTTGGAACAATGCCCCCGCTCCTTTACTCAGGAAGAAAAGGAAGAGCTGGCAGAAGAAAAAAATAGTAATTATAGAAAATTTCTTACTGGAATGACTCCTTCCGATATGACGGAGGACACAAAGGAAACTCTTGTGAAGCTGAGAGTAGAGGGAATTAAGCTTGCCGTAGGATCCTCCAGCAAAAATGCCCAGTATATTCTGGAGAGGATGGGAGCAGAAGGCTTTTTCGATGGAGTGTGTGACGGCACGCAGATTGCCCACAGTAAGCCTCACCCGGAAGTATTTTTAAAAGCAGCCCAGATCCTTGGGATTGTACCGGAGAAATGTCTGGTAGTGGAGGATGCTTTTTCCGGATATGAGGCAGCCTGTGCAGCCGGAATGGATTGTGCCGCCGTAGGAGGCGGCTTGTGGGAAAGTAAGGCAAAATACAGACTGGAAAAGCTGTCTGATCTGTTGGAAATTGTTCTTTAATGCGGCGCAAATGCGCCACATCTTTTTTAGCGGCATGCTCGTGCGCATCTTGCACGGAGTGCTTTTATTTTATAGGTAAGTCCAAAGGACTTACCTATAAAATAAAAAAGACTTCGCAACAGCTTTGCTGCGAAGCCTAATGGACCTGGCGGGAATCGAACCCGCGTCCAAAAACCTATCCCATGTACTTCTACTATCATAGTCAGTTCTTTGTCATTCCCTCTGCCGTACGGAAAACTGACATCCTTACGGTTTTAGTAGCTTCATGATACGCCTGACAGCTCAAAGCTTTGCCGTCATCGTTTCTCACATAGATGATACCGGGTCTCTAAGGTGTGAGTGCCTCAGAGCCGGCATGCAGCATTTAGGCTGCAGCTAATTCGTAATTATCGTTAGCGTTTAATTTTAAGTTTGCGATTTGACGCATCAGCCTGCGGATAGCTTCTCCATCTTCAAGATCCCTGTCGAAACCAGTACAAGCCCGAGATTGAGAATGACATATACTATGCAATATTATATGCACAACTGTCAGTACTATACATAATATAGGGGAGGAATGGGAAAAAGTCAAGATTTAAACGGCTTCTCACAAATTTTTAACATTCAAACAGCTGGTATGGCTGGATTTTTTCTTCTGCATATGTGATAATAAATGATCAGGGGAAGAACTTCCTGCTCTTAGGCGGGGAAGAATAGAACAAAGAAAAGAGGAACATCAATGCCAACAACATATGCACATTACAAATTCGGAAAAGAGGTCATAGGTGCACTCCCGCGCCCGCTGCAGAGCGCCATTGAGAACAATAGGGAACTCTTTGACATCGGCGTTCACGGTCCAGATATCCTATTCTATTATAACCCGGTAAAGAACAATCCTGTGACTGTACAGGGGTATGAACTGCACGATCAGATAGCAGATAAGTTTTTTCAGAATGGAATTGAAGTGATAAAGGCAGCCAAGGATCCTGCGGCGGCAAGGGCATATATTTACGGGGTAATCTGTCATTTTGCACTGGATAGTGAGTGCCATCCATATGTGGAGAAAATGATACAGACAAGCGGTATCAGCCATTCGGAAATCGAGATGGAGTTTGACCGTCTGCTTTTAAAGGAAGACTATATCAATCCGGTCCGTTATCTGGCGACGGGACATATCCATCCGAGCAAAGAGAACGCTAAGGTCATCGCGCCATTTTATGAAGGGGTGACGGCGGAGAACATAGAGGGAACGCTGAAGGGAATGATTTTCTATCACAAACTGCTCCATGCTCCGGGAATGCTGAAACGCAGGCTTCTCTTCGGAGCGATGAAAATTACAGGGAAATATGATTCTATGGGTGGAATGGTTATGAGTTTAGAGCCAAATCCAAAATGCAGGGATTACTGCCAGCTCTTAAAGAAACTATATGCAGGCGCAGTGCCTTTGGCGGCAGGGCTTCTTATCCGCTATCAGAAAGCTTTGTTTGAAGGAGCAGAGCTTCCGGAGCGTTTTCACAGAACTTTCGGAGCGGGGGATGACTGGGAGAGCCTGAGAGTATAATTTTAACAGCGGCAGCCGTGGAACGTATAGGGAAATAGGTTTCTGGCGTGTCCAAACTAGGGAAAGAGAGAAGAAATATGAAATTCAAACTGACTTCACTTGAGAAAAAGTGGGTGCTTTATGATGTGGGAAATTCGGCCTTCACCATGATGGTATCTACCATTTTTCCGATCTATTTTAACTCCCTTGCCAGCGGGGCAGGGATATCAGATGTGGATTATCTGGCGTATTGGGGATACGCCACATCTATTTGTACGCTTCTCGTGGCGGTTTTAGGCCCTACTTTGGGAGCGGTGGCGGATACAAAAAATTTTAAAAAGATTGTTTTTACGGCTGCAATGGGAGTAGGAGTGGCCGGGTGTATTCTACTTGGATTTTTGTCGTCGTGGTTATGGTTCTTGGGCGTATTTATTATTGCTAAGACAGGATATTCCGCAAGCTTGGTATTTTATGATGCTATGCTTCCTGATGTCACGGAACCAGAACGGATGGATGCTGTTTCTTCCCATGGATTTGCGTGGGGATATATTGGAAGCTGTATTCCGTTTGTGATGTGTCTTGGTCTTGTGCTGGGCGCAGATTTTATTGGAATTGGGACGCGGACCGCGATGCTTCTCGCATTTGTGATCACGGCATTGTGGTGGCTGTGCTCATCTCTGCCCCTTTTGCGCTCTTACAGGCAGAGGTATTATGTTGAGTCAAAAACGCATATGGTCAGGGATAGTTTTCGGCGTTTGGGACATACGTTTGTGGAGTTGGTAAAAGATAAACATATTTTTGTATTTCTGCTGGCGTTCTTTTTCTACATCGATGGTGTGTACACGGTCATTGACATGGCGACAGCATACGGACAGGCTCTTGGACTGGATAGTACGGGGCTTCTCCTTGCACTTTTGGTGACACAGATCGTGGCATTTCCAGCAGTGCTTTTTTTCAGCAGGCTTGTTAAAAGGGTTAGGGCAGAGAATATTATTACGGTTTGTATCGCGGCGTATTTTTGTATCGCAGTGTATGCCTACTGGTTGGACAGTCAGATAGATTTCTGGATACTTGCGGTTCTTGTGGGAATGTTTCAGGGGACGATACAGGCGTTGTCCCGCTCTTATTTTGCGAAGATCATTCCCGCGGAGAAATCAGGGGAATATTTTGGAATCTATGATATTTGCGGCAAAGGTGCTTCCGTGATCGGCACGGCGCTGGTGTCATTTTTGAGTCAAGTAACGGGAAGCGTGAATTTCGGGGTGAGTGCACTTTCAGTCATGTTCTTGATTGGTCTGGCACTGTTCCGATATGCGGCGAGGCTTAATAGAAACTAAACAAAAGAAATAACCGTTCACTCGCACAGCCATCCGCCGGCAAAAATATGCAAGTACATTTTTGATCCTCCGTATGTCTGTATGACTGAACTGTTATAAAAATTTTCTGAAATAAGTTTGAAATTTCGGAAAATATGAGATTGTCATGTTATAATATAGTGTAGGAGATCAGATGGGGCGGATACTGGTATCCGCCCCATCTGTTCTGCATCGCCGAAGCGAAATGGAGAATTCAGGAGAATATATATTATGGGAGAGTTTGTAAAATTACAGGATATTACAAAAGTCTACCGAATGGGAGAAGTGGAGATCCGTGCGGCGGACAATATCAGCTTTTCGATCAATAAAGGAGAATTTGTTGTTATTGTCGGTCCCAGCGGAGCGGGGAAGACGACGGTTCTGAACATTCTCGGCGGAATGGACACAGCTACAGATGGCACACTTACCGTAGATGGAGAAGAGATCACGGCATACAATGCGAGGCGGCTGACAGGATATAGGAGAGAGGATATCGGATTTGTGTTTCAGTTTTATAATCTGGTGCCCAACCTGACAGCTCTTGAGAATGTGGAATTAGCGCTTCAGATATGCCGGGATCCGTTGGACGCGAGAGAAGTATTGGAAGAAGTCGGTCTTGGCGGCAGACTGGATAACTTTCCGGCGCAGCTCTCCGGAGGAGAGCAGCAGAGAGTGTCCATCGCGAGAGCTTTGGCGAAAAACCCAAAGCTGCTGCTTTGCGACGAACCTACGGGAGCACTGGACTATAATACAGGAAAAGCAATATTGAAGCTATTACAGAACATGTGCCGGGAGCGGGGGATGACGGTAATTGTGATCACGCACAATCAAGCGATCGCTCCCATGGCGGACCGGCTTATACATATTAAAAACGGACGGGTATCACAGATGGAAATAAATGAAAACCCAATGTCAATTGATGAGATAGAATGGTAGGAGAAACGGATGAAGAAACGGGCGTTGAGAAAAGACTTTTATATGGAAATCCGCCGCAGTCTTGGACGTTTCCTGTCGATTTTTTTTATTGTCGCCATCGGATGTGCATTTTTTTCGGGTATCCGCGCGTCAGAGCCAGATATGAGGTATTCGGGAGACGCGTATTTTGACGCCAAGAATCTAATGGATATACAGGTGATCAGCACCTTAGGACTTACGGATAAGGATATTCAGGCAATAGAGGCTGTGGACGGTATCGAGCACGCAGAGGGCGGATATTCCGTGGATGCGCTCTGTACGGACGGCAACAGCCAGATTGTTGTCCGCATCATGTCCATACTTCCAAAGATGAATCAGGTGCAGCTTGAGAAAGGAAGGCTCCCCGAGGCGGAAGATGAGTGCGCGGTGGATGTGGACTATCTGACTCAGAGCGGGATGGAAATCGGGGATGAAATTACATTTTCCAGTGGGACAGAAGACGAGATCACGGATACTCTCACAAGGGATACGTTTACCATTACAGGCGCAGTGAGCAGCCCGAATTACATATCCTTCCAGAGAGGAAGTACTACCATCGGAAACGGAAGCGTCGCAGCGTTTATCTGCGTGCCGGAGGAGAGCTTTACCCTTAATGTATATACCGAGATATATGCGCTGGTGGAGGGCGCGAAAGAACTGACTGCCTTTACGGATGCTTACGACGATGCGGTGGGAGACACGCTGGACAATGTGGAGGCGATCAAGGCCGAGCGGGAAGAGGCACGTTATAAGGAGGTTCAGGCTGAAGCGGCAGAAGAGATCGAAGAAGCCGAGGCAGATCTTGAAGAGGGGGAACAAAAGCTTGCGGAGGCTGAGAGAGAATTTGAGGAGGGAAAGGCAGAAGCTGAGGCAGAACTAGCGGATGCGAGACAGCAGCTTGCAGACGCTCAGGCAGAGATCAACAGAGGGAAAAAGCAGTTGGAATCTTCCAAAGCCGAGATTGAGTCATCTCAGGAAGAGATGAAAACTTCAAGGCAGGAACTTCTGAACGGACAGGCAGAGATTGACAAAGGACAGGAAGAGTTAAATACCAATATTGACGTTCTGAACGGACAGATCGATCAGCTCAATGCTGTGAAGGAACAGTACAATCAACTTGCCGCCAGCGGGAAAACGGACGATTACACGCTTGGAATGATGGAAGCGCTGTACGCCGAGATACAGGAGGGAGAAGCCGCCGTTACACAGGCGCAGGCACAGATCGATGGAGCAAAGGCGGAACTTGCGGCATCCCAAGAGCAGATCAACAGCGGCTGGGATCAGTTGGAGGCCGGTCAGCAGCAGCTGGAGGTCGCCGCGGATCAGATAGAGGATGCGCAGGCAGAGCTTGTGGCAGCTCAAGATGAAGTCGATGACGGGTGGGAAGAATACTATAAGGGCCAAGCAGAGGCACAGGCTGAAATTGAAGAAGGAGAACAGCAGATAGAGGATGCGAAGGCGGAATTAGAAGACGGTAGACAGAAGCTGTCAGATGCAGAACAGGAACTTGCAGATCTGGAAAAACCGGAATGGTATGTGTATGACAGAAGCAATCTTCCAGATTATACTTCGTACGGCGATAATGCAGACCGGATGAGGGCCATAGGTGAAGTGTTCCCAGTCATTTTCTTCCTTGTCGCAGCGCTGATTAGCCTGACTACTATGACGAGAATGGTGGAAGAGCAAAGGACGCTGATCGGCACGTTCAAAGCATTGGGGTACGAGAGACATTCCATTGCAGGAAAATATCTGGGGTATGCGCTTTTTGCAACAGTGACGGGAAGCGCAGCAGGTATTCTTTTTGGGGAGAAAGTATTCCCGTATATTATTATCAATGCATATGGGATCATGTTTCCATACATGCATGAACTGTCCATTCCGTACAATCTCCAGTATGGACTAGGGGCTGCCGCTGCAGCGCTGGCCTGTACGCTTGCAGCAACATTTATGGCGTGTTTCAGCGAGTTGAAAGAACAGGCGGCGGAGCTGATGAGGCCACCCACACCGAAGCAGGGACAGAGAGTGCTTCTTGAGAGGGTGGATTTTATCTGGAAACGGCTGAACTTCTCATGGAAGGCAAGTATAAGGAATCTCGTGCGCTATAAGAAGAGATTTTTGATGACAGTCTTTGGAATCGGTGGATGTATGGCTCTAATGCTGGTGGGATTTGGGCTGAAGGATTCAATTTTTGCCATTGTGGATCTCCAGTATGGCGAGATTCAGCTCTACGACGGAAATATTATTCTTGAGGATAATATTACGGAGGAACAGCGGGACAGCCTGACGTTGGATTTGGAAGCGGATAGGAATGTGAACGGTTTGGCTGAAGGCCTGCTTACACAGATTACAGTGGGAAATGGCGGAGAATGGCATGATATCTACATAGAAGTGCCGGAGGATGTAGAAGAATTTCCTGAGTTTGTCGTTCTTCAGGACCGGATTACGGATGAAGAGTACAGGCTTGATGAGGGCGGAGCCATACTGACGGAAAAGATCGCGAAAGAATTGGAGGTTGAGGCAGGAGACAGCATTGTGATCCGCGATGAGGATAAAGGAGATTTGACCGTAAAGGTCAGTCAGGTGTGCGAGAACTATATGGGGCATTATCTTTATATGACCCCCGGATATTATGAAGAAGTGTATGGCGAGGCTCCGAGCTATAATTGCATGTTCTATAAAACGGCAGACCGAATGACAGAAGAGGCTGAGGAAATAGGGAAAATGGCCCTTCAGCATGATGGAACGCTGAGCATCAGCTATACGACGGACATGGAGCGGCAGGTGCACGACATGCTGGGCGCATTGGACATTGTGATTGTGGTGCTCATTATATCTGCTGGAATGCTTGCGTTCGTGGTACTGTACAATCTGAACAACATCAACATTACGGAGAGAAAAAGAGAGCTGGCAACTCTGAAGGTGCTTGGTTTCTACAATAGTGAAGTCTGTGCGTATGTATACAGGGAAAATATCGTGCTTACTGTTCTGGGATCTCTGTTTGGCATGCTGCTGGGAAAGATCTTGCATCAGTTCGTCATCGTGACTGTGGAGATCGACAATGTGATGTTTGGGCGTAATATTGATGTGAGCAGCTTTGTATACGGATTTTTGCTGACCGTGGCATTTTCATGTCTGGTAAACGGTGCAATGTACTTCAAGTTAAAGAAAATAGATATGGTGGAGTCCCTGAAGAGTGTCGAGTGATCCATGCTTTGTGTACCAAAAAAATATTTGAGAATAAAAAAGAAACAGTCCCCGGTGAATTATTTCCGGGGACTGCTTCTTTATTGCTACAGAAGACGTTCCGCGATCATTACCACCACAGGGATAGTGACGACGGAAAGGACGGTGGACAGCGCAAATATTTCTGAAGAGTAAGTATAGTTCTGCTTATACCGTATTGCCATCATAGTTCCTGACGCAGCGGCAGGGCATGCGGTGGCAATGAGCACGGCGAGAGATACTGCCTGAGGAAGATGCATAAGTAGGAGAAGAGGCAGGCTGAGCAGAGGAATGAGCAGCAGTTTGACGGCACAGACAAAGTAAAGCCGTATATTGCGCAGCATTTTTGCAAGATCCGCCTGCGCCACAGAGAATCCGGCTACCATCATTGCCAGAGGTGTGTTCATATCAGCTACATACGACATGGAATCCAGAAGGATTGCGGGAATCTTGACTTGGGCGAAGAATAAGATTACCGCAAGGATCGTGGCAAGAAATACGGGTGAGAGCAACCCTTCCCGCAAGTTTTTAAGAGAACACTTTTTCTCCATGAGTATGACTCCATGAGTCCACGAAAATAGGTTGAATACGACCATATACGCGGTTAGGTAAAAAACTCCGGTGTCGCCAAGGGCGCTACTGATCAGCGGGATGCCAATGAAAGCGCAGTTTGAGTACATGGCGTTGTACCGTTCGATACAGTAATCCGGACCGGTTTTCTGACGGATTAGCACGGTGACAGCAAAGACGCCGAGGATGTGGATGAGAACGGCGGCGGCAAACGCGAGAAAAAGCCCCCGTACCAGTTCTGGATCATAGCCGGTCTGATATACGGTCAGAATCACAAGAGGATTGACAACCATAAGGAGAAGGTTGGAGATGGAGCGGTTTCCTTCTTGATTGACGAGTTTTATACGGTAACACACAAAGGCGAGCAGCATGATAAAGAACATCTTCACTAGCTGCTCGAATATCAATGCGAACATAAGGGAAATATCCTTTCTTTTTTACTTGGATGACGCCGGCAAATACAAGCGCCTGCATCAGGCGGGAACAATCAGCGGTTGATGCCCGACTGAAGTTCATCAGCCCAGTTCTGAAGGCTGTATGTATGTCCGTTAAAAAGTTTTAAGATCACGCCTGTGGGGTTTTCTTCATTTGCAAAGGCATTTGCCTCGTCAGTGTCCACATGCATGGCAAGAGAGAAAGATGGGCTGACGCGTACGACAACGTCAGAGAAGATGAGGGAACGCTCGTAACTTGTGGTAATGACGAATACAATGTCATTATCTTTAACATGAGCGCGGATTGCATCTACGGGGGCCATATGGATATGCCGTTTGGCGACGATGACGCCTTTGGACAGCTCGACCTTGCCTTTGGGACCGACGAGGGTACATCCGGGCGTGTCTTCCAAATCTCCGGACTGGCGGATTACACTTTTGATGCCGAGGCGGCGCGCGTCTGTCACGGAGATCTCAACTTGTGTCTCCTTCCGGCAGGGGCCTAGGATGATGACGTTTTCAAACTTGCCTTTCGGGCCTGCTATAGTGAGCCGCTCTTTGCATGCATACTGTCCGGGCTGGCTTAATTCTTTTGAAAATGTTGGTTTCGACCCAGCTCCGAATAAAGTTTCAAAATCTCTTTGCGTGATATGGATATGACGCGCAGAGGTCTCGATCGGTATTTTCAAACTCATATTCTCTCACTTCCTCACGTTCATGATTTTATCAGAATAAAATATGTATTTCAATAGATGATAAGAAAGTGTATGGCAGTTCTTCCATACAGCGTCTGCGTCGGAATGTTAAGAATATGAAAAGAAAGTGTAAGAAGAAAGTAAAATCTAATTGACACGTTTAAGTGCAGCATGTTAATTTAAAAATGATGCGTCAAAGCGCAGATCATCTTTGGAGATCATAATAAAAATAGCATACTGACAAAAAAACTGAATTATGCAAAGGAGAAAAAGGAATGGGAATAACAGACGTACTTTCCCTGTTTGGAGGCCTTGCGCTATTCCTGTACGGAATGCAGATGATGAGCGGCGGGCTTGAAGCGGCGGCGGGAAATAAAATGAAAGCCATTCTAGAGAAACTGACGTCCAACCGTGTGAAAGGAGTGCTGGTAGGAGCTGGCATTACCGCGGTTATCCAGTCTTCTTCAGCGACAACGGTCATGCTTGTCGGTTTCGTAAATTCAGGGCTTATGACCTTGAAACAGGCAGTGTGGGTCATCATGGGTGCGAACATCGGTACGACTATTACCGGGCAGCTCATTGCCCTTGATATGGGTGCTATCGCTCCAATTTTTGCCATTGGCGGCGTAGGGGTGATGATGTTTGTTAAGAACGAAAAGGTACACCACATCAGCAGTATCTTCGCAGGGCTCGGTATCCTGTTTATGGGTATGGATATGATGGGAGCGGCGATGGTTCCTCTCCAAGAGTCCGAGAAGTTTATCGCAATGATGACGAAGTTCAGCAATCCTCTGCTGGGAATCTTGGTCGGGGCGCTCTTTACGGCTCTGATCCAGTCTTCCTCTGCGTCCGTTGGTATCCTTCAGGCGCTTGCTTCCACGGGGATGATCCCGCTTTCCAGCGCGGTATATGTGCTTTTTGGCCAGAATATCGGGACATGTATCACGGCAGTCCTTGCTTCTATCGGCACAAAAGTGAACGCGAAAAGGACAACCATCATTCACCTGATGTTTAATGTGATTGGTACGGCAATATTCACAGTTGTCTGTATGGTTACACCGTATGTGCACTGGATAGAATCCCTTACTCCGGGCGACCCGGTGGCGCAGATTGCCAACGCACATACTGTTTTCAATATCATTACTACACTTATCCTTCTTCCGTTTGGATCTGCGCTTGCGAATGCGGCGGAACATATTCTTCCAGACAGCAAGAAGACGGACGACGAAGAACTGCGTCTAAAGTATATTCGTCCTTTTGAGACGTCCTATGTGATCGGACACAGCGCTATGGCGGTATCACAGGTGCGCGACGAGGTGGGGCGTATGCTCCGCATGGTGTCAAAAAATATTGAAGACGCTTTCTCTATCCTGATTCACTACGACGATAAACTCAAGAAAAAGATTGTCGAGAGGGAAGAGTATATCGATTATCTGAATAAAGGAATCTCTGAGTATATTGTATCCCTGATGTCCAGCGAGAAGTCTATGTCGGATTCCTTGCAGATCAACGGTTACTATGTGATCATCAGCAATCTGGAGCGTATCGGTGACCACGCAGTTAATCTGCTGGAATATGCGGACGATATGAAGAAATGGGATCAGGAATTTTCAGAAAATGTTCTTGAGGAACTCGAGGAGATGAAGCAGCAGTGCATATCCGCTCTTGACAATGTCAAAGATGTCACGCCGGAAAATGTGGAGGATGTCCTTGGCAAAGCGGTCGTTATGGAGCAGAAAAACGACGATATGCGTGACAAGTACTTCAAAAAGCAGCTTCAGCGTTTAAAGAAGGGCAAATGCAAGCCGCAGAGCGGTATTGTATTTTCCGAGATCCTGACAGATTTCGAGAGAATGGGAGATCATACTCTCAATATAGCGGAACAGTATCAGAAGATGGCTCAGTAGTAATGAATAAATTCCTCTGTTTTACAGATACTACATTTACTGACAGAAATGAGTAGGATTTGTAGATATTTGTAAAACGGAGGATTTTTTATATGAAAGCAACGGGGATAGTCAGAAGGATTGACGATTTGGGGCGTGTCGTCATCCCGAAAGAAATCAGGAGGACGCTCCGTATTAGAGAAGGAGATCCACTGGAGATATTTACCGATAGGGAGGGAGAGATCATCCTTAAAAAATATTCCCCTATCGGGGAGCTAGGAACTTTGGCAAAACTATATGCGGAGAGCCTTTCCCAGACATTGGGATGCACAGTGTGCGTCACGGACACAGATCAGATCGTGGCGGTATCAGGCAGCGGGAAAAAGGAACTTCAGGATCAATTTATCGGCAAAGAGTTCGAGGAGACGCTCAAGGAGAGGGATCAGGTGCTTGCTTCCATGGGGGATCCTTCTTATGTAAAAGTGACGCCGGATATGAAGGAATATCAGAGCGAAGCCGTCTGCCCGATCATCTGCGAGGGGGATGTGATTGGCTCCGTGGTGCTGTTAGGCAAAGATGAGAAGAAGCGCTTTGGGGAAGTGGAGCAGAGAGTGGCTTACAGCGCAGCGGATTTCCTCGGGCGGCAGATGGGGTAACAGATTTTAGTAAAAGTAAAGAATACGGCGGTAAAACACAATACCTTGTCATAATTTCTGCCGGACGGACATATGATTTTCACATAAGGACAAAGAGTGTAGGTGCTGGGATACTATCCCGGCGCGAAGACAATATGTTTGGACCAGGAGGGGAAAATGGAGAAAAAAGCAGCAGGAAGACAAGGGATTGAACAGGTAGCAGTGCATATGGTAAAGGCGATTTTGTGCGCATATATTGTGACGGGAATTATGCTTCTTGTATTGACGCTCCTCCTATATAAAATGGGGTTGAGCGAGCAAAATGTGAATGCAGGGATCATACTGACCTATGTGATATCCACATTTTCAGGCGGGTTCGTGGCCGGAAAGCTCATGAAGAGGAGAAAATTCCTGTGGGGGCTGCTTTTGGGCGTGCTGTATTTTGTGCTCCTGCTGGTGATTTCTATAGGGGTGTATCATTCTCTGGACGGTGAGATGGTGAATCTTCTGTCTACGTTCGCTCTGTGCGCCGGCGGAGGGATGCTTGGCGGTATGGTGAGTTAGAAAAAGGGGGTTTTCAAACTATCTCCTCCTGTGCTATAATATCTCGAGCAATATGTTGAAGAATATTAGGAGGACAGGATATGAAGCACATTAAGACATTAAATACACAGACATTAAACAATACAGTTAAAAAAGGCGGGTGCGGCGAGTGCCAGACATCATGCCAGTCAGCATGTAAGACATCATGCACAGTAGGAAACCAGACCTGCGAGAACAGAAAATAGTTTTATCGCGGCGACAAAAGAACAGGGAAAAAGGCAGCGGTCCATAAAGCCGCTGCCTTATGCGTGTTACAGTTCAGCCATACATTGAGGGCGTTTTGCGAATGGCGCGAGCTGAACTTAGAAAGAGAGGTATTTTTGTGATACATCTGTATCAGAACAATGGATATAATATCGTCCTTGACGTAAACAGCGGAGCTGTCCATGTGGTGGACAAGGCTGCCTACGATGTCATTGGTGCGCTGGAAAGCCAGAATGAATTCCACACATCTGAGACGCTCAAAAGTCCGGAGACGGCTTCTTATTTGGAAGAGCGACTGGGAAATACATATGAGAAGGATGATATAAAGGATATTTTGGGGGCGGTCACAGAACTGACAGAGCAGGGAAGGCTGTTTACAAGGGATGTCTATGAAGATTATATTGATGAGGTAAAACAGAGAAAGACGGTGGTAAAGGCGCTGTGCCTTCATATAGCCCACGATTGCAACCTCGCCTGCAAGTACTGTTTTGCCGAGGAGGGAGAGTACCACGGGCGGCGGGCGCTTATGTCCTATGAGGTGGGAAAGAAAGCGCTGGATTTCCTCATCGCCAATTCCGGCAGACGCCGCAATCTGGAAGTGGATTTCTTTGGCGGGGAACCTCTGATGAATTGGCAAGTCGTAAAAGACCTAGTGGCATACGGAAGAGAGCAGGAAAAGCTGCATGACAAGCATTTCCGCTTTACCCTTACGACGAACGGCGTGCTCTTAAACGACGAGGTGCAGGAGTTCGTCAACAGAGAAATGGACAACATAGTCTTAAGCCTGGATGGACGTAAAGAGGTCAATGACAAGATGCGCCCGTTTCGGAACGGAAAAGGGAGCTATGACCTGATCGTTCCGAAGTTCCAGAAGCTTGCTAAGAGCAGAAATCAGGAGAAATATTATATCCGGGGAACATTTACCCGGAATAACATGGACTTTTCTGAGGATGTGCTGCATTTTGCAGACCTTGGATTTGAGCAGATATCAATTGAGCCTGTCGTGGGGGAAGATACAGATTCCTATGCGATACGCAAGGAAGATCTGCCACAGATCTTTGCGGAGTATGATAAGCTGGCGAAGACCATGGTGGATAGAGAAAAGAGTGGTAAAGGTTTTAATTTTTTCCACTTTATGATCGATCTAGAAGGCGGACCGTGCGTGTCCAAACGCCTATCAGGATGCGGGTCGGGGACAGAGTATCTTGCAGTGACTCCGTGGGGCGATCTGTATCCATGTCATCAGTTTGTGGGACAGGAAGAGTTTCTGATGGGAAATGTAGACGAGGGGATCGTAAGACCGGAGATCGCGGATGGGTTCCGCGGCTGCAGTGTATATTCCAAGGAAAGCTGTAAGAAATGTTTTGCCAGATTCTACTGCAGCGGGGGCTGTATGGCAAATTCTTATAAATTCCATCACACTATCAACGATACTTATGAGGTGAGCTGTGAGATGGAGAGGAAACGCGTGGAGTGTGCGATCATGATTAAGGCGGCTCTGGCAGACGAATAAAATCCAGAATGCAGACGGAGAAACAGTAGATGGCAGAACTGGATAAACGACATAAAAACAAGAAAGGAAATCAATGTCATGAAAAAGAGCAGAGGCATATTAACCCTGATCCTTGTGGCGGCCGTGATGGTACTTCTTGGCGTGACAGCGGTCCGAGGATTGAACTCTGAGGGCATGGGCGCCGCGAAAAACATCAATCTTGGGCTGGACTTAGAGGGTGGTGTCAGCATTACATATCAGGTAAAAGGAGATACTCCATCTAAGGAGGATATGGACGATACCGTCTACAAAATGCAGAGGCGTGTGGAGCAGTACAGTACGGAAGCGCAGGCATATCAAGAGGGTGACAACCGTATCAGTATCGAAATTCCAGGCGTTCAGGATGCAAATGAGATCCTCGAAGAACTGGGGCAGCCGGGATCTCTGTATTTTATCAAGCATTATGACAGTGAGGGTAGTGAGAATTACTCTCTTGGATCGGACGGCGAGTATATGTTGAACAAGACGATCGACGAGCTTGTTGAGGATGGTTCCGTCGTGCTGACAGGTTCGGAGGTTCGGTCAGCGTCAGCGGGATCTCAGGAAAGCCAGACAACAGGCGCCGTGGAATATGTAGTGGAACTGTCTCTAAATGATGAGGGGACAGCTGCCTTTGCAGATGCCACAGAAGAAGCATATAACAATGGAAACGATTCCATTGCGATCTATTATGACGGCGATCTGATCAGCGTGCCGAGTGTAAATGCGGTTATCTCGGACGGACGGGCAGTTATTTCCGGCTCCATGACCTATGAGGATGCGGAACAGATGGCTTCCACTATTCGCATCGGTGGACTGAACTTAGAATTGGAGGAGATTAGTTCCAAGGTGGTAGGCGCGCAGCTCGGCGAGGAGGCAGTGAGCACAAGCCTTATGGCGGGTGCGATTGGTCTTGTAATCGTGTGCGTATTTATGATCTGTGTGTACCTGTTGACTGGTCTTGCCTCCAGCATTGCTCTTTTGATCTATACAGGACTGATTTTGGTATTGCTAAACGCATATGATATTACGCTGACGATGCCGGGGATCGCTGGTATCATCCTGGGTATCGGTATGGCGGTAGATGCGAACGTCATTATCTTTGCGCGCGTTAAGGAGGAACTCTCTGCCGGCGCGTCGGTGCATGCCGCTTTAAAGGCAGGATTCCATAAGGCGCTGTCAGCGATTTTAGACGGTAATATCACGACTCTGATCGCCGCCGCAGTGCTCTGGTTCCGTGGCAGCGGACCGGTGAAAGGCTTTGCCCAGACGTTGGCGCTTGGTATTGTGGTATCCATGTTCACGGCGCTTGTGGTGACAAGACTGATCGTGTACGCCTTCTACGCGGTGGGCATCCGCAGCCCGAAAGTATACGGGCGTGTGCAAAAACCGAGAAATCCCATTGATTTTCTCGGAAAGAAAAAGGTGTTCTTCATCGTGTCTATCCTGCTGTGCGTCAGCGGATTCGTCGGTATGGGAATCAATGAGGCGAGAGGCATCGGAGCGATGAATTACAGCCTTGATTTCGCAGGAGGTACCGCGACTACGGTGACATTTGACAGAGAATACACGCTCGATGAGATCGACAGCCAGATGGTGCCAGAGCTAGAGGAGATTACTGGAGATAACAATATTCAGGTTCAGACAGTGAAAGGATCGAATCAGGTTGTGTTCAAGACCCAGACACTGGATCTGACGAAACGTGAAGCGTTCGAGACATATATGCAGGATGAGTTTGGTGTGACAGAGGAACTGCTGACGGAGAACATCAGCGGGACAGTTAGCTCTGAGATGCGTACGGACGCGGCAGCGGCAGTTATTATCGCTACGGTCTGCATGCTGCTGTACATCTGGTTCCGTTTCAAAGACATTCGATTTGCAACCAGTGCGGTATTAGCCTTGGTGCATGACGTACTTGTGGTATTGGCGTTCTATGTGATCGCCAGGGTGTCTGTGGGCAATACATTTATCGCATGTATGCTGACGATCGTTGGTTATTCTATCAATGCGACCATTGTAATTTTTGACCGTATCCGTGAAGAATTGAAATTCAAGGGAGACAGTGGGGATCTCAAAGAACTTGTCAACCGCTGTATCACACAGACACTCACAAGAAGCATCTACACATCGCTGACCACATTTATTATGGTAGCGGTGCTGTATGTAATGGGTGTAAGTTCCATCAAAGAGTTTGCGCTGCCGTTGATGGTAGGTATTGTCTGCGGTGCATACTCTTCTGTGTGTATCACGGGAGCTCTCTGGTATGTGATGAAGACACGGGGGGCCGCGCAAAAGACAGCGGTGAATGTGGCGGGCGGAAAAGCCCTTACAGCAGAAAAAGCTGTATCTGCGGACGATGAAACAAGCGTATCTGAAATGCAGGGTTCACAGAATACGTCAGGCGGTGGGCGCACGAATAAGAAAAAGACATCCGGAAAAAAGAAAAGAAAGAGAAGACAGTAGCATCGATGTACACTGATGCTAATATCCCATAGCGGATCACCCCCGGGAGAGGCGGCGCGGCTTGCCATTTCCCGGGGTTTTTGGTATTCTTTACACAAATAGATTCGGGAGGGCTGGGCTCATATCCCGGAGAATACATAGATATAAGCCGGGCGTGCGGTAACTTGGTGGAGGACAGATCATGGAACGATGGGTCATAGCAATGAAAAAAGCAGATTTTTATGCGATAGGGGAGAAGTATCACATCTCTCCCATCCTTGCACGCCTGATCCGTAATAGGGACATTGTCGGCGATGAGAATATTGACTTTTATTTAAATGGAACGATCGCGGATCTGTATGACGGTATGCTTATGCAGGACATGGATCGTGCCGTTGAGATCTTATCGGAAAAGATCAGAGAGGAAAAGCGGATTCGTGTGATCGGCGATTATGATATCGATGGGATAAACGCAACATACATCCTGCAGGAAGGGCTGTCAGGGTTAGGGGCAGAGGCAGATACCGATATTCCAGACCGAATCAGGGATGGATACGGATTAAACAGGATGCTCATTGACCGCGCTATTGACGACGGGATTGATACTATTGTTACCTGCGATAATGGGATTGCCGCTACTGAGGAGATTGCATACGGGAAGGAGAAGGGGCTGACAGTCATTGTGACGGACCATCATGAAGTACCCTATGTGGAAATGAACGGGGAAAAAGAGTACCTTCTTCCCAAGGCGGACGCTGTCGTGGATCCGCACCGGCCAGACTGCGGGTATCCGTTTAAAGGACTGTGCGGGGCGGCGGTCGCCTATAAGCTGGTGGAAGCCCTCTATAATGTGATGCAGAAGGATCCCGAGGATATGGACTACCTTATGGAAAATGTAGCCATTGCTACGGTGGGCGATGTGATGGATCTGACAGGGGAGAACCGTATTTTTGTAAAACAAGGACTTGAGATGCTAAAACGTACGAAGAATCAAGGGTTAAAGGCGCTTATCGAGTGCACGGGCATCGACGTGGAGCGGCTTAATACTTATCATATTGGTTTTGTACTTGGCCCCTGTATCAATGCCAGCGGCAGGCTGGATACAGCAAAGCGTGCTCTGGAACTTCTGAATGTCCGCGCGAGAAGGGACGCTGTTATGCTAGCGGAGGATTTAAAGGTGTTAAATGACAGCCGTAAGGAGATGACGGAGCGGGGAGTTGCCGAGGCGGTACACATGATTGAGACAACTTCATTAAAAGATGACAAGGTGCTTGTTGTCTATCTGCCGGACTGTCATGAGAGCATCGCGGGGATCATCGCGGGAAGGATAAAGGAACGGTATTACCGTCCGGTATTTGTGCTGACAAAGGCTGAAGGCGGCGTGAAAGGCTCTGGGCGTTCTATCGAGGCATATGACATGTTCTCCCAGATGTGCAGATGCAGGGCGCTTTTTACCAAGTTCGGAGGACATAAGATGGCGGCGGGGCTGTCGCTGGAGGAAGAAAATGTCCGGCGGTTCCGCGACACGATCAACGCGCTCTGCGACTTGACGGAACAGGACATGCAGATGAAGGTATCTATTGACATGCAGCTTCCGTTTTCCTATATCACGGAGGAACTGGTAGAAGAATTGGAGCTTTTAGAGCCGTTCGGGAAAGGGAATCAAAAGCCTCTTTTTGCGGAGAAGAATTTGCGGGTGTTAAGTCCCCGCATTATCGGAAAGAATAGAAATGTACTCAAATGCTGCTTGGAGGATGTAAACGGTAATCAGATGGAGGGCGTTTACTTTGGAGATGTGGACAGCTGTCTGAGGGCGATGGAGACAAAGCCTGTCATGTCGTTTACCTATTATCCTTCAGTGAACGAGTACATGGGAAGAAGAAGCCTTCAGGTGACAATCGTGAATTATCAGTAGCGGCTGAATGGTGATCGGATGACAGTCAGTGCCCTGTTTGTAGAAAAATATTTGAAAAATCGCGTAAAAATGCTATAATGACCCTATTACAGACTTATGCGGGATGCTCCATTATCGCGGGTGCATCCTTTTCGCTTGGAAAAGAGAATAGAACAGAAGAAAAAATGAGAAATGAGAGGAGGGGAAATCGACATGGCGGGAACGGTGGAATATGAAGAACTGAATAAAGATCTTGAGATCGTGGATGGCCATGCCGTAAAAGCCCCTGAGGATTATCAGGATCCGGAGGAGCTCCATCAGGCGCTTGTGGCACGGGTTAGAAAATATCATCCGTCCGCGGATATCTCTATGATTGAGAAGGCATACCGGGTGGCCACGGAAGCGCACAAAAATCAAGTAAGAAAATCCGGCGAGCCGTACATTATCCATCCGCTTTGGGTAGGGATTATACTTGCGGATCTGGAAATGGATAAAGAGACTATTGTAGCTGGAATGCTTCATGACGCAGTGGAAGATACAGAGATGTCACTTGACGATGTGACAGAGGAGTTCGGGGAAGAGGTGGCTCTTCTCGTAGATGGCGTTACTAAGCTGGGACAGCTCAATTATTCTCAAGATAAACTGGAAGTGCAGGCAGAGAACTTAAGAAAGATGTTCCTTGCCATGGCAAAGGACATCCGCGTCATTATCATCAAGCTGGCGGACCGTCTCCACAATATGCGCACATTGGAATTTATGACTCCAGAAAAGCAGCAGGAGAAGGCAAGGGAGACCATGGATATCTACGCGCCTATTGCCCAGAGGCTCGGTATTTCCAAGATCAAGACAGAACTTGACGACCTTTCGCTGAAATACTGGAAACCAGATGTCTACTATCAGCTTGTGAAGGATCTGAACGCGCGGAAGACAGAGCGTGAGGAGTTCGTCCAGCAGATTGTGGCGGAAGTGTCAAAACATATGGAAAACGCTCACATTAAGACAAAGGTATATGGGCGCGTGAAGCATTTCTTCAGCATTTATAAAAAGATGGTAAACCAGAATAAGACGCTAGATCAGGTATATGACTTGTTTGCAGTGCGTATTATCGTGGATTCCGTGAAAGACTGTTATGCGGCGCTGGGCGTGATACATGAGATGTACACTCCCATTCCGGGGCGTTTCAAAGACTATATCGCCATGCCCAAACCAAACATGTACCAGTCGCTTCACACGACGCTGATGGGACCGTCCGGGCAGCCCTTTGAAATTCAGATCCGCACGGAAGAGATGCACAAGACGGCGGAATATGGTATTGCTGCCCACTGGAAATATAAGGAAGGCGCGGACGCTGCTAAGAGTATGGAAGCGCAGGAAGCAAAGTTAAACTGGCTGCGTCAGATCTTGGAGTGGCAAAGGGACATGTCCGACAACAGAGAGTTCTTAAGTCTGTTAAAGGGAGATCTGGATCTGTTTGCGGAGGATGTATACTGCTTTACCCCGAATGGGGATGTAAAGAATCTGCCAAACGGTTCTACACCAGTAGATTTTGCCTACGCGATTCACAGCGCGGTGGGCAACAAGATGGTAGGCGCGCGGGTCAATGGCAAGCTTGTGAACATTGATTACAAGATACAGAATGGGGATAGGATAGAAATTTTGACGTCCCAGAATTCTAAGGGACCGAGCCGGGATTGGCTCAATATCGTTAAGAGCACACAGGCAAAAAATAAGATCAACCAGTGGTTTAAAAAGGAGTTTAAGGAGGACAATATTATCCGCGGCAAGGAGCTGATCGTATCCTATTGCCGCAGTAAGTCCATTGAGCTTCAGGATATTTTAAAGCCCAAATATATGCAGATCGTTCAGAAAAAGTACGGTTTCCGCGACTGGGACGCAGTGCTGGCGGCGATCGGGCACGGTGGCTTAAAAGAGGGGCAGGTGGTAAACCGCCTCGTTGAAGAATATGAAAAAGAACATAAAAAAGAGATCACTGACGAGACGATCCTTGAAAAGATCTCCGAAGCCAACAGAAAAAAGGTACACATTGCCAAGTCGAAGAGTGGTATTGTAGTTAAGGGCATCAACGACATGGCAGTCAGATTTTCAAAATGCTGCAATCCTGTGCCGGGAGATGAAATTGTGGGGTTTGTCACTCGGGGAAGAGGGATGTCCATTCATCGGACAGATTGTGTGAATATGCTGCATCTTTCAGATATCGAACGGGCGAGGCTGATCGACGCCGAGTGGGAAGACACAGCGGATACGGAAGGCGGCGGCCAGTATCTGGCAGAGCTTAAGATGTACGCCAATGACAAGCAAGGACTTCTTATGGATATTTCCCGTGTATTTACTGAGGCAAAGATCGATGTCAAATCCATGAATATCCGCACTAGCAAGAAAGGAACTGCTACGATCGATACCGGGTTTATCGTGCAGGGGCGCGATGAGCTGAACAGTATTATTGAAAAGCTGCGCCAGCTTCCGGGAGTCATTGATATCGAGAGGACAGCAGGATAGGAGTTTCATATGAAGATAGAAAATTTTGTGCTCGGCCCTGTAGGAACGAACTGTTACATCGCGGCAAATGAAAAGGCAAAAGAATGCTTTATTGTAGATCCGGCGGCATGCCCGCCGGAATTTATAAGCTATATTAAAAATTCGGGGCTTGATGTAAAGGCCGTCCTTTTGACGCACGGGCATTTTGACCATATTATGGGGCTGGATAGACTCTTAGAGGAATTTCCGGTTCCGGTTTACGCTCATGAGGCGGAGAAGGAATTACTGGGGGATGCAAAGTTAAATGCTTCTTTATCCATGTATGGGCAGGGATATATCTTTTCAGACGCCCGGTATGTGGCGGATGGTCAGGAACTTAAGACCGCAGGGGAAAAGATCCGTGTGATCTATACGCCGGGTCATACCATAGGTGGATGTTGCTATTATCTCCCAGAAGAGAATGTCCTGTTTAGTGGAGATACTCTTTTTAAGGCGTCTGTGGGAAGGACAGATCTGCCTACGGGAAGTATGGGGCAGCTTGTGCGCTCCATAAAAGAGAAGCTGTTTCTCCTGCCAGACGAGACGAAGGTGTATCCGGGACATATGGATGAGACAAGTATCGGATACGAAAAGAAATACAATTCGTTTTTATAGGTGTCAGAATGATTGAGATCAGATGCAAAAAGAATAAATTTACTTACAATGTATATCATATCACGAAAGCTTTTTTTCCTGAGGAGGAGATCGAGCAGACAGTTGATGAAGAGCAAGGACCTCTTGTAGTACTGAAATTTCCGGGAGGCTCTTGCTTTTCCATTGCGCCCGAGGAAGTAAAAAACGTTGAAGGCAGCCTGACGGAGGAAGCCGCGGCACAGATTGAAAAACGCGCGGTCACTCGCAGGGTTTACCGATTCCTTGAAGGGGAGACAGGGGGTTCTCTTGCGTGGGGGACTCTGACCGGGGTGCGGCCTACCAAACTGGTCATGCAGATGATAGAAGACGGGAAAAGCTTTGATACAATCATGGATTTCCTCCAAAACGAATATTTTGTTACGCGGAGAAAAGCGGAGCTGGCATATGAGATTGCCTGCAGGGAGAGGGAATTGCTCGCGAAGCTAGAACGTGGAAAAGAGGCGGCGAGGAGAAGGTTCAGCCTATATGTGGGCATTCCTTTTTGTCCCAGCGTATGCTCGTACTGTTCCTTCAGCTCCTCTCCTATCGATGTGTGGCGTGACCGAGTGGACAGCTATCTGAATGCACTTATAAAAGAGATCCGGGCGCTGGGAGAGATGGCGTGGGGAAAGTCTCCCGATACCGTGTATATTGGCGGAGGCACGCCGACTACACTGGAGCCGGAGCAGCTTAGGCGTCTGCTTTTTTCAGTAGAGGAGAGCTTTGACCTAAGTGGGACGGTGGAATTTACCGTGGAGGCAGGACGTCCGGACAGTATCACAGAAGAAAAACTATTAGTATTGAAACAATTTCCCGTTACAAGGCTCTCCATCAATCCCCAGACCATGCAACAGAAGACGTTGGATCTGGTGGGCCGCAGACACAAGGTGGAAGAAGTCGAGGAAGCATATGCCTGCGCGCGCCGTCTCGGCTTCGGCAATATCAATATGGATCTTATTGCAGGCCTTCCGGGAGAGACAGCGGAGGATATGAGAGATACCCTTGGCAAGATCGAGCGAATGGCTCCCGACAGCCTGACCGTCCATTCTCTTGCGATCAAGCGGGCGGCAAAATTCGGGCAGGAAGGGCGGAGCATGGATCTTAATATGGAGATCGCACAGATGATAGATGATGCGGCCGACAGCGCCTGCCGGATGGGGCTGAAACCTTACTACCTGTACCGCCAGAAAAACATCGCAGGGAATTTTGAAAATGTAGGGTACGCAAAACTTGACAAAGCGGGAATATACAATATACTGATTATGGAAGAAAGACAGACGATCCTTGCGGCAGGGGCAGGTGCGTCCACGAAGATACTGCTTGGCCGGCCCATTAAAACAGAGAAGGGTAAGGAGATTGACATTGTTCATGTGGAAAATGTAAAAAATATTGCGGATTACATCGAACGGATCGATGAAATGATAAAACGAAAGGAAGAATGGTTATGGCGTTGAAGAAAAAACCGGTTACAGGTATGAAAGATATCATGCCGGCGGAGATGGAGATCAGAGATTATGTCATCGGTCTGATCAAGGATACCTACAGGACATTTGGCTTTTCCTCCATAGAGACTCCTTGTGTAGAGCATATTGAGAATTTATGCAGCAAGCAGGGAGGAGACAATGAGAAGCTTATCTTTAAGATCCTAAAAAGAGGGGAAAAGCTTAAGATCGGTGAAGCTAAGGAAGAGGCGGATCTTGTAGACGGCGGGCTGCGTTATGATCTGACGGTTCCTCTTTCAAGATATTATTCCAACCACGCAAATGAACTGCCATCGCCTTTTAAGGCGCTTCAGATGGGAAATGTGTGGAGAGCTGACCGTCCCCAGAGAGGGCGCTACCGCCAGTTTATGCAGTGCGATATCGATATTCTCGGGGAGCCGTCCAATTTGGCTGAGATTGAACTGATTCTTGCTACGACGGCGCTGCTTGGGAAACTGGAGTTTCAGAACTTTACCATCCGTATCAACGACCGCCGCTTTTTAAAGGCAATGGCGGCTTACAGCGGGTTCGAAGAGAAAGATTACGACAGTGTGTTCATCACATTGGACAAGATGGATAAGATTGGTATAGACGGCGTGGCGGAGGAGCTTAAGGAGAACGGATATGCGGAAGAATCAGTGGAGAAATATCTGGCGCTTTTTAAAGAGATCACGGACGGTGTGGAAGGTGTCCGCAAGTGTAAGGAGAAACTGGAAGGCTATCTTGCTCCTGAGGCAGCAGATTCACTGGAGATGATTATTACCAGTGTGGAGAGTCAGAAGGAAGCGCGGTTTAAGATGAGATTTGACCCTACTCTTGTGCGGGGGATGTCTTATTACACGGGCACAATCTTTGAGATTTCCATGGATGAGTTTGGCGGTTCTGTTGGTGGTGGCGGGCGCTACGACGAGATGATCGGTAAATTTACCGGACAGGATACGCCGGCAGTGGGATTCTCTATTGGGTTCGAGCGGATTGTTATGCTCCTTTTGGAGCGTGGTTATCACGTGCCGTCCGGCAGGCCCAAGAAAGCGTTCCTCTTAGAGAAGAAGCTCTCACAGGATAAGCTGTGCGAGGTCCTTGCGCAGGCGAGAGAAGAACGCACCGCTGGCAATCAGGTTATGATCGTGAACATGAAGAAAAACAAGAAGTTCCAAAAGGAACAGCTTGCAGAACAAGGATATACAGATATTACGGAGGTGTACAATGGCTAAATCAATGCAAGGCTTAAAGAGAACTCATCGCTGTGGGGAACTTTCCGCGGCAAATACAGGGGAAGCAGTGACTATCATGGGATGGGTGCAGAAAAACAGAAATAAAGGAGGCCTTGTGTTCGTTGACGTGCGTGACCGCTCGGGGATCGTGCAGATCGTGTGTGACGAGGCAAATACAGATCCGGCGCTTCTCGAGAAGGCGGCTTCCCTGCGCGCAGAGTATGTTGTCGCAGTTGTGGGTGAGGTGGCAAAGCGCTCTGGTGCGGTAAATGACAAGCTTTCCACGGGAGAAATCGAGATACTGCCAAGCGAGCTGCGCATTTTATCCGAAGCGCAGACACCGCCATTCCCCATTGAGGAAAATTCAAAGACAAAGGAAGAAGTACGTCTGAAATACCGTTATCTTGATTTGAGGCGGCCAGATCTTCAGCGTAACCTGATGCTCAAGAGTCAGGTAATGACGTTGACGCGCCAGTTTTTCGCAGAGGAAGGATTCCTCGAGGTAGAGACGCCGATGCTTGGGAAAAGCACCCCTGAGGGGGCAAGGGACTACCTTGTGCCCAGTCGCATCCATCCGGGCAATTTCTATGGACTTCCCCAGTCCCCGCAGCTCTACAAGCAGCTTCTTATGTGCTCGGGGTTTGACCGCTATATCCAGATTGCCAGATGCTTCCGTGATGAAGATTTAAGGGCGGACCGGCAGCCGGAGTTCACACAGATCGATATGGAGCTGTCGTTTGTCGATGTTGATGACGTGATCGACGTCAATGAGAGATACCTTGCAAAGCTCTTTAAAGAGGTGCTGGATGTGGACGTACAGCTTCCAATTCAGAGAATAACATGGCAGGAGGCGATGGACCGTTTCGGTTCTGATAAGCCGGATCTGCGCTTTGGTATGGAACTTCAGGATGTCACAGATGTGGTGAAAGGCTGTGGCTTTGGTGTGTTCACAGGAGCCATAGAAAATGGCGGCAGTGTGCGTGGTATCAATGCCAAGGGGCAGGGAGCGATGCCGAGAAAGAAGATTGACAAACTGACGGTCTTCGTTAAAGATTACGGCGCAAAAGGTCTTGCATATATTGCGCTTCAGGAGGATGGAACAGTGAAGTCATCCTTTGCGAAGTTCATGACAGAAGAAGAGATGTCGGCGCTTATCGAGACTATGGGAGGAGAGCCGGGCGATCTGCTCTTGTTCGCGGCGGATAAAAATAAGATTGTATGGGATTCTCTGGGTGCGCTGCGGGTGGAGCTGGCGAAAGACCTTGATCTTCTTAATAAAAATCAATTCCGCTTTGTGTGGATTACAGAATTTCCTCAGTTTGAGTGGAGTGAGGAGCAGGGACGTTTCGTAGCTATGCACCATCCGTTCACTATGCCCATGGAAGAAGATCTTCCGCTTCTTGACAGTGATCCGGGTAAAGTGCGCGCGAAGGCATATGATATTGTACTCAACGGAAATGAGATTGGTGGAGGAAGCGTCCGTATCTTCCAAGACGACGTGCAGGAGAAGATGTTCGAGGCACTTGGATTTACGAAAGAACAGGCACACAGCCAGTTCGGATTCCTTATTGATGCGTTTAAATACGGGGTTCCGCCCCACGCGGGATTGGCTTACGGTCTTGACCGTCTTGTCATGCTCATGGCTAAACAGGACAGTATCCGTGATGTGATTGCGTTCCCGAAGGTGAAGGACGCGTCCTGCCTCATGACGGAAGCTCCAGGCGCAGTTGATGACAAACAACTGGCCGAGCTGGGATTAGAGATCCGGGCAGAGGAATAAAAAAGTACTTGACAAATCAAAAAAGGACAATTAAAATAAAGCACATCAAAAGCAAAAACCGATGAGAGAGAAGAGTAAGTTTTAAAAGAAATCTCAGAGAGCAGCAGGCGGTGGGATTGCTGTATGGATTTTAATTCTGAATGGACTTTCGAGGGCGGTCTGAAATGAAAAGAGTAGGCACCGCCGGGAACCGAACCCGTTATCAATCAGGAGCGTATGTTAGTACGTGAGCAGAGTGGACATCAGTCAATTTGAGTGGTACCGCGATAATAACTTGTTTATTACCGTCTCAAGCTATAGAGCTTGAGGCGGTTTTTGTATTTCAAGTTCAGCCATGTATGGACACGGGCGCAGGTCATGCTTGCATGAATCTGCGGATGTATCCATACATGGGAGGAGCGCCGGTACATGAGCAAAACAGCGGCAAAGCCGTAGTAAGCACAAAGTGCGGTTTTGCGAATGGCGCGTGCTGAACGAGAAAAAGTACTCCGGGAAGGATGCGCACTCGCACAAAAAACATGTCATCCAAGTCTTTGCTTTTGTAAAAAACAAAAAAGGAGACGAAAACTATGAAAAAGAAAGTATTGGCAGTGATTTTGGGAGCAGCGATGACAATGAGCCTTGGGGCGTGCGGTTCTTCCGGCGGTTCGGGGAACTCAGCGTCTGGGCAGGATTCCTCAGGAGAAAAAACGTACACCATTGGTATTTCACAGTTTGCGGAGCATGGTTCTCTTGACAATTGCCGGGAAGGGTTCATTGAGGGACTAAAAGAGGAAGGGATCGAAGAGGGGAAAAACCTGACCATCGAAGTAAAGAACGCGGCGGCGGACCAAGGGACGGCAAAACAGATCAGTGATACATTTGTATCCGACAAGGTGGATCTGATCTGTGCTATTGCCACACCAAGTGCGCAGGCGGCGTACAATTCAGCGATCGATACGGATATTCCGGTGGTTTATACGGCGGTGACTGATCCTATAGCAGCTGAGCTGGCTGACGAAAATGGCACTCCAGTGGGAAATGTGACGGGAACAAGCGATGAACTCCCGATCAAGGCTCAGCTTGAAATGATCCGTGAGATGCTTCCGGATGCAAAGAAGATTGGTATTATGTACACGACGAGCGAAGTTAATTCAGTGTCCGCTCTTGAGACATACAAGGAGCTGGCAGGAGACTATGGATTTACCATTGTGGATAAGGGCGTTACGCAGACGGCGGATATTTCTCTTGCCACGGATGAGATCCTTGAAGAAGTGGACTGTTTGACAAATCTGACTGACAATACGGTAGTCAATTCTCTGGCAACCATTCTCGACAAAGCAAACACAAAGAAGATCCCGGTATTTGGCAGCGAGATCGAGCAGGTGAAAATTGGCTGTCTTGCGGCGGAAGGTTTGGATTATGTTGAGCTTGGAAAGCAGACGGGACGGATGGCCGCGAAAGTGTTAAAGGGAGAGGCAGAGGCGTCTGAGATGAATTATGAGACCATTACAGAACCGGGATATTATGTAAATACAGCGGTGGCAGAGAACCTTGGCATCACAGTGAGCGAGGAATTATTAGAGACGGCCGCAGAGAGTTTTGACAGCATTTCTTCATAGAAGCAGAAAAGACTTCATAAGGGTAATAAGCATAAGTGAGAAA
>DSLMC04103__coassemble_504_pt1 | contig 29878 bp, 25 predicted proteins | sample DSLMC04103__metabat2_high_PE_020 | metagenome-assembled genome bin DSLMC04103
TCGTACAGTGACTTGTCGCCAGTTTCCTAACTTGACATTCGCTCCACGGAAAACCCGCCATTGCTTATTTTTTCACTTCGGCGGCAACCTCACGCTTCATCGCTATCATGTCACAGCCCCATTAGTATATAAGATTCAGGAATTTATTTCAAGTAGTTTTTATGAAAAATTGTATTTTTTCAAGTACAATCACGTAATATTAAAATTAGTCATTTCACACACATATTCTCACCTTTGACGAAAGACGCTTGTTTTCGTTATCCCCAATATTTAGAATGTCAGTAAAAGGAGGATCTGCCATGAACCATATTATATACAAGAAACTTTCTGACTGTGCCCTGCGCCGGGAGAAAGCAGACCTTGTTCTGAAAAATGCCCGCGTAGTCGATGTGTTTACGGACGCGATATATGCCGCTGACATTGCCATCACAGAGGGAAGGATTGCCGCCGTCGGCTCCGGCTATGAAGGCAGGCAGGAAACCGACCTAGGCGGGAAGTATGTTCTTCCCGGCTTCATCGACGCGCATCTTCATCTGGAGTCCACCATGGTCACACCAAACGAGCTTATATCACTTGCGGCGCTTTGCGGGACCACCACCTTTATCGTCGACCCCCACGAGGCAGCAAACGTAAGCGGTACAGACGGGATTGATTATATCCTTGACCAGACGGAACACAGCCCGGCAAATGTCTATGTCATGATGCCCTCCTGCGTGCCCGCAACGGATTTCGACGACAATGGCTGTATCCTGACAGCAGATAAAATGGCTCCTTATCTGGAGAATCCCCGCGTCCTAGGTCTGGGCGAAGTAATGAATGCTCCTGGCGTTATCTCCGGCGAGCCTGGGCTCCATGCGAAGCTGGAGCTTTTCGGCGGCAGGATATTAGACGGGCACGCGCCCAGTCTCTCCGATGAAGACCTGTCCGCATACGCCGCGGCAGGCATACGCACCGACCACGAGGCGTCCTCTTATGAATACGCTTTGAAGGAAGCGCGAAGAGGGCTCCACGTCCACATCCGTGAAGGCAGCGCCGCCCACAATCTAAAAGACATTGTAAACGGCATTATATCCGACGGTATCTGCACGGAAAATTTTTCTTTCTGCACGGACGATAAACATGTAGAAGATATTTTGAGGCAGGGGCACATTGATCATAATATAAGAACGGCAATCCGGCTTGGCATCCCGCCCGTACAGGCGGTCAAAATGGCGACGATCAACACTGCCCGATGTTACGGGCTCCATCACCTCGGCGCCATCGCTCCGGGCCGGCAGGCCGACCTCATCACCACGGATGATATAAACACCCTGACCATCCTCACCGTTTATCACAAGGGGAAGAGGCTAGATCCCGCTCAGACGCCTGTGATCCGAAAATGCCCCAACGCCCTAAAGCATACCGTCCGGCTGGAACCCGTAACGTCCGACATCTTTCGTCTGCCCATCACAAAGGATGAGCCTCATGTGATACAGCTGAACCCGGCCCAGATCACGACAGCTGACGTACGGCGACATTTTGAAAAGACAGAGAACTATATCCCTTCAGACGGCTTCTGCAAGGTAGCCGCTCTTGAAAGGCACAAGGGAACCGGGCTGACCGGTATCGGCATCTGCGAGGGGTACAGCATCCGAGGCGGCGCTGTCGCTTCTTCCGTATCTCATGATTCGCATAATATCATCGTCGTAGGGGATAATGACGCGGATATGGCGGCTGCCGTCAACGCGGTCATCCGCTCGCAGGGAGGCTACAGCCTCGCATGTCAGGGTAATGTATATGACACCTTGCCTCTCCCCGTGATGGGACTGATGTCAGAGGCAGGTTTCCATGAAGTGAACAAAAAGCTGGAACGCATGATACTGCAGGCTCACAGGATGGGCGTTCCGGAAGATATTGAACCGTTTATCACACTGTCCTTCCTTGCGCTCCCCGTCATACTCCAGCTTCGTGTCACGCCGCGGGGCGTGCTGGATACAGTGAATTTTCGATATATTGAATATTAAAGGGGGTATCGTTTGTGGAAAAATTGTTTAAGCTCAAAGAGCACCATACGGATGTGAAAACTGAGGTCATCGCGGGGATCACGACCTTTACGACAATGGCTTACATCCTTGCCGTCAACCCCAATATGCTGGGAGACGCAGGCATGGACACGGGCGCGGTCTTCACAGCGACTGCTCTGGCTTCTTTCGTCGCATGCCTCATGATGGGGCTGACCGCAAATCTCCCCTTTGCCCTCTCGGCCGGAATGGGGCTTAACGCCTACTTCGCTTACACAATCTGCGGGCAGATGGGATATAGCTGGCATGTGGCGCTTGCGGCGGTATTTGTGGAAGGGCTCCTTTTTATCCTGCTGTCACTTACCAATGTCCGCGAGGCGGTCTTCAACGCCATTCCAAAGACGCTGAAATTTGCCGTGTCAGTTGGAATCGGGCTTTTCATCGCTTTTAGCGGGCTCCAGAACGCGCACATTGTCACAGACAGCACTACTCTTGTGAGCATGTTCTCCTTCAAGGCATCCATGGAAGCCGGAACTTTCCGCTCCGAAGGGATCACCGTGCTCCTCGCCTCGGCAGGTGTCCTGATCACAGCTATCCTTCTCATAAAGAAAGTCAGAGGAAACATCCTAATCGGCATCGGGGCTACATGGATCCTTGGAATTATCTGCCAGCTCACCGGACTGTATGTGCCGGATCCGGACGCGGGATTCTACAGCCTGCTGCCCTCGGGCATTTTCTCAATGCCCGCCAGCATGGCTCCCACATTTTTAAAAATGTCTTTTTCAGGCATCGGGATCATGGACTTTATCACGATCATGCTGGCACTTCTCTTTGTCGATATGTTTGACACCATCGGAACGGTTATTGGCTGCGCTGCGAAAGCAGATATGCTTGACGAGAAGGGAAAACTCCCCGAGGTGCGCAGCATCCTGCTCTCCGACGCGGTGGGAACGACGGTCGGAGCAGTCTTCGGCACCTCAACAGTTACCACATTCGTCGAATCTTCAGCGGGTATCGCTCACGGCGGGCGCACCGGGCTTACCACAATCGTCACAGGCTTTCTCTTTCTGCTGTCACTTTTCCTGTCGCCCATATTTCTCGCTGTACCATCATTTGCCACAGCTCCAGCTCTCATCATTGTCGGATTCATGATGATGCAGCAGATAGTAAAGATAGACATGGAAGAACTTAGTGAGGCAATCCCTGCATTTATCACCCTAATTGCCATGCCGTTTATGTACTCCATATCCGCAGGGATATCTCTTGGCATCATTTCCTATGTGGGAATCAATCTTTTCATTGGGAAGAGGGAGAGAATCTCACCACTTATGTACGTACTCACAGTCCTGTTTGTCCTAAAATATATGATGCTGTACTCGTAAATATTGTACCCATTAAAAAGAACTATCCCTGACCGCGGGGACAGTTCTTTTTCAAAGGAGCGCTTTCCTAGTATACACCTTTGCGCTCACCTTAAAGCAGCTTATATATATCCGGGAATACTTCGACACTTCTTTTAAGTATCCCTTTCATGTACGCGATGGCAATTCCATAATTTGTCATGGGTACGTTCTGGTCCTCCGCGCATTTAAGGCGGTAGTTCATCTCCCGCTCGTTGAGCATACAGCCGCCACAGTGGAGGATCATTTTGTATGCGCTCAAGTCATCGGGAAACTCTGTCCCGGAAGTCGTCTCGATATTCACGTCTTTCCCTGTATATTCTTTGATCCAAGCTGGGAGCTTCACCGTACCGATATCCCCGCACTGCCTGTGGTGCGTACAGCCTTCACTGATGAGTACCGTATCCCCGTTCTCCAGAGTGTCCAGCGCCGTCACACCCCTCACCACACTTTCCAGATCCCCCTTATATCTTGCGAACAAGATAGAAAAAGATGTGAGTAAAATGTCGTCGGGTGTATCTGACGCCACTTTTCCGAACACCTGACTGTCCGTGATAACCAGCTTTGGTTTTTTCTGAAGCTCCGGCAGAATATTCTTTAACTCGTTTTCCTTCACAACGATCGATACGGCGTCTGCTTCCAGAATATCGCGGATCGTCTGCTGCTGGGGAAGGATCAGTCTTCCTTTGGGCGCCGCCTTGTCGATCGGCACGACAAGCACCGCAATATCAGACGGTTCAAGCAGGTCGCGCACAAGATACTGCTCCGGTTCTTCTGTCTTGGCGGCTGCGGCGATCTGCTCTTTCAACTCACTAATGCCCTCACCTGTAAGAGCACTAGCCTGCAAAACTCTGCACATAGTTTCCTCGCGTTCCTGTCCGGCCCTTCCCGGCTCCGCCAGCCCCAATGTCTTTACTGTATTTTCTACTATTCCGGGCAGGGCAATCTCTTTCTTGTTGATAACAACAATATAAGGAATCCTCTTTTCCCGTATTCTCTCTATAAGCGCCGCATCCTCAGGCGAAGCCCCAGCTCCCCCGTCGATGACTAGCACCGCCACGTCCGTTTTGTTGAGCACCTGATAACTCTTCCTGACACGCAGTTCGCCCAGCTCACCCTCATCGTCGATACCCGGAGTATCCATCATCACAACCGGGCCGAGGGGAAGGAGTTCCATAGACTTATATACCGGGTCCGTGGTCGTCCCCCTTACATCGGACACGACAGCGAGATCCTGTCCTGTCACCGCGTTTAGCACGCTTGATTTCCCCGCGTTCCTCTTTCCAAAAAAACCGATATGCACCCGCTCCGACGCAGGCGTCTGATTCATACTCATATGATCCCTCCTGTAAATTCTGCCCGAAACATATATCTGTTTCCCTGAACACTTCCGCTTCTCTGTATTATAGCACGGCGCAGCCTCCATGGGAAAGCTGCGCCATTGCATCTTATATATCTATCGTATCTATTTTGCCACGATCCTGCGGAAATTCTTCTTGCCTTTCTTTAAGACAACGCCCTCTCCTGTAAGCGCATCTTTCGCATAGACCGCTTTGATATCACTCACCTTTTCTCCGTCCACGGCAACTCCTCCCTGCTGCACCGCGCGTCTTGCTTCTGACTTGGACGGAACGAGTTCTGCCTTCACAAGCATGGTAAGGATGTCGATACTGCCGTCCTCAAAGTCCTCATCCGCAAGTTCTGTCGTAGGCATCTGATCAGCGTTTCCCTGTGTGAACAGCGCCCGCGCGCTCTCCTGCGCCCTCTTCGCTTCTTCCTCTCCATGCACCAGCTTCGTCAGCTCGTACGCAAGGATCTCTTTTGCGGTGTTGAGCTGCGCGCCTTCCCACGAATCCATTTTGTCAATCTCCTCAAGGGGAAGGAATGTCAGCATACGGATGCATTTAAGCACATCCGCATCGGCAACATTTCTCCAATACTGGTAGAACTCGAACGGAGTTGTCTTGTTCTCATCCAGCCATACGGCGCCGGACTGTGTCTTGCCCATCTTTTTGCCCTCAGAGTTGAGAAGCAAGGTAATGGTCATCGCGCCCGCGTCCTTACCCAGCTTCCGGCGAATCAGTTCTGTACCTGCCAGCATATTGCTCCACTGGTCGTCCCCGCCAAACTGTAGGTTACAGCCATATTTCTGGAACAATGCGTAGAAATCATAAGCCTGCATGATCATGTAGTTGAACTCAAGAAAGCTTAAGCCCTTCTCCATCCTCTGCTTGTAACATTCTGCCGCCAGCATCCTGTTTACGGAAAAATGCGGCCCCACCTCTCGAAGCATCTCCACGTAGTTGAGGTCAAGCAGCCAATCCGCGTTGTTTACCATGAGGGCCTTTCCCTCGGAAAAATCGATAAACTTACTCATCTGTTTCTTAAAGCAATCACAGTTATGCTGTATCTGCTCCGGCGTCATCATACTGCGCATATCGCTGCGCCCCGAAGGATCACCGATGTAACCTGTGCCGCCTCCGATGAGGGCGATGGGCTTATTGCCCGCCTCCTGAAGCCGTTTCATAAGGCAGAGCGCCATAAAATGCCCCACATGAAGGCTGTCCGCCGTCGGATCAAACCCAATATAAAAGACTGCTTTTCCGTTGTTTACCAGATCGCGGATCCCTTCCTCGTCTGTCACTTGGGCAATCAGCCCTCTTGCCTGAAGTTCTTCATAGATTCCCATGTTCTTTCTCTCCTTTTCCCATTGAATTTTTTATATCATGATTATCCTTATATATCTGATTATCCCATCTTCCTGATTTTCCTGACCGTATCCTAGCTCATCCTACGTTCAAAAGCAATAAATCCACATTCTGTGGGATGGTCTAAAATCATTACATCCTTCCCGAAATACTTCAGCAGCATACACATAAGAGTTGTATCACCGCCGGCTGCGAGCATATTTAACAGGCTTAATATATACAGAATAGAATTGCCGCTCACCCATGCAACAATATACATACCGATCCCCAGAATCAGAAACGGGAGTAACCCTCCGAAAAGATAAGCCCCCGGCCGCAGAGGTTCCTTACAATGGCAATACGGCGTGAGATATTCCCACATGACACCAAAGTGGATGCTCTTCCAGCCCTTCCGAGCAAAAATACTCCACCCCATGCCATGAAGCATCTCATGTACAACAATAGACAGAATAAACGCTGCCCAGACTAGGACTAAACTCATAATCCTCCAATCAAACCAGCTCCCTGTCCTGTTTACGATCCATAACAGCATACCTGCCAGAGCAAACGGCCCTGCTGTTACAAACGCCATGATATTCGCTTTTATAACTGAAATAACTTCTTGTTTTTCCTCATATCCCTCGGCCAGATATTTCTCCCTCTGCATCTCATAATTATCAATGATCTGCTGTTTCTTTGTATTTTTATTATTTTCTTCTTTCATCGTCCCCTCATCTCTGTATGATAAAAGCCGTCCCTACTGCTTCCGCAATAAGGACGGCTTAACTTGCACCGTGGTACCACCTTAATTCACCAGACATAAATACATCCGGCCTCATTCGGCACAGTAACGTGTGCCACTCCGCCGCAGCCTACTTATCAACGCCCGCTCCAATGATGATTTGGGGAACGCGAGACAAAGTTTTCGGTGCGGGGCTCCAAGATGTATTCACAAACACCGTATCATGCGCCTCTCATCTCCCGGCAGCTTTCTGTTTTCGCGGTTGTCTGCTACTTCTTCTCTTCACAGCCTGTATTCTTTTTCGCCCTATGCGGGCTTCTATGATTTTGTCTGCGCATAATATAGCATAAGCATCTGGCAAAGTCAAGTTCCAGCAAATCACTTATGTCCCGGCAGCTCATTTATTCCAATTTCTCTCGCAAAATCTCCACCGCTTTTCGAACCTGCTCCTCATCCGTCTGCCAGATTTCAAACTCGCTGAATCCGGGAATCCCCATGGGCACTCCCTCTCTGCGGAATTCCATCCGGCTCTCCAGCACTTTCTTGCCGGACATATGAAACGAACGCACGCCCGTATATTCTGCCAATTGATCAATCACATCCGGACCGATCCCCGCGCCTGCAAGAATATCAATACGCCCGCCCCCGCGCTTTACAAGCTCTGAAATCAGCCGCCTTCCCTCCCACGCGGTTCTCTTCTGTCCGCTAGTCAAAATGGTATCGATCCCGAGAGAGACGCACTGTTCCAGCGCCTGATAGGCATCTCTGCACACATCAAAGGAGCGGTGCATTGTAATCCCCATATCCCCCGCTGCTTTCACAAGTTCTTCCATTTGTTCCATATTAAGAGTGCCGTCTGGCCTCAGGATTCCGATCACCACCCCGTCCGCTCCAAGCTCGCGAAACTGCTTGACCTCATCTTTAAGCGTCCGAAACTCATACTCGTCATAACAAAAATCCCCAAACCGGGGCCGGAGAAGAACCCGGATCTTCAGATCCGTATTTTCCTTTACTTGCCGGAACATTGCCACTGAAGGCGATAGGCCTCCGATCACCAGAGCGGAACAAAGTTCCACCCGGTCTGCACCACCTTTCTGTGCCGCAACAGCGGACTGCACACTGTCCACGCACACTTCAAGAATATATGTCATCACGTTGCTCCTCCCGAATATCCTCTGAATTTGCAAAAGGAGCCGGTCACCTCCCCACAGGGAACCAGCTCCTTTTCACGCCTTTTAAAATCACTCCCGTTATCTTGGGATTTTTGACAAGGCAGCACTGTCGCCGATCACAACCACATCACTGTGGAACTGAAGGATAGACGCCGGAACCTCCGGTGTGACCGGTCCGAAAAACGCCTTTGCCACAGCGTCTGCCTTCGACTCGCCATTTACAATAAGAAGGATCTTTTTCGCCTTCATGATCGTGCCAATCCCCATCGTGTACGCCTGCCTCGGCACATCATCTACAGAAGCAAAGAATCTCTTATTCGCCTCAATAGTGCTCTCTGCCAGATCCACACAGTGTGTCGTCTTTGCGAAAGTGCTGTCAGGCTCGTTAAATCCGATATGACCATTGTGTCCGATTCCAAGGAGCTGAATGTCAACGCCACCCATAGACTCGATCAGTTTCTCATATCTCGCGCATTCCTTTTCCGGATCTTCCTCTGTTCCATCCGGGACATTTGTGTTTGCCGGATCGATATTCACGCGGTCAAACAAATGCTCATGCATAAAATAGTAATAACTTTGGTCATTGTCATGTGTGAGCCCTTTGTACTCGTCCAAATTAACCGTCTTCACCTTTGAAAAATCAAGGTCTCCCTTCTTGTACCACTCGACAAGCTGGTCGTACATACCGATCGGAGTGGAACCTGTCGCCAGCCCGAGCACACTGTCTGGTTTTAAGATCACCTGCGCTGACAGAATGTTCGCCGCCTTTCTGCTCATCTCCTGATAGTCCTTTGCCTCATAGATCCTCATTTTCTATTCCTCCTCACTTCCTATGATGTACACCGGAATCACAGAATAATGAAGCGGGTAATCCCACTTCATCTCCTTTGCTTCTCAACCTCGAAAGGCTTGAACACTTTTGCGCACCGTTGCAACACTCCGGCAGTACCGATAAACTTATCATAGCATACCAAAGGGGATTTTCAAAGACCAGCGATCAGTTTTTCTATTTTTTATCTTGTGGTTTTTCTCCCGCCCGAGATATCTCCCTATGTGCCACAGCAATATGCTATAATTAAAATATATCAAACCTATAAAAAGTTTGGTTTTAATTGCTGATTATGAATAGATCCACAGTAAAGCAGCTAAAATTGTCCGCGACAAAGATGCAGTCTTAAAAACCGATTATCTTTGCAGCCGCGGCAGCCGGGAACTTCCATCTTGCGTATCCCTCTTTACCGGGGGAAGGAACAGATTACGCGGAACTATTGTCTGTTCTGGGAAAAGGTTAATTCCGGTTACTATATCGAAGAATTCGCGAATATTCTGAAAGACAAGTTCGCATAACAGCCCATTTATCCAAATGGCTGCCCCATAATACGGTAGCGGCCATTTCGCATTAGAAAAACTTATTCGATAGCCATATAACTCAAATTGATCCCATACCTGTATGATTTTATAATATGAGCAAAAGGGTAAGAAAAGGAAAGTTCTCATACATGAAAACAGACATAATACAGCTAGCCTGTACTCCAACGGAACAACTCCTCTCGCTATCGACGAGCTTAACGGACCACGGGGAGATTTCTCCAAAAATATGTTCGAGAAATGCCCTGACAGGCGCCCCGGAACAGCGGATGAAGTGATAAATGTGGCGGAATTGCTTATAAACAATAAGGAAAGTTTTATCACAGACGCAGTTTTCTTATTGACGGCGGCGCGACTGTTTCCTACTTCTACGGTCTGCTGAAGCCAGTTGAATTGGGGACAGGTCAAAATTGAATTGGGGACGTAGTAAAATCGAATTTTACTACGTCCCCAATACTAGTCTTTCTTGCCTGCGGTCACAAAGATCGCGATACCGAATACCATTGCAATGCAGTCAAAGATATTAAATGTTCCCTGTGTCACCTGCATATAGATCAGGGATGCGAGTCCAATCAGGGCAAAAATCAGTCCCAGCGGACGGCACACGCCTACCGCGCCTTTCACACACGCCACACCACAGATGATCGCCAGAAGCGCAACCCCATACGCGAGGACAACGATAAGTGTCTCCTGATCAGCATGTGCCGGAAGAAGTCCTCCTAATTCCCCCATCAGGGCCACTGTTCCAAGAATTGCATATACCGCGCCGAACAGGATCATTACAATACCAAATACTTTTAATACACTTGAGTTGTTCTTATCCATTATTGATCCCTTTCCTCTCTTCCTAAAAGTCTCATGTCTTTCCTACGATAGACATTTGCCTGTTTTTATATCCGGGGGCATTATAGCACAACTTCCCCTGTTTACCGAGTTCTTCAACGGTTTTTGTTTAATTATTACTATTTTTGTATTCAATCCCCAGCAGAGTCAACCCTTGCGGAGGCGCAGTAACTCCAGATTTTGTGCGGTCCTTACTTTCCAGCATCTTCTTTATCTCTTCAGGTTCAAAATACCCTCTCCCCACTCCCGCCAGCGTTCCTGCGATAATGCGGACCATATTGTAAAGGAAACCGTTTCCACGCACACGGATGGTAATGATGTCTGCCTCTTTGCGGATGTCCAGACTGTAGATCGTGCGCACGGTATCCTTCACCGCAGTCTGGGCGCTGCAAAAGGACTTAAAGTCATGCGTCCCTTTTAAATATTCCGCCGCTTCCCTCATCCGCTCCAAATCTAACGGAAAGGAGACGAAATACGTGTCCCTGCGTCTTACCGGATCAGGCAGTTCACGGTTTAAGATGCGGTATTCATACGTTTTTACGGATACGCGCCTGCGTGGGTGCCAGTCCGCGGTCACTTCCTCCGACTTTACCGCAACCACATCCTCAGGGAGCACTGTATTCAGCGCATAGATGAGGCGCTCTGGCGGGATCTGTGTATCTGTGTCAAACACCGCCACATTTCCCTGCGCATGAACGCCCGCGTCTGTACGGCTTGCCCCCGTCACCGTGATCTTCTCTCCTGTCAAGCGAGACAACGCCTTGTTCAGCACCTCTTCCACTGTAATCCCATTTTTCTGGATCTGCCACCCACAGTAATCTGTGCCGTCATACGCAACGGTCAGTTTGATCCTTTTCATCCTGCCTCCTTAAAATATCCATAATTTAAACGGCACATACCGCCCAATCACAAAGATCGCGGCAAGATACGCAAGCGTCAGGATATACGCTGCCACATCATATCCTTTATATCGAAGGGGTTTCATCTTTGTCCGCCCTTCTCCGCCATGATAACAGCGCGCTTCCATCGCCATAGCCAGATCATTGGCGCGACGGAACGCAGATACAAACAACGGCACTAGAATCGGAATCATTGACTTCGCTCTCTGAATGATATTACCTGATTCAAAATCCGCCCCCCTCGCAATCTGCGCTTTCATAATCTTGTCAGTCTCCTCCAAAAGAATCGGAATAAACCGTAGGGCAATGGACATCATCATCGCCACTTCATGTACCGGCACATTGATCTTATTCAGTGGATGCAGCAGCCTTTCCATCCCATCAGTCAACCCATTAGGAGAGGTTGTAAACGTCATAATAGATGATCCCGCCACCAGATACATCAAGCGTACCGCCATTAAAACAGATGTGCGCAACCCTCCCGTAGTTACTGTAAAAATCCAAAAATGTATAAGAGTCTCACCGTCCCTTGTAAGGAACAGATTCATTACCACCGTGAACAGAAGCAGTATTACAATAGGTTTGAGCCCTTTTAAAATGAATTTAAGAGGCACTTTTGACAGCCGGATCACTGTCCCCAGAAACAAGGTCGCAATCACATACCCAAGCAGGCTGTTCTGTATAAACAAGGACACGAGAAAAATCAGGGTGCAGACAATCTTCACCCTTGGATCCAGCCTATGTATCCGGCTTTCCGCCGGATAATACTGTCCAATCGTAATATCTCTGATCATTGAATACTCCTCATTATCTCATCCGCCGCTTCTGCGATGGTTGTTGCATCCGGAGAAACAGAAAACCCGCGGTCTTTCAAATCGTGCATTACATAGGTTACCTGTGGCGCGGCAAGCCCTACTTGTTCCAGTTCCTTATAGTGGCGGAACACTTCCTTGGGCGTACCGTCCAGCATCTTCTCGCCACGGTTCATAACGATGATCCGTTCCACATAACGCGCCACATCCTCCATACTGTGGGACACAAGGATAACCGTCATCCCCGTCTCTTTGTGAAGACGTTCTACTTGATCCAATATCTCATCCCGGCCCTTCGGGTCAAGCCCTGCAGTAGGTTCATCCAGAACAAGCACTTTCGGTTTCATAGCGAGAACACCTGCGATCGCCACGCGGCGTTTCTGCCCGCCAGACAGTTCAAACGGCGACTGTCTATAATATTTTTCAGGAAATCCCACAAGATCCAGCGCTTCCCTAGCCCTCTGTTCACATTCCTCAGAGGAAAGCCCTTGATTCTTTGGACCAAAACACACGTCGCTTATGACGTCCACCTCAAAGAGCTGATGCTCCGGGTACTGAAACACAAGTCCGACCCGCCCGCGGAGCGCGCGCATATCATACCCTTCCCCATAAACATCCTGCCCTTCATACAGGATTTTCCCTGACGTAGCTTTCATCAGGCCGTTCAAATGCTGGATTAGGGTTGATTTGCCCGAACCCGTGTGCCCGATGATTCCCACAAACTGTCCCTGGGGGATCTCTAGGCTGACATCTTTAAGCGCCATCTTCTCATATGCCGTCCCCGGGCTGTATACATAATTGACATGTTCTAACGCAATCGACATAACGCCTCCACCAACTCTTCCCTTCTCAAAATACCTCTCGGAATATCAAGCCCGCGTTTTCTCAATTCCTCCGCCAGCATGGTCACCTGAGGCACATCCATCCTGTAAGTCTTCAGCTCATCTACCCGGCTGAAGATCTCCCGCGGCGTCCCGCGCATAACTATATGCCCCGCGTCCATGACGAACACCTGATCCGCGTCGATCACTTCTTCCATATAGTGAGTGATGAGGATGACCGTGACATGTTTCTCTTTCCGCAGCTTTTCTACTGCTTGTATCACTTCTCGCCGCCCATTAGGATCCAGCATGGCGGTCGGTTCATCCAGAACGATACATTTCGGTTCCATGGCGATGACACCCGCGATCGCCACACGCTGCTTCTGCCCGCCGGACAATTTGTTGGGAGAGGATTTCCGGTATTCGATCATTCCCACCGACTTTAAGCTGTCCTCCACTCTTTTCCATATCTCATCTGTGGGCACACCCAGATTTTCCGGACCGAAACCAACATCCTCTTCCACTACAGTACCGATGATCTGATTGTCCGGGTTCTGGAACACCATCCCTGCGCTCTGGCGTACATTCCACAGCTCCGCCGGATCTTTCGTGTCCCTTCCGTCCACCCACATCGTCCCGCCCGTGGGCACAAGGATGGCATTCATATGCTTTGCCAGCGTAGACTTACCCGATCCATTATGGCCGAGCACCGCGACAAAAGCCCCCTGCGGCACATCAATATCCACGCCGTCTATGGCGCGGTCTGTTCCGATGACATTGCCCTCTTCATCCCGTTTAGCATATTCATATACAAGCTGCTTAGCGTGTATCATTTCCATTGATTATCTGTCCTCCGCTGTCTTATGCGCACAAAAAGAAGACCGCGCTTCCTTCCTCCGTGGATCATATGCACTTTATTGTACGTCATGAACCCACATTTTGCAAGCGTCGGTCTTGGTTCCTTATCTCCATATGGTTTCTATTCTCTGTTCTAAGGATCACTCCCCTGCGTCCTTAAAGCCTTCCCCGAACACTTCGCTCGTCTCGGTGAACATAATGAAGGCTTCCTTGTCCGCCTCCCGCACAGCGGCTCTGATCATGTAGGCTTCCGCTTTGGAACAAGCACACAGAAGTACATCCCTCTCTTGTCCTGTGTATGCGCCCACCGCATTCAGGGAAGTCACACCCCTGTCAACGGCTTCTGCGATGCGCTTGGCAGTCTCTTTTCCCTTTCCCGTAACGATAACCGCCAGCGTTCCCGCCCCAATGCCGTATAAAATCTTATCAATCACAACAGTGGCCACGAAAGTGGCAAGCACACCGTACAGGACAGAATCTATATCTCCGAATACAGGCACTCCCAGAAGAATCACAGCAAGATCAATGAGCATCGTAATGATGCCGATGGTGATATGCGGCTTCTTCTTTTTGATCGTAAGCGCAAGGAAATCAATCCCACCCGAGGATGATCCCCGGATATAGAACAACGCCATACCCGCTCCAAGAAACACGCCGGAAAAAAGGGCCGCCATCATGCGGTTCCCACTGTACGCCGGGAACAGCGGAAATACCACATCAAGAAAAATCGTGGAGATTACCATTGTCACTCCGCTCTTGATAAGCAGCCGTTTCCCTACTGTCCTATAGCTGATCGCGATGAGAGGGATATTAAGAAGCAGGGTAACTGTACCTACTGGGAGCGCCCAAAGATGATTCATAATGAGCGCTAGACCTGAGACTCCGCCCGGAGCGAATCCCCCGTTTCCCGCAAATGTATAGATGCCGGCAGCATAGAGAATACTCCCGGCAATATTATAAATCAAATCCAGCAAGATCTGTTTGATTAAAACATCTTTTTTCGTTCCCATGTTTTTTCTCCCGAACTTTAGGCTGTCGTCTGAATGTCCCTTTTGCTTCTTCTGTTCACAGTGTCTATGCACAGACGCTACTGTTAGGATATTCAATTTATGTGAAATCATTCCCAAAATACTGTGTCTGTTTCACTCTCCCGGCACTGCCGCCTCAAAAAATGTGCTTACGTTCTCACGGGTGATTTTCTCATAAGGAAGATAGATATACTTTCCTCTTTCAAATTCCAGATTCTGAAGTCCGTCCCCTGTCGCAAGAACTACGGCAAGCTCCGCCATAGCTTCTGCCTGCCCTTCCTTATCATTATACACAGTTCCTGCAAAGGCGCCGTCCGCAACTGCCTGAACCCCCACGTCTGTCCCGTCGATCCCAAAGAACACAGGATAGTCTTCCTCGGACAGCTCCGACTTCTCGTAAGCGTCGACCGCTCCTAGTGCCATGTCGTCATTGTTAGCAAGAACAAGCTCGATCCCGTCCCCGTACTGCCCGATCATCTGCTGCATCCTGTTCTGCGCCTGTGCGCGGTTCCAATTGGCAATCTGGTAGCTTAGCTTCTCCAGTTCAACACCGTTATTCTTCATGGTTTCTACCGCGTTCTCCGTGCGAATAATAGCATCCTGATGCCCGGCTTCCCCTTCGAGAATGACATATTGAATCTTTCCATCCCCATTCCGGTCCGTGCTGCCGTCTTGTTTTATCAGATCACTGGCAAGCTCTCCCTGCAAGATCCCTGACTGTTCCGCATCCGCGCCCACATAATAGAGCTTATCCCACTGCAGAAGATCTTCCGCCACAGGCTCCCTGTTAAAAAATACAATAGGAACGTCACACTCTCTCGCCAAGTCAATAATCTCCGAAGGGTCAGCCCGGTCTACCAGATTGACACAAAGCACATCGCATCCCGCATCAATCAGTTCTTTCACCTGATCGTTCTGCGTCCGTTGGGACCCCGCCGCATCCCGTATTGTCACAGTCGTCTCAACGGCGTCCTTTCCCGAATCTTTCAGATCCTCCACAAAACATTCCAGCAACTCGTTAAGAAAGGTATCGCTCTGATTATAATAAGTCACACCCACATGAATTTTATTTTTCGCAACAAATTGTTGCGATTCGCAACTGCACAGGAGCGCTCCTGCCGTCAGCGCTGCTACACATATTGTTCCCCATCTTTTTAACTTTTTGCTTTTCATCTTCCGAATCATATAATTCACCTTATGCTCTTTTATTGGCTCATTGTGAAGAGGATCTCCTGATTTTCTTCTGTAAACAATGTTTCCCTTCGAATGACTGTGTAGGTAATTTCTTCTTTCCGGGAATTGCCGTAACGTGGGGAAAGAGCTCTGAGCGCTTCTGCCATGCTCTGATAACCCACATTAAATTCATCCGGCACCAACAGACATTGAGCCACTCCTGTATCCAAGTAATATGCCGCCTCGGTAGAATGTCCAATTCCATAAAGCCTCGTTTCCTGATGGTCGGCTGATGAATAGTATTCTCCCGCCTCTGTCATGCTGTCGTCGTCAAATGCTGCCACCAGATCCACTTCCGGCTGTTTTCCCAACAGGCTCTCCTCCTCTTCCTCTGCGGAAGAACGGATTGTCCAGCGGATAACCGCGCCGGACTCTTCAAGTGTTTCTCGAAACGCTTTTTCCCTCTGTGCGGAGGCATAAAGCCTCCCGGTTTTCGAGAGAATGCCAACAGTTTTTCCTTGAAGCTCTTCGCCGTAATCCGCAATCACTTCTTCTGCAAGCGCTCTTCCCATCTCATAGTTATCTGGCTCCACAACAGGAATCCCCGCAATCGTCCCGGTGGGATCATCCGGAGTTCCCACAAGGATGATGGGAGTCCTCACATTCATTTCCCGGATCATCTCCTCCGCGAGAATGCCCGGAACCGGCTTAACGATCACTGCATCTGCGCCGTTTCTAATCTCCGCTTCTATGAGTTCGCGTTCTTCGTCCACAGTCAGTAAAGCCCCAGTACTGACAACGAACATCTCTGTCCCGTAATCCTCTGCCGCCATTTCAAGCCCGTAGCGGAAAGCTGTCCACTGGTTGTCCTCTGCATTCGGTATAATTACAGAAACTTTATCAAGTCCCCCGTCTCTCTTCTCCATAACCATAAGCAAGACAACGATTAGAACCATCGTCCCCAGTACGGCCTCTATTAAAATGAACAATTTCTTTCCATTCTTCATCTTCAATTCCTTCTTGCCTGTCCATTCCCCGACTGCCGTTGCCCCGCCCGTCAGGTTTCTCTGATTTCATCCTTGCCGAAAGTCCTTCCCTGTTCCAGTATCTCCCGGGTTTCCCCCGTATACGGTACCGCCGGAAGCCGGATAGAGACAGTCGTCCCCTCATCAGGCTCACTTTCCACCGTAAGGCCATACTCTTTTCCAAAGAGTATCTTGATGCGGTTATTAACATTCACAAGTCCCACACCGGAACCGTGCTTGTGAATCCGATTGCTGTCTGTCAGGACAAGCCTGACTTCCTCTTCCGACATACCAAGCCCGTTGTCAGAAACCGCAAGGATGACGGCGCCGTCTTCTTCCTTCCCTGTAACCAAGATTTCCCCCGAATCATCCATTCCCGCCACTCCATAGTTGATGGCATTCTCAAGAATAGGCTGTAAAATCAGTTTTACCGTACAATAGTTATAGATATCAGGATCCACATTAAAGACAATGGAAAATGTGTTTTTGTACCGGATCTTCTGAATATTCATATAGCTCTGTGCATGCTGCAGTTCATCCTTTACCGTAATGACTGTCCGGCCTTTGGAGAGACTGATGCGGAAAAGTTTCGCCAGCTGAGAGATCATAAACGCTGCCTCGTCATTTCTTCCCCCTTCTACCATCCACGTAATCGACTCCAGTGTATTGTACAGGAAATGAGGATTGATCTGGCTTTGCAGCGCGTCCAGCTCACTTTTCCTCCTCTCTGTCTGTTCCGTAACAATCTGCTTCATCAGACTGTCAATCTGCTCATAAGATCTCTGGATCGAATATCCGAGATGCTGAATCTCCGCCGGCCCCCCAATATAGATCTCCGGCTTCTCCCCAGCCTCATACTCCATGACAGAATCATTCAGCCTGAGGATCGGCCTTGATATCCTTGCAGAAATCATTCGGTTGATGACAACCAGCATCATCGCCATCAGAAGCATGACCAGTATGATAAAGTAACGGACGTTTAGCATTCCTGATGTGTACGCCGAATTAGGAATGACGCCGACCAACTTCCACCCTGTATAACTGATGGTATTGACTACAACCTGCCTGCTCTGCCCCTCAAAAGTCTCATTATATATGCCGTCTTTATATTCTGATACCGTGCCGCTGTTCTCATTACTGATACCATCGCTAATCTGGATCTGCCTAGGATGATAGATAATTTCACCATTTCTGTCACACAAATAATAATACTGCCCATTGTTGGACGTATTGATCTGATTCATCATCCGTGAAATCGCGGAATAATCCATATCAACAAGCAGTACGCCGGGCTGAGACACACCTTTGTCCGTAAGTTCCACCACACGGCTTAAGGAGATCACCCAGTAATAACGCTGCGTCCCATCATCAAACAGGTTCTGGATATGGGGAGTGGAAAAATGCATGTTCTCCATCTCCTCCGCTGCCCGCATATACCAGCTCTGCCTTGCGACCTCAATGCAGGCTTTCTCATCTGCCACCGGCTCCGCCGCCATCAGATTCCCATCACTATCATACAGAGCGATAGTCTGCAGGTTGTCTTTATTTGCCTCATATAAAAGGTGCATCCCCGTCCTGATACCCTGCTCCTGACTGGTGAAATCATTTTCCTTTATAACATTGTAATACACAGCATCCGAGATCTGTCTCATGCTCACCAGATAATCCTCTAAGTTTTCTCCCGTCTGCTCCATAAGTTTTTCCGTACTCTGCACCATCTCCTCGCGGGATAATGTAGAAAATCTCATGTAGAGCACAATTCCGACAATAAGCATGATGGACATTGAAATCACGGAAAACGCGATCATAATCGTATGCTGAACACCTCTTGACTGGCGTTTTTTTATCCATCCAAAATGTTTATCTTTCACTTTCTGTGTACTCCGCCTGCGATTCCCTGTGCTCTGTCCTGTATTTTACAGGAGACACACCGAACCGCCGTTTAAATACATAACTAAAATAATTAGGATCTGCATAGCCGACTTGTTTCGCTATAACATAATTCTTTTCATCCGTTTCAATGAGAAGCCTCGATGCCTGCTCCATCCGGTAATCCGTCAGATACCCAATGAAAGAAGTTCCCTTCTCCTTTTTGAACATGGAAGAAAAATAAGAATTTGACACTCCCAGCACCTGACAAACATTGTCTAGCGACAGCTCTTCATCCGCATAATTCTCTCTTACATACTCTTCCGCGCGCTGTACAAAAGATCTGGTAGATCTGCTCCGCGCGGTGATCAGGTTGACCCGGAAAGAAAGGCAAATATCTGTAAGCCAATTTCGCAATGACTCCGGATCCATATCAATAAGACGGCCATACAGTGTGCGCATATCCTCTGAAAATCCCTCGATCTCCATATCATTGTTCGCCTCAAACCGATACAGGGCACTGACCAGCTCCATCACCATCACATGATGCTGCTGCAGCGATTTGACAGGGAACGCCACATGATTCAGATAGCGGTTCACGGCCTTTTTGACTTCCTCATCCGAACTCATGCGGATTGCTTTGAATAAGTTTGCCAGCTCTGCATCGTTTATGATCTCCGTATCCCCTGTTTCCTGCGGTGCGACCTCCTTAATGTTGACCGCACGGGAAGCGCCGTATATTATCCGGTAGGAAACCGCTTCCCGTGCGCTGCTGTATGATTGAGAAAGCTCAAGCATATCACTGCATACCTGCCCCACGCCTACCGTCACAACAGCACCTATAATACGACGCGCATATTTACAGAAACGGTCACACTCATCTGTCAGCTCCGAAACCTCATTTTCACTTTTCAACTGGGTGATTAGCACTGTATTGCCCAAATAAGTAAAACATTTTGCCCCCCATTTCTTCCCAAGATGCTCTTCCGCCTGTTTTTGCACAGACGTCGCAAGAAGCATAGGGCTCATATTCTCGGGCACCTGTCCCGATGATGTATGAATGACAAGGCAGCAGAAATACGGACCCTCCAGCGCGATCTGATAGTCCGATATATATTTATCCACCTCGTCTTTTCTGATCCTTCCGTCGATCAGAGTAGAGTAGAAGTTTGCCTGAAGGAGAGGCAGGGACTCCATATAATATTTCTGCAAAATCTCCGCATTTTGTTTCTCGCTAATCTCCTGGTCCAGTTTGATTTTCAAAGAAGAAAATACATCTGTCAGTTCCACGGAATTGACCGGTTTTAACAGGTATTCCTCCACCTCGAGATGAACCGCCTCTTTCGCATACTCGAACTCATCAAATCCCGTAAAAATCAGAATCTTTGTGGCGGGATATTCTGACTTGATGCGGTTTGCCAGTTCCATGCCGTCCATATAAGGCATCTTGATATCTGTCATGACCACATCCGGCTGAAACTCTTCCACCATCTCCAGCGCCTTCACGCCGTTGTTAGCATATCCGATTACGGAAAATCCCAGTCCTTCCCAGTCAATTTTTTTCATGATCACTTGGATGACTTCTTCCTCGTCATCCGCCAAAAGCACCGTATATTTATCCATGCGTTTCTCCCTGTATAGCATACCCTATTTTATACCATGACTCTGCTCCGCGTCGTCATGGTTGGCGCACAGGAATCAAATGCCACTTCGCGTCGCTTGATTCCCCGTGTTCGCGTACATTATACCAAAGGCAGAAAAAACTGTAAATGGAAAGAGCCGGAACTCCCAAGAGCCCGGCTCCTTCCACCACATAAATTATTATTTTTTCTGAACATATTTCAGACAGTCGAGCGTTACCGCTACGAGGATAATAATACCAGAGAACACGAACTGAAGGTTCGTATCAATACCAAGGATCGTCAGGGAGTATGTAAGTGCTGTAAAGATACATACACCAACTACCACGCCTGATATCTTTCCGATACCACCGGTAAAGGATACACCGCCGACAACGCAGGCAGCGATGGCATCCATCTCCCAGCCCTGTCCATAAGCGGCAGAGCCGGAACCTACCATTCTCAGACACTCAAGCCATGAACCAAATCCATAGAGGATACCTGCCAGCACGAACGCGCCGACTGTTACGGCAAATACGGAGATACCTGAGACGGACGCCGCCTCTGCGTTTCCACCGACAGCGTACAGGTTTTTACCAAATGTAGTCTTGTTCCAGATAAACCATACGATCACGATCGCCGCGACCGCCCAGAGGATGATCGTCGGGAATGTGCCGATTTTCGGGATTACCATGCTCGGGATCGTAGGCTCGATCGCACCGAAGGAAACTCCCTTTGTCGCATATGTGACAAGTCCAAAGATAACCAGCATGTTCGCCATCGTAGAGATGAACGGATGCATCTTGAACTTCGCGGTGAAAAAGCCCGCGATCGTTGTAAAGAACGTACAGAAAACCACGCACATTACAAGCGCTAAGACCATCCTTCCTACAACCGGCATGGATGTAAAGTCAAAAATATGACCGAACACACCGCCTGTATTGACTCCCTGATGCATGATAATGGTTGCGATCGTCATACCCATACCAACCATACGTCCAATGGACAGGTCCGTACCTGCAAGGAGGATCAGCGCTGCAACGCCAAGTGCAAGGAACATTCGCGGCGAAGCCTGCTGGAGGATGTTCAATACGTTGTTATATGTAAGAAGCGGCGACCCCTTTACAATCGGTGTGATAATACACAGCGCGATAAAGATAAGGATGATCGCGATATACAGTCCGTTGCGCAGAAGGAATGCCCTGCGGTTGAATGTGTATTTGTAGTTTTCCCATTTCTGTGATCTCGTCTCCATAAATGTAAATTTAGACATACGGAGGAGATCAATCAAGTGATATTTCCATGTAAAGGCAGCATGCTGTCTGTCTTTGATGGTCTGGTAATCTTTCTGAAGTTCCAGTTTGGCATCAAAAAGACGGTTTTTGTACACATATTTCTCGTCTTTAATTTCCTGCTGGTCTGAAAGCTTCGACATATTCTGCTGATGCTCTTTCGCAAGCTCTGCGATCTTCTTTTGATATTTTTCTTTTGCAACGACTTTTTCCTGAATGCAGCTTTCTTTAACAGGTCGGAAGTACTCGTTGTCAAAGCGCGCTTTAATATAAGCCTCAGCGTCAGAGATCAGTTTTGATATCTGGTCTTTGTTCTGTGACTCAACAGCCTTTGCTTTCTCCATCTCTTTCTTTGCCTGAGCGATCCGATTCTCCCTCTCTACGGAGGTAAGGCTCTTGTCTTTCTTTATGGAGTCAATGGCACTCTGTAGAGCGATAACCTTATCTGTGCCATCTACCCGCAGGCTGTCAATCTTTTCCTGAATTTTACCGACATAATCCTCGATCGGTTTGCGGAGTTCCATCTCCTGCTCCACCGTAAGGATTTTACTATTTCCATTCGCCATATCCTTCAATCTCCCTCATTATAGGTACTTCGCACTGAGCCTTAAAAGCTCTTCCTGATTTGTCTCTTTTGTATTGACAATCCCAGAAAGGTGTCCGTTTGACATAACACCAATGCGGTTCGTAATTCCCAGAATCTCTGGCATCTCAGATGAGACAACAATAATCGTCTTTCCCTGTTTTGCCATGTTGATGATCAACTCATATATTTCGTATTTTGCCCCGACATCGATTCCCCTTGTAGGTTCGTCCATGAGAAAGACCTGCGGGCTGCGCTCCAGCCATTTACCGAAAATAACCTTTTGCTGATTGCCTCCGGAAAGGCTCGATATCATATCGTCCGGCCCCATACATTTTGTATGCATGATCTTGATCTCTTTGGATGTCGCCTTCACCATCTTTGAATCAGAGAGCGCCGGGCCGGATTTGTACTGACTTAAGTTCGCAATTGTCGTATTAAATGTAAGGTCTCCCTTCAGGAATAACCCGTTCGCCTTACGTTCCTCAGTAATCATGGCAAAACCGTGATCCATGGCTTCTTTTGCGCTATTGAAATTCATGAGGCGGTTATTTAAATATACTCGTCCCGCCGCCCTTGTTCTAACGCCAAAAATCGTTTCCAGAAGTTCCGTCCGTCCTGCACCAACCAGACCATACAGTCCGAAGATTTCTCCCTCTTTAACCTCAAATGTAATATCCTGAAGATGAGGCTCAAATTTGGTGGACAAATGCTGAACTGAGAAAATCACATCCTTTGGGACATTGTCTACCGGCGGGAAACGGTTTTCAAGAGATCTTCCAACCATCGCCGCAATCAGTTCGTTCATATCTGTCTCTTCAGATTTCTTCGTCATAACAAGATTACCATCCCGAAGTACGGATACTTCGTCGCAGATCGCAAAGATCTCATCCATCTTATGAGAGATATAAATCAGGGCGATTCCCTGAGCTTTCAGCATATTCATCATCTCAAAGAGTTTGTCAACTTCCTGCACCGTCAGTGAAGAAGTCGGCTCATCGAGAACAATTACTTTTGAATTATAAGAAATTGCCTTGGCGATCTCACACATCTGTCTCTGTGAAACAGACATGTTACGCATCGGCTGCGTGAGGTTGACCGTCATTCCCAGTTTTCTGAAAAGTTCAGAAGCTTCTTTTTTCATTCTTCCTTCATCAACCACACCCAAAGAGTTTACCGGATACCGCCCAAGGAATAAGTTGTCCATTACATTTCTTTCCAGGCACTGATTTAACTCCTGATGCACCATTGCGATTCCATTCTCAAGCGCATCCTTGGGGCCTGAAAAGTTTACTTCCTTTCCGTCAAGGAAGATTGTTCCTTCGTCTTTCTGATAAGTGCCAAACAAGCACTTCATCATCGTCGACTTCCCGGCACCATTCTCTCCCATAAGTCCCATGACTGTGCCGCGTTTTACATCGAGATTGATGTGGTCGAGCACACGGTTCCGTCCGAAGGACTTACTCATGCCGCGTATCGATAAGACGATATCATCTTTCTTATCTGCCATTGTTTTTACTCCTGTATGTATTATTACAATCTACATTTCCCTGAAAGAAGGTAATAGGGAGAATTGCTTCTCCCTATTAAACCCCCTCCTCTTTATTCCTATATCAAGTTAGCGATTACTGGCTAAGAATGGATGTGTAAGAAGCTGCGTTGTCTGTCTTAACCATGTTGATCGCGAACGCATCATACTGGCTCGGGTTTCCGAGACGGTTTGTGATGTTGGACTCTGTCTGTCCGTCACCACCGATATACTCAACATCAAGGTTCAGAAGATCGTCATACTTCTGAAGAAGCGGCTGATATGTTGAGCTTAAGAAGTTATCAGAAGCGTTGTAGATATTCAGCCATACACTCTTCTTCGGTGATGTTGATTCGTCAAGCTGGTTGGATACCGGCTCATATGTCTTTGTGGAATCTGTAAAGTCTGTGTAGTTTTCAGCTGTAACCGCAACGTTCAGCGCATAGTAGGAACGCTCGTCCGCATTGTATACATATACGTCGTCACTGAGAACATTTCCCGCTTCGTCCTCTGTTCCGATACCTGTATCAATATCAACGCCGTCAAGTGCGTTGCGAAGAACACGAAGCGTCAGATAAGCCTGTACGTCAGCATGCTGGCTGATTGTTCCACCGTATCCTTCTGCGATAGCTGCAACTGCGTCAGCGTTTGCATCATAACCGAATGTAGGAACTCCTTCATCTTTTGACCACGCATTGAACATTGACATTCCCATACCGTCGTTGTTGGAAGCAACAATATCAATCTGATCGCCGAATGATGAGGACCATGTTCCGATCGCGTTTCCTGCTGTAGCCGCATCCCATGTAGCTCCCGCAGAGTTCTTCATCTCCTGTGAAGCAAGCTCACGAACCGTATATGTTGTTCCATTGATCTCAAGTGTTCCATCCTGTACAGCTGTAGCGGATCCATCTGTGTTTGTTCCAATCGGATCACTGTTTACTGTTCCGTCAGTCTCAACCGCTGTTCCAAGAGCTGAGCGGACACCTCTTGTACGCGCGATAGAGTCGTTATGTCCAATATCTCCAATCGCAAGGACATATCCAATTACTCCGTCACCGTTGCGGTCGATTGTATCAATGTTTGCCTCAATGTAATCTCTGATCATTGTTCCCTGAAGCTCTGCTCCCTGGTTCGCATCGAATCCTACATAATATGTATCATCGTTGAAATTCAGAGCCGTCATGTCAAGCTCGCCTGTGGAGCTGTTAGACGGCTGACGGTTGAACCAAACGAGCGGTTTGTCAGCATTCGCTACATCCGAACTTGAACCTGAGCTGCTGCCGCCATCTGATGTGCCGCCGCCGCTACCGCATGCCGTAAGCGAAGCTACCATCATTGCTGCCATAGCCAATAATGCGATTTTTCTTTTCATACTACATTATTCCTCCTTTTTTTGACATTTCTGCATGTCATTTATTCATAATGACAGTGTAGCTGAACTCCCCATCAGAAAACATAGAATATTTTTTGTATTTTATTGAAATTTTTATGGTTATATTATGTAAATTTGACAATTTTCTACAAATAAAGCCGTAAAGCATCCTTTCCAAAAGGGCATTTTCCTACTATATAAAAATAAAAAAACACCCCGAATTCCATTATCCGACGTGTTCTTTTCACTGTTCCATTTCCCCTGATGAGAACTTTTTATATTTAAATATTTTTAATTAGTTCCTCTATTACAGACTGCTCCTTTTCCAGCTTGTCCGCGATCTAAGCAGATGTTTTCCCTCGCCTGTTTCCGCTCCAGCTTTGATTGTCTTTCCGTCACACCATAATCCTGATCCCATGATCCCACTGCTCTGTGTCTTTCTTTTCTCCCAGCCCTTCATTGTAATACAATGTCACTTCCTTAGGCGGCTCTTTCCCATCCTCTACCATGACAATAAGGAACAGTCCCGGCGATTCCGCCACGGTCTCCTCTCCTTCCCCCATGAACGTAGAGGCCGAGCTGTTCTCCATGGCGGCTTTTGTCTCATACAGGGAGTTCCCCCTCACAGCCTGTACGTCAAAATCCTCTGGGCTTAGGATCTCCTGCTCCGGGTTATGGATGACGCCGGATACGACATAGTAGTGCCATCCCTCTATATCTTCATAATAGTAAAAGTAGCCGCTGGGATCTGAAGGCTTCACTTCCTCTTCCTCGGACACGCCTTTGATCTCAAAGGACATCCCACCGCCTTCAAGGGGCACGGTATCCCCCACAGCCGCCTCTATCGTATTCTCCGCCTGCTCTGCCGGGGCGTCCCCTCCGCAGCCGGACAAGGCGCTTGCCGCAAGCACTGCCGCAAGCAGCAGGGCACACACCCGGGTACCCGCTCCCCTGCATCCCTCCATGTGCCGGAGGCATTTCTCCTTATTTCCCTTGACCATCTTTAATCCTCCACAGTCAGCTGGGCTTCAATACTTCCTCCGTTAAGCGCCTGGGTGTAATCCCCGATATCCCACGCCTCCACTTCCAGCAGGATATCGTATTCCCCAGCTTCCAGCTCCTGATTCAGCTCAAACTCCGGCACCGCGCTTCCCGGCTCGATGTAACCGCTCTTATAAAGTTCTTCCCCTGTGTCCGCCAGCTTTACCGTATAGACGAAATAGCAGGTATTGCCTTTCGGGTTGATCAGCGGAGCGTGGACAACTCCGTCTGAATTACTCACGGTCAGGACGCTGTACCCCGGCAGGGCGATGGACTCTGGATCCGTATTGACCATCGTATCGGGCATCTCATAGGAGATCGCCGCCCTGTCAAGTTCCGGCCCTTCTTCCCGTGTATTCAGGTACAGAAGGATACCGCCCGCCACAAGGGCTGCCAGCAGGACCAGAAGGGCCGCGATCTTCCCGGCAGATCTTTCCACCACCCGGACATAGCCTTGCGTCTTCCCGTCCGTACAGGGGATGTAGCCGGTGATCTTCTGGAAGAAGCTGATCTTTTGCCTTGTCATATACAGAGGCAGGCTGTGGTCCCCGTCTGTCAGCCTATCCCCGGATTCCTTCCCCCTGACGCCTGTGTCCGCCACGATAACCGCCTTTCCCTTTGTCAGTTTCATGAACCGGTCCTTGTCTATACAGTTCCACTTCTGTCTCTTCCTGTCCTTCCAGATCCGCAGGCCCCGGTCTCTTTCTTCATATCTGTACTCCATTTTTTATCCTCTCTCCCATCTATTTTGCTTCCAGCTCCGCCGGGATCTCCGCCCCATTAAGCTGTACGGTATAGTCGTCTAAGTCCGATGTCTCTACTTGAAGCAGGATGTCATAAGTTCCGGCTTCCACCGGCCTGTTCAGGTCAAAGCTTAAGACTGCCTGTCCCGGCCCGATCAGCCCCGAACTGTAAAGTGCCTCATCGGTCTGCGCGTCACGGATGGTATACTTCATGTAGCAGGTATTCCCCTCGGGATTGACAAGGGGGAAGTCTACCCGGGTGGTTCCCGCCTCCATCTCAATCCGGCTTACCCCGGGCAGGGCGATGGATTCGGGATCTGTGTTTTCCATCCCTTCCACCTTATAGGAAACCGCCGCTTCATCCAGACCCGGCACTTTTTCTTTACGGGAAAGCCACCAGCCCAGAAAAAAGACAGCGCATAGGAGAAGGAAAAGTACCGCAGGGAGAATCACTCCACGTAGGACATTGCCCGCGCGGACGCGGACAAAACTGTCCGGGTGGTCCGGACCGCTGACGTCAATGTAGCCGGCAGTGCGCTCCGTCCTTTTCTTTTTCCTGTTATAAGCATATAAGCGGGTTCTCTTCCCCTCCCCTGTCAGGGAAAGATCTCCTGACGGGTTTTCCTTTTTCTTTAAATCCGCAACGATACGGTACCCGCCGTTGGGATACCGCTTGGCAAGTTCTTTCGCAGTCATATATCCCCAGACATTCCCTGCCCCGTCCTTAAATGTACGGGAATATTCCCGCTTTCTTACATGCCAGTCCATGGTCAGTCCTCCTTACAGTAATAAGGCAGGGAGCAGCAGATACTGCTCCCTGTCATTTCGCCATTATTATGTGATCATTAAAACCACATAACAATTTTCTAAATGTGTAAAATTAAGCCTTTTCGAATTTGAAGGTAACATTCCCTGTGTATGTATTGCCTTCTATCGCACTGTCAACACTTCCATATTTAAGTACAGCGTATCCGGTTGTGGTATCAGCGGTATGTGTCAGTGTCCCTAAAACCGCGTTCGGCTGCAAGTACTTATATGTAACATTAGGCTTTCCAGTACCTGCATCGATTAAATTCATGGTAACCTCATTTGGCGTTGGTGACACCTTGTCTTTCAGCTTAATGTCATTGCCGCTGCTCCATCCAGTTGCACTCGGCTTTATTGTGATTCCATTTCCAACGTTTTTGGCTGTAACCTGGTCCCCATTTGTGCCCGGCACTCTCTGCTTTACATCGAAATTCAGTCCCTGTCCGACATCCTTTGCAGCCGTAGCATTAGCATTCTCACCAGCCTCATTGTTGTCCATCAGCACGATACTTCTCGGGTAAGATACTATCCAGTTATTCGGATCATTTTCCGGGTCAGCTGGATTTACCGGAACTGTCGGTCCGGCTGTTCCCGGAGTATAGCTAAATTCTGTTGTTCCACTCGGAGTTGCTGCCATAACGTATGTTCCCATCATGCTTACTGCCAGTGCTGCTGTCATTGCTGCTGCAAAAAGTTTCTTGTTTTTCATAATTTTTTCTCTCCTTTTGTTTCTATTTATTTTTTTGTCTCTATGTTCATGCGCTTATAACGCTTTGAACCTTTTTCTTACCGGGGATTATGCCTCCCCATTTTCCTCCTCTGCTCTCCTTCTTAATCCCATAAGGAGCAGGAGGAGGATTCCTGAACCGGAAGCCAGCATCAGCCAGTTCCCAAGCTCTGTACTGTCTCCTGTCTTGACGGATGTGCCGCCCCGGTCGACCTGTGTTTTCTTTGTACTTCGGTAGGTAAACTCTGTCGTGCCCTGTGCCTGTGTGGCCGCCTGCACTTCCATCGTGCTTAGAGGAGCCGCCAGGAGGCACAGGCTAAGAACTCCGATTAGTATTCTTTTCTTCATTTTTCCGCCTCCTGACGTTAATTTCCTGATCCCGACTTACTGAATATAAAGTGTATCTGTCCCGTAAATGGAGCTCCGTCCGCTACATTAGGCGGAGTTGATCCGGATGACCGGAAGTACAGCGGAATCTCATTCTTCTGATCTGCAAAGTACAGCGTTCCGACCTTACCGTTATTACTGATCATTGGAGCATTGCCCTGCTCGATCGTACCAAGGAAGCATGTCAGCTTGATGGTTTCATCGCTGCTTCCCACTTTTCTCGAGACTTGAATGCTATTTTCGACATTCTGACCATCCCTGATCTCCTTGATCACCACATCTACTCCACTGTCCGGATCAGGCACCTCAGCATCAACGCTCTGCCCTCCCTCTTGAACTTTAAGAGGCGTCATGGTGATCTTCTGGTTCGCCGAGAAAATGTGATTATTACTCGGTTTTACGTTGTCCATCATGGCGATTTCTTTCGGATAGTGAATAATCTCATCAAAGTGTTCTTGGGTGAGAATTCCCAACATACTGGTTTTTACACTTGGTATCAGTCCATTGGCAGTCACAATGTCATTGTCTGCAACTACTGTGTTCTCCGCTCCGGTACCGAAGTTACCGGGAAGCTCATTGTCTTTGGCATTAGCTCCAGTCCATGCGTATATGTAATAGCTTGCGCCGTCATCCCACTCATAGTCTCCATTTGTCTTCGTAAATGTGACTGTGAAGCCTGTATCGCCGCTAGCCGTGATGACTGCATCGCCTATTGCGTTTGCCTTATAAGTTGTACTTAGTAAACCACTGCCATCTGACTTTGCCAGTGCGAACATCTGATAACGCTGTTCACCCTTTCCATCAGGATTCTTCTTGTATAAAGCAATCTTAAGCTCGCCACTATTTTCCGGATCAGTCAGCAGGTTGCCAATCGTTTCCTTCCTATCGCCGGTGTTATCACTGGTTTTTCCGCCTTCAAGTGTAAATGTGGCGCTGATCGTAAGCGGATCGCCGTCGTAGAACATCTTGTTTGTCACTGTTTGACTTATCGCTGCTGTACCGTTTGTATATACCTTCGGTATCTTGAGGACTTTTGTCTCAGATAGAGGATATGTATTTTGCAGAGGATCACTTTCACG
>DSLMC04103__coassemble_769_pt1 | contig 18838 bp, 10 predicted proteins | sample DSLMC04103__metabat2_high_PE_020 | metagenome-assembled genome bin DSLMC04103
ATAAGATTTTATACCTCTTCCTCTGGGTTCCTTCCGCGCAGTCTCAAATAATAAAACCTCATCTTTCCTACAAGCACTGTCAGATATCTAAGCACCGGTTCTGTGGCGATAGCAAAGACAACAAAAAGCATCACACATTCTGTCGTCATTCCTGTGATCGCAAATAGATCTTTCAAGAAGATACTGCAAAATAGAAGTCCCACAATACATCCACCTAAGATCGCTATGCGAATTTTGTTCATCGGCGCGCTGATCTTATATAGAATCATAAAGCCTACTATGGCAAGCAGCATTGTTGCGGCAGTAGAAATATCTGTTGAATTCACATCAAACGTCCGCCCGAAAATAACCAATGCTCCGACAGCCAGCGCATCTGTCAGCGCTGCGGGAAGAGCTTTCAAGAATACATTTGTAAGGAAATGTCCTTTGATAATATTTTTGTTTGGCTCCAGAGCAAGAAAGAACGCTGGCACACCAATGGTAAACATACTGATCAGCGATATCTGTGAAGGCTCCAGTGGATAAGTAAACATAAATACTAAGGAAATCAAACTGAGAAGGAAGGAGAAAATATTCTTTACAAGGAAGAGGCTCGCTGAACGCTGGATATTATTGACCACTCTTCTTCCTTCCAACACAACCTGAGGCATACAGGAAAAATCTGATTCCAGAAGCACAAGCTGGGACGCCTGTGCCGCCGCATCACTCCCAGACGCCATAGCGATACTGCAGTCTGCATCCTTGAGCGCCAGCACATCGTTGACGCCGTCTCCGGTCATTGCCACCGTATGCCCGGCTTCCTTGAGAATGCGCACAAATTTCCTCTTCTGGCTCGGGGTAACCCTTCCAAACACGGTGTTTCGAAGCACTGCTTTCCGAAGTTCTCCCTCGTCGTCCAGTTCCGATGCGTCTACATAGTTCTCCGCATTCTTAATGCCTGCCTGCTTTGCCACATTTGACACTGTCACTGGGTTGTCTCCTGAGATGACTTTTACCTCCACTCCCTGCTCCGCAAAATACTCGAAGGTCTCCTTCGCCGCCTCACGAATCGGATTCGCTAGAAGGACAAATCCCAGCGGTGTGATGGCATGTTCCAACGGTTTTCCGTCGATTTCGCCATCATATGACCCGAAGGCGAGCACACGTGCTCCCGTGGAGACATGCTCTGTAATCTGTTGCGCATAATCGCCGTATTTTTCTTTCAGGACAAATTCCGGGGCGCCTAACACGTATGCCCTGTCCTCGAATGTCACACTGCTGTACTTAGTCGCCGATGAGAATCCCGTCTTAGCTAATGCCATCTTGCCGGATGCCGTTGTGAAATACTCCTTTACCGCCGCCATAGTGATATTATCCTTTGTCATCGCCGCCGCAAAATCACCGATCATTGTACGAAGAGGATCCATTTCATCTTTGTCATATTCATCTGTCTCGATCACGTCTATCACTTTCATCGTATTCTCCGTGATCGTACCTGTCTTGTCCACACAGAGCACATCTACCCGCGCCAGCGTCTCAATACACTTCATATCATGTAGAAGTACCTTTTTCTGTGCCAGTCGCACAGAACTTACGGCAAGCGCCACACTGGCAAGAAGGTACAGCCCTTCTGGGATCATCCCAATAACAGCCGCGATCATAGAAGTCACACTCTCGCGAAATCCATCATGCTGAAGGAAAAACGCTTGTGAGAACAGTACCAGTCCAATAGGAATGATGGCGATTCCCACATATTTCACCAGTTTATCAAGAGAACGAATCATCTCCGACTGTTCCCCGTCCTGCATCGCCTTCGCCTGAAGGGTCAGTTTAGAGATATAGGAATCCGCTCCTACTTTGTCCAGCCTTGCATGGCACTGTCCCGACACAATAAAGCTGCCAGACATGAGCTTGTCGCCCTTATGCTTCGTAATCTCGTCCGCCTCCCCTGTCAGCAGAGATTCATTAACCTGCACTTCCCCTGCTGATACAACCGCGTCTGCACATACCTGATTTCCTGCTTTGAAAATAACAATATCATCAAGCACAAGATTTTCAGCGTCAATGACGGAGCGTTTCCCATCACGGACTACTGCTGCATGAGGAGCGTTTAACATAGTCAGTTTATCTAATACCTGTTTTGCCCGGATCTCCTGCACGATACCGATAAGCGTATTTGCAATAATAACCGGCAGGAATGTCAAATCACGGAAAGACCCTACCAGACAGAGCAAAACTGCCAATATGACAAAAATCAGATTGAAATATGTAAATACGTTCTCATGTACGATCTCTTTTGTCGTCTTGGATGGAGGCTCCACAGCACGGTTCGTCCAACCGTGCAGGCGGTGTTCCTGAACCTGCTGGCTCGTAAGTCCCTGCCTGTAATCCGGCTCATAGCGCGTTGTAGGCATTCTCCGGTCTCTTTTGTATTCTGTCTGCTGTGCTTTTCTCTTTGGCATCTGGCTTAAATCCCTTCTTCTTGCATTATGTGTCGTCAGCATATAGGGGATCAAATGCACTCGGCTGATCCCCTGTCCATCGGCACTGCGTTCATCATCTGTACGCATATGATCTTATTATAAATGATTTCTCTCATTACATCCAGACTTTTCTCTTCAGCTGTGCGCCCGGTTTAGTATCTGCATAAATTCTTCCCCTGTTATCGTCTCCTTTTCATAGAGGTATTTCGCCAGTTCGTGAAGCTTACCTTTATTTTCTTCCAAAAGGCTCATCGCCTTCTCATATCCAGCTTTCACTGTCTCGACCACCATCTGATCGATCTCTGCCGCAGTCTCAGATGAGCAGCTCAAACTACTGTCGCCTCCTAGATAAGGATTTGCCTGTGTTTCCAACGCCACCATTCCGAATTTCTCACTCATTCCGAATCGGGTAATCATGGTCCGCGCCAGCTTGGTGGCCTGTTCAATATCGTTGGACGCCCCAGTCGTAATGGAGTCGAATACAAGTTTCTCCGCGCATCTTCCACCTGTCAGCGTGGCGATCTTATTCGTCAATTCCTCTTGGCTCATCAGATTACGCTCTTCCTCATCTACCTGCATCGTGTAACCCAAAGCGCCTGACGTACGTGGGATAATGGTGATCTTAGTAACCGGGGCAGAGTGTGTCTGCAACGCCGTCACAAGGGCATGGCCAATCTCATGATAAGATACGATCAGACGTTCTTTTGTGGAAAGAACCTGATTTTTCTTCTGATATCCTGCGATTACAGTCTCAATACTCTCTTCCAGATCTGCCTGAGTGACAAATTTCCGATTCTCTCTCACAGCTCTTAAAGCCGCTTCGTTAACCATGTTGGCAAGCTCCGCGCCTGATGCGCCGGAAGCCGCCCGCGCAATTGCATTAAAATCCACATTATCACTTAAACGGACTTTTTTTGCATGGACTCTGAGAATCTCTTCTCTTCCTTTCAGATCCGGCAGTTCCACCGGGATCCTGCGGTCGATTTGCTTCATCCTCTCCTGCCACATCGTTGAATGTGATCCCGGTGGTGGACTGTACGTACACCTTCGCGTTGCTCTTCCCGAACTGCATAAACGGATTGCCGTCTGTGCCGCCGCCCATTTTCTTCATTAACTGTCTTGAAAGGAGCTGACCTAAGCCTATGAAGATTAGAAGCGGTACGATCCATGAAAGCAAAAAGCTTAGGATCGGATTCATAGGCTCCTCGGCGACTCTGCCAAATGTACATCCTGCCTCGTCCAGACGGTTTACAAGATCGGGGTCGTCAAAAGTCGTTGTCTCATAAAAATTTGTTTCTGCTTCTTTGTCTGTAAAGTAGATAGTGTTCCCGTCAAGTTCTACTGTCGCCACCTGCTTTTGTTCTATCATTTCAAGGAAAGTGCCTAGTCCACCTCCTTGATATTCCTCTCTGTAATCTTTGGAAACAATAGGGAATTTAACAGGATGATTACTACCACTGCGATCAAGTAATAGAATATGAGTGGCTTTTTCGGTTTCTGTACTTGTTTCATATATATCCTCCTTTGTCTCAGAATAAAAATACAGCGTCAAAACACAGGCAGAATCATATGCTCCCCCCTGTACATTGACGCTGTCATATATCTTTGATTATTTTTTACGGAACGCCATGCGTATTCCTTTTAAGATCTGAATAACCGGGATATTCACAGCAGCAAGCCCATATACAGTGAAAAGCTGGCTTACAGTCAGAGTCTGTACCTTGAAGATACTGTGCAGACCTGGTATCATAACCACCGCTGTGATCAAGGCGATTCCCAGTACAAAAGCACCGATCAGGAAAATGTTGTTAAACACTTTCCGGGTAAATACTACCGGGCGGTCAGACTTACAGTTAAACCCGTGGAACAGCCTTGCAGAGCACAAAGTGGCAAATGCCATGGTACTTCCTAAAAGGGCGTTTTCTCCGTGATATCCGATCATAAACGCGATCATTGTTGTTACCGCAATGGAAAGTCCTTCTGTCCCAACCTTGAAGAGAAAATCTTTCGTCAGGATAGACTCATTCATTGGCCTTGGTTTCTCTTTCATCACATCTTCTGAATTTGGCTCCAGTCCTAGCGCAATTGCCGGAAGACTGTCAGTCAGTAGATTGATAAAGAGCAGATGCACAGGCGCAAATGGTACTGGCAGCGCCATGATCGAGGCGTACAGTACAGCAAGGATTGCCCCAAAGTTTCCAGAGAGAAGAAACTGGATCGAACTTTTAATATTCCGATAGATATTCCTTCCGTTTTCCACCGCTTTTACAATCGTCGCAAAATTATCGTCCGTCAGCACCATAGCTGCCGCGTCTTTAGACACTTCGCTCCCTGTGATGCCCATTGCCACGCCAATATCTGCCTGCTTTAGCGCCGGAGCGTCGTTGACGCCGTCCCCTGTCATGGATACGATATTCCCCTTCTCCTGCCATGCCCGCACAATACGGATCTTATGCTCTGGCGATACACGGGCATACACAGAAATCCCTTCTACGAAGTCTTTCAATTCTTCATCAGACATCTTATCAATTACCGCGCCCTCGCAAGCCTCAGATTCGTCTTCCAGAATGCCGATCCTTTTCGCAATTGCCGCGGCTGTCACCTTATGGTCACCCGTAATCATGATTGGACGGATACCAGCGCTCTTACATTCCGCAACAGCAGCTTTTGATTCTCCCCTCGGCGGATCCATCATAGCCACAAGACCAAGGAATATCAGATCCTGCTCGTCTTCCAGCGACAGTTCCATCTCGTCAGAAACTACTTTATATGCAAATGCGAGAACCCTTAATCCCTCTCTTGAAAACGCCTGATTCTGTGCTTCAATCTTCTCCCGGTCTAGCTCCGTAATCATACGGATCTCTGATCCGATCTGGATCTGGGTCATACGATCCAAAAGGACATCCACAGCGCCTTTTACAATCATGGTCGGTATGCCTTCCATCGTATGTTTTGTGGACATCAGTTTCCGATCGCTGTCGAAAGGATTCTCACTCTCACGGGGATATTTTGCCCGCACTGCTTCCGGGTCAAGGCCAAGGCGGCTGCCGAGATTGATAAGCGCCGTCTCAGTGGGATCTCCGATCTCCACTCCATCTGTGATCTTTGAATCGTTACACAGCATACTTCCAATCAAGAGACGGCTCTGGGAGGGATTATTCAGATCAATGTCTTCCGCCTTAATACAGGCTTCATCCACATAATAGTCTTCTACTGTCATCTTATTCTGCGTCAATGTCCCTGTCTTATCTGAACAGATGACCGACACACTTCCAAGCCCTTCTACTGCCTGAAGTTTGCGCATAATGGCATGTTCTCTTGCCATCTTCTGTGTTCCAAAGGACAGAACAATAGTCACGATGGAGCTCAATGCCTCCGGAATCGCCGCCACTGCCAGCGCAACCGCAAAGAGGAAAGCGTCTCCGATGTCATCCCCGCGCAGGATATTGATGCCAAAGAGGATCCCGCAGAAGATAAGAATCAAGATTGATAACTTCTGACCGAACTGGTCTAAGTTTACCTGAAGCGGCGTCCTCTTTTCTGACGTTGTCTTTAAGAGGCTTGCGATCTTTCCCACTTCCGTCTCCATCCCGATGCCCGTCACCACAAAGGAGCCTCTTCCATATGTGACAAAACTTCCCGAATAAACCATGTTCAGACGGTCACCCAGAGGTACTTCTTCCGCAGGAATAGGATCAATATTCTTCTCAACGCCAAGACTCTCACCCGTCAGAGCACTTTCGTCTACTTTCAGGCTTGCACTTTCGATCAGGCGTCCGTCCGCAGGAATATAATCTCCTGCATCCAGCATGACGATATCTCCCTTCGTCACCTCGGAGGAAGGAATCTGCACCACATTTCCTCCACGCAGCACTTTTGCCTCAGGCCCAGAAAGCTTCTTAAGGCTTGCAAGAGATTGTTCTGCCTTAACCGTCTGTACGGTTCCTAGAACAGCGTTCATCGTAATTACGACAAGAATAACTACCGCGCTTTCGATATCGCCCATAAATCCAGACGCTACCGCCGCAATGATAAGTATGATAACAAGAAAGTCCTTATACTGCTCCAAAAAGATCTGAAGCGTTGTCTTTTTCTTTCCTTCTACCAGCTCATTGGGGCCATATTTTTCTTGATTGGCTTTTACCTGTTCTTCCGTGAGGGGTTTTTCCGAACCGTTAATCTCCCTCATCGTCTCTTTTCCAGATAATTGATAATAACTTTTCATCTGATCCTCCTGTCTGTTCCGGTATACAAAATGAAAAAGGTGAGACCTCTATTGCATACCTCAACTATGTAATGCAATAAAAGTCTCACCATTTAATCGCGATACGGATGGGCTTCCCATCGTACTGACGACATCGCAAACGCTTTTTAAGCGCCAGTTACTCCCTTTTACCAAGAACAACTATATCGAAATTTCTTGGATGTGTCAACGCTTTTAATCATTTTTTCACAAATCGGGAATTATACGATTCCCTGTGCTGTCATGGCTTCAACAACTTTCTCGAATCCAGCAATGTTAGCACCTACCACATAGTTACCCTTGAATCCGTACTTTTCAGCAGCTTCAGCCATATTGTGGCAGATGTTTACCATGATGCCCTGCAGTTTCTCATCCACTTCCTCGAATGTCCAGCTTAAGCGCTCGCTATTCTGGGACATCTCAAGAGCGGATGTAGCCACACCGCCTGCGTTGGCAGCTTTACCCGGAGCAAACAGAACGCCGTGCTCCTGAAGATACTCTGTCGCTTCCATTGTGGTCGGCATATTCGCGCCCTCTGCAACCGCGATACATCCATTCTCCACAAGCATCTTCGCGTCTTCAAGGTGAAGTTCGTTCTGAGTTGCGCACGGAAGCGCGATGTCAACCTTCACGGACCATACGCCTCTTCCCTCATGGTACTCTGAATTCGGACGGTATTTCTTGTACTCTGTCAGTCTCTCGCGGTTCACTTCTTTGATCTCTTTAAGCGCCGCCACATCGATTCCATCCGGATCGTATACCCAGCCGTTTGAATCACTTACTGTGACAACCTTGGCGCCGAGCTGCTGTGCTTTCTGTGTCGCGTAGATCGCAACATTTCCGGAACCGGATACTGCCACTGTCTTGCCAGCAATATCCTGTCCATTGATCTTTAACATTTCCTGTGTAAGGTACAAAAGGCCATAGCCTGTCGCCTCTGTACGAACAAGAGAACCACCGTAACTTAATCCTTTCCCTGTGAGCACACCCTCATAGAGGCCGCGGATTCTCTTGTACTGACCGAACATATAGCCGATCTCTCTTGCGCCTGTTCCGATATCTCCTGCCGGAACGTCTGTGTCAGCGCCGATATATTTGCAGAGCTCTGTCATAAAGCTCTGACAGAATGCCATAACCTCTCTGTCTGATTTGCCCTTCGGGTCGAAATCAGATCCACCCTTTCCGCCGCCAATCGGCAGGCCTGTCAGCGAATTCTTGAAAATCTGCTCGAAACCGAGGAATTTAATAATTCCCAGATTTACGGATGGATGGAGACGAAGACCTCCCTTGTAAGGTCCGATTGCACTGTTGAACTGCACACGATATCCTGTGTTTACATGTACCTGACCTTTATCGTCAACCCACGGAACACGAAATTTAAACTGTCTCTCAGGCTCCGTAAGTCTTTCAAGAAGCGCTTCTTTGCGGAATTTATCTTCGTTGGCCTCGATCACAACGCGCAGAGACTCCAGCACTTCTTTTACCGCCTGATGAAATTCCGGCTCTGCCGGGTTCTTCTTTACTACAAGTTCGATTACTTCATCAACGTATGACATCTTATAATTACCTCCTAAAATAAATATGGATGTATCGCTCCTATGCCCATTTATGAACATTTTTGCTTACTTGTCTATTTTAAAAGTTCCATGAATGATTGTCAATGAAAAGTTTCATTATTTTACAGTTTTAACGCTTTATTTAGATAAATTTGCAGGAAACGCAATATCGATATTGCAGGAAATTGAATTGGGGACGTAGTAAAACCCGATTTTACTACGTCCCCAATCAGGTTTTGCCCTGTCCCCAATTCAATAATATGAAAAGCAGGATACCGGAGATGGTATCCTGCTTAAAGTGCACTGATTAATTATATTTGCGTTTTCTAGCAGCTTCAGATTTTTTCTTACGTCTTACGCTTGGCTTCTCGTAGTGCTCCCTTTTGCGGATCTCCTGCTGAATACCAGCCTTAGCGCAGTTTCTTTTGAATCTGCGTAAAGCGCTATCTAACGTCTCGTTTTCTTTAACGATTACATTTGACATAGTCTCACACCTAACCTCCCCTCCAGTCTGGTATTGTGCATAATACGACTGTTCGGGTATTTTTATTGCACTAATAAAGATTATAGCATATTTTTTTGTCCCGTCAACTATTTTCCTGCGAAAACTTATATTTACGCCTGAATTCACCTGTTTTCTTCATGACAGGAACATTTTTTGTTAGTCTGTGAGCTGTGATTCCAGCACTTCCTCCGCTTTTTTCAGAGCGTCAGGGATTCCCGCTGGGTTCTTGCCCCCTGCCTGTGCCATGTTCGGACGTCCGCCGCCACCGCCGCTGACACATCCTGCGATGCCCTTGACAAGGTTTCCTGCGTGTGCGCCCATCTTCACCACGCCGTCTGTAGCTGTCGCCATAAGGCTTACTTTGCCTTCTCCTGCGGAAGCAAGCACGACAACGCCTTCTCCCAGCTTCCCTTTCAGCTGGTCTCCTAAATCTCTCAGGCCATTCATATCCACACCGTCAATCTGAGCGGCAAGGAGCTTCACACCCTTTATTTCTTTCACCTGATCCATCACATCGCCTGCGGCATCTTGAGCCATCTTACTCTTTAAGCTCTCGACTTCGCTGTGAAGAGATTTATTTTCCGCCATCATATGTGTGATCTTATCTGTCAGGCTGTCCGGCGTCGTCTTCAAAAGCTGCGCGGCATTCTTTAACTTCGCTTCCATGTCTGCATAGTATTTCATCAGACCGTCAGAAGTCAGCGCCTCGATACGACGCACACCTGCCGCAACGCCTGTCTCGGAAATAATTTTAAACGCCATAATCTCGGACGTGTTGCTCACATGTGTACCGCCACAGAACTCGATTGAAAACTCGCTCATATTGACGACGCGCACAATGTCGCCATACTTTTCTCCAAAGAGAGCCTGCGCGCCTGTCTTCTTTGCTTCTTCAATAGGCATGTTCTTCGCCACAACAGGGAGTCCTTTGGATATCTGCTCGTTTACAATATCTTCCACTTTCTTTAATTCTTCTGCTGTCAAAGCAGAAAAATGTGTAAAGTCGAATCGCAGCCTGTCCTCATTAACACTGGAGCCTGCCTGCTCCACATGGGTTCCCAGAACCGTGCGAAGCGCTTTCTGAAGAAGGTGGGTTGCACTGTGGTTTCGCGCGGAGAGAGCCCGCTTCTTAGCATTGACCTCAAGAGAAACCTTATCTCCCACTTTGATCATGCCCTTTGTCATAACCCCCACATGACCGATCTTTCCTCCTAAGAGCTTCACAGTGTCTTCTACCTTGAACTCGCCCTCTGCTGTACGGATGTATCCTGTGTCAGCCTCCTGACCGCCGCTTGTGGCATAGAAAGGAGTTTCATTTACAAAGACAGTTCCCTTTTCTCCCTCTGAGAGTGCGTCTGCAAGTTCTGTCTCTGTCGTAAGAACAGTCACGTCAGACTCCCAGCTTAAGTTCTCATATCCAACAAAGGTACTTGTTACACTAGGATCAATGGACTCGTACACCGTCACGTCAGCTCCCATGTAGTTGGTCACTTCACGGGCGTTTCTTGCCGTCGTTCTCTGTACTTCCATGGAGGATTTGAATCCTTCCTCGTCCACGTCCATCCCTTTCTCCTCAAGGATCTCTTTCGTCAGATCCAGCGGGAAGCCATATGTGTCATAAAGACGGAATGCGTCGTCACCACTCAATGTCTTCCCGCCTTTTGCCTCCATGCCGGCGATCATCTCGGCAAGGATGCCAAGCCCCTGATCAATGGTTTTATTAAACTGTTCTTCCTCTTTTGCAATAACTTTGAGGATGAACTCTTTCTTCTCTTCCAGCTCGGGATATCCGTCCTTTGAACCTGCGATAACTGTCTGTGCCAGTTCCGGCAGGAATCCCTTGTGAATGCCCAGAAGCCTTCCGTGACGGCAGGCACGTCTTAAGAGACGGCGGAGCACATAACCCCGTCCTTCGTTGGACGGCATAATACCGTCGGAAATCATAAACGTCACGGAGCGGATGTGATCGGTGATAACACGGATAGATACATCGTCATTGTATTCTTTTCCATATTCTTTTCCCGCCAGTTCACACACATGATCCCGCAGCGCTTTGATCGTATCCACGTCAAAAATGGAATCCACATCCTGCACGACAGAAGCCAGACGCTCCAGCCCCATTCCGGTATCAATATTCTTCTGCTCTAACTCTGTGTAATTACCTTGTCCGTCATTGTCGAACTGCGTGAACACATCATTCCAGATTTCCATGTAACGGTCACAGTCACACCCTACCGTACAGTCAGGTTTACCGCAGCCGTATTTTTCGCCTCTGTCATAGTATACTTCTGAACAGGGCCCACAGGGACCGGATCCATGCTCCCAGAAATTGTCTTCCTTGCCAAACTTGAAGATACGCTCCGCCGGGATCCCCATCTTCTTATTCCAAATCTCAAACGCCTCATCGTCGTCCACATACACAGACGGGTACAGGCGGTCAGGGTCAAGCCCGACCACATCCGTCAGAAATTCCCATGTCCACTGAATCGCTTCTTCTTTAAAATAATCCCCGAAGGAGAAATTCCCCAGCATCTCAAAAAACGTACCGTGGCGCGCGGTCTTACCCACATTTTCAATATCACCGGTGCGGATACATTTCTGACAGGTCGTCACACGCTTCCTCGGCGGGATTTCCTGCCCAGTAAAATATGGTTTTAACGGCGCCATTCCGGAATTGATAAGAAGCAGGCTCTTATCATTGTGCGGCACCAGAGAAAAACTCTTCATCGCAAGGTGCCCCTTGCTCTCGAAAAACTCAAGAAACATTTTTCTAAGCTGATTCACTCCATATGGCTGCATTGCTATAATCCTCCTCTTTCGCTCCAAAAAGCCTGTTTTATAATATATCACAGAGGGATCTGTTTGTAAAGCAGACCCCGAAAAACCCCGTGTTTTGTTCTCAGTGAAAATGTATTAAGATTTAAGATTATTGATCTGTGTAAACAATTCCCTAAACATGGGCTGATGTTCGACCAAATAGTACGCTCCCTTCTAGGCAGACAAGTGAAATAATAAAAACTTGTCACTTAGGAGGGAGCATACCATATTGGAAAATGTATTCCTCTTATTTATTTCAGTTCAATCTCTTCTAGCTCTTTCGGAGGAACCGCCTTGGTTGAATTCTTGACAAAAGTGGCCAGATTCTTTTTCGCCTTTACAATCGGAATATTTGTACCCGCGCCTGCAATACATCCGCCCGGGCATCCCATTCCTTCAATCAGACAGCCGTTCATGCGTCCCGCCTTGGCAAGCGTTAAGATCTTCTTGCACTCCGCAAGTCCTTCCGCATGCTCGATGTTGACGTTTACATCCGGGTAATATTCGTTGATACACTTTTCGATTGCTTCAGCAACACCGCCAGCGCAGCCGTATCCTCTTCCGGCTCCCGTAGCGTCATGGAAGGAAGATTCCGCCTCATACTCAGTCAGATCGATTCCCTTAGCGTCGAACATCGCCTGCATTTCCTCGAAAGTAACAACAAAATCAACATCGCTTCTGACGCTTCTTCTAGATGCCTCAAGCTTTTTGGATGCGCATGGTCCGATAAAGACGACTTTTGCATTAGGATGCTCCCGCTTGATCGTCCTTGCAGTAGCCACCATCGGTGTGAGTTCCTGCGAGATCTGATCAATGAGATCCGGGAAGAACTTCTTCGCCAACACCGCCCACGACGGACAGCAGGAAGTAAGCAGGAACGGAAGCTCTCCTGTCACCACCTTTTCCACATAGTGGTGTGCTTCTGCGATAGCTCCGATATCCGCTCCCAGAGCCACCTCATACACCTCTGAAAATCCCAGTTCCCTAAGCGCCGCCTTGATGTTCCTTGGCGTGATATTGTCCCCAAACTGACCTACGAACGCCGGAGCAATCTCAGCGATGATATCCTCGCCTTCAGAGAGCGCTCTCGCCAGCTGGAAGATCTGAGATTTGTCAGAAATCGCGCCAAATGGACAGCTTACCATACACATACCGCATGAAACACATTTTTCATTATCAATAAACGCCCTTCCATATTTGTCCGATACAATAGCGTTTACCCCGCACGCCTTTTGGCATGGGCGTTCTTTCTTTGCGATCGCGTCATAAGGACAGACAGATTTGCATTTTCCGCACTTAATACATTTCTCCTGATCGATATAAGAACGGCCATCTACCATGGAAATGGCTTCCTTGGGACAGATCTGCTGGCAGGGATGGGCAAGGCATCCTTTACAGACATTGCTCACCTCGTATTTGTTCTCCTCGCAACTCTCGCATGCAGAGGGGATTACCTGCATCAGGGGCGGCTCGTAATATTTCTCAGAAATATTGCTTGCCTCGACTCCAGCAGTCAGATGAACTGGCTTATTCTCTGGGCGAAGAGACAGCCCCATCGCCAGTCTCAAACGCTCTCTTACAATGGCACGTGAACGGTATGTACTCTCTCTGTATTTCTCCGTATCGTCATTTACGATCTGATAGGGAATCCCCTCCATATCATCCAGAAGCGTGTCGGCGTCTGCTTTAAATCCCAGTTTTGCCACCTCTGTAAATACCCGTCTCCGGATCGCTCTGACAGGGGTCTGTAATCCTCTCATCATAGACTCCATACTCTCATCCTCCTGATCATTTTCATTGCCGGAAATAATCCTTCCGGAACCTATTTTCCTACTGTATCAAATATATCGGTTTGTGAAAATCTTGTCAATAGATGTATCTCAACTGAAACAATTTCAATTGTGCCTTAATCGGAATAATTTTTCTCTCTGTGCACTGATGCCTGAAAAGAGGATTCTATGAGAAAAGTTCCTGAGCATAGTGAACAGACTGCATAGCGTCTTTTCCATAAAAATCCGCGCCAATCATGTCCGCATATTCCTGATTAAGAACTGCTCCGCCTACCATGACTTTACATTGCGGAGCTTTCTCTCTGAGAAGCCGGATCGTTTCCTCCATACTCACTACCGTAGTTGTCATAAGAGCGCTTAATCCGACGAGGCGCACATTTTTTTCCATCACAATATCTATAATCTTTTCCGGTGGCACATCTTTGCCCAAATCAATCACATCAAAACTGTAATTTTCTAAAAGTACCTTTACGATATTCTTTCCAATGTCGTGGATATCGCCTTTGACTGTAGCGATGACCACTGTACCTTTCTTCTCCTGCACTTCCCCGCTTTTGTCCATTTTTTCTTTGAGTACCGCGAAAGCAGATTTTGCGGCCTCCGCGCTCATAAGAAGCTGAGGCAGAAATACTGTTCCCTTCTCAAATCCGTCTCCAACCCGGTTGAGGGCCGGGATCAGTTCTTCATTTATAATATCCAGAGGCGCCTTCGCCTGAACAAGCTGTTCCGTAATACAATGCGCGTCCTCTTTCAGGCCTTTCTCAATAACACCTGCAAGTGTTGTCCCTGTTTTGCCTGACAAGCTGACGCCATCACCTACCCCTGCGCCTGCCATCCCCTCAGATCCATTTTTCACTTCCGATATTGTATTTACACTCTCCGCCCGTACCGCACTGTACCTGTTAATATATCTGCTGCAGTTCTCATCCAGTCCCATCAGTGCGTGATATGCGTACCATGCCCGCATCATATCCTCAGATGCCGGATTGATAATTCCTGCGCTCAAACCATTCATCATCGCCATGGTATAAAACGCCGCGTTGATAACTGGGCGATTTGGAAGCCCGAAGGAAATATTGGATACTCCCAGAACAGTATTCACTCCTATCTCATCCCTTAGGCGGCGCAAAGTCTCCAAAGTCACCTTTGCGCCTTCAGGGTCGGAACTAACCGTCATGGCAAGAGCATCTATCACAATATCCTTTTTCTTAATACCGTACTTAGCCGCTTCTGCGGTGATCTTCTCGGCGATCCGCACACGCCCCTCCGCATCAGAGGGAATGCCACTCTCATCCAATGTTAAACCGATAACCACTCCGCCATACTTCTGGATCAAAGGAAATACTTTGTCCATGGAGTCCTGCTTTCCACTGACTGAGTTGACCATTGCCTTCCCGTTATAAATCCTCAAGGCCTTCTCCATCGCCGTGGGGTCTACAGTATCAATCTGAAGCGGCAGGCTGACCACGCTCTGAAGTTCCTCCACCACTTCTTTCATCAGCGCCGGCTCATCGATATCCGGCAGTCCCACGTTCACATCAAGGACATGGGCTCCATTATCCTGCTGTGCAATTCCTTCTCTCAGAATATATTCCAAATCATGTTCTTTTAAGGCCTGTTTAAATCTTTTTTTGCCCGTCGGATTGATGCGCTCCCCAATGATCTTAGAGCACTCGCCTGTCCCCTCGGCATTCCTATTGTTTAAAACCACGCTCTGACCGTAAGAAGAGACCACAGTATACTCTTTTTCCTTTATTGGGACTGGCTTCATCCCTCTACAGAGATCTGTCATAGCCCGGATATGTTCAGGTTCAGTACCACAACATCCTCCGATCAGGGATGCCCCCATCCCCACGATCTTTTTCATGAATTCAGCAAACACTTCCGGTGCTACGTCATAATAAGTCTGCCCGTTTCTCTGTTTGGGAAGTCCTGCGTTAGGCTTTACGATCACTGGCACGGAAGAAAACCTCAACACTTCTTCAAGTATCGGAAGCACCTGTTCAGGTCCCATCCCACAGTTAATACCCAGAGCGTCCACCCTCAGTCCTTCTAAAAGCGCAACAACGGAATGTACATCCGCTCCCGTAAGAAGCTTGTGTCTCTCGTCAAATATAACTGTAGCCGTGACCGGAAGAGAGGTATTTTCCTTCGCAGCCAGTACGGCAGCCTTCAGTTCATAAGTGTCGCTCATTGTTTCGATATGGATCAGATCGGCTCCCGACTGTTCCCCAAGAATTATGACTTCCTTAAATGCTTCATAGGCTGTTTCGAATTCCAGATCTCCCATAGGCTTTAAAAGTTTTCCCGTGGGTCCCACATCGAGGGCAGTATAGATCCTTCTTCTGCTCCCTGTTTCTTCGATCGCCGCTTTTGCATGCGCCACGGCACTTTCTATGATTTCTTTGAGGGTGCAGGATCCATCATGAAATTTCAGTGCGTTAGCGCCAAATGTATTCGTCAGCACAATGTCGCTCCCCGCCTCGATATAACACCTGTGTATTTCTCTGATCTCCTCCGGGCGGGTCAAATTCCATGTCTCCGGCAATTCACCGGGTGCAAGTCCTCTTTTCTGAAGCAGAGTTCCCATTCCGCCGTCAAAAAACATCAGTTCTTTTCCTAGCCGTTCTCTGAGCATATGTATATCCTTTCTGTATGTATCACTCTTTTACCTTCCATCAGCCTATTGCATTCGTACTATTTGCAGCCAAATACATTATTTCTGTCACCGGCGGTAGGGGCAATCCTTCTTGTCGCACGCCTCGCATCCTGCCACAGGGCATCTCTCCTGTACCGGACTTGCACCGATTAGAGCAGTCACGGATTTCGTGGGCGTCATCATGAAGCTGCTGGTCATAGTCAGTCCAATAGTTTTTGCGCAATCAATCATCTGCATAAGAGGTTTCTGGTAGATAATGTCAAAGTCGCCATACCCCGGACTGAACCGTGGTCTCAAATACAAACCCTCCGCCTCCAGTTCTGCTCCGATGGCAAGCTGCCTCTCATCGCAATATTCCTCCAGAAAAGCCGCGGCGCATGACTGGAGGACAACCGCCTCTGCCATATCCGATAAAGACGCCCTTTTAATCAGCCAGTCCATTCCTGCACCAAGCGTTGCTCCGAACAGCACTGCCTTTACGCATCCCTTCAGATTTCGCTCAAGGCTGTTACTTTTGATTTCCATATTCCCGATGATACTCCTGCCGTCCTCTGTCTGTACAAGATCAAAAATGCGCCAGACGGACTTTGGAGATATCGTCCGATCCAGTGTAGCGAACGCATCCTCGATAAGCGCCAAAGTCTTTGCGTCTGCCGCATTTCTTCCATATCCCAGATAGCGGACAGCCTCTTTTATCCGTCTGTCCATCCTATATCTCCTGCTTATATTTTTTACGCCTTTATAATTTCTGACAGGTTTCCCATAATCGCAGCCGCCACATCCGGCTTGTTCATCGTATAGATATGAATATTCTTTACGCCATTTGCCAGTAGGTCAATAATCTGATCTGTTGCATAAGCGATCCCCGCCTGTCTCATCGCTCCCGGAGAACTTCCAAAACGATCTAGTATTGCAAGAAATCTCCGTGGAAATATCGTTCCCGAAAGCTCCTGACTGCGCTTCATTTGGGAAGCGCTGGTGATGGGCATGATCCCCGGAAGCACAGGAACTGTAATTCCTGCCTCCCGTATACGGTAAAGAAAATTATAATGAATGTCATTATCAAAAAACATCTGTGTGGTTAAGAAATCAACGCCGCTGTCCACCTTCTGTTTCAGATACCTGATGTCGTCCTCTTTGTGCTCGTTCTCCACATGCCCTTCTGGATAACATGCGGCTCCGATACAGAAATCCCCATGTTTACGGATCTCCTCCACAAGCTCATAGGCATAGCGGAAACGTCCCTTGTCTGGGAACGGCATGTCCGGAGGAATATCCCCACGCAATGCGAGAATATTCTCAATTCCCTGTTCCTTCAAGTTATGAATAACCTTGCGCACCTCCTCTTTTGTAGAGGAAGCGCAGGTCAGATGTGCAAGGCTTAAAACACCCAGATCATTCTTGATATGAGAAGCAATCTTTGCGGTATTCTTGCTCGTTCCGCCGCCTGCCCCGTACGTTACGCTGATAAATGCTGGCTCCAATTGTGCCATTGTATCCACAGCAGAGGCCACCTTTTCAAATCCTTCGTCTGTCTTGGGTGGAAATACTTCAAAGGAAATATGTATCTTGTGTTCTTTCAGTCTGTCAATGATCTTCATCCGGCAAATATTCTCCTGTCATTTTCTGTATTGTCTATTCTCCGATCAGCTCCCTGTACAAATCCTCATACTGTTTTGCAGACGTTTTCCATGAGAAATCTTGGCTCATGGCACGCTCCACAATCTTATTCCAGTCTCTCTTCTTGTCGTAGTAGATCCTCTCGGCATAACGGACGGTATTCAGCATCTCATGTGCATTATAATTGCAAAAACTGAATCCTGTGCCGGTCTTTTCATATTCATTGTATGGCTGTACCGTATCTTTAAGTCCTCCTGTCTCTCGCACGATTGGCAATGTTCCGTAACGAAGGCTCATCAATTGGCTTAATCCGCATGGTTCAAACAGGGACGGCATCAGGAACGCATCACAGGAAGCGTAGATCTTGTGTGACAGTTCGTCCGAATAATAAATGTTTGCAGATACCTTTCCTGAATATTTCCATGCAAAATGGCGGAACATATTCTCATACTTCACATCACCTGTTCCGAGAACAACGATCTGAACCGCATCCTGACAAAGCTCATCCATGACATAATCCACTAAGTCAAATCCTTTCTGATCTGTCAGTCTGGACACCATACCAATGAGCATGACTTTGGGATCTACATCCAGTCCAAGTTCTTCCTGAAGAGCCGTCTTATTAGCAGGTTTGTTCCTTCGGAAGTTTTCAATCGTAAACTTCTTTGCAATCCTGTAATCCGTGCCGGGATTCCAGTCATCATAATCCAACCCGTTCACAATTCCCCGCAGATCCCCCGACCTTGCGGACATAAGACCGTCAAGGCCTTCACCGTAAAACGGAGTCTTGATCTCATCTGCATAGCTGTTGCTCACAGTCGTTACCTTGTCTGCATATACGATACCGCCCTTTAACAGATTCGCGTCTTTGTATGCCTCCATCTTATCCGGTACAAAATAATATTCCGGCAAACCGGTAATGCCTCTGACTGTCTTAGTATCCCATACGCCTTGGAACTTTAAGTTGTGTATAGTCATTACCGTCTTAATGCCTCTGTAATATTCGCCAAGATATCTGAAATTATCAAGATACACAGGGATCAGTCCTGTCTGCCAGTCATGGCAGTGGATCAGATCTGGGCGGAACCCGATTACGGGAAGGATACTTAGAACTGCCTTCGAGAAAAATGCAAACTTCTCGATATTCCACTTCGGATCGCCGTCATACGGAGCAAATCCGCTGAAA
>DSLMC04103__coassemble_2318_pt1 | contig 7520 bp, 4 predicted proteins | sample DSLMC04103__metabat2_high_PE_020 | metagenome-assembled genome bin DSLMC04103
CTTCTGGAAGAGCCAGCTTTGCAATCGGGAGCAGAAAATACAATGTCGCTGCGAATACTGTTATTCTAATTCCTCCAGAGATATCACACACTATAACATCCACGGATTCCAGTTCTGCCTGCAGGGATATCACGCTAAGAATCACTCCCGGATTCCTCCACAGCCTGCCCGGGTATTCGCCTGATTACAACTATTTTATTCATGCGGCAGGCTCGGCTGATGCAAAGTACATTTACCCTCTCGGATCCGCCGCATTTCACTCCATCTGTTCAAGACTGTTCGATCTTTTGCAGGAAATCAACTGTAACCGATTCGGAAAGGAAACAAAAATCAGGCTCTGTATCAGCGAAATCATCTTTGATCTGAATCGGATTATCTATGAACTGGATACCCCAGATAAGATGAAAGAGCATCTTCAATTAAATAACGGTCTTATCCAGTATATTGAACGCCATCTGAACGAAGATCTGACTATAGATCAGCTTGCCAGAACATTTTATATCAGCCGTTCTCAAATCCTCCAGACCTTTAAAAAGAACTTTGGCATCACCGTCCATCAGTATATCACAAAAAGGCGGCTTGAGATGTGCAGAAAAGCACTCTGCCAGAACACCACTATCACTAAAATATTCCGGCAGTATGGCTTCAGAGATTATACCAGCTTTTACCGCGCTTTCAAAAAGGAGTATGGCATTTCCCCAAAAGAATACAAAATCTCCCACATTCAGCCCGTGCAGATATGACACGAACCCTGTAGTTTTTCTCCCGTCACAGCTTATTTCTCCTAAAATCAAACTGCCCCGTACAGGACTTCCACAGAATCGCAAATCCTGTACAGGGCAGTTTATTTACCGCCTTTTGGCGCATCCAGCTGTATTTCTCACCCGCTTAACAGCTGATTACTGCCTGAAAAATTTTCTTCGGAGATATACCATTGATCCGGTCAGAACTGCCGCCGGAGCGATCATATAAAGAGCAGACATCCCCATGCCGCTGTCTCCGGTTTTCGGGCTGTTTCCCGCCAGCTGATCTTCTCCGCTGACAGATCCTCCATCCGCATCTCCATCATTATCCGGCTGATTCGGAATATCCCCACTGCCCGGAACATCTGTTTTCAATTCAGAAAAATCATACTGATTCCACGCATCAAGCGGAAGGATTTCCGGATTTTCCTCCCCCGCCGGAGTCAGCAGAACATTAAATGTTCCCTGCTGAATTCCCGACGCTTTGATAAAAATCTTCGTAATGCCTTCGTTTGGATTTTCACCCTCTGACATCTCGATTCCTTCATACGGCCGGGCCGCCATTGTCTCAAATCTGTAATCGCTTCCGTCTTGGTCAAAGAGACGCAACTCAATGGATTTTCCATCTTTTGTCAGAACTACCGTCTTTCCATCCTCAGAGATCTGTACATTTGCCTCTGTGTGCATCTGCCAGTAGATATCCCCTGCTTCTTTGAGGATAAACTCATCCCGGATCAACACCTGAGTACGATTCAGATATGCAAATCCACGCTTCACATCAACCGCATTATCCTGATAGGCATCGCTCATATCAAGGATCGTATAACCGCCTCCCGGCTGATTGATCTCCTGCTCTACTGCGCCCGCATATGCGCCGACCGTCTGATTAGCGCCTTTTTCCGGATTGATCACAAGCGTATTGTGTCCCATGGCATTTTTGCGGTAATAGTTCCACCTTGTTCCGCCTTCTCCGATTTCCCAGTATCCTTGAAGGTTATAATCTTCTTTACCGAAATCAAACGCCCACCTTACACCGTAAATATCATACACAAAACTTCCAATGTCAATATCTCCGTGCGGAGCGCCGTTTAGTCCGCCCTTAAATCCAAGGAACGAACTGTTCGGATCATTGAAATCATGACGCATTGTAGTCATTGCCTGAGATGTATAATACTGATCCAGCTGCTCAGGCGCATCAGCCTCATACAGATCCGGATAGTAGTACAGCAGGTCATAGATTGTTCCCAGATTTCCTTTTGCCATGTAATCCTTGTGATACCACGTATAGGAAGGCTCGTCAAAAACTTCTGCGAACCACAAATTCAGATAACCTACAGCATCTGTCATGTCATTATCTGAAAAATTGTATGTTCCCGCTTTTCCGCTCATATAGATCGGATACAGTGCAGTCTCATAAATTCCCGGCGCATTAAGGAACGGGTTCTCTACATTTGTCGCAGAGGAGACGCTTGCAAGGAACGATACAAGATATCTTGTTCCGTAATCCCAGTAAGAAATTCCTTCAATGGAGTCTCCTTCCGGCGCATACTGCGGCAGACCGTACTGTATAGACAAATAGCATTTCTGCAGAATCTCGCCCGCTTTGTTTGAATAATCTTCATTCTCATGGTTTGCCATTGCCAGCGCCGCGGTTGCAAAACCGCCGTTGCACACATAATTCCAGTTGTTCGTATTGGTGACAAACATATGGTTTGCATCAAACTGTCTCTCAGCTTCCAGAAGGCCTTTTTCATAAATTGATTCCTCCACCTGGACACGCTGTTCTTCTGTCAGGTAATCATACAGCCAATCATATGCAATGGCAACTCCATTCGCAGTCATAGCCGTATCAAGCAGGTGGCTCGGGTGCCAGTCAGGATACGCAGCACTGCACATAGAGTCTAGCTCTACCCATGCGCGGTCAAGATATTTCTCATCACCTGTGATCCGGTATACAAACGCAAGATTCACGACGTCTTTTGACCCTTGTGTGTTCAGCCTTACGCCGTCCGGGCATTCGTACGGAACAGGAGTGTCATCCAGCGCATCCACTGTCTCCTTCACATCCTCGAACCATGCCTTTGCATTGTCATCTGTCTCAACCAGTTTTCTCAGATCTTCAAACCTTGCATCGTCCGCAAGCAGGCGGGAATGGTCGGTTTTGACTGTCTTTAGGATGGCTTCCGGTGAGTCTGCAACATAAATCGTAGCAGAAGCATCCGCCTTATTTCCATTTTCATCCTCAGCTCTTACGATCGCGCTGTCATACCCCGTAAATCCGTTGGCCGGCTCGAATACATAAGTATTTCCCTCCAGCGTGAGCACGCCGTCTTTCGGAGCTTCAACAATGGAAAATGTAAGTTCTTCATTCTCCGGATCTATAGCTACCAGAGTTCCGTTAATCGGTTCACCTATTGTAGTCAGAATAGCGAAATCATCAAACTGCGGAGCTGAATTTACTGCTTGGACCATAAGATCAGCAACCACAATTGTCTGTGCTCCTGAATCGTCCTCTGCGCTTACCAGCAGCGCGACGGAATCTTCTCCCACATAATCTTTATCCGGATAATATGTATAGTTATTTCCATTTTCAATTAAAAACGTACCGTGCTGCGGCCTTGCCAGCATTTCGTAATTATATCCCTCCGGCAGAGAGCCTGCACTGGTGACATTCTGCCGCGTGGAAATCAAGATCTCCTCTGCATAATCCAGAACCTTATCGCACACAAGAACAGCTACTTCTTTTTCCACTCCATCTTCCTGGTAAATAGTGATCGTTGAGACACCGTTCTTTATTGCTTTAACCAGTCCATCCGGACTTACTGATACCACAGAATCATCCCTGTTACTGAATGTAACTGACTGCACGGTCGCACTCTCAGGCGTAAAGGCCAATTCCATCTGCTGTTCTTCACCAGCTTCCATGATAAGAGCTTCCGGCGTTACATCAATGCCTTTTGCCTTGATATATTTCTCCACTCTTGTGTTGTCAACCCACACATCTCCCTGACACTCATCATACAGGTATTCTACTTTCAGGGCGTCGAGCGGCTCTGACGGAAGATCAAGGATATAGACATACTCTGTCCAGTCCTGCGTCGCGTTCACCGGAACAGCTTTGCTTGACACCTCGATCTTCACACCGCTTTTCGTTGTATAGTGAAGACGGATCGACAGTCCTTTTCCTGTGAAATTCTCTGTCTTGATCATTTGTGACATCTTAACAGACTGTCCCTGCAGATCCTGCAGATCGTCCGTAAAATTGAATGTCTGGTGGACAGAACCTCTTGAGTTCGCCCCCTCCACTACATTTTCCATGTGCAGGGAAGAGTATCCCTCGTAAAATACTTCCCTGTCCGAAGAGCCCTTCAGACCTCCTGTACTCTGCCACAGACTCCATGAAGCCGGGAATCCTGAAGCAGTCTTTTCATATCCGCCGTTAAAGATCAGCGTATCAATGGGATCGCCTTCCTCAAGATCCTCCATCGCGCCAACTTCAACGATCTCTACATTTCTAAACCATGCGGTTCCTGTCCCTTTCAGAATATACTGCTCCAGCTTAAAACCTGCTATCGGAGTTCCGCCGGACTCCTCCGGAACCTCGAATTCAAATTCGATATCCGTCCAGTCTGTTGTCCCCTTGATCTGTTTCGGTTCTGTCATTCCCAGCCCGCTGTTCGAACTGTTTACAAGCTGAATTCTGAAGCTTGCATAACCTGAAATATCTTCTGTTTTGATCTGACCTGAGAAACGGTATTTCTTATTCAGTCCGTCCGCATCCAGCTTAACAGTCTGATGAAGCACCATGTTGCTTCCGCCGAGCACTGTTCCCTTAAATTCATGATCCGATGTTATCTCAGCTTCATAATTCTTTCCCGCATTGTCTGCATAAGCCGGATAGTAAGACCACCCGGGTATGGAAGAAATGTCATCCGTGTCATACGCGGGGTTCACGATCAGGTTACCTTCTTGTTCCTCCCCTGTGTTTTCACTGTCAGCAAGGCAGAAGTCTTTTACAGAGGTTACCAGCGTAGCGCCTGCACTTACCACGATCTCAAACTTAATGCTCGTCACGCCCTCCGGGAGTGTGATATCAGCTTTCATCTCCTCCCATCCGCTGGTTTTGCTTGTGTGATAAGCAATTCTCGTATTACTGCCATCCAGTCCGTAGCGGATCTCAACCGAACCTTTTGACGTACTTAATACATTTAATAAACCTGAGAATGTATAAGTCTTTCCCGCTTCCAGCCCGGTAACTGTCTGGTGCACAGTCAGACGCTGGGACTCCGCGCTGCTGTCTGCGGAAATAGTTAACCCACTCTCCCCTATTTCCGATTTTGCCGCAGCGACAGTTCCGTTCCAGTACGTCCAGCCGTCGGCTTTTCCGTCGCCATCCCCGTCCGCAAAGGAACCATTGGTAAAATAATTGGTTCCCGCTGCATTGCCGCTGCCTGCTGCGCTTACACTCAGCGGCGATACAACCATTGCCAGACTAAGAATCAGACAAAAAAGCTTTTTCACAACTCTTTTATCCCTCATTGCAATTCTCCTTCTCTGAAACATTTTAGTAAACCTGTTTACTTGATTTCCATTCTAATGTATCTGTGCGGCTTGCACAAGTAAAACATAATGATTATTTTTCACAAAATATCCACTTATTTTTTGTACACAAACACGAATTTCTTTCTTTTTTACATATTTTTTACTTAGTAAACTACTGGCGCTTTATTTTATTTTTTTGCATATTCCCCGCATAATAACTCTTTGTTATCCCGCAATCTGCATATAAAAACAGTGGAGTATCATACACACTCCACTGCTTTTCTTACATATCCCGCTATTTTATAATATGATCCTAATATCCGCTGTTATATAAGCCTGATATCTGCTGTTATTTACTTTCTGTTCCATATACTTCAATCTGGGTTAATGCCGGGAACGGGGACGGATCGTCTGCCTTTATCAGCCTGCCCAGCTTCAGCCATGTAATCCCTTTTCTGACAAGGGGAATTACATGAGCTCTGGAGCTTTTTTCCAATTCCACTGTTTCCTCCGTTCCGTCAGAAAATGTTAATGTAACCTGCGTCCACCAATTGTCGTGCGGAAAGTCTGCACGGGTATAGAGCAGAATTTTATCAAAATCTACTGGCCGTCCGAACTCGAGAGTCAGCTCAGCGTCATCCTGCATATTGATTCCCCATGACCCATAAGGCCATCTCCCATGAGAGTCATTTGCGAGAAGTCCGTCAATAGCATTTCTGGCAGCAAAGACCGACTCTCCTCTTGTTTCCACATTTGCCGAGGCATGAGGCCAGTATCCTGTATCACCATGCTGGTCCATTGGATTGTGAGCCAGATTTCTATACCTGTTTACCTCCCACTCTTCAGCCGGGCGCATTGTAAGATAATGTCTTTCCCCGGTAAAAGCTTTAGGATTATAACATAATTTTTTTTCTTCAAAGGGTATGTCAAACACAATCTCTTCTCTGGTCAGATAGACAAACGATTCATCCATGACATCATCTGCCCTCAGCACGTAAAACGCATCTACGCTTCCAGCTCGGAATACTATCCGATCGCCCTCTCCATACTCCCCTTTCCATGCAAGGACAACCTGTCCTTCAGCATACGCTTCTGCCTTGATAACGCCATCTCCATCAATGATCTGAATTCTATTTTCCACCTTTATTATCCTCCAGTAAACTCTACTTAAATTCCATCCTCATCTGAGTCATCTTCTACTTCTTTCTCAAGTTCAAAAAGGGTCATTGCATCTTTCCCCTCTACAATCGCCGCTTCAGCCAGATCACGCGCATTGTCAAACATTTCGATCATAGTTGCGCAGGCAAGAAGCAAAGCAAAACTTGTCCCTGCTACAACCTGGATCCCCACATCCTGACGCTCAAATTTACTCTCCGTAGGCCTTCAGTTCATCGCCCTTTACCCGGATCCCCCATTTTTCCATGGAGTCCAGCGTGAACACTCCCTTCCTCTTTAAGCTCGTCAAAAGCCACATTTAGATTCGCTTTCAATGTATCCGTGGATTCTCCCTCAACGAAATCCACAAATTTTATGTGAGAAGATCCTCCGTAAATCAGTTTCAAACTGGATTCAAGCCCTGTTGCAAAATTGCCGTGTCCTGTTACAACTATTCCTACCATCTTATCATCCTCCTAATTTCTATATAAGCTGGCTGTATCATAAAACAATGTCAGCAGTCACGTCAATTATATCAAAAAAAGAAGCTTTTTTTGCAATATAATGTTATGATTTGCAATATTCGCCGGCACCCCTGCTTGTTTTTATCTGACTTATGATGAGTATATTAAATACTGCTTTCTGTTACTTTAATTCTGTACGCCGGATTATTGCATAAGAGCCAGTTCCTAAAATCACTGCAAGTACAAATAGTGTCAAAGCGGGGAATATATAGTTAATTGTCCCATCCGCCATAAAGCCCATTGCTTTCATTAAAAATTCTAGAATATTACCGACAATTTCGGCAGTAAATACATATCTGAACAGCGCAATAATCAGCAAGATAATTCCGCCAAAAACAACAGCTAAATAAATTGACACTTTCTTTCCCACTTTGTTTATCACGAGTATAATTAAATAGAGCAGGCAGCAAAATGTTACATAAAGGAGAAACAGCCACAGCCAGTTCATAAATATGTTGTCATAGCCATATATAGCGCCATAAACGGAAAAATAGTTATTATTGATATGGTACATTAGATTTCCCACCACTGCATCAACAAGTGCCATTGTTCCAGA
>DSLMC04103__coassemble_3683_pt1 | contig 5257 bp, 9 predicted proteins | sample DSLMC04103__metabat2_high_PE_020 | metagenome-assembled genome bin DSLMC04103
ACAAATCGTATACAAGTATACTTGCAATCGAACATCTATTTGCGCGAACAACTGTTCTGTAATTGCTATTATAATATGCGAACATCTGTTTGTCAACAAGAAAATCGAACATATTTTCGCAACAAATGTTTGCTTTTTCCCTTTTACTGTGCTACTATATTTTTAATAAAGTTGTTCGGAGGAAGTTATGGCACAAGGTAAGATAAGTAAAAAACAACAGGAAATATTGGAGTATATCAAGTCACAAATACTGGAGAGGGGGTTTCCGCCTGCGGTGCGTGAGATCTGCGAGGCAGTAGGGTTAAAGTCTACTTCTTCTGTACACTCCCATCTTGAGACACTGGAGAAGAATGGCTATATCCGTCGGGATCCCACGAAGCCTAGAGCGATCGAGATTTTGGACGACGATTTTAATCTTGTGCGCAGGGAGATGGTGAATGTGCCGATTATTGGGCGCGTAGCTGCGGGCCAGCCCATTCTTGCAGAGGAAAATATTGAGGATTATTTTCCTTTCCCGGTAGACCGCATGCCGAATAAGCAGACCTTCCTTCTTAGGGTAAAGGGAGAAAGTATGATTAACGCGGGTATTTTGGACGGGGATTTTGTGCTTGTAGAGGAAGCAAAGACAGCTTCCAACGGCGATATGGTTGTAGCTCTTATTGATGACGGCGCTACGGTAAAGACATTCTATAAGGAAGAAGGCGTATTCCGCCTCCAGCCGGAAAATGATTTTATGGATCCCATCATTGTAAAAGAAGTTTCCATTCTCGGTAAAGTAATTGGCGTGATGAGATTTTTTAAATAATGTTTTCGGTGATTTTCTGATTAAAAAGAAGACTGCGCATCCTGGGAGTATATTCCCCTAGGCTGCCAGTCTTCTTTTTTACCTGACTACTACATGGTATTTATAACTCTTCGGAGTTAATGATCTTTCCATCCTTCCATATCCTTTCCAAATCGTAGAATAAACGGTTTTCCCTGTCAAATATATGGACAATAATATCTCCAAAATCAAGGAGCACCCAGCTGCCGGACGCCTGTCCTTCTCTTTGCTTCAGGACATATCCTGCCTTGTGGAGTTCCTCTTCCACATTGTCGACAAGAGCGCTGACCTGACTGTCGCTGCTACCGTTGGCAATGAGAAAGTAATCTGCAAGAACAGAGATTTCTGTGATATCAATGATCTTGATATCTTCTCCTTTTTTATCGCCTAAAGCATTGTAAGCGATGCGCGCCATTTCTCTGGACTGGTTCATAAGTTTCCTCCTTTTCATATCTTCTTTTCATAATATTCATATGTGCTGACCGTAGCCGGGTCTACTGCCCTGCCGGCATCCGTCAGATAGTGTGCGGTTCGGCGGGCACAAAGGTATACGGCGCGGTCGATATCCTGAAACACAATGCTCCGTATTTCATCAAGCCCGGGAATCTCTTTACGGTTTGGTTCAATATAGTCCGCGATGTAGATGATCTTTTCGAGCATGGTCATGCCCTGTCGGCCGGTTGTGTGATAACTGACGGCGTCTAGTATTTCCTGATCTTGGATCCCATACTCCTGTTCTGCCAGGCATGCCCCAAGCTTGGCATGGATGAGAGCCGGCATATCCAGTTCGGATTGTGTAAGGCTGACGCCATATTTTTCACAAAGTTTGATCTGATCCTTTGGCGGACAATATTTGCCGCAGTCATGGAGCAGTCCTGCCGTCAGCGCTTGCCCCACATCTTCGCCGTAACACATGGCGAGAGACGCCGCAGTATACATAACGCCGATGGTATGTTCATACCGGTCTTTTTTTAGCTTTTTATGCAGCTCTTTTCTGATCTTTTCCAGCTGTTCTGTCATAGCAGTCACCCTCTTTTCTTGTAGAGTTGATGATCCTTGATATATTCAGCCACTGTATCCGGAACCATATAGCGTACGCTTAGGTTGAGAGAAGCTCTCCTGCGTACGGTAGTGGAGGAAATCTCCACAAGGGGTGCTCTCAAAAGCTCGATTTTGGCGCCGTAACTCTCGCTTAGATAGTCAATCTGGAGATGCATGCGCTGCACATCCTTATCATCACGCATCGCGGCAAGGATCGTACAAAAAGGAAATATCTCCCGGAAATTTTTCCACTCTTCAATGGCGAAGAGTGAATCTGCGCCAAGGATAAAATAAAATTCATCATCCGGATAGCGCTTGCTGAATTCCTTCAGCGTACTGTATGTGTAAGAGTGTTCCTCTGTTTCCGCTTCATAGAGATTAATACGGAAATGCGGGATATCCCGGATCGCCAGTTTTACCATCTCGATCCTGTGGTGCATGGCTTCCTCGGTATGATCCGCCGTTTTATGCGGAGGGTTTCCATTTGGCATAAACCAGATCTCATCCAGTGCGAAATCTTCATAGGCAAATTCGCCTAACAGCAGATGCCCAATATGAATTGGATCAAATGTTCCGCCCATAATTCCGATCTTCATGTGATGTTTTCCTCCGGTTTTCCTATCCTCTTTCCCAGTGCTTTTCACAGAGGAAGATGGATCTTCTTTTTATCGTCTTTGCCTTCCCTGTACAGAACGATCTTTTTCCCGATCACCTGAACAACCTGTGAACGTGTACGCTCTGCAATTAGTTCTGCCAGCTCTCTAGGATCGTCTGCACAGTTCTTAAGCACGCTTACCTTGATAAGCTCACGTGCCGCCAACGCTTCGGAAATTGCCTCTGTAAGCCCGGGCGTCATACTGGATTTTCCAACCTGAAAGACCGGTTCTATGGTCATGGCAAGACTCTTTAAATATGCTCTCTGTTTTGTTGTCATTTTATGCTCCTTATATTCAGCTTTCATATGCTGTACGCAACCTTACAGTTTCTTGTAAAACCGTCGTTATTTGTAGTAATCAAACTGCAGCCCGTACATCTTAACGGTATCGCCTTCCTGAATCCCCTTTGTCTCCAGCTCGTCTAAAATGCCAGTCTCTTTCAGAAATTTCTGGAAAAAGGCAAATCCTTTCTCAGAATCCAGATTCGTATATCCAAGCATCTTTTCGATCTTCGGGCCCTCTACGACGTACATCCCGTCCTCTACTTCCACGGTATACGGAAGTTCTTCGTAGATCAGTTCGTCCTCCGGAAAATATTCCTGCTCAAACACAACCGGTGTGCGGTCCAATTTATCAAGCTCTCCGCTCACATAATAGAGAAGTTCGGATACGCCTTTACCCGTAGCTCCGGATATGGGGAAGACTTTGATGCCTTTTGGCTCAAATTCTTTTTTCAGCCGTTCTACCGGATCTTCTTCGGGCTCGTAGATCAGGTCTGTCTTGTTGGCTGCAATTACTTGTGGACGCTCTGCAATCTCTGGGTTATAAGCCTTCAACTCGTCGTTGATCTTATAGATGTCATCGACGGGATCTCTGCCCTCAGATCCAGCAGCATCCACTACGTGTATCATGAGCTTTGTCCGCTCAATATGTCTTAAGAACTCATGTCCAAGGCCGACGCCTTCGGATGCGCCCTCGATCAGTCCAGGGATATCTGCCATGACAAATCCACTGGCGCCGTCTAAGTCAACCACTCCAAGATTGGGATTGAGGGTGGTAAAATGATAGTTGGCGATCTTCGGATCTGCGTTCGTCACACGGGAAAGCAGGGTGGATTTCCCCACATTTGGAAATCCGATCAGTCCCACATCAGCAATTACCTTTAGCTCAAGCTGGACTTCCAGTTCTTTCGCCGGCTGTCCGGGCTGCGCATATTTTGGAACCTGCATGGTTGCTGTGGCAAAATGCTGGTTGCCCAGTCCCCCTTTTCCGCCTTTTAATACGATCTGGCGGCGGTTGTCTCCCGACATGTCTGCGATGATCTTGCCTGTGACCGCTTCTTTGATGACGGTTCCCTCAGGGACTGAAAGAATCAGGTCTTTTCCATCTTTTCCGTGGCATCTTCTCTTCCCGCCGGGTTCTCCGTCTCCAGCGGCATATTTTCTTTTATGCCGGTAATCCGAGAGGGTATTGAGACCTTTGTCCACCTCAAAGATAAGGTCTCCTCCGCGGCCTCCGTCGCCTCCGTCGGGACCGCCGTTAGGGACATACAGCTCCCTGCGGAAGCTGCAGTGTCCGTCTCCGCCCTTGCCCGAGCGTATATAGATTTTTGCTCTGTCTGCAAACATAATTTCGTCTCCTGATGGTTTTTGCCGATTGTTTATCGGTCTCTTTGCCATAAAAGCCCCAGACAAAAGTCTGGGGCTTTTCCTTCTGGTTACTCTTATGCAAGTGAAATATTTCCAGCTCGATTATTCAGCTACCGGATAGATAGAGACCTGTTTCTTGTCTCTTCCTTTTCTTTCATATCTCACTACGCCGTCAACAAGTGCGAACAGAGTATCATCTCCGCCGCGTCCTACATTCAGACCCGGATGGATTTTTGTTCCGCGCTGTCTGTAAAGGATATTACCGGCTTTTACAAACTGTCCGTCCGCTCTCTTAGCGCCCAGTCTCTTAGACTCGGAATCACGTCCGTTCTTTGTAGAACCAACTCCCTTTTTATGAGCAAAAAACTGAAGATTCATTTTCATCATGGTACTCACACCTCCTTGAAAATAATGTCAATGTATGGTTCATAATCATTGTCATCTTCTATCTCTTCCAGTCCTAAGATCATGGAATCAAGAAGAAGCGCGGCATCATGTGACGGGATCTGACCGAAACGGAATACAATGCTTCCGTTTTCTTCATCACTAACACAACTAGTCTCATCGTCTGTGAAATGGTCAATAGAGTTGACCGTGTTGATAATAAGCGCCGAGGCCGCCGCACATACGATATCCTTTCCCAGATCCTCATATCCCGCGTGCCCTTCAGCGTCAAATCCTGTATATTCATGCCGGCTGGTTTTATAAACTGTTACCTTAATCATACGGATTGCAATTAAGCGTTGATCTTCTCGATCTTAACAGCTGTGTACTGCTGTCTGTGTCCGTTTTTCTTATGGTATCCAGTTTTTCTCTTATACTTGTAAACGATGACTTTTTTCCCTTTGCCGTCGCCGATTACGGAAGCTGTAACTGTTGCACCCTCAACAGTCGGCGTTCCGACAACGAGCTTGTCATTGTTCACTGCGAGCACATGGTCAAATGTATAAGTTTCCCCAGCTTCAACACCAAGTTTTTCTACTTTAATGATATCGCCTTCAGCTACTTTGTACTGTTTACCACCTGTTGCTATAATCGCGTACATATGGCACCTCCTATTATCATTACTCGCCAATTACGGTGTCTGC
>DSLMC04103__coassemble_6666_pt1 | contig 3217 bp, 2 predicted proteins | sample DSLMC04103__metabat2_high_PE_020 | metagenome-assembled genome bin DSLMC04103
TGGTATACCCGAGATCCCGTAGTCCGTAAGCTGGATCTCTCCTTTATCCTCTGCGTTCCCCATATAGCATTTCCCCGGTATTTGCATAATACACTCTTTTTCCCGGAAGATCATGCCAACCCGTTTTCATCGCTCCATTATTCTCGGGGTCAAAATAATACCATTTACCACTGATCAGTTTTTCACCTAATGCTTTTGTTCCATTTTCATAGTAATACTTATTCCCTTGATTATCCGTCTCCCAATAGCCCTTGCTCAGTCCAAGATACTGCGCAATACCGGTAGCGTCCGCCACACCAAGCTTTTTAAGCCCAGCCTCTGTTTTAAGGAAATTATTTGCGTCACTGCTGTTGCTGATAAAAGCATGTTCTATGATAATACCGGGAATCCCTCGTTCCTTACTATATATCTGCACAGAAAAATAATCTGACAACGATCCATCTGGATAGGTCTCTCCAATAGTCGTCGGTTTGCTATATATCGACCTTTCGTGAAGCCCTAAGGCAACCAGTTCATCCAAAATTTCACGGGCAAGTGCTTCACCTTTTTCACCCACCTCAGCTTTCCAGTTTCTATTTGGGACAATAATCTCCGCTCCATTTGCTGCGGAACTAACAGAAGAATTCAAATGGAAACTTACAAATATCTGAGCTCCGGCATCCGCAGCCGCATTCACTCGTTTCCCAATATCATCCCCCGAACTGCTGGAACCGGGATTAGGGCATGATGCGCCGGTGCGGGTCATATATACCGTAACACCCGCATACTGTTCTAATTCTTCTTTACAATAATTTGCAATTTTAAGAGTCAATTCTTCTTCTTTTAAACCATTTCCCTGAGCGCCAGCATGGGTACTGTCATGCCCGGGATCAAGCGCCACCACAATATTTCCTGACTTCGCAGAGCGGGAAGTACTGTTCTGACTATATGTACTCACACCAGCTGATGCCATATCTGCACTGACAGCATTCAGAGCGTTCTGAATACTATCTTGCGCCTCCGCAACTCCATTCTCGTCGATCGTTACCACTGACGCTCCTACTGGAGACACGTCTGTTGATTCCTCTTCGATCGGTTGCAGCTCTTCAATCCCCGCATACTCCTGATTAACTCCAAATTCCGCAGTTACACCCTCATCTTCCAAAATGATTTTCTCTTCTGTATCACCCTTATACAGATTTAGGCTAACTACATGATATGTCCCGGTATAGGCCTCCCCAGAATACTCTTTTTCAAATAAGTAGAGACTGCCTTCTTGTCTTGCAAGCTGCCATTCTTCCTGATTCCCGGCATCATCTGCAACTGACAGAGTAACTGTGTCTGCCAAAAGTTCATTCTCAAAATAAAAAACAATTCTCTGCGTGCCCGGGGTCTCTAAATATGGGCTTTCAATATAGACAAAGTTGATTATACTGTCTGATTGTTCATTCTCCTGCAGCACTTCTGTTTCTTTTTCTTCCTCACCAGATATCACTGCCCCTGTAGACATTGCATCCGCTGTCCCGTTCACTGCAGAATCTGGAGCCGCCGTATTCGGTGCTGCGTCTGCCGCATTGTCTTCCCCAGACGGTGCCACTTCCTCTGTGCCGTTTTCAGGATTTGCTGTCTGCCCTGTTCCTTCTTCAGAAATCCCCTTCTCTGTATCTGTGGTACCTTCCGAAATTCCTTCTGCCGCAGTCTGAATATCTTTTGCATCCGTTTCTGCTCCGTATGCCACCGACATATTCCCCAGCATCATACATACAAAAAGTATTCCGGCTATCATTCTCATCAGTTTCTTTTTCATTATTACATACTCCTTTGTCCTAAAACTGCAATTTCTAGTTTAAAATGTAATTTTTCCACTGTATCCATCAAAATTTGCACCACTAGATGTTTGCAGCACATTCCCCTCTTCTGTCAAGCGGATACCGTCACATCCATAAGTATCAAGATATGTATTGACAATACACCCGATAATCTCTGTCTCCCCTGTCGTCCCCATGCTCCGTATACGTTCTCCGGTTGCAGAGTTAAAATCCAAATCAATCTTCTTTTCTGCTTCATTTATCTTAAAATTCAAGATTTCACAATCTTCTGAAAGAACTCCTTCTTCCTTCAGGATATTCCATATATCTTTTTCATTTTTTACTTCTGCTGTCTTTGTCACAATTTCTGCCGTGTCAGCATCTACATAGTAGATAGTAGCATTCATGACCTCTGTATCAGCATTCTGAGTGGTAGAAACTATCTCTTCCTGCTCCACATCCGTCTGATCTTCTTTTAATTCTGTCTCAGACATTTCCTCTTGCTCTCTTGTTTCTTCAATCTCGGAATTGGTATTCTCACTTGCATCCTTCCCACATCCTGATAGGAAAAAGAATGTCATACTCAACACTATAGCCTTACATATAAATATATATCTTTTTCTACTCATCTGCCCTTCCTCCTTATTCAATGTTTGTACTCCTCACCTTTACAATATATCAATTAACTGTCAGCTTTTCAATAGCTTCTGCTACTGAACATTCCCTATCGTGCTTGCCACAAGGTACTGATCCCCCATGTTATCCGTAAGATAGACGTCGACATAATAGTCCCCTGTCGCATAGTTGAAATTAGGAACACTTACAGTTGCAACATAACTTCCATCTTCTTGAAGTTCTGCCTGTATCCAATGTAGATCACTCTGATCTTCTGCCGTCCAGATCGCTGCCATAACCATTGAGATTCCATTTTCCGCATTCTGGATATCACTGATTACAATCTGAAACGAGCCCGTTCTATAATCATATGGAAGCGTCTCTGCAGCCGCCGTCGGTATCCGTCCCTCCCGGATCAGCAATTCTGTATTGTTTTCATCAATGCCCTCTGACAGCCTGTCCATTAGATCTGATTTTTTCATAAGTTCATTATTCATCTGATCGACGCCATACTGTTCGATTAGCGTCTTTTCCCCTGAAAACAGATTTGTTCCCAGACCCAGCCGTTCTCCCTGAATCTGCACACCAAGACTTGCGAGCGTTGTCGGAAAATTGTCAAAGGTAGAATACTCTCTCTTCTGTTCAGGATTCTCTGGCTCCACAGCCGAATTGATATATGCTGTATAAACTTTCCTGTCATAATCACTGTCGATATCTTCACAGAAATCACTGTCCATGGTCAGATGGTCTCCTGATATAACTATAGTTGTATTATCATAAAAATCCTGCTGTTGAATCCATGAAACAAACTCACT